>Ga0193752_1003482_pt1 | contig 10828 bp, 8 predicted proteins | sample H1c1metaG_FD_144924 | JGI IMG/M metagenome (GOLD analysis project Ga0193752, IMG submission 144924) | Soil microbial communities from a riparian zone of the East river system, Colorado, United States - H1c1 | ecosystem: Environmental > Terrestrial > Soil > Riparian zone | place: USA: East River...
GGCGTCATCGAGCACCAAGGCAGCCTGTTCGGCCAGTCGCTGGACAAGACGGCGTACGCGCCCTTCCTCTCCCCCCTGCACCGCCTCACGAACCCCATGGGCGACATCGACGGCCTCATGGTGCAAGCGCCCAATGACGTCATGATGCGCGACGCCATGGAGACCGTTCGTGAAGTGCTGCGATCGCGCCGCGGACTTCGTCCCGCACAGCCGGACAACTTCGTCATGGAGACGTCGGAATCAGCGCTCGTCTCCTTTCAGCAGACCAAGAGCATCATGACCATTGCGGGCACCGCGCTGCCGGCCATCGGGCTCGTGGTCGGCGGCATGGTCATCATGAACATCATGCTCGTGGCGGTCGCCGAGCGGACGCGGGAGATCGGCATCCGGAAGGCGCTCGGAGCACGGCGAAAGGACATCCTCCGCCAGTTCCTCGTCGAAGCGGCAACGCTGAGCACCATGGGCGCCGTCCTCGGTATTCTGCTCGGCATCCTCGGGGCAAAGCTCATCGCACTCAATACACCACTCCCGGCGGCCATCGCACCGTGGTCGCTCGTCGCGGCAACGCTGCTCGGCACCGTCGTCGGCATCCTCTCCGGCGTACTGCCCGCGCGCAAGGCATCGCGTCTCGATCCCATCGAAGCCCTGCGGCAGGAGTAGGCGATGAGATTCCTCACTCCATTCATCCAGATCTTCGAGGGCGTCACCATCGCGCTCGACGCGTTGAAGGCCAACCGCGCGCGCGCACTGCTCACCATTATGGGCGTGGCACTTGGCGTCTTCGTCGTCGTCGCGATGTCGTCGGTGGTGCGCGGCATCAACGAGTCGTTCAAGCGCGATCTCGAGGCCGCTGGCCCGTCATCGTTCTACGTGTACCGCCGGCCCATCGGTGGCTTCACCTCGTGCGACGGCACTGTCGAGACCTGCCCGGAGCGTCGCAATCCACGCATCACGATGGAGGAAGTCGCCGCAATTGAACGGATGCCGACGATTCGCGCCGTCACCGCACACGTCGGTACGGGCGCGAAGTTCAAGTACAAGGACAAGACGATGAACGCCGGCATGGAGGTCTACACGCCGAATTGGACCGAGGTCGACGGCGGCGACATCTTCCCCGGCCGCAACTTCACCGTGTCGGAAAATGCGGCGGGCGCGGCGGTCATGCTCGTCAACGACAAGATGGCCGAGACGCTCTTCGGCGACTCGGATCCAATCGACAAGGAAGTTTTCGTCGACGACGTGAAGTTCACCGTCATCGGCTTCTATCACTACACAGCGAGCCCGATGGGCACGCCGACGTCCGCCGGCGGCGGCGATTCGCCGAAGGCCATCGTCCCGTTCGAGACCGCACGTCGCCACCTGAACCTCTACGTTCGTGGCAACAACCTCATCGTCAAACCGTTCTCCGGTGTCCCTGTCGAGGATGCGGTCGATGACGTGACGGCGACGCTGCGCTCGAGCCGAGGGTTGCGGCCGGGCGCGCCGAACAACTTCGAGATCGTCACGCAGGATCGCCTGTGGGCCATCTACAACAAGCTGTTCGGCACGTTCTTCGTCGTCGGGCTCGCGCTGTCGTCTGTCGGGCTGCTTGTCGGCGGCGTCGGGGTGGTGGCGATCATGATGATTTCCGTCACCGAGCGCACGCGCGAGATCGGTGTGCGCAAGGCACTCGGCGCCACGCGCTTCACCATTCTCTGGCAGTTTCTCGTGGAAGCGGTGACCCTCACCGGCATCGGGGCATCGGTGGGGCTCATCCTCGGCATCCTCGTGGCGATCGGCGTTCGCACCGCATGGCCCGCCGTGCCCGCGACCACGTCCTGGGGCAGCGTCTTCGCCGCGCTCGGCATCAGCGCCGTAACGGGTGTCGTCTTCGGCATGTTGCCAGCGATGCGCGCCGCGAAGATGGATCCGGTCGTCGCGCTGAGATACGAGTAGGAACTGTCATCCCGCACGAGCGACAGCGACCCAATTGTCATCCCGCACGAGCGACAGCGAGTGTCGGGACCTACTGTCCCTACTCAATAGCCTGCTATAATCGCAGCGACAGTAGGTCCCGACAGCCGCTGTCGCGGCTGCGGGATGACAGGTCTGCCGCTTCTTCACAGGTCAATCGTCCGCCGGCTTCTTCACGGACTCGAACTGCACCTGCGGCAAGCCGTCCACAAGGTTCTTGGCCGTCAGCATGCTCGGCGACGTGACTGGCGGTAGCCCCGCCCCCGCCGGAGTTGCGCCGGCAACCGAGTCGTCGGCGCGCTGAAGGAATGGCTTGAAGAGGTCGATCGGAATCGGGAACAGCGTCGTCGAGTTGTTCTCGGCGGCGATTTCCGTAACCGTCTGCAGATAGCGCAGTTGAAGCGACATCGGCTGGCTCTGCATCATGCGTGCGGCCTGCGCCAACGTCTCCGACGCCTGCAACTCGCCCTGCGCGCTGATCACCTTCGCGCGCCGCTCGCGCTCCGCCTCGGCCTGTCGAGCGATGGCGCGGCGCATTCCGTCGGGTAGCAGCACGTCCTTGATCTCGACGGCCGACACCTCGACTCCCCAGTAGTCCGTGCGCTCGTCGATGATCTCCTTGAGCAGGTCGTTCACCTTGCGGCGGTCGGCGAGCAGTTCATCGAGCTCGACCTGGCCGAGGACCGACAGCAGCGTCGTCTGCGCGAGCTGACCGGTGGCGTAGAGGTAGTCCTGTATCTCGAGCGTCGCGAGCGCGGCATCGGCGACGCGGAAGTAGAGCACCGCGTTCACCTTCGCCGAGATGTTGTCGCGCGTGATGACGTCCTGCGGCGGAATGTCCTGCGCAACGATGCGCATCGACACTCGCTTCATGCTGTAGAAGCCGAGCGGGAGAAAGATCGGCCCTGGGCCCTTGGTTCCTGTGTAGCGTCCGAGCAAGAACACCACGGCGCGCTCGTACTGTCGCAGGATGCGTATGCTCCCCAGCACGTACACTGCTGCGGCAATCGCGGGAATCAGCAGGAATTGCATGAGCTCCTCGGTCGAGCCGATAGGCGCCAATCCGTTCCTTGTTCAAGATGAGTGGCGTTCCGGCGGTCCGCTATATTGCGCTCCATGACCACCGAGCCCGTCACTATCCTCGCCATTGCCGCTCACCGCGACGACGCGGAGCTCACGTGCGGCGGCGTGTTGATCAAGGCTGCCAAGCTCGGCCAGCGAACGGCGATCCTCGACCTGACCCAGGGCGAGAAAGGCACCACCGGTTCGGCCGAGCTGCGCGCTCAGGAGGCGGCCAAGGCCGCCGAGATTCTCGGCTGTAGCGCACGGGAAACGCTCGCGCTCCCCGACGCCGGCGTCGAGAACACTCCGGCCACGCGCGAAGCGCTCGCTCGTGTGATCCGTCGCTTCAAGCCGCGCATCGTCATCGCACCGGCGCTGGAGGGACGTCATCCCGACCATCGCATCTCGGCGCAGCTCGTGCGCGACGCATGCTTCGTCGCAGGGCTCGCCAAGATCGCGCCCGACGTTCCCAAGCATCGTCCGCTCAAGATCGTGCACTGCATGGCCTACCGGCAGGACTACGTGAAGCCGACGTTCGTCGTCGACATCAGCGACGAGTTCGAGCAGAAGATGGCTGCAGTCCGCTGCTACAGCTCGCAGTTCGATGGTGCCATTCAGGCGGGCGAAGTCTATCCCAACGGCGAGCCGCTGTATGACGTGCTCACGCACTATGCGGCGACGTACGGTGCCCTCATCCGCTGCCGCTACGGCGAGCCCTTCTTCACCACCGAGATGATGCGCGTGGACGACATTGGCGCGCTCGAGGTATCCACATTTTGACCGACGACGCGCGCGACGTCACCTACGGATCGTACCTCGCTCTCGACGAGTTGCTGGATTTACAACGTCCGCGCTCGCCTCATCCCGATGAGTTGCTCTTCATCGTCGTGCATCAAGCGAGTGAGCTGTGGTTCAAGGAAATTCTGCACGAGCTCGACCTCCTCATCGACTCGTTCACGCGCCGTGAGGCGGAGTTCGCGCTCTTTCGCATGGGCCGTATCAACGCGCTGATGCGCATCGTGTCGGCGCAGCTGTCGGCGCTCGAGACGCTTCCACCGCAGCACTTCGCCGAATTCAGGCGACACCTCGGCAGCTCGAGTGGATCGCAGAGCGTGCAGTTCCGCGCGATCGAGGCGGCGTCGGGACTGCGGGAGCCGCACTTCATCAACGTGCTGCAGGAACACGGGCCTATTCCGGACGTCGTGCAGCGCGCGCTCGCGCGACCGCCCCTCCAGGATCTCTTTCTCGACCTGGTGCGAGAGCAGTCGACCGACCTCGAGGCGCTCTACGTGGGCGAACGGCCGACGACGCTGTTCTTTCTCGCCGAGGCGCTACTGGAGTACGAGCAGCAGTTCGGACAGTGGCGGTTCGCGCACGTCCAGTTGGTCGAGCGCGTGCTCGGCCCGCTCACTGGTGGAACGGGCGGAACGCTCGGCGCGAAATACCTCGCGCGCACGATCGACCAGAAGTTCTTTCCGGCGCTCTGGGAAGTGCGCGCGAAGTTTTACGGGTCCGTCTAGCCTAACCGCGCCAGCTAGCGGCCGAGCGGCCGAACGCGAACGCGCACTTCGGCCATGAAGCAGCTGCCGGTGATGCTCACGTGTGCCATGCCGGGGAGCATGCTGTCGTCTGCATCGCTGCCCGCGGCGCCGAGGAATGGGTCGATGTGGAACCCGACACTGAGGCCGGGCGGCACGATGATCTGGACGCTCGACATCAGCGCCTTTACCTCGATCGCGCAGCCGGACGGAATCGCCGCGTAGCGAAGGTCGATCTTCACGTCGCTCATCGTGGCGCGAATCAGCAGCCGCTGTGGCACGCGCCACGGCCCTTTGCGTCGGGTCTCGCTCATGAATCCGACGATCCGTCCCTGTACGGGCGCCGGCAGGTATCCAGGGACCGGATCGCGCACGAGGCCGGTGCGCTGCGCGAGATCCGCCACGACCGCGTTCATCCTCGCGGGTGTTTCTGCGGCGCTCAGCTGCGCCAGACGACGCTCGAACTCGAACTCCGTGATTTCGTCGTACGCGTAGGCATCGGTGAGCAGACGGATTGCGCGCTCGCGCGAGTCCTCGATGGCACCGGAAAGCGGCCGAGGTTGGCTGTGTGAGCCGTTGGGGGGAGAATAGGGCGAATAAGTCATGCCCCATCATACGATGGATCGCCCGGACTGGTGTCAAGAGTGGGTACTGGCCGGTCCGGCAGGGGGAAAAGCCGATGCGGCGTACGGCGGGACTAGGCGGTCCGTCTCTCTCTGGGCCGAGGCTGCCTACTTCTCCTCACGACCTTCGCCAGGTCCTCCCTCGTGACGGGCTTGTCCAGGTACTCCAACGCACCAAACAGGTGCATCTGATTCTCCCCCGCCACGGCACTCACGACGACGACCGGAATGTCGTGCAGGAGTGGATCGGCTTCCAGCTCACGCAGCGCGTCCCAGCCGTTCTTCCTCGGCATCAGGAGATCCATGGTGATCAATGACGGCAAGATACTCCGCGCCAGCGCGAGCCCTTCATCGACGCTGGCGGCTGTCGCCACCGCGCAGCCAAGGTCCTCGAAATAGCGCCGGAGAATGATGCGCGCGTCGTCCTCGTCGTCGATGATGAGGACGAGGAATTGGTTGTCTCCCGGCGCGGGGTCGAGGACGGCCACTGGCCCGACATCGGGAGGCGCGGCAGGAATGAGATCACCGACAACCGATGGCGACAACACAACGCTGAAGGTCGAACCGATACCGACTTCGCTCGTCGCTTCGATGGCGAAGCCCATCAGCTGCGCCAGCGAGCGACTGATGGTGAGTCCCAGCCCCGTTCCGCCGAATTGACGCGCCGTGCTGTTGTCGGCCTGCTGAAACGCCTCGAAGATGCTCTCGAGGCGGTCCGCCGGAATACCCACTCCGCCGTCCGTGACATCGATGCGGCTCGGCCGGCCGGTTCGGGGATCCGCACTCAAGACCACTTTGACGTCGCCGTTCGCGCCGAACTTCAAGGCGTTGGACACGAGGTTGATCAGGACCTGCTTGAGCTTCGCGCGATCCGTGTCGATCAGCGAAGTCGACTCCGGGTATTCGGCGAGCAAGCGAATGTTGCGGGCATGCGCCTGCGTCTCCAGCTCCGAGAACGTCTCCTTCATCAGCGCCGGCAACATGACCGACGTGATCTCCAGCTCCATGTGTCCCGCTTCCACCTTGGAGAGATCGAGCACGCTGTTGATGAGGGCGAGCAGGTGCCGCCCGTTTGCCTGAATCCTGTCCACGAAGTCCAGATCCTTCGAGGAGAGATTTTTCGCTCTGTTCTTGAGAAGAATGTCCGAAAATCCGATGACCGAATTCAGCGGTGTGCGGAGCTCGTGGCTCATGTTGGCGAGGAAGTCACTCTTCGCCTGGTTCGCGAGGTCCGCCCGCTCCTTCTCCGCCGTTCGCGCCGCGACCTCACGCTCGAGGTCTTCCGCCTGGTCGAGCAGTCGGCTTTCGTGGTCCTGAATCTGCGCGAGCATGAAGTTGAAGCCCTTCACCAATGCGCCGATTTCATCGTGCCGTTCCTCGTGCCGCGCGCGGATGGCGTAGTTCTTCGACTCCGACACCTTGCGCGTTACCGCCGCAAGCTCGACGATCGGGCCCGAGACCACGCTCTGCAACTGCAGCGAGATCCAGTAGATGACGAACAACGTGCCGAGGAGGGTCGCTACGAACATCGCTGCATAGGCAGCTTGGCGATGCTTTTCGGCGGAGAGATCGGATGCGATGTAGATGTATCCCGAGACGTCGCCGGACAGATGCACAACCCGGATGACGACACAGCGAGTGTCCGTGAAGCGGCTCTCCTCGGCTTTGGCCAGCGCTGGAAGGGGCTCAGCGCTGGCGTCGCGACGGCGATAGGCGGCAAAGAGACGCCCCTCCTTGTCATACAGCGCTGCGGCGACGAGCGACGGACGCGCGCTGAGTGCGGCGAGGATCTCCGTCGACGCCTTCACGTCTCCGAACGTCATCGCGGCCGTGCTATTTGCACCCGCGATATCCGCGAGCGATGCCAGGTCCTCGCGCATCGACTCACGCGACTGATGCGCCTCGTAGATGATCATCGCGCCGCAGGCGATGGTCACCGCGACTCCCGACGTCGCCAGGAGGATCGCCATGAGCTTCTGCCGCACGTTCAACCGCAGCGAGCGCCTCACGGTGTCGCTCCAACGACAGTCCTGTTCGAGCGCACGACGCGGCCCAGCGCGAGGAGCTTCGAGCTGATACGCAGATGTGCCGCGTCTGCCGCTTCGGTGTCGATATCGAAGCGCACCTTGCGCTCCTCGACGAGCAGGCCGATCACGCCTCCGCGCGACGCGAACTCGCGGCTCTCACCGATGGACAGCACGCCAGCGGCAGCCGCTGCGTCGAAGATACGGCGCAGCTTCTTCGCGTCGTTCTCGCTCACGAACGCGGCCTGAATGCCGACGAGCGACTGGTCCCAGGTGAGATGACGAATCACGATGGGCCGATCACCCACGCGTTTTGTCGTCAGGAATGCGACCACGGCGTCGGCAGTAGGTCCCTCGCCGATGATCGCGACCACGAGCGACTCGTCCGCGCGACGCGACGCGCTCGGCCAGTCCACGAACTTGAGGAAGTTGTAGACGAATGCAGCCTTGATCTGCGATTCCTCGGCCGGTGCCTGCGCCTGTGCGGTGCCGGCACACGCCAGCAGGCCGAGCAGCAGCACTACCAGCCGACGCATGTTAGAAGCGCACGGTGGTCTTCACACGAAAGCTTCGTCCATCCTGCGGAATGACGTCCTGGAGGTGCGCGTCGGATCCCGGATTGCTGTACTGGACGCCGAAGAGATTGTAGACGGATGCGCTCAACGCGAGCTGGTTCGAGAGGCGCGGAGCGAGGAGCGAGACATTCGTGAGAAAATACGGCCGCGATTCGCCGCCCTGGATCGTCCGCATCGCGCTCACGTACTGCGCGTCGAGCCCTGCGGTGAGTGCGTTGCCGATCACGGGCGCCCGCAGCAGCATCTTGGCCATTTGCCGCGGTGAGCTCGTGAGCTTCGCACCCGTCGCGCCGTCCGCGCTCCTCTGCAGCGAATAGCTCAGCTGTCCGGTCACGCCATGGCCACGGTTCACCGCAAGGCCCAGCTCCGCGCCAGTCGAGGTCATTTCGCCCGCGTTCGCGAACTGCAGTCGACCGTCGACGGGGTCGACGGCCTGCGTGATGAGCGAGCGGAGATGATTGTAAAAGGCGCTCGCCGTCACCTGTACGCCGGGTCCGATCAGGCGCTGTGCCACCAACTCCGTCGTCTCGATGCTCTCAGGACTGAGATTCGGATTCGGCTTGAACACCAAATTGTCGTAATGCAGCTCGTACTCGTTCGGAGCGCGAAAGGCGCGTCCGAGGAGGAACTTGAGCGTCGTCGCGCCATCCAGATCGTAGATGAGACCAACGCGCGGACTCGTCGCGGAGCCGAACGCCTCGTAGTCGTCGTAGCGCAGACCCACGTGCAGTGTGAGGTTCGCGAGCAGCTTGACCTCATCTTGAGCGAAGAGACCCCAGTTCACGGACTGGTTCTTCACGTCGGCGTAGCTCACTCGTGGCTCGACCGCAAACTGTGCCTGGTCCTGCCGCGTGTTGTCGTTGTACTCGGCTCCGACGGTCAGGAAGTGACGTGAGAAGAGGGTCCGTGTCGCGTCCACGTCAGCGCCCCACCACGTTCCGTCATTGGTAACCTGTATCGGCAGCGCGTCGGCGGTGGCCGAGAAGGCGCCATGATTCTTCCATCTGCCAGCGAGCACGCGCGCACTCACCGACGATCCATGCGCGAACGACTCGTTGTACGCGAGGCTCGTGAGGGACAGTCCGTCAGTCGTGTAGGTCCGCGGATCATTGAACAGCGTACCGAACGAGCCAGTGGGAATGCCTTTCTCACGTGCGACGTCGCTTGCCTGGAACGTGAAATTTCCCTTCGTCAGCTTCGCGAACAGCTTGCGAAAGCTTTCGCGATCGGCCGCGTCCGCGAACCCGTGATTCGTCGCTGGAGTGTCGAACTCCTTGTAGTAGAGGCGTTGCCCCTTGCTGTCGCCGTAGTTGGCGGAGACGAGCAGATCCGCGTCGCTGGCAAGGCGCTTCCCGTAGCTGACGCGCCCACCATACGTGCGATAGCTCGCCGCATTCACCGCGATCTCGCCGCCGTTCAGGTCCGCACCTTGTTTCGTCACCACGTTGATGACGGCGAACAGCGCGTTGTTGCCATAGATCGCGGCGCTCGGACCGCGAATGACCTCGACGCGCTCGATCAGGTCGGCGTCGATGATGAACTCCTCGCCGATGTATGCCTGGTTGCTGACATTGTCGTTCGTCCTGAGCCCATTGAGGAGCAGCAGGACGCGCGAGTTGTAGTCACCTGCACGCTCGAATCCACGCACGCCGACGTACGTGTAGTTCCGATCGGACGTGACGTAGAAGCTGGACAGTGTCCGGAGGACGTCACTCAGCGTGCGGTAGCCGTGCTCACGAATCTCCGCGGCCGTGACGACGGTGACGAACGACGGCACGTCGCGTGTGTTCTGCGCCCGCTTCGATCCCGCCACGACGATCTCGACCTGCATCAATTGCTCGAGGTCGAGGGAAGACAGATCAGGGGTTGCGCGCGTGGGTCCAGGCGGCGTTTGCGCTACTCCAGCGTGCGCTCCAAACAGAAGCGCGGCCACGATCGCGGCTGACCTAGCCGCGAGCGACGTCGCCGAGCGGTCGAATGACATTGGAAGGCCTTCCATCTGATCGCACGAGTGGACCAGCACAGCGGGCGGCGGGATGACGGCAGGTCGCCATTTCGTTGACGGAACTCGCCATTCGCGCTGGGTGGATACTCACATCATCGGTGCAGTGGAGCCGAATGTTTAGGTCGCTTTCGCTGGGCCTAGTGTACGCATCACCCGTGGGACGTATTGCGACAGAGATTCCCAAGGTACTAAAGCATTACAATGCAATCATTTACGACGCATGCATCAATGGATCCTGTACGCCTGCGCTCACTCTTCGCCGCAGCTCTCGAGGCGCCACATAGCGGCCATTCGCTGTGGCAGGCCAATGCGGGCAGTCATTACTTTGCAATCGTATGCCCGATCCCATCTATCTCGATCACGCCGCCACCACCCCGGTGCGTGCGGAAGTGCTCGAGGCGATGCAGCCGTTTTTCGGCGCTCGCTTCGGCAATCCGTCGAGCGTCCACCGTTGGGGCCGCGAGGCGCGCACTGCGCTGGACGAGGCGCACGAGCGCGTCGCACGATGTCTCGGTGCCTCGGCCGACGAACTGATCTTCACCTCGTGTGGTACCGAGGCGGACAACATGGCCCTCCTCGGCGTCTTTCGCTCGCGACGCGCCGAGGGCCGAAGGGCCGTCGTCACGACGCCGATCGAGCACAAGGCTGTGCTCGAGGCAGCGCATCAGGCGACGCGCGAAGGTGGCGAGGAGCGACTGATCGCCATGCGCAACGACGGACGCGTGGACGATGCATCGTTCGACGAGCTCGTGACGGACGACGTCGCGCTCTGCTCCGTGATGTGGGTGAACAACGAGATCGGCGTCATGCAGGACATCGACGCACTCGCCGACCGCGCCAAGGCACGTGGCGTCATCTTCCACACTGATGCCGTGCAGGCGTTCGGCAAGGTGGTCGTCGATGCACGCGCCACGAAGTTCGATCTCCTCTCCATCTCCGGCCACAAGATCGGCGCGCCGAAGGGGATTGGTGCACTCTACGTTCGTCGCGGCACTCCGATCGAGCCGTTGATGTTCGGCGGCGCGCAGGATCGCGGCCGCCGGCCAGG
>Ga0193752_1003484_pt1 | contig 10825 bp, 11 predicted proteins | sample H1c1metaG_FD_144924 | JGI IMG/M metagenome (GOLD analysis project Ga0193752, IMG submission 144924) | Soil microbial communities from a riparian zone of the East river system, Colorado, United States - H1c1 | ecosystem: Environmental > Terrestrial > Soil > Riparian zone | place: USA: East River...
GATGCGTCATCGCATCGGGTTCGCCGCACAGATCCATGATGGCGTGAGCCACCCGGCCCGTGACGTCGACGAAGGCGAGATCGGACAACTTGCGATTGGTGCGATCGAGTCGCGTCGCGAGCTGGGTCGCGAGTTCGAATACCAGCCCCGGACTTTCGGCCGCGATCTGGCGGAAGCGGGGATAGGTCATTTCCGCGAGCTCGCAATGGTTGCGCGTGCGCACCCAGGCGCTGCGCAGCGGCGACTCGTGGAACAGGCCCATCTCACCGAAGAACTGACCCTTGTTGAGGTAGGCGAGAACCATCTCGTTGCCTTCCTCGTCCTCGACCATCACCTCAACGGAGCCGCTGATGATGTAGTAGAGAACATCGGGCAGATCGCCCGCATGGATCACGACCGTCTTGGACGGAACAGTGCGAATGCGGCAATAACTCAGGAATCGGTTGATTGCCGGAATGTCGCTGAGGGGTTTGACCGCCTCTTCCATCTGACTCTCCCTTGCTGCTGTTTGCATCGCGCCTCATTTTGGCTGCGTTATTAACTCGTATTACATAACTTAACGCCACAACACGCAAAAGAACACGGATCAACAGTGATCCGCGTCACAGGCGCAATTCTTAAAACCGGTACGAAGTATGCGTCATCACCCGCGCGGTTCGCCGCATCAATTCGCGCACGGGGCCCGGGAGCGTGGCACCACCGGCGCTCTGCGCCTCGCGGCCATGCCCGGCTTCGTCATGACACATCGCCTCGACGATCGCCCGGCTGCGAACATCTTCGGCCGGCAACCGGTCGAGGTGACTCTTCAAATGACCCTCGACCTGGCGCTCGGTTTCAGCCACGAACCCGAGGCTGGCCCGGTCGCCGAGCAATGCGGCCAGGGCGCCGATGCCGAAGGATCCGGCGTACCAGAGCGGATTGAACACGCTGGGCCTGGCACCGAGTTCCTTGAGGCGGCCCTCGCACCAGGCCAGGTGATCGGTCTCTTCCCGGGCCGCGCGGAGCATGAATTCGCGGACATCCGGGTCGCGGGCGAGCAGCGCCTGCGCGTGGTAAAGCGCCTGGGCCGCCACTTCGCCGGCATGATTTACGCGCATGAGGGCCGCGGATTCCCGCTTCTGGTCGTCCGTCAGCCGGGGAACCGGCGCCGTATCGGCCTTCTGGGCCTCGCGAGCGGGGAGCGGTGCGGGCACGGGCGTTGGCCGGCCGGCCGCGGGCGGAGCGAGCAGGGCGCGCAGGGCGCGATCCGCTGCTGAAATAAAGGTGTCGAGGGAGGGGCCCTTCGCCATGGGGCGGGATTATAGGGCGCTAAGCCTTTAGAGCATCAGGAGTTTTGCAAAGGCATAGGGCGTTGAGTACACTTGCGCCCCTTTTTCCAGGGGCCCACCAGCAAGCGTTGCGCGGCTAAATATTTAGCCACGGCGGGTTCTTCCGGTTTGGAGTCTTAGTGATGAGTACTGTTTTTGCGAATTCCGAAAGCGTGCGTGGTGACTGGTTCGTGGTGGATGCCACGGACAAGATCCTGGGCCGCCTTTCCACCCAGATCGCGATGCGCCTGAAGGGCAAGCACAAGGCGATCTTCAGCCCCCACGTCGACATGGGCGATCACATCGTCGTGTTGAACGCCGAAAAGATCAAAGTCACGGGCAACAAGCTCGACGACAAGATTTATTACCATCACACCGGCGCCATCGGCGGCATCAAGTCCATCGCCCTCGGCAAGCTGCTCAAGGAGCATCCCGAGCGCGCCATCGAATTCGCGGTGAAGGGCATGCTCCCGAAGGGCCCGCTCGGTCGCAAGATGTACAAGAAGCTGCACGTGTTCGCGGGCGACAAGCATCCGCACGCCGCCCAGCAGCCGAAGCAACTCGAAATTTAAGGAACAGAAGCAATGCCCGCTCAAGCAGCAAAGCCGCACTACGGCACCGGCCGCCGCAAGACCGCCGCCGCGCGCGTCTACATGAAGGCCGGTACCGGCAAGATCACGGTCAACGATCGTCCGCTCGACGAATTCTTCGGCCGCGAAACCGGCCGCATGATCGTGCGCCAGCCGCTCGAGCTCGTGCAGATGGCTGACAAGTTCGACTTCACCGTGACGGTTGCGGGCGGTGGCATCACCGGCCAGGCCGGCGCCATTCGCCACGGCATCACGCGCGCGCTCATGGAGTACGACGGTGAGCTGCGCAAGGCATTGCGGGTCGCGGGCTTCGTCACGCGCGATGCGCGCGAAGTGGAACGCAAGAAGGTCGGCCGCCGGAAGGCGCGTCGTGGACCGCAGTACTCGAAGCGTTAGTCTTTCCTGAAGACGGCGCTTTAGTATTGTTCGCAGACGGCCGGATTTTGGGAGATCGTCTAGCGGTAGGACAACGGACTCTGACTCCGTTTACCTAGGTTCGAATCCTAGTCTCCCAACCAAAACCGAAACCCGCCCCTTCTTTAAAAGAATGGGCGGGTTTCTCTTTTCAGGGGTAGTTAGCCATGACGCGCACGCTGTTCGCTCTCTTGCTGCTCTTTGCCTTCACCGGCGCCGCTCACGCCGCGGAGGATTCCGCCGCCCGGCTCAGCCGGATGTATGGCGAGTTCTGGGAAGAGAATCTCGTGCTGAATCCGCTCACCGCCACTTACGCGGGCGATACGCGTTATAACGCGGAGCTGCCGAATTTCCTGTCGCCGGAATACCAGGAGCGGACGCGCGCGTTTCACCAGAAATATCTCGCGCGTGCGCGCGCCATCGGACCAAAGGGTCTCGCAGGCCAGGATCGGCTGTCGTACGACATCTTCACGCTCAATCGCGAGAAGGCGCTCGAGAGGTTCGACTTTCCGGAACAGCTGTTACCGGTCAACCAGTTCTACAACGTGGCCAATACGATCGCGCAGCTGGGGTCGGGCACCAGCGCGCAGCCGTTCGTGACGGTGAAGGATTACGACGACTGGTTGAAGCGCGCCGCGCTCGTGCCGGCGGTGTTCGATCAGGCGATCGAGAACATGCGCGACGGCGTGAAGGGCGGGATCGTGGAGCCGCGCGTGCTCATGGAAAAGGTGCTGCCGCAGCTGGATGCGAATACCCCGGCTGACGCCGAGAAGAGCATCTTTTGGGGACCCATCGCGAAAATGCCGGCGGAATTCCCGGCCGCCGATCGCCAACGGCTGACCGGCGCCTTTCGCGCGCTCATTTCCACGCAGCTGACCCCCGCCTATCGCAAGCTGCGCGCGTTCATCGCGGACGAGTACCTGCCGAAGACCCAGAGCGCGTTTGGCCGCGGGGCGCTGCCCAAGGGCGCCGCCTGGTACGAGTACAACGTACGCGACAACACGATGCGCTCGCTGACCGCCGCGAAGGTGCACCAGATCGGGCTCGACGAGGTGGCGCGCATCCAGGACGGCATGCGCGCCGTTGCGGCGGATCTCGGCTACGACAAACCGACGAAGGCCTTGACCGAGTTGCGGGCGTTCTTCGACTGGGTGAAGGCACGCGACGACATGTACTTCAAGTCGCGCGAGGAGTTGTTAGCCACGTACCAGTCGTTTGGCGCCAACGTGGCGCCGCTGCTGCCGGCGTATTTCAACCTGCGGCCCAGGACCGATTACGAAGTGCGCCTGGTCGAGCCGTTCCGCGAGGCATCGGCCTCATCGGGTTCGTACCAGGGCCCGTCGCTCGACGGCAAACGGGCCGGCGTCTTCTATGTGAACGCGTTCGACCTCAAGGCCCGGCCGCGCTGGGCGCTGGCCTCGTTGTCCTTGCACGAGGCGGCCCCCGGGCATCACTTCCAGATCTCGCTGCAGCGCGAACTCAAGGATCTGCCGACCTTCCGGCGCGTCTCGAGCGATACGGCATTCATCGAAGGCTGGGGCTTGTATGCCGAGTATCTCGGTTACGAAATGGGCATCTACAAGGATCCGAGCGCGCGTTTCGGCGCGCTCGACGCTGAGCTGTGGCGCGCGATCCGTCTCGTGACCGACACGGGTATTCACCTCAAGGGCTGGACGCGCCAGCAGACGATCGACTACATGCTGGCGAACTCGCCGTCGGAGATGACGCGCGCGGTTTCCGAAGCCGAACGTTTCTCGGCGATCCCGGGACAGGCGCTCGCGTACAAGATCGGTCAGCTCAAGATCGTCGAGTTGCGCAAGCGCGCGGAACAGGCGTTGGGCCAGAAGTTCGACGTGCGCGCCTTTCACGACGAAGTGCTGAAGGACGGCGCCGTTCCGCTGGAAGTTCTCGAGCTGAAAATCGACCGCTGGATCAAAGCCACGCGCTGACGATTGCCATGGGGACGTCCATGAAGGTTCCATCGGGCATGTTCAAGACTTCAGGCGATGCCTTGCGGGCGTTCGGTCTGGCGCTGTTGTTCGTCAGCGCCATGCCGGCCCGCGCGGATCCGGTCGATACGTACATCCGGACCGAGATGAAGAATCAGCATCTTCCGGGGCTGGCGCTCGCGGTCATCCGCGCGGACAAACCACCGATGATCCGGACGTATGGAGAATCGAACCTCGAATTGCACACGCCGGTCACGCAGGAAACCGTGTTCCGCCTCGCCTCGCTCGGCAAGCAGATGCTGTCTGTCGGACTGATGTTGCTGGTGAACGACGGCAAGCTGCGGCTCGACGACCCGGTCTCGCGCTTCCTGCCGGACACGCCGCCGAGTTGGAGCGGCATCACGGTGCGCCAAGTACTGAATCACACCGCGGGTTTTCCAGCGGCCAAAGACAACCTCGATCTGATCCGCACGGCGTATGCCGTGCCGTTGCTGTCGAAGCCCGGCGAGGGATTTGTGTACAGCAATCTGGGCTACTTCGTCGTCGCCGAAATCATTCACAAGAGTTCGGGCGTTCCGTGGCCGCAGTTCATGACCGAACGCGTGTTCCGGCCCTTGCACATGAACGCCACTCGTTTGACCGACGTCATCGATATCGTGCCGAACCGGGCCAGTGGCTACACCTTCCGCGACAACGTGACCAAGAACGTGGCGCCGGTGATCGCGCTACGTCCCAGCGGGCCCTTCCTGTCGACGGTTACGGACATGATCAAATGGGATGCCGGATTGCGCAGCCTCACGTTGATCACGAAAGGCATCCAGGACGAAATCTCGAAAACTCCGACGTTGCCCGACGGCACCAATACCGGATACGGGCTCGGCTGGCGGGTCGATGAGGTCCGCGGTCATCGCCGCATCCGGCACGGCGGCAGCCAGCCCGGCTTCCGGACGGAATACACGCGATTCGTGGACGATCAGTTGAGCGTGATCGTGCTCGTCAATGGCGAGAGCGTGCGAGCCGATGACATCGCGCTGGAGGTGGCCAGCCAGTTCATCGAGGATCTAAGCCCCGCGCGCAAGACCACGGCGCCTTCACCGCAGACGCTCGGGCTCCTGGCCGGCCGTTATCAGTCATTGCCCGCGACGGATTTCACGATCGCAGCGGATGGTCAGGGACTCAGCGTGCAGGCCACGTCGGGCGGCGCGCAGTTCCATCTCACCGCCGAAACCGATTCCGTCTACTTCCTTTCGAAGAACGAAAGCTACGTTTTCACGCGCGACCCGGGTGGCGCGATGCAACTCGAGGTACGACTCGGGACGGCGACCTCGCCCGGTGCAACCCAGCTCGAGGCGGTTCGGGCTCACTAGCCGACAATGGGGACATTCCTCGTTTCCTAGCAAACGGGGACAGGGCTCGCGCCGCTGTATCGAAACTTCCGTCGGTTGAGTTGAGCCCTGTCCCCGTTTGCTAGGAAACGAGGAATGTCCCCATTTCAGTCGATCAGTGCCTGGTAGATAGACGCCCGGAACTTCTCGCTCAGATCCGTGTTGTTCGGGATCATCTGGATCATCAACACGGTGGTCAGGCGCTCGACCGGATCGACGCGGTAATAGGTGCCATAGGCGCCACCCCAGCCCCACGAGCCGACGGATTCCATGCCGCTGACGCCGTACTTGTCCGTCGTCTCGAAGCCGAACCCGAATCCAAGGCCCTTCGGGCTCTTGAGGTCGCCCACCTGGTTCGTGGTCATCAACTGCACGGCATGCGGCGACAGGATGCGCACCTTGCCGAGCGCGCCGCCGTTGCGCAGCGCCTCGAGCAAGGTGGCGTAGTCGCGCGCCGTCGACACGATGCCTGCGCCGCCGGAGAAGCTCTTGCGCGGCCCTTCGACATAGTGGCCCTGCCCACGCGCGCCTTCGGGCTGGCGCACGGCCTTGCCGTCGGCATCGCTGCCGTACAGCACCGCGAGCCGGTCCTTCCTGTCGGGTGGTAGATAGAAGTACGTGTCCTTCATGCCGAGCGGCCCGGTGATGTGCGAACGGATGAATTCATCGAGCGTTGCGCCCGAGGCCTTCTCCACGATGCAGCCGAGGATGTCGGTGTTGTACCCGTACACGAAGGCGTCGCCCGGCTGCGAAGTGAAGGGCAGCGTGCCGAGCCTTTCGATCGTCGTGCAGATCGGTTCGTCCTTGTCGGCGAAGTACCAGCCAAATCCGGCGGCCGGCCCGAGACCTTTGGGTTCGTACACCGCGGCGAGTTCGGGGCTCTGGCCGTACGAGATGCCGGCCGTGTGTGTCAGCAGGTCGCGGATCGTGATCGGGCGCCTGGCGGCGCTGATGGTGAGGCCGGTGCCGTTCTCGTTCTTCACGCCGACCGTGGTCTTCTCGAAAGTCGGAACATATTTCCCCGCCCGGTCGCTGACCGTGAGCTTGCCTTCTTCCATCAACTGCAGGATGGCGACGCTGGTCAGCGCCTTCGACTGCGAGGCGATGCGGAACTCGGTGTCCATCGTGATCTTGCGCCCGGCTTCCTTGTCGGCCCAGCCCACGGCGTGTTCGTACACGGGCTTGCCGTCGCGCAACACCAGCGCAACGATGCCGCCGATGCGGCCGTCGTTCACATACCCATCGAGCAGCGTATCCACGCGCGCCAGCCGTTCGGTGGAAAAGCCTGCCTTGAGCGTGTCGGCGGACTGCGCGGGCAACGCTGAAAGGATCGCCAGTGCGGCCGCGGTGAATAGATGCGTGATCCTGCTGTTCATGAGCTCCCCCCAATCGATTCAAGTTCTTTCCGTCGCGACGGTCCCGCGCGGCGGCTGCGCGAGCCTACCGTATCCGCGCGATCACAGCAGCCAGCGCGGCACGCGCGCCTTGTATTCCTCCCAGGCCGCACCGTGCGCGCGTGCGAGCCAGGGCTCTTCGCCGAACCGCACGCGCAACGCGAATGCCACGACGACGAAAACTGCATAGATCGCCAACGGTCCCGATGGGGTGGAGATCGACCAGCCGATGAGCATCAGCGTGACGGCGACGTACATGGGGTTGCGACTGAAGCGATACAGACCCGTGGTGACGAGATGCCGCGGCGGCGACCAGGGCGCGAGCGTGCCCTTGCCCGCCACGTAGAAATCACGCACACACCACAGCAGCAGGTACAGGCCCACGCCGAGCGGTAACAGTCCTGCGAGGTGTGGCGTCGCGCCGCGCTGCAGTTCGCGGACCGCGAGGAACCCCGGAACGGCGATTGCAACCATCCCGGGCAGGGCGAGGAAGGCGAGGAGCGCGCGCCAGAACAAGCGGTCTAACTATTTGGCGCGCAGGTCGGAGAGCCAGGTCCCGCCGGCGCGGGCTTCGGCATCGTGCTCTTCGTCGCGCCAGGTTTCGGCCAGGCCCGCGTCGTACCACTGCTGCATCGAGGGCAACGCGAGCAGCAGCGTGGCGTAGCGGCGGGCGGCGGCGCCGATCGGCGGGTTGTAGGTCTGGATGCGGAACGCCACCGGCGCAAAGAACGCATCCGCGGCGCAGAAGCGGTTGCCGGTGAGAAACGGACCGCCGAAGCGGTCGATGCCGTCCGCCCACAGCTGTTCGATCCTGCCGAGATCGCGTGTGAGCGGCACATCGACCGAATGCAGCTTCACGCGGATGCCGCAGTTCATCCCACAGGTGGTGCGCAGCGCCTGGAACCCCGAATGCATCTCCGCCGCCGCAGAGCGCGCCCAGGCGCGCGGGGCCGCTTCCGCCGGCCAGACTCCGGCATGGCGCTCTCCGACGTACTCCGTGATCGACAGCGAGTCCCAGACGGTGTTGGCGCCGTCGACCAGGCAGGGCACCTTGCCCGTGGGTGAGAAGCCGCGGAACACGTCGCGGTTCTCAGGTCCGGCGAACGGCACCAGCACTTCGCGAAACGGGATCTTCAGCTCGCTCATCAGCACCCAGGGACGCAGCGACCACGAGGAATAGTTCTTGTTGGCGATGTAGAGGTCGTACATGCCGGTCAATGCCCGCGGTGTTCCGTCGAATAACCGCGCAGTTCGGAATAGCGCGCGATCTGCGCCGCGTTCAGCAGCCCGGCCTGTTCGAGGTGCGCATTGAGATGCACGCCGCGCAGGTGGGTGCGCGTGGCTTCGATCCGGGCGAGCTGCCGGTTCACCGTCGCGGCCGTGGCCGTTCGCGAGGCGTACAGACGATCGAGCGCGCGTTCCGCTTCTATCAGCGCGGCGCCATCGGTGCGCGCGTCCTGCTGCATGCGTTCGAACAACGCGCGCGTGCGTTCGATCTGTGGCGTCGAGAGTCCGAGTTCGGCGCTGAGCGCGAGCACGTGCGCTGGACCTGGGTAGCCGTTCAGTTCCGCCGCCTTTGCGAACCCCATTCCCTTGCCCTCGAGCAACGTCGCCTGTTCATCGGCGGACAGCGCCTTGATCTCGCCGTGTTCACTTCCAGCGTACGGTGAAGTTTCCGCATTCAGGGCGAACGACGCGCAGAGGAGACCGCAAAGAACTCCGAGTTTCATGATTCGCATCCGTTACCCCGCACGTTCAAGGAATGGCCAAAGCCTTGCTCACCAGTTCGAAACCATTGCGCCCTGCGAAGCCGCGCCGCTGGTAGAACGCACGCGCCGCCTCGTTGTCACGGCCGATCTGCAACGCGACGTGGGTACAGCCGGCGGTGCGGAAGTGCGCTTCGGCGGCATCCAGCAGCTTTCCACCCAGGCCGAGGCTGCGGTGGCGTTCCACGACGAACAGCTCATCGATCTCCGCCGTGAGTCCCTGGAACTCGAGGCTGAACACGAACACGGCCAGCAGGTACCCGGCGGGACCGCCGCCGACCGTGGCGATCCAGGCGCGCCCCAGGACGGGATCCTTGAGCACCTGTTCGAGCAGCGATGCGACGCGGGCGGCGTCGAAACCCTCGATGGCTTCGAAGCGCCAGTACTGCTCGACGAGCGGCACCAGCGCGGCGCTGTCGCGCGGGGCGGCCAGCCGGATATGGATGTCTTCGGTCACGGGTACGCTAACTAACATCCGGCAGCCACAATGTCACGACCGCGCCGCCACCGTCGCGATTGGCGATGCGCAGCCGCCCCCCGTGGGCTTCGACGATTTCGCGGCACAACGTGAGCCCGAGACCGGTGCCGGCGGCCTTGGTCGAATAAAACGGCACCAGCGCGTTTTCGAGCGCCGCCGGCGTGAAGCCCGGACCGCGGTCGCGCACTTCGATCGCGAATCCCTGCGCGGTCCACTGGACTTCGAGTTCGATCGCCTCGGGCCCCGAGCCCGACTCCCGCGCGTTCTTGAGCAGGTTGATGAGCGCCTGCTCGATCTGCGCGGTATCGAAGCTGGCCGTGCGTTTCGGCAGCGCGCCCGCCGGCGTGAACGGCACCACGGACCGCAGCCGTTCGAGCAGCACTTCCCATGCCACGGGCGCGAGCCGCGGATGCGGCAGCTTGGCGAACTGCGCATAGCCTTCGATGAACCCCGCCAGGTGTTTGGCGCGGTCTTCGATGGTCGAGAACACACGCAGCAGCTGTTCCGGATTGGGCGGCGAGCGGGCGAGGATCTGGCCCGAGTGCGCGAGCGATGAGATCGGCGCCAGGGAGTTGTTCAGCTCGTGCGCGATCACGCGGATCACCTTTTTCCAGGTGGCGACTTCCTGCGAATTGATCTCGCGCGTGAGCTGCTTGAGCAGCAGCAGCCGGTGCGGCAGCGCGTTGAGCAGGAAGCGCCGCTGCGACACGTGATACACCTGCGGCTCGCCGGCGAGTTCCAGCGTGAACAACGTATCGCCGCCGCGTTCGATCGCCTCGCACAGCGGCGCGGGCGCGTGCTCGAGATAACGCGAGAATTTCTCTCCCTCCAGCTTGCGCCCGGCGCCGAACAACTGGCGCGCGGTGGTATTGCTGTAGATCACGGCGTCGGCTTCGTTGGTCAGCACCAGCGCGAGCGGCGTGGCCTGGATCACGGTGTCGAGCATGAGCTCGCGCTGATACAGGCTCTGCCGCTCGACGCGCAGCCGGTCGCCCAGCCCGTTGTAATTGGAGACCAGCTCACCCAGTTCATCGTCGGTGGCGCGGGTCACGCTGACGCTGAAGTCGCGATCCTTGAGGCTCAGGACTCCGTCGTTCAAGGCGCGCGCCGTGCGGCTCCAGCGCGCCGTGAGGCGCGTACCGGACCAGGCAACGAGGGGTGTGAGCAGCAACGCGGCCAGGGCCGCCGCCAGCCAGGGAACCGGGACGAGGGCGCGCAAGGTGATGGTGAGGACCACCGCGAGCAGTCCGATACCGCCGAGCCAGAGCGTCGCCCATCCGGCCATGGAGAAGGAACGCCAGCGCATGGAGGACGCGTCAGAACCCGCGACTACTGGGGCAGCCGCCCCGGGGATTCCTTGATACCGAGTTTTTCCATGCGGCGATAGAGGGCCTGGCGGCTCATGCCGAGCTGACGCGCGGCCTGCGCCACGATGTGGGCGTTCTCGCCGAGCACTCGTTCGATGGTCTTGCGATCGAGCACCGGCTCATCGGAGCGCGCGGGCAACACCGCGGGCAGGTTCAGCGTCGCCGCCGTGATGGG
>Ga0193752_1003485_pt1 | contig 10823 bp, 8 predicted proteins | sample H1c1metaG_FD_144924 | JGI IMG/M metagenome (GOLD analysis project Ga0193752, IMG submission 144924) | Soil microbial communities from a riparian zone of the East river system, Colorado, United States - H1c1 | ecosystem: Environmental > Terrestrial > Soil > Riparian zone | place: USA: East River...
TTTACTGTTGCCTATTGTTCCCGGAGTAATATAAACCGGGATCCGGTATTTTTTAGCCATGACAGTTAAGCCACGGATATGGTCACCATGTTCATGGGAAATAAAAATAGCTTTTACCTTGCCCATGGATAAACCCAGGCGAAGCATTCGTTTTTCTGTTTCCCGGCAGGATATTCCAGCGTCTATGAGTACGGCTTCCTGTGCATTACCTACATAATAACAATTGCCGTTACTGCCTGAATTTAAGGAAGTAATAAAAAGAGGGTTACAACCCATTTGCTCTTACTGTAATTTCTGCTATATCTAATACCTGGACATTTTCATTCTGTTCTTTCATTTTAACACCATCACTTAGCATAGTCATACAAAAAGGACAACCTGCGGCAATAATATTAGGGTTGGTTTCCAGTGCTTCTTCAATTCTTTCGATATTAATGTCTTTATTACCTTTCTCAGGTTCCTTGAACATTTGAGCACCACCTGCACCACAGCAAAGACCGTTAGACTTGCAGCGTTTCATTTCAACCAGTTGAGCATCTAAAACCTCTAAAGCTTTTCTTGGAGCTTCATATACGCCATTACCACGACCTAAATAACAAGGATCATGGTAAGTGATCTTTTTGCCTTTAAAGCTTTCGCCTCCTTCAGCTTTTAATTTACCATCATTGATCAGATCCTGAATCAATTGAGTATGGTGAATAACATCATAATTGCCACCCAAACCAGGGTATTCATTTTTGATGGTGTTAAAGCAATGCGGACAGCCTGTAACGATTTTTTTAATATTGTAACCGTTCAGGACTTCGATATTAGTCATGGCCTGCATCTGGAATAAAAATTCATTTCCAGCACGTTTAGCAGGATCACCTGTACAGCTTTCTTCAGTTCCCAATACAGCATATTTGATGCCTACATGGTGAAGAATTTTACAGATATCACGTGTCGTTTTTTGTGCGCGTTCATCATAACTACCTGCACAGCCTACCCAGAATAAGATTTCAGGTTCTTCGCCTCTGGCAATCATCTCTGCCATTGTAGGTACTTCTATATTTAGTTTCTCGCTCATTATTCAGCTTGAGTAATAGATTAAAATTAGTTTTCTTTAGCCCAGTTCAGACGGTCAGCAGGAGAATATTTCCATGGTGCACCATTGTTCTCAATATTTCCAAGCATCGCATTGATACTTGATGGCGCCTGAGACTCTTCCATTACGGCATATCTTCTCAGGTCGGTAATAATTGCCAGAGGATCTATATTGATCGGGCAGGCTTCTACACAGGCATTACAGCTTGTACATGCCCATATTTCTTCTCTGGTGATATAATCGTCAATCAGTGATTTTCCATCATCAAAACCAGTTCCGGTTTTATCAATGTTTTTACCCACTTCTTCCATACGGTCGCGGGTATCCATCATGATTTTACGTGGAGAAAGCAGTTTGCCTGTAATGTTGGCAGGACATACTGATGTACAACGTCCGCATTCTGTACAAGTATAGGCATTCATCAGGTTTACCCATGATAGGTCATTCACATCTTTAGCACCAAACCTACCTGCTTCTGCCTCAGGAGGAGTGAAGGATGGGTCAAGCATTGCCTTAACCTCATTAGTTACACTTTGCATATTAGTGAACTCACCTTTTGGTTCCAGGTTAGAGAAATAAGTATTTGGAAAGGCAAACAGGATGTGAAAATGTTTAGAATAAGGAAGGTAGTTCAGGAAGGCAAGAATACCTAAAATGTGAAACCACCAGCAGCCTCTTTCTATAGCAACAAGACTGCCTTCACTTGCTGGCAGTAAATTTTGTAAGAATTGACTTACCGGGAAAGATCCTGCGGTGATATAGTGATGTGCACCCATCGCCTGTAATTTAGCATCAGCAGCGTTCATCAGCAGAAATGCCGACATCAGCAGGATTTCTGTAATCAGGATATAATTGGCATCAGATTTTGGCCAGCCTTTCAGTTCTGGACTGTTTAGTCTTTTTAGTTTTAAAATATTTCTTCTGATCAGGAAAATTGCACAGCCAACCCACACCCCTAAAGCCAGGATCTCAAAGGAGCTTATCAAAAAGTTGTATAGACTGCCCAGACCTCCAAAAATGCGGTGGGTGCCAAACATGCCATCAATCATAATTTCGAGTACCTCGATGTTGATGATCACAAAACCTATATACACTACAAAATGCAGGGCAGCAGGGATTGGACGTACTACCATCTTACTTTGCCCAAGGGCAACTCTGATCATGGTCATCAATCTTTTTTTAGGCTGATCGGTGCGGTCTGCCGCTTTGCCGATTCTGATGTTGCGGATCACCTTTTTCAGGTTGAAGCTGAATAGTGCGATAGCCGCTAAAGTGATTGCTATAAATAGGATTTGTGAAATCATTATTTGGTTAATCTTTTACAGTCATGCTAAGTTAAAATAATTAGCAGTAAAAAAATACTATGCTTGCATAATTATTTCAAATTTAGAGCTGTTTTTAAATTATTTTCAGAAAAAGTTTTGCAATTCAAAAAAAGAAACTACATTTGCACTCCCAACCGAGGGAGACATGGTTAAACATGTTGAAATAAGATGGTGCGGTAGCTCAGTCGGTAGAGCAAAGGATTGAAAATCCTTGTGTCGCCGGTTCGATCCCGGCCCACACCACTTCTTCTAAAAGCTTCAGAGAAATCTGAAGCTTTTTTGTTTTAAAGAGTTTTTATTTCCTTGAATTTAAGGAGGGGGAGGATAGCAAATTCGTTTTAATATTTTAGTCCTGGGCAAAACCTATTTATACCAAAAAAACCATCTCACGTATCAGCATGAGATGGTTTTTTTTACTTGCTGAATTTAATATCCAGCCAAAGAAATTAATAAACTTGTTTTACTCTGCTATCTCCAGAACCGTAATAAAAGTTAACTACTTTTTTATCACCCTTATTATTCAGTAAATAATTGTTAGATACTGATCTGTTTGTTGCTGAGTTCAGGTTATTAGAATAGCTCATCAAAGAGAAATTTGAATCATATGGGCTTGCTTTTAAAATCACGCCTTTAGCGCCAGGAACTAAAGCACCAGCATTATCTCGTCTAAGGTGAACATAGCCATAACCACCTTCAGGAGAGTAGGTGTAAGTTAATTTTCCGTCCGTCCCGGCAACGCCTGATAATTTTGGAGCTGACTGTATGACATTCCCAGTTACATCAACTAATTCTATATTAATCTTAGCATTAGCATCATATGTATACATATTCAATTCATTATATCCATTTGAATTATTAGGGTTGTTAATATTGAGTTGTTCCACCTGGAATTTGTTACCGATCGAAGATACGAAGACCTGATTGTAACTATAATTACCATATCCCTGGATATACAAAATTTTCCCTCCTTTATCAGGTGCGGCTTTAAAGTAATAGCTGTTATTTACAGATGGAACTCCTGCATTGAAACTATTTACATTAAAATAAGTCTTTACTGTTGTTAACCTTGGTAAACTACTAGGAAATGAAGTTACAGCATCATCTTCGGTTGCATTTACATAAAGCTTCTGGTCAGCGGCAATTTGCTCAAATCTAAGGTAGTATGAGTTTGGAGCTGTTGGAACTTTTATCGAATAAGCACCGGCAGCATTAGTATATGTTGGGTAATAAACTGTATAATATTCATTAGAATTTGTAGGAATATTTACAGATGCTGTAACTAATACATTAGCTCCTGCTTTTTCTGGAGTAAGGTTTGTTAAATCTGTATCAATATATAAATTACCTGTGATTTCATTTGATAAATCTGATGTATTCCACAATTTTACGGATCCATAGTTAAGAATATTCTGCTGTGATATCTGCGTTGCAGCATATCCGGTTTTTGATATCAGGAAAGTGCTTGTTGGATATAGATACAGAGATGTAAATGTAACTACACCTTGTGCGTTTGTTTTTGCTGTCAATATTTTTCCTTCAGATGAGACAGTAACATCGGCATCTGCCAGTGGCGTGTTCGAAGAAACATCAACAACTGATAAGCTGTAATCTTGCTTTCTTGCATTTGCAGCATTTTTTACTTTTAAACTATCATTAAGTTTTAATTGTTCAAGTGCTGCCGTGTTCATTAGCTGCTGCATGGCGGTTGCTCCTTTTTGTTTCAGTGTCTCCAGGTCAAGCTCATGCTGGTATTTCAAATTCAGCAGGTCTTTTTGGGCATTGATGGCATCATTTTCGTTAAACTTATCCTTACTGCAGCTCGCAATCAGAATGGTGAACGCCATAGCCATTAAAATAGTAAATTTTGACTTCATATTACGCTTGTTTATTTAAGTAAATTTTGATTTTTGATTGAGTAAGTCTTTTATTTAAGACCTGAGAGAGGCATGATAATGCCTAATTTCGCCAGGAAAGAGTTAGTCCTGATGTTGGTTCCAAAACCAACTTTATCCATATAAGAATACTTATTCCTGGCTGTAGTCAAACCGTTTAAGTATCTCATGTCTATGAGCAGCAAAAACTTTGAAGTTAGGGGCAATTTTAAATTTGCTCCAATTATTAAGTTAAGTCTCGAGCTGTTAAATAAATTGGTTGCATTCTGCGATCCGCTAACAGTAGCGATGATATCTTCTCCCGGCAGCAGGTTGCCTGTTTTCTGATAGGTTTCGTTTACATTATAAGTATAGGTATAACTTCCTCCGGCATATACTGATGGTTTCCATAATGGTTTGATCCTAAATGTATAATTAATTAAAAGCGGGACTTCTATACTGTTCAGGACATAAGAGCTGTTTTTGACGTTTTTTGTCTCAAAGCTTTCTGGCAAACCGATTCTGGTGTCATCTTTAAAGCGAATCATCCGGCCACCTTGTTGTAAAGCGTTTACCTCCAGTTGAAGACTTATTCCTTTAATTAATTTGTAATTAAAGGAAATTCCTGCGGTATATCCATTATTTGAGCCGGTTTGAGGTTGACCCTCTGTGAATTGATTTAAACTAAGACCAGCGGTTACCCCAATCTCAATCCGGTTTTTTAAGGAATCCGGAAATTTATTATGCTTATTGCTTTCCTTACTGATTTGGGCTGAAACAGAGTTTGTAAGAAAGAATATTAAAAGAAAAACTGGTGTAAATCCGGAGGGTTTCCGATAGGGAAAATAGAATTTATTATAAGATAACATTGCGAGCGGTAAATAGTTTGTGTTATTAATCTGTGAATATATTAAATTATTTATTAGTTGTTATTTTTTATTTTGGAATTAATAAACGAAAATGCTCTGACAGGATCTTTTGTATTGTTGAATACAGTAGGCGGATAACTATAATCCGGAAAATTACATCACTGAATCCCCAGGTCATAGCGGATAGCTGCGATCTTTGAATCTGGTCTGGCCAGCATCTGTTTCAAACGGTTTATCTTTTCTGTCTGGATAAAATCGTTAGGGCTGATTCCTAGCTCGCGTTTAAACTATTGAGGATGAATTAAAGAGACTTGAACCCGTAAGTTTGGGCTTAGAAGAATAAAAATGCATTATTTTCAAATAAAATGGCCTTTCCATTTTGTAATTCAAAAAAAGAAACTACATTTGCAGCCCACCAACCGAGGTGGAGCATGGTCGAAATCGTGTTAATAAAAGGATGGTGCGGTAGCTCAGTCGGTAGAGCAAAGGATTGAAAATCCTTGTGTCGCCGGTTCGATCCCGGCCCACACCACTGCAAAAAGCTTCAGAGAAATCTGGAGCTTTTTTGTTTTAAGCTCTAAATCCTTGCTCAGTAATATCAAATTCGTTTTATACTTGCTTCTTATTTCTTTTTACATGATCTGCAAGCTTGAAGCTCGTATTCCCTTCATTTTCGTTCTTATCATCTAAAAATAATAATACCACTAAAGAGACGATTGGAATAAGGAACGAAATGAAAAACCAGAACCAAAAACTTCTGCCCTGACTTTTTGCAAAGATGCCAGCGATAGTTTGTGGTAATATTAAGCCCAGTAATAAAACAAATTCAAGCATGAAAAATCTCTAAAGGCTACGTTGGTATATAAAGTTAATCATTATGCCTGGTAAGCAGAATTGATTAGGCTCATCAACACCATTAAAGTACCCAAGCCCGAAATAATGCACAATATAGAACCCAGATTATTCTTTTTAGCTGAAATGGACATTAAACCATAGACAAAAGAAACAGGCAATATAATCCTTACGATATATCAATTAATGAAAAAGATATTCATTACAGATTATCTTTCAGAGAGAGGCGGACTTGTGATTAAAGATATTGTGATCCTTGGGCGTAATTATTACCAGGAGTGAATCTTCTAAACTTTATTTGAAACGTCAAAATTGAAAGAATAGGCTTACCTTCAATTGTTCAAATTATTTTCTGATTCAATGGCATTGGATATTTATATATCAAATCCGAAAACAAAATCAATCATCAGTAACTTATTTGATAAAAATTCCAAAAGTTAGAATTTAATACTAAATTACGTACACCAAATACGAGCTAAAACCATTTAATATTAAAAGCAGGTAGTATGAACGAATTTCAAATTAAAAAATCAGATGTCGAATATGATGCCATAATAGTTGGATCAGGAGCAGGAGGTGGTATGGCAGGATACGTGCTGGCCAATGCTGGTCAGAAAGTACTGATGCTTGAAGCCGGTGCTTATTTTGACCCGCGCTTAGATGCGCAGCAACTAAAATGGCCATGGGAATCTCCAAGACGTGGTGCAGGTACTGTACGCCCATTCGGAGATTTTGATGCTGCTTATGGAGGCTGGGAACTTGAAGGAGAACCTTACACCCAAAAGAATAATTCAGAATTTGCCTGGTTCCGCTCAAGGATGCTGGGTGGAAGAACCAACCACTGGGGACGTATTTCTTTGAGAATGGGCCCTGATGATTTTAAATGTAAAGACGGACTGACAGATAGCTGGCCGATTACCTATGAGGAAATCAAGCCATTTTATGATAAAGTTGACCGTTTAATCGGTATCTACGGAACTGTTGAGGGAATAGAAAGTGAACCTGATGGTATTTTTATGGCTCCTCCAAAGCCAAGGCTAAACGAACTGTTCATCAAAAAAGCAGCTAAAAAGAACGGTGTAACCGTAATTGCAGGCAGAGGCTCAGTATTAACGGAAGCATTGCCAAATAATAAAGATCGCGCCCCATGTTTCTATTGCGGGCAATGTGGCAGAAGTTGTAAAGTTTATGGCGATTTCTCTTCTTCTTCATGTCTGGTTATTCCAGCAGTAAAAACAGGAAACCTGACCGTAATCACCAATGCGATGGTGCGTGAAGTACTAACAGATAAAGGCGGTTTGGCTACAGGTGTATCTTATGTAGATAAAACTACAATGGAAGAACATCAGGTTAGAGGAAAAGTAGTTATCCTTGGAGCCAGTGCTTGTGAATCTGCCCGTTTGTTGCTTAATTCTAAATCCGTAGCTCACCCTAACGGTATTGCCAATAACAGTAACGTAGTAGGTAAATATCTGCATGATTCTACGGGAGCAAGCTTAAGTGGCTTTTTACCGCAATTATTAGATCGTAAACGTTATAATGAAGATGGAGTAGGAAGTGTTCACATTTATTCTCCTTGGTGGCTTGACAATAAAAAATTAGACTTCCCGCGTGGTTATCATATTGAATATGGTGGTGGATTACACATGCCAGGTTATGGTTTTGGCGGAGGTATCGAAAATATGAACGGTGCAGTACCCGGCAAAGATGGTAAAATGAAAGAAGCCGGTGGATATGGTGCAGGTCTGAAAGACGATTACAGACGCTTTTTTGGTACACAAGTTGGCATGGCCGGACGTGGAACAGCGATAGCCAGAGAATCTAATTACTGTGAGATAGACCCTAAAGTTGTAGATAAATATGGTATCCCGGTGCTCCGTTTTAATTATAAATGGGCCAATGAGGAAGTTAAACAAGCCAAACATATGCAAGAAACTTTCCAGGAAATGATGCATACTATGGGCGCTATTGTGACCTCAAAACTTCATGGCCCAGAAGATAATTATGGATTGGAAGCACCAGGTAAAATCATCCATGAAGTAGGTACGGTAAGAATGGGAGACGATCCAAAGAAATCTGCTTTAAATAAATGGTGTCAGGCGCATGATTGTAAAAACCTGTTCGTCGTGGACGCTGCCCCTTTTGTACAGCAGGGCGATAAAAATGCTACCTGGACTATTCTTGCTTTATCTATGCGTACAGCAGAATATATCCTTGCAGAAAAGAAAAAATTAAACCTAAGCTAACGCAGATATGAACAGACGTGAATCATTAAAAGCCTTAGGCTTAACGGCTATAAGTTCAGCAGTATTGCTGGAGGCTTGTAAACCAGGAGCTCTTAAAACAGAGAAAGTAGCAGATGAAAAAGCCGCTGCCCAACCTGGCAGAGAAGCTTTTGAAGTAGAGAGAGACAATGCTTTAAATGCAGCAAAGTTTTTTAATGAACATGAGATGGCCACCATTGCTATCCTCTCAGATATTATCATCCCCAAAGATGGAAAATCAGGAAGTGCAACAGATGCTAAAGTGCCTGATTTTATTGAGTTTATCGTTAAAGATATACCTGACCATCAGACACCAATGCGCGGCGGATTAAAATGGTTAGACATCCAATGTCTTAACCGTTTTCAGAAAACGTTTAAAGAAGCATCAGAACAACAGCGTATTGAAATGGTTGAAGATATTGCTTACCCTAAAAAAGTTAAGCCGGGTATGCAGCAGGGAGCAGCTTTCTTTAGCTTGATGAGAGATCTGACAGCCTCTGGATTTTTCACTACAGAAATGGGTGTGAAAGATCTGGATTATGTAGGTAATGTGCCAAATAAATGGACCGGAGTGCCTGCTGATGTATTAAAGCAGTACGGAATGGAGAACGTTTAAATCATATGGTTTTTCAGCTGTAAACATGCAGTAGAACAATAATATACGGATTAAAGTCCGTATATTATTTGCTCATAAGAAAAGCGAAATGACCCTTATCATTGTATTGTTATGCATTCTTTTACTGATCGTTATGGTATCCGCTCTGCGGATCAATGCCTTCCTTTCTTTTCTCGTCGTATCTATCGTTGCTGGTATAGCACTAGGCATTCCACTTCATCAAATTGCCGTTTCCGTTGAAAAGGGTATAGGTGATGTACTAGGTTCATTACTGATCATTATTACTGTTGGGGCGATGTTAGGAAAGCTGGTCGCAGATAGCGGAGCAGCTCAGAGAATTGCCTCGGTTATTATGAACATTTGCGGAGAGAAGTATATTCAATGGGGGGTAGTTGTTACCGGATTTCTGATAGGTATTCCTCTTTTTTATGGAATAGGTTTTGTCTTAATGATTCCGCTGATTTTCTCCGTAGTCTACAAATACAAACTGCCACCAATTTACATTGGTCTGCCGATGCTTGCTGCCCTTTCAGTAACCCACGGATTTCTTCCGCCGCATCCTTCACCATCCGCATTAGTTATACAGTTTAAAGCCAATATGGGGCTTACCCTTTTGTATGGTTTGATCGTTGCCATACCTGCAATTGTTATTGGCGGGCCTCTTTTTGCGAGAACTCTTAAAAATATTCCTTCCACACCCTTAAAAAGTTTTGTTCCTGTCGAAAAACCAGAGAACGAACTACCCGGAACTTTCAATAGTTTCTTTACTGCTCTTTTGCCGGTTTTACTGCTGATCATTACAGCGGTATTTTCTTTTTATGCTAGCCGGATGCCAGGGTTGGCAAATATAATAGCACTTGCAGGAGAGTCAAATGTAGTGATGCTGATCGCATTGACTACCGCTACGCTTACACTTGGTGTTTTTCAAGGTAAGAAAGTGACTTATCTGATGGATCTTTATGGAGATGCTGTTAAAGATGTGGCCATGATTCTTCTGATTATCGGAGGTTCAGGTGCATTAAAACAGATACTGGTAGATAGTGGTGTAAGCGGAGAAATCGCCACCATGTTAAAAGAATTACACATGCAGCCTTTGTTTTTAGGCTGGCTGATTGCCGCTGTAATCAGATTTTGTGTGGGCTCAGCTACAGTAGCAGGGTTAACAACGGCTGGGATTATCTTACCTTTAATGATTGCGACCAATACAAATCCCAATTTGATGGTATTGGCAGTAGGGGCAGGAAGTTTAATGTTCTCCCATGTAAATGATAGTGGATTCTGGATGTTCAAAGAATATTTCAACCTCAGTCTGAAAAATACGTTTAAGTCATGGGCATTAATGGAGTCAATAGTTGGGATCGTAGGACTGATAGGCGTACTTTTATTAAATCAAATTATCTAACGAATATATAACAATGGAAAATTTAAGTGCAGAAGCGCAATTTGCAAAACTAGGATTAACATTACCACCAGCACCAACACCTCTTGGGGTTTATAAACCATATTTGATTGATGGTAAATATCTTTATCTATCTGGGCACGGGCCTGTAAATGACGATAAAAGTCTGATTATTGGCCGTATAGGTGCAGATCTTAATCAGGAAGAAGGAAAACTAGCAGCAAGACAAGTTGGTCTGACTATGTTATCTACTGTCAAAACCAATCTGGGCACTTTAAATCGTGTAAAAAGAGTAATCAAAGTTTTAGGTATGGTCAACTGTACTCCGGACTTCGAAAAACACCCATTTATTATCAATGGTTGCAGTGAATTATTTGCAGAGGTATGGGGCGAAGAAAATGGAATTGGTACACGCAGTGCAGTAGGCTTTGGCTCATTGCCCGATAATATTCCTGTAGAAATTGAGGCGATGTTTGAATTGCATGAGTAATATGGATAAAGCAGATTGGTATTTGATTGATGAGGTGGATCGGCTCGATTCGC
>Ga0193752_1003486_pt1 | contig 10822 bp, 9 predicted proteins | sample H1c1metaG_FD_144924 | JGI IMG/M metagenome (GOLD analysis project Ga0193752, IMG submission 144924) | Soil microbial communities from a riparian zone of the East river system, Colorado, United States - H1c1 | ecosystem: Environmental > Terrestrial > Soil > Riparian zone | place: USA: East River...
TTCTATGGTATGCCAAAGATCGGGCTCCGCATATTCAACCTTGCCAGTTTTGACCAGGCTGTCGCAAATCTCCAATATCCTGAGCGAAGGCATTTCGCGGGTAGCATACTGGTACGCGTTGCCTGCATAAGGAATGTGCCTGATGAGTTTTAATCTATATTCCCTGGCGATGAGCGGAATCTCCTGTTCGGTAATATAGGGCTTAAATTTTACGATTAAATTGTCAGTTAGCAGCGTGGCGTTTTTCTCCAGTAATTGCAAAATAGGGGAACATTGAAAAATATGCTCGTTGCTTAAAATTTCCTTTTGTATTTCTCCCCTGGTGTCAAAAGCAATATTAGCAGGCATTTCAAAAATGTACAGCTCATTCTTTTTATAATTTGAATGGGTTTTCACCTGTTTTAAGGAATGTTTCCTTTCTATTTCCTTCAAAAACTCTGAACCGGCCCATCTTGATTCCTCCGTTTTATGCACTACCACACCAAGGTAATTTGGCAAAGGCTCAAAAGGAACTCTCACCCTGCCCCGGTAATAAAAAGGCATTCCTTCTTTTCCGAGGATAAACAATTCTTCCTGCTCACCGCTGTTCAGGGTTACCGGGCGCTCCTGTGATTCGTAATCCTTTAAGGACACTTTAACAAGGTATGATCCCGACTGCAGCTTACCGGCATCATAGGTGCCCGAATAGGCATCAAAAACCAGCTTGATGGGATCGCCTTTTTTCGGCCTGTCGTCAACGGCGACCAATTCAACCGTTGCTTTATCAGTCATTGAACCATCATAGGTTCTTACTGAAACTTTTAGTATAGTGTGAATGATTTCCATAATTTAGGTTGTTTACGTGTGTGGTAACTATTTTCGGTTATTTGGTAGAATCAGGCGAACTTTCGCCCGCCGGTAGATTTTTTAGAAGTGCAGATAGGTGATCTTAAAGTAATAGAGCAGAAAGAAAACTTTAGTTTTAAAATGCTGAAATACAGATTCTTTCGGGGTAAAATTAAAGACAATCAGCCCACATTTTAACCCGTTTTTACACGGTATTTTGGGTAGTACTTTTACGGAATTTGTTGCCGTAGTTTTACGTGGAACTTGTTGGAAATAAGATGCGGTGCGATGGTAATACCGGCTATGGGCTAAAAAAGATGTGGATGGCGGGAAGTTTGTGGCGGATAAGAAGTGATGGGGTGTAGCGTAGCGCAACACGTGCTACACCCCGCTACACCGAATCGCTACACCCGGCCTGCACACTCGCGATAGTTTGCAGCGGACAAGAAGCGAGGAGAGATAGTGTTGTTTATATTATAAACACCGACCATTGGTTAAATAGCCACAAGGGCATGGACGTGAGAACTTTTCTCCCATACTCGAAGATAGTGAAAAAACCGGTTGCAAAGGCTGTGCCTGAGAATCCGCAAACACTGGGAGAGCATATCTTGAAGAAGCGATTGGAGGGCGGGTTATTGCAGAAAGATGTGGCAAGGATAATGGGTGTTAGCGAGGACTGCATAACTTATTGGGAAAACGGAAGGTCAAACCCACAAATACGATACTATCCTGCCATTATTGCTTTTCTTGGATACTATCCATTTACTCACGAAACCAAAAGTATAGCTGGAAAATTGCTTAAAATTCGATATAGCCACGGGTGGAGTCGTAAGCTGTGCGCGAAAGAATTTAAGGTTGATTCCGTTACTATTAAAAGACTTGAAAGAAAAAAAATGAACATCTCAAGAGAATTTCAGTTAAAACTTTTAATAGTTTATAAACAAATCACAACCGCTTAAATTAATATACCTCCTTATTAGGAGGTATTATTTTACTCAACACTGTAGAATTGTTTTATATCAATAGTGTTAAGTATTTTAACATTCACAATTAATCGATATTAATTGTGTTCAACTCAAGGGCAAATTAGTAAAAACGCCTATCAGTTTTTTACTAATTTGCCAGAAAAATAGAATAGTATTATTGGTATAAAAAAAGAAAATACTACTAACACACCTTTATAAAATCGTTTATTAGGCGTTTCATCTTTCCATTTCACTTCAAATTGCTCATATTTTCCGTCAAATATTCTGTAATTTACAAACATTAAAAAAACAAAAATAACACCCGCGATCCATCCCAACTGCCTGGCATGTAATCGCATATAATCTTGAGTTAAGTAAAATTTAAACATTGGATTAATGAATGCTTCGATAAACATGGTCTGCATGACAGCGATAAAACTAATCGCGGTAGCACTATTGCTACCTTGAGATTTATATTTCCACTTAGTAATCCTAAAATAAATATAATCAAAAAAGAAATTCATAATTTTTTACCATTTAATATTGTCAACACCATCACCAATTCTGTCCGTCAGAGTCTCTCCTGTAACCAAACCCGTTAATACATCGAATGCCCCGTACACTACACCAAATACAGGGAATGCGATTTGTGCTGCACCTATAAGAACTTTCGCCCCCAAACTGGCGCGAGTATGCAGCGCCGCCTAAGCGTGGCGTACTCGTGACCTAATCAATATCCGTGTTCTTTCTTCATTGTACCATCGGCTCAACCAAAATAATATCAATTAAACCGGGCAGACCATAATAATCGCGGGCGCTGCTGTATAAGTAATCTTCCGGTTTTTCAACTATTCCTGCTACTACGGGATTGTTATGAATATAATCCAGCTTTTGATGCAATATCCTGTAATCCGACAGTTCTATCGGGTGGTTGTCCTGTTGCCATAATTGAAAATCTTTGTTCTGGCTATTGCTTTTCCCTGCCCTTTCCATCATCCATAGCAACCATTCCCGCCTACTTTCGCCCGGGTGCGTTTTGATTGCATTTTTCAATGCTATGGATGTATGTTTTTTCATATCCCGCATAACATCTTCAAGTTTTTCCCCATGGCTCCCTATGATCATATGGATATGGCTCGTCATGATGCACCATCCATATATTTCAAGTCCTTTATTTTGCTGGCAATATTTCCAGCTATCAAACATGATCTCTTTATATTCATTGCGGATAAAAAGATCTATCCAGTTTACAACTGAAAAACTTACAAAATGCAATTGTTCCTGATTTCTGAATTTATATTTGATACTCATTACAACTTAAAGATACTGGATAGTTCAACCTAAAGCAAACTGCTGCTATTACAAGACAGGCACGAGTACTCCCCGCTTGCCAACGCCGCATACTCGCGCCAGTTGAGGATTTAGTTAGGCGCACCCATGGATCACAGATCCTCCCATTTTCTCGCACGGGGTGATTGAACATCTCAATAGAAGCCCTGACAGGTAGTTATTTTTTTTTAGTATATGCAAACTAATCTGACAGACAGCGGTTTATAACGTTTGAATGCCTCTTAAACGCTACTCTGCCTTTTAATTCATTAACACTAAATCACATTTTTATGAAATCAAATGTATTACTTGTCTGTACGCTGGCGATTGCAGCTTTTCTAAGTTCTTGCCAAAAAGACAATCAGACCCCTTCTAAACCAGAAGCTGATCTGCAAAGTGCTGATCTGCAAGAAGCTGATCTGCAAAATGCTAACACGGGATTAACTAACCTGAATTGCAGTATTATCGGTAATACCCTTAACAGGGGACTTATCGCTTTTTATCCTTTCCATGGTAACGCAAACGATGAAAGCGGCCACGGACACAATGGCGTGTTTTCCGGTACCGGAACTCCAACCTTAACCAGGAACAAATATGGAATATCCAACGAGGCCTACAATTTTAATGGGAATTCTATCATAACGGTAAATACACTGTTCAATACACATGCTGAGCAGACACAGTTTAGTTTTTATGTAAGATGCAAATCGAACACTATCGGGACTTTGCTGAGCATTGGGGATGCTTATGATTCAACAAAGGGGAGCCCCTATTTTGTGTTGGAAACTTCGTATGGAATATTACAACTCCCATCACCCGGAAACCAAAATGGCGTAAGCGTCCTATGGACTGAAACACCAGGGAATGGCGGCGCAGGATTTGACAGCTTTCTTCCTTCCTTTTGTGAAAATTCATGGATGGACCTGGTGGTAAATTATAGTAATTCTGTTCTAACCCTGTATGTGAATGGTAAGTTAGTTGGAACAGTTACTACGGGATTCCCTGCTCCTGCGCGTCTCGGCAGTGGTTTACTCATCGGAGCGCTGTACGGCCACGGATCTCCATCTTTTTTCTATAACTCAGCCATTGATGAAATAAGGGTATACAAAAGGTCACTCAGCACTGATGAAATTAACTACTTGTTAGCACACTGAAACAAGCATGTACGCTAATTAAAGCTTCTGTCCTGGCGCTGGGTCTCTCGTAGAGGATCATGCGCTGTATCTAAGCGATTGCCTCGCGGGGTCTCCTACCGGAAGATCCTGCGGGACTGGAAAACAGAGGCTGCAGTTTAGACAGGTAGCAGTGAAAAATTCGATGCCCTGGTGCATAAACTAATTTAGTTATTAAGCGGTCAATAAGAAAACTCCGTGTGGGGTGCGGTGATAACACCGACCACAGGCTAGAATATTTACTAACTGATTAATTTATCGCAACAACAACTCTTTTTTCAGGGTCAAATGACCACTGAACTTGCCATGTTCTACCATCAATTTGGTCAATCAATATAAAATTGTAAATGTTTTGTGTCGCCTGTAAAATAAATCTACCATTCTTTTCATCCTCTTTTGCGACCAAAGGAATTAAACTTAGGTCGGTTGTAAATCGCTTATCAGATTCAGTTGCCCACTGGACTTGCCACATTTTACCGTTCCGTGTATCTAGCTTGATGAAGTTATAAATGTTTGTTGTAGGGAACAATCGATAGGTAACATTTTCATTGTTAGAACTACTTTGTGTAGGAACGTCAGATTTAACTTGTGCGTGAGCAAACGAAGCAATCAAAAAAATAATTAGAATGAGTATGGGGTTTTTCATTGCGTAACAAGGTTGGTGAATGCAAATATACACAAGCGTTGTGTGAAATAAAAAATCACAGTCTGGTGACCAGGATTCAGCTTGTGGTCGGTTTTATCACCGCCCCTGCTGGCGCACGCGTACCGCGTGTGTCTCTGTAGAAAATTATACAATCATTTATAATAGTTCAAGCCAACCCAATTGAGGTCACAAGCGGCACGCGTGCGCCAGCTAAAGGCTCATATTAACCAATTTGACTAATATCTAAACTCATTCCAATATTGCCGATAATTTTAGTTTCAGCTATAAGATTAGTAATCTCTAATGGTAGTTCGCTGACTTTCAATGGATTTGTCGGTTTAGCAACTAAATGATAATTAGTGTCTGCAAACCTATTTGAGACGGTTTTATCGAACGAATAAATTCCCTTTTCCGCTAATTCAACAAAATATGTTAGGTATTCTTTAATTGCTGTACCAGGAGTTAATAATCTTTTTAAATCACGATTAATGACAACGTCACTTTTTGCGGGTAAATTTCTGAAATAGGTTGCCAGCAATATTATTTCTTCCATTGATTTAATAGAAATAGAGTTTGGCAATTTACCTCCCCCCGATTCAACAAATCCTATTTCTTCACCGCAGATAAAAAACCATTCAATATCCGATGTCTCCTGCTCGATGTCCGTAATCATATATGTTTTTTTTATTTCCCCCCAAATATTACTTTGCAATTATCACACATTGGAACTACTTTTCCGCTATTGGGTCTAATTGCCGCTTGCTGGCGCACGCGTGCGCCAGCAAGCGGCGCTTTATAAGGGTCGACTAATTATTTTCTCGATTGGCATATTAAGTTTGTAAGTCAATCCATTTACTTTTATACGGCTCCCATTGCATATTATTAACTGTTCTTCTCGATTACTATAGATAATTCTTAATATATATTGTGCTTTAAAAACTGATAGCTCTCTTTTAGCTGTATTTAATTCGGTAACTATCGATTGTACCTTTTGCCGATCCGATATGTTTTCAGAAAAAACCTTATTACCCGTATAAAATTTAAGCTCAATTATCTTAATGTTGTCACTTTTAATAATGCTTGATTTATCTTGGCACCCAATTATTGTAATAGTCCAAATACAAATAAGAAGTAATAAACTTTTCATTTTAATTTATTGGTTTACCTTTTAGCTTCGGTGTTATCCCCAACTGGCGCGAGTATGCAGCGCCGGGCCTGAGCGTGGCGTACTCGTGACCACCACAGTTATCACCGCACTACAACTAATCACCCCGCCCACCCTTCTCTATCCAAACTCCTGAAATGTATGGCTTCGGCCAGATGTTCCAGTTTGATGTCTTCGCTGCCGGCCAGGTCGGCTATGGTGCGGGATACTTTCAGGATGCGATCATAAGCGCGGGCGGAAAGGCCCAGTTTTTCCATCGCTTTTTTCAGCAGGGTTTGCCCTGCGGTACTGATCTTGCAGACATCCCTAACCATTTGCGGGCTCATCTGCGCGTTGGCATGCAGGTCGGGTTTGTTGCCGAAGCGCAGGGTTTGTATTTCCCTGGCCTGGATCACCCGCTCGCGGATGGATTCGCTTTTTTCGGCTAATCGATCGGATGATAGTTCAGAGAAATTGACCGGCGTAACCTCCACATGCAGGTCGATACGGTCCAACAGCGGGCCGGAGATCTTGCTCAAATATTTTTGCACCGTGCCCGGCGGACAGATACATTCCTTCTCCGGATGGTTGTAATAACCGCAGGGGCATGGACGTGAGAACTTTTCTCCCATACTCGAAGATAGTGAAAAAACCGCTTGCGAAGGCTGTGCCTGATAATCCGGAAACGCTGGGAGAGCATATTTTGAAAAAAAGGCTTGAACTCGGATTGTTGCAAAAGGATGTAGCAGCAATATTAGGGGTTTGCGAGGATTCGATAACAGGTTGGGAGAATGAAAGATCAAGACCACAATCCCGGTACTATTCAGTTATAATTGAATTTTTACAGTACTCACCTTTTACATAATTTTGTAGAATAAAACTGAAGTTTATAAATCTTCCGGAAACCCATAAAATAACCACAGAAAGTCGATTGTTTGATTAATGCTAATGTATTATACCTCTCTCCGGAGAGGTTTTGTTATTAGCGGTTTAAAAAGAAAAGTTATAGTTTTTTGATTTCATCAATGATGTTTTGCCTGGCATGGTTTGCTTTCAAAAAGTTTAGTAGTTGCTCTCTATAAGTATCTATAGAGGTACTCAATATAATATAGGTGTCGCCATCCATTACAATTCTAAAATCATCTGCGTTTTGAGGATTTTTATTCTCCTCACAATACAAATTTTTATGACTTAAAATATAATCAACCAATAATTGATAGTTTTTGTCGTCAGTTACAATAAAGTCGTATTTTAAATTTAAATAAATATCCTTTTCTTTTTCTGTCAATGTAGTTTTCCCAAATGTTTTTTTTACAAATTCTTTATCATAATCACTCAAATTTAAAGGAAGATCAAGTTTAACCTTGCTTATAATGAGCGGGAAAACCGGTTTTAATCCATACGTAGGATGACGGGTGAAAATAAACTCAATCATTTCTTTTGACTTGTCAGGTTTTTGCTTGCAATTAGTGAATGTTGCCAGTATGACAAGCATCACTATGTAATTTTTCATCTTCATTATTTAATGTTTTGAGTTATAATCATTTATTAGACTTTGCTGATATGCTGAAGGTGTCGAAGAATAACTCCATGGCATTGCGATGGCGTTTGTATAACCATGTACTTCAAAACCCCAATTAAATGTTCCTAAAGGTGTAAGTTTATTATTATACCCAACGCCAATTAAGGTAGTTTCGGCATAAAATTTGCCGAATGAAGTTGCCATGAATGGGTTATCGTCAAAAATTGCTGTATAACCCGGTGTAGATGAATGACGTTCTGCTTGGCGTTTTGTATAATAAAATATGGAGTTAGGGTCATCAGGATCAATGGTCTTATCAACAAATGGCTTTTGCATGTTATCTTTAGCGCTTAAATCATATCTGAGTACTGAAACAGTTTGAATCCATTGATAAGACTTGAAATCCTCACCAGCGGGTTTTCGATAATAAATGTCAAAATGCTCTCCTCCTACTGCCATACTATGGCGAATGCCCTTGTAAGAACTAAATGATACAGAGAATTGGTTAAGAAAATAATTGCTATTACCCCACCACGTTGGGGGAGTAAAACCATGATTTTTGATGGTAATTCCTGGTAAACTTCGATAGGCATCAATATCAAGACTAGGTGTAACCGCATTTCCATCGCCAATTGCTCGCCCCGCCGCTTCCAGAGGATTAGTAGGAGCTCGAGTTACTTCCTCTTTACCTAGCCCAGCGATCCCGCCTATGCTATTAAACGTAGCACCAGTTCCTGCACTAAACATGTTTGTTCCCAATCCACTATTTCCCCAAAGATAAGCCGAACCGCCACCGCCGTATACTAATGCATAGGCGCGGTCTGCCACTTGTGACTTATAAAATTCATCTGAAAATTCGCTTGCCCATTCCATCGGAGGCGTTGCAGTAGTCGGATCTTGGATTCTATTGCCCAACGGATCGTTAAACATAATTGGATTATTTCCCGCGTATTGATAACTAGTCATATCTTCTGCGCTATCACCTTGTGGGTCAACCCCTACAAATCTACCCAAAATTGCATCATAATTTCTTAAAAGGGTTAGCTGATAATTTGGCAAATCACCATAATCATTCTGCCACTCTGAACCGCCGTTATACAGATTTTTGTTATCGTCGCTTAATGTGCCTACTTTGCTATTAGTTAAATTCATACCAAATCCATAATAGCTATTCTCTTGCCTAACTTTGGCTGCACCACTAGCACCGCTGTTGTCAAAGCTTATCCGCGCGTTGCCTTGTTGGTCAGTTATAATAAACTCTTGATGCAACGTTCCTCCATCATTTCTAACCCTTCCCTCTGGCATTGGGCAAAATGCCAATACCTCTGTACCGCTGGAGTTATTATAGACAAACCCATCTATGTAATCGGTAACTTGATTGGTTGTGCCTGACTTCACAGCCAGTTTCCTAAGTAAGTTTCCTCCACCATCATAGGCATAAGTTATATACCAGGTTGATGAAAATCGTATGGTGTCCGTCAGGTTCATCACGTTATACGAAATATGAGCAATACCTTTGTAAGGATCAGACGCCAAATTTCCATTACTGTCATAGGTGTAATTGCCCGCACCGCTTCCACCAGCATAAATCATGAAGCCTGCCGAGTTATAACTGCCGCCTGTGCCGTCAGTAACGGTTTTTAGCTGGTTAGGATTGTTGGTGTCATACGTATAGGTCAAGTTATCAATTGCAACAGTTAAACCTCCTTGTGTACCTGAATTTCGAAATAGTGTCTTTATATTGCCGTTTAAATCATAGGTAATACGGTTTTCATCCCAACCTTTGGAATAATTGAATGTGCCAGTTCCAAACCGCTCTGAATATAAAGCCGCCGTATCACGATTCAAAGCATCATAATAATAGCGATAGGCTCGCTCATAGCCACTTAATCCACCAGCGTCTTTACTCATCCATTTCACCGCTGATAATTTCCCATTATAGTAAGGGTTATTAACAAGCTGCCCATCTGTTTTGTCGTAGAGCAACGAGATGCCGAACAAGTCATTGGTGTCACTGTTCGTTTTGCCCGTGTCATTTTTAAGCTGGCTGTTGTTGATGCTTAATAATTGACCGCGTATGCTATAGCGCATATCTACCCCTTGTAAATAGGTAGAAGTGGCCGGATTTATTCCTAAGCCCTTTCTAATGACTTGCCCTAATTCATTATATGAGTACTCTGCCACCTGTAATGTAGTGCCGCTACTATTGTATTGCTGACTTACCGTTTTGACGCGATACATATGGTCATATGTAAATGAGGTGAGGACGGTGGTAGGCGAACCAGCGCTGGTTTTTTTAGATACCTTAGCTAACTGGGGCACACTATTGAAATCGACTACAGTTGTTTTGTAGTCAGTCATTGTCGTCGCATTAGTGTAAAACAACTGATTGTTACTTTGTGCCTGCTTCGGATTACCTTTTTTATCGTAAAATACTACTGTAGTGAACCAAGCAGCAGAACTCAATCCCGAACCAATCTCACCTTTGCTGGTGATAGTTGGCATTCCTCGCACTCTTTTATAATTGGTCGTATCCTCACCGGATAATCCCTGTGCTGAATAATTAAAAACAATTGTGCCATCAGACTTGATATCGTAATCATCGTAGTAGCTGTAGGCGAGCGCGGTAACACTGGTCGTTGGAAAAATCACATTCGTGTAGTAACCATTATTAGTCAGCGTTGTCGCGCGACTTTCGTACCAGGGCGTATAACTTAAACCATTCACATAAGTTTGCATGCTGGCTTGAGTGGTATGTGTGGCGTCAGTATATATACCCTGGCTGACAACTCTTCCCCGCACATCATATTTGATGTAATTCCATTTACCGCTTACGTGCAAATTAGCATCCTGCATTAGTACTGGTCTATTCATAGGGTCATACACGATGTACATTGTGCCTTTTGAGGGCACGGTTTTTTCAATTAATCGCCCGTGGAGGTCATATACAAAATGGAATACCAAATTACTTACTGGAGCGGTGGTCAGACTATAACTTACTGACGCCAATTTGCTGGTTGCCAATGGAGGGATGATGTAGACAATCATTCCTGCGTTGTTGTAGATATAGTACGTGTCAAGGTTACCAGTACTTAGTATTTGCCGTTTCAATACCATGTGACCGGCGAGGTCGGTAAAACTTACGGTTTCTGTCCCATCTTCATCTTTCCCATCCATTACCGCAAGACTGCTAATCGCGTAATTGGCAGTAGTGGTATA
>Ga0193752_1003487_pt1 | contig 10820 bp, 10 predicted proteins | sample H1c1metaG_FD_144924 | JGI IMG/M metagenome (GOLD analysis project Ga0193752, IMG submission 144924) | Soil microbial communities from a riparian zone of the East river system, Colorado, United States - H1c1 | ecosystem: Environmental > Terrestrial > Soil > Riparian zone | place: USA: East River...
ATGCCTTTGCGAGTTTCAATCCGATCTACGGTCAAGGGATGTCGGTCGCTGCATGCGAAGCGCTCGCGCTGCGGCGTGCGCTTGCCGGCGGCATCAAGGGGATCCATGATCCGTTCTTTGCTGCTGCGGCGAAGATCGTCGACAACCCCTGGCGCATCTCGGTCGGCGCAGATCTTGCGATCCCTACTGTGCAAGGCCAGCGCACTCGCATGACGCGATTCGTAAACGGCTATATGCGGCTACTGTTTCGGGCGGCCGAACACGATGTCAACGTGACCATCGCTTTTCGACAAGTGATGCAAATGCTGGCGGAGCCCGTTACCCTCTTCAGGCCCAGTGTCGTGGCGCGCGTGCTATGGAACGCGCTGTCGCATCGCTCAAGAGAGAGCTACGCGCCGAACTGCGTACTGCATAAGCCCAAGCGAATTTCCTAGTTACCTCTTCATCACCTGCGCGAGGGCAGTCACCGACGCCGATCCTATCGGGCCTTCCACATCGTAGATAAAGCATTCGCCGATCGCGACGCCGTCCGTCGCGCCGTGGTTGATCGACTCCATGCCGATCCATTCGCCCCGCGGTAAGCGATGCAAGTACACAGTGACATCGGTGTTGATATAGCCGAGCGGCGCATCGCCGATGTTCGCGCAGGGGCTCGCGAAATCCGAGACCAATCCAATTCGCGTGAAAGGCGTCAGCGGGAAGCCTTCGACTAACTCGCGCGCTTCGCTCATCCACACCCGGCGTTGCGCGAAGACACCCATGTCGCCGCTGATATTGCGAATACGCCAGGTCGGAGTGCCGCCATCGCCGAATGCCTGAACGTCTTTGAGCGACTCCGGTGCCGGCACAGTCCAAGTCGGCGGCTTCCAAACGTTGCCCGGCGAATTTTCGGTGCGACGAAGCATCTGGCATGAAGCTCGGCCCATGCTCTTGCCGTTACACAGAAACTCAGCGTCGATGACTTTGATGCGATAGCCATCGCGGACCACTTTGGTTGTGATTTCTATGGGTGAGAAATCGGGCGCGCGGTACATATCGACCGTTAATCGCCCTGGCAGAAATTCCGGATCGCCGTGATTTTGCTCAATCTGAAACGACAGCAATCCTGCGATGACGCGACCGTGCAGCAGTTCGGGGTTCCACGGACCACGGCTGACTGAGGTGGCGATGAACTTGTCGCCTTCTTGACGGAAGAACGGGTCGCGAGTGGTCATAGGTAAGCTTTGACATGAAAAGTGATTGACAGGCTTCGAGCGCTTGCATAGTTTGTAGTCATGTATCGCTCGTACGCAATGCTGGTCGCCCATTCTATGCCCGCTCTGATTAAACCAGGCGGGGCACGGGATCATTGCATGCGTTGAGCGCATTCGCAGCTACCCGAAAGCCCCGCCGGTATTGAGCGGGGCTTTTTTTTGGCCAATGTTTTTGGGATCTTGTTCTTTTAGGCCGGCGTTGTTGAGTTGAGTTCTCTCGAAGGGATAGGTCATGGCAGCGATCGTCGTCGACGCTTTGAGTAAGAGTTATCGCGTACGCGCACCTGATGCGCATCGCACGGTGACGCGTTGGCTGCGCCCAGTCTTAACCCGCGAAGTGGCAGCGGTGCGAGAGGTCTCGTTCAAGATCGAGCCGGGCGAGCGGGTTGCGTTCATTGGGCCGAATGGCGCCGGCAAATCAACGACTCTCAAGATGCTGACCGGAATTCTAGAGCCAACTTCCGGCACAGCGACCGTCGCCGGGTTTGTTCCGTGGCAGCAGCGTCGGCTGCTCGCGAGGCGCTTGGGTATCGTATTCGGCCAGCGTTCGCAGCTTTGGTATCACTTGCCCGTGCGCGACAGCTTCGACTTGCTCAGTCGAATCTACTCCATCGACTCGCGTACGTATGCGGCGCGACTCGCAAAGCTGAGCGCAGCGTTCGACATTGGGTCATTTCTCGAGCGGCCGGTTTCAGAGTTGTCGCTGGGTCAGCGTATTCGCTGTGAAATCGTCGCGGCGTTGTTGCATGCGCCCGAGATCTTGTTGCTGGATGAGCCGACCATCGGTTTGGACGTGACGTCGAAGTCGGCATTACGCGAGCACTTAAGCGAGATCTCGCGAAGTGCGGGCACGACAGTGTTGCTGACCTCCCATGACACCGGCGACATCGAAGAGATTTGCGATCGCGTCATCGTGATCGATCAAGGGCGCTTGCTGCTAGATGAGCCGCTGGAGCAGTTGCGACGGCAATTCTTGCGCTCGAGGTCCATCGTGCTGGTCACAGCGGAGGAGCATCCGACGCTTGTACTCGCAGGAACGAGGGTGATTGCAAGCGAGCCTTTTCGCTTGACCCTCAGCGTCGATGTCGCCGCGACCGGTGTTGACCAAGTGGTCGCTGCGGCCTTCCGCACGTTGACGGTGCGCGACCTCATCATTGAGCAAAGGCCGTTGGAAGACATCGTGAAGGCGATTTACCGCGGCGAGTCGCACAATCGTCCCGTGCAGGAGAAATGATGATGGCCACCGGCACGGCGCAGGATTTGGAATGGCGCCCGGTGGCCGCGTTCGTGCGCATGGGCTGGCGTCGATCGTCGTCCGATCGTGCGAGCGCCATCGGATTAGTCTTGCTGTACTGGCTTGTATTGCTGATTTTCTGGGGGCTTTGGCAAGCGACGCCGCTCGCGGAATTGATCGAAACGGGGATGACGAGGCCTGCGGTATTCCGGTATCTCGTGATCACCGAGTGTATTGCCATGGCGGCCGGCTATCCCTATCGGACAATCGAGCATGATATTCAAAGCGGTGAAATCGCGGCTGGCATGTTGCGGCCTATTCCTTACTCTATCGCGATGCTGGCCGACTGGCTGGGGCAAACTTGCCATCGCCTCTTGTTGCTTAGCATCGCGGGTGCTGCGGCCGCTATTTGGTTGACGGGCAGTGTGCCGTTCGCATTTTCAGTTCTGCCCTTACTGGTGCTGTCGATGCTGCTCGGTTGCGCGCTGGTGTTGTTGTGCCAATTGCAAATCGGCTACGCGACCACGTGGATGGGGACGGCCGCACCGGTCTTTTGGATTTGGCAGAAGGCGCTGTTCGTCATGGGCGGCCTGATGATTCCGCTCACGTTGTATCCCACGGGCTTGCGAAGCGTCGCCGAACTGCTGCCCTTTGCCGGTATGTTGTATTGGCCGGGCTCGATTGCGCTCGCGCAATCGTGGACTGAATTGGTGTGGCCGCTCGGCCTGCAGATGTTCTGGCTTTGCGTGTTGGGTGGGCTGACTTGGTGTGTGGATGACGCTGCCGCGAGACGCATCGCGCTTCGTGGCATCTAGGAATTGCATGCGCAACGACACTCGAAAAATAGGCGCCTGGTTTGCATACCTCGGTGCACTCGTGCGTCTGAACAGTCGAACGATTGTGGCGCGACCTGCGCTTACGTTGTTGTCGGTGGGTATGATGATCGGCAACAACTTCATCCTGTTCGCAATTTGGGTGATTTACTTCAACAAGTTTTCTAGTATTCAAGACTGGACGTTGCCAGACATGTCGATGGTGCTGGGCGTGATGGCGTGGGCAGTGGGACTCACGTTCGTGTTATTCGGCGGCGTACGAGATCTGGCCAGAACTATCGTGAACGGCGGGTTGGATGTGCATCTCGGCCGTCCGCGTCACCCACTCCCTGGGTTGTTGATCAGCCGTTCCATTCCCTCCGGCATCGGTGACATGTTGAGCGCGCTCTTGTTCTGGCTATGGCTTGGCGAACGCAGTTGGGCGGAGTTGCCGATTCTGATTGTGGTGTCTACCGCAGCCGCCATCGTTTTTACGGCAACGCTAACCGCAACTCAGTGCCTTGTGTTCTGGTTCCCGCGAGCGATCTCGGCTTGCGAGGACGTGTTCAACATGGTCGTAATGGTCGCGTTCTATCCGCAGCATTCCTATGGATTTTTCGTGCGGCTCATCCTGTTCACCGTCTTCCCGACGGCTTTTATATCGTTGGTGCCGGCGCAATCCGTGCGCGACGGCAATCATTGGCTCATAGTCGCGATGCTAGGCGCGGCCGTCTTTTATTCAGGCGTAGCGGTTGCTATTTTCAATCGCGGCCTACGTCTTTACTCGTCCGGTAATCGCATTTTGGAATTAAGATAGCCGCACGAAACGATTAGTCATCGAGGGCTGAGCATGCTAAAGGTCTACGGGGTGAAGGGCTCGCGCGCTGCGCGCACGATGTGGTTGTGCCGCGAACTGCAAATTCCCTTCGATAATATTCCTGTCGCGTTCTCGGATCCCGGCACGCAGAGCGAGGAGTTTGTCGCGGCGAATCCCAGCCGCAAAGTCCCAGTGATCGACGACGATGGGTTCTGTCTAGCCGAATCGATGGCGATCAACGTCTATCTCGCCAAGAAGCACAAGAGCACATTGATACCGGCTGACCCGCAGGGTGAAGCAAAGGTATTGCAGTGGAGCTTTTGGGTGGTGTCAGAGGTCGAGAAGCCGCTGCTGCAGGCGATGTTTCAGCGCATGAAGCCGCCGCCGGATCCAGCAATCGCCAAGTACTTTCGCGATCGCAATCCACTCAATCCCGAAGTCGAGCGCTTAGCGATTGAAGCGCTGCAGAAACCACTGTCGTATCTCAATGCGCACTTGCAGGGTCGTGAGTATTTGCTCGGCAGTGAATTCACGTTGGCCGACTTGAACGCCGCTGCGGTCATTGCATGGGCGCTCACGGCGCGTCTTGAGCTCGATTCATTTCCCAACGTGAAACCTTGGCTGACGCGCTGTCTCGATCGTCCTGCACGAGCCGGTTGAGGTCACGATTGGCGAAGCGCCGTATAGGAATAGGCGGCGACTCCCGCAATCAGGCTCACTAATGCGACGACATCGGCCGTCACCACGCGGCCGATGTTTGCATTGTGTTGAGCCATTGCCGCCAGCCAAATAAAACCGATCACGCTGATCAATCCTGCGCCGATCGCCAACGGCTGTAGCGCGGGCCTGAATGCCGCTACGAGTAAAAAGGCGCCGAGCAGTCCGAATAACATCGCTCGGTGCCGCATCAGGATGACGAGGTTCGGCTCCGCCATCGAGATGCCGTACAGAGACTCCAGCCGCGCCGCGCCTAGTACACCGGGAAGTGGCAGCAGGTGAATGATTGCAGTAATCAGCAGGCTGATAGAGACGACGTGGCGCATGGTGGGTCTCGGTTAAGCCGCGATGCGCGTCGTGCGACGGATGCCGAAGTATTGAAGCTCCGCGAAAACACCTACCGCTGCTGCTTGGGCGATCACGAAGACAACGCCCAGCGTTGTGGGCTGCACCCAGTCGCCGATCAACAAGAGAGCGCTTTCGATCACCCACATCGCGTTGAGGCCGATCACGAGCCAAACTTGCAGGCGTAGTGGCGTCGACCGTGAAGCGAGCCAACCCACCCAGGCGGCCCAAGGCAGAAGCGCGACGCCGGCGCCCGCCAATAATGTTGAAGGCAGGCCGAGCAGGCTCGACAGCGGCTCTGCAGCGATCAGCATTAAGACGCCCAGTGCGCCGCTTGCAACAGCATCGAGGGCGAGTACGCGACGAAGAAACGTTTGAGCTTGCATAGTGTTCTCCAAGGGTAGGTTCGACTGTGGGCATGCTGGCTTGCGAAATGCGTGGCGTCGATTACCTGCGAGGTAATGGAGCGTCGGACGCAACTGCGCTATGGTCGGTCCATGGGAAGCTCGAATAAATCAGCCGCAAAACCAGTCGGCGACCTGCTTCGTCAATGGCGTGTTCATCGACGCAAGAGTCAATTGGAGTTTGCTGGCGATGCCGAAATTTCGACCAAGCACTTAAGCTTTCTGGAAACAGGTCGCTCGCGGCCCAGTCGAGACATGGTGCTGCGTTTGTCGGAATTGCTCGAAGTGCCGTTGCGCGAACGCAATGCGCTGCTGGCCGCTGCCGGTTTTGCACCGGTCTTTCCCGAACGTAAGTTGGATGATCCCGCGCTGGTGCTTGCGCGGCAAGCCATCGACACGGTGTTGCAAGGTCACGAGCCGTATCCGGCATTGGCCGTGGATCGACATTGGAATCTGGTGGCATCGAATCAAATGGCTGGTGCCTTCATGCGCGGCGTCGACGAATCGCTACTGACTTCGCCACCCAATGTCCTACGCGTCAGCCTGCATCCGAAAGGCCTGGCGCCGCGCATTGCTAATCTGATCGAGTGGCGCACGCATCTTCTGGAGCGTTTGCGCCATCAAGTCGACGTATCCGCCGATCCACAGCTTGAGGCGTTGTATCGCGAGCTCAGTAGCTTCCCGTTGCCTGAACGCGATGCAAGCGGCATGACGCCGGCACAGGCGGTCATTCCTAGACACGAGTACGAGAGCATGGTGGTGCCATTTAAGTTGATGACGCCGCACGGCCTGATGTCCTTTTTCAGTACGACGACAGTCTTCGGCACCGCCGTGGACGTTACGCTTGCCGAATTGGCCATTGAGGCTTTCTTCCCGGCCGATGCCGAAACGGCAAAAATGTTGCAAGAGATTGCAGCGAAAAGGGCAGAGAGTCCTCAGCCTCTAGGCGCTAGGCGCTAGGCGCTAGGCGCTAGGCGCTAGGCGCTAGGCGCTAGGCTCTAGGTGCTAGCAGCTAGCTAAGAGTTCAGATTCCGAGTTCCTTATTCTGGCTAGAGCCTAGGGCCAAGGGCCTAGAAACCTAGCGCGGCGAGCGCGTCTGCGCGACAATCCGGTCATGTCGAAAAACATCAGCGACGCCGTCCGCGAGGTCTGTCTGTCATTCCCCGAAGCTGAGGAATACGAGTCGCGCGGCTCGCCGAATTATCGCGTGCGCGGTAAAACTTTCGCGACGTACGTGCTCAATCATCATGGCGATGGCCGCGTGGCGCTCTGGATTGGCTCACCGCTCGGCGCGCAGAGCGTGCATGTGAAAGCCCACCCCAAGCATTTCTTCGTGCCGCCTTATGTCGGCCCGAGCGGATGGCTAGGCATCAATCTCGACAAAGGCGTTTCATGGAAGCGCGTCGTGGAGTTGGTTCGGGAGGCGTACGAGAAAGTGGCGCCGCCTGCTTTGCGCGGTGCCATCGGCAAACCGATCGTCATCAAACCACCGACGACAAAACTTAAGCCGGAAGAGATTGATCCACTGAAGTCGAAGCGCGCGCTCGCTGTGTTGAAAGAAATGCGCGCGATTTGCCTCGCGCTTCCGGAGTCAACTGAAGACTTGCAATTTGGCGCGCCGGTTTGGAAGGGCGGCAAGAAGACTTTTGCGATGGTCTATGCGTACGACAAGCCGAAGATTCATGTTTCATTTTGGGTCGGCGTCGAACGTCAGTCGTTTTTCATTGCTGACTCGAGCTTCTCGATTCCGGCATACATGGGGCATAACGGTTGGATCGCACTTGATGTGACAAAACGGCACAACCGTCACGAACTCCAAGCGCTGGCTGCCGACAGCTTTCGTCACTTCGCGAACAAACGCATGCTCGCCGCGCTCGACCCATCAGACGGCCAACTGGATCGCCTTGTCAAACCTCGTCGATAAAAGCTCGCCGGCATTCGCCGCGGCGCTTGCCCAGGCAAGCGAAGACTGCGGATTGGAAGACTACTACCAAGACTGCGTGCGCCCGTTGTTCTCGATGCCGATGAGCCAATGGCCGACGTGCTGCGGAGGAGGGTGCTCGCCGTGCTCGCAGACGTTGGTGAGTGTCGCGGAGCGAACGTGCTCAATATTGGGCGTCAATCCGTTATTGCTGGCGTAAGGCCGCCGCATTGGCCAACTGGCTAACTGGCCGCTGGTAACCTGGCCAGAGTAAGAAGTAGAAAAATCAGTTGTAGCGACTTGCTGCCCACGTTTTTTGTAGACGTACTCCGCTCTTGGTCTGGATTCTGGCCAGGCTACCAGCGGCCAGGTCACTGGCTGAGCTACGAAGACGGTACACTACCGCCGTTTTACCCAACGCTTAACGTAGGTATCAGCCATGATTCTCCGCCTCGCGTCCGGATCGCTCAGCCTTGCGATCGTATCGCTTATTTTCGCTTCTTCCGTTGTCGCTGCCGACGCGAAGCCGCAAACCGGTAAGGCTGTCGATGCGAAACGTATTCTGAAGGCCGACGATAATAATTCTGAATGGGTGACGCACGGTCGCACCTACAACGAACAGCGCTTCAGCCCGCTCAAGAAAATCAATCAAGACACCGTTAAGAACTTAGGGTTGGCGTGGTATGTGGATCTCGACACCGATCGCGGTCAAGAGTCCACGCCGCTGATCATCGACGGCACGATGTACTTCACATCGGCGTGGAGCAAAGCGTTTGCTGTGGACGCTCGCACCGGTAAAGAGAAGTGGCGGTACGATCCGAAAGTGGCCGGTGAGAAGAATGCCGATGCGTGCTGCGACGTTGTGAACCGAGGTGTGGCCGCCTGGGGCGACAAAGTATTTCTCGGCACGCTCGATGGCCGACTCATCGCGCTCGATATGGCGACGGGTAAGGAAGCGTGGTCGGTGCAAACTACCGATCCGACGAAGCGCTACACGATCACCGGCGCGCCGCGCATCATTCGCGGCAAAGTCATCATCGGCAACGGTGGCGCCGAGCTCGGCGTACGCGGTTACGTGTCGGCCTACGATGCGAATACCGGCAAGATGTTATGGCGTTTCTACACCGTCCCCGGCAATCCCGCTGAAGGTGGCGTGACCGACAAGACGATGGAGATGGCTGCTAGGACTTGGGCCGGGGATTGGTGGAAAGTCGGCGGCGGCGGCACCGTGTGGGATTCGATGGCCTACGATCCGGAGTTGGACTTGCTCTACATCGGCGTGGGCAACGGCAGTCCTTGGAATTATCAGATACGGTCACAAGGCAAGGGCGACAATCTCTTTCTGTCATCCATCGTTGCCTTGAAGCCAGACACCGGCGAATACGTGTGGCACTTCCAAACGACACCGGGCGAGTCGTGGGATTACACTGCTACCCAGCACATCATTTTGGCGGACATCAAGTTGGATGGCCAAGTGCGCAAGGTGCTGATGCAAGCGCCGAAGAACGGCTACTTCTATGTGATCGATCGCAAGACCGGCAAATTCATCTCCGGCAACAACTACGTGAACGTCACTTGGGCAACAGGGCTCGATGCGAATGGCCGTCCGCTATTCGTGAAGGAAGCGTTCTACGTGACCGAGCCCGCGCAAGTCGCCCCGACGCCTGTCGGGGGCCACAACTGGTATCCAATGTCGTACAGCCCGCTGACGAACTTGGTGTACATCCCAGCATTGGAACAGAGCAGTAAGTATTCGCCAGATCCGAATTTCAAAGTGAATCCGAAGGGCTGGAACATCGGTATCGGTTTCTCTAGCGCGCCGGTCAATCCATCGACCGCTGAAGCGGCAGCTAAGAGCAAGGCCGGTCCGCATTTGCTCGCATGGAATCCGATCACGCAAACCGAAGCCTGGCGCGTTCAATACTCGCGACCCGGCAACGGCGGTGTGCTGTCCACTGCCGGCAACTTGGTGATTCAAGGGTCGGCCGATGGCTACTTGAATGCCTATCGCGCCGACACCGGAACAAAGCTTTGGTCGTACGTCACGCAGAATGCAGTGATGTCCGGTCCTGCGACATTCGAGCTCGATGGTCAGCAATACATCGCCGTGATGGCGGGCATCGGTGGCGTAGCGGTGGGCGCCGGCGGGCCTGGCGCGTTGCCGCGTGCGAAGTACGGACGCATGCTCGCTTTCAAACTCGGCGCCACTGCGTCGCTGCCGCCGCTCGGCGATAGCGCGTCGACTCGCGAAGTGCCGAACTTGTCGCGGGCTGCACCGATGGGGGATGCTGCAAAGGGTCGCTTCGACTATGAACGCGTCTGCGCTTCGTGCCACGGCGCGAATGCAGTGAGCCCCACCGCAATTCCCGATCTACGTTTCTCACCGACCATTTCTCGCGTCGAAGGGTTCAACTCGATCGTGATCGATGGCGCTCGCAAAGACAAAGGCATGGTCAGCTTTGCTTCGGTTCTGAAGCCCGATGAGGTTGAGAATATCCGCTCGTACATTATTCAACAGGCCAATGTGGTATTGAACACGGGCGGCAGGTGACGGAGAGGCTAACGGGTCAACTGGCCTACTGGTAATCTGGCCAGAATTAAATCCATCGTCGGCGCTGACTCGAGACTGCATCGCATTGAGGCTTTCTGGCCGGCCTACCAGTTGGCCAGTTAGCCAGTCGGCGCGAATCGCGCTCACAGTTTGCTGATCGACACGCCGCCATCGACGAGCATCGCGGACCCGGTGGTAAAGGTCGAAGCATCGGAAGCTAGATAGAGCGCGGACATCGCTATTTCCTCTGGTTTGGCTATGCACTTCAATGCGTGCAGGTGCTCGATCGCGCGTTTCGCTTCCGCGGTATTAGCCACAATGTGTCCCATCGGCGTATCGGTACCACCTGCGAGGAGCGCATTGACGCGAATGCCAACAGGGCCTGCTTCGACCGCCAACGCTCGGGTCAATCCTACGATTCCCGCTTTACTCGCCGCGTATGCGGCGCACCGGCAAAACCGGATGCGTATCCGACAAACGTCGATGTGAAGATTACCGATCCGCCGCGCTTCGTCAACGCCGGCAGTTGATACTTTGCGGCGAGAAACGCGCTCGTCAAATTTGTCTCGAGGGTGTCGTTCCATTCTCGGAGCGAGACTTCGGGGGTATTGCGGATTGGGCCTAGTGTGCCGGCATTATTGAACGCAATATCCAATGCACCATATCGCTCGATGGCGATATCCACCAACGACTTTGCGTGCGCCTCACTCCTGACGTCGCCATCGACAGCGATTGCATCGCCACCGAGTGCCGAGATTTCGATGGC
>Ga0193752_1003488_pt1 | contig 10820 bp, 8 predicted proteins | sample H1c1metaG_FD_144924 | JGI IMG/M metagenome (GOLD analysis project Ga0193752, IMG submission 144924) | Soil microbial communities from a riparian zone of the East river system, Colorado, United States - H1c1 | ecosystem: Environmental > Terrestrial > Soil > Riparian zone | place: USA: East River...
TGGCAATTTGTATACGTTCGGGATTAATTTGAGCCTGTGTTTCCAGCGTTAATAATAATACGACTAAACCAATGAGTTTCATGCGTGTAAAATAAGGTTTAAAAGCTCATCCCGGGTATTACAGAAGGCTGATAGAGATACTGGCACGCTTTTTAACGCAACTTTCATATCCTGGCTTTAATCAAATACGTACTTATTGTATCTAATATGTAGAAACAAAACAAAAGTTATGGAAGAACAGTCAACACAACAGGAAGTTTTACTACTCACGGGAACGAGTTTTTCCTCAAGACAAGGTATTGATCGTGAAACGACCGGCAGTCAGAATCTTGATGAAAATGCCCAGCTTGAACAGGCGTGCTGGAATGGTATGTTGCCAACAATGCTACCAGAAATCTGCGGAAATTCATTGTCAGAAAAGCCGGTTTATATCTGGAAGATCCGGGAAGGTTCAGGCTTTCTGGAAGTTGAGATCGGAGACGTACCCCGCGATATTGATGCCTATTTCTCGCTGGACCCTTATGCGTATTCCCTCACAAGAAATTATAATTAACGCCAGACTCCCCTCCTGCGAAGGAGGGGAAATGCCGAAGGCATGGGGTGGTCGTTTTTTGGTGCTCGAATCTAAATCAGAATCGAAGGCCAAAGAACAACCACCCGCTCGCTACGCTCGCCGCCCTCCTTCGCAGGAGGGCATCCAAATCTAAACTACAACTAAAACCGATTGTTTATTCCTGATTATCCATTCTGCCACCAGCAGGTTTGGAACCCAGCAAAGCCAGGAAATAATTCGATAAGCCGGAATAAATTCCATTTGAAGAACTAACTGAAATAGCGGTAAATAGATGCGGAGTGTAACTGCCGCCAGACATAACGCAAAGCTTCTTATCATCCATTTTTCATGATCATTGATTTTTCCCTGCCTGATCTTAATATAAGCCAGCGACGTTGAAGTGAACCAGCACAGGGCAAGAAACCCAAATCCCAGACCTGCTGGCAGACCACCAGTTGCATAAAAAGCAATGTACAGTCCGCAGATACTACTTACACTTACAGCGGCAACATAAACTTTACCAATATTTCTGTGGATAACTGGTTTTGATACCCGCCATTTTTTATTGAACTGGGGCCAGCCGGAAAGCAATGCTAATCCGCCACATCCAATGTGCAGATTGAACATTGTTTTCCAGAAAATATCTGCAAGTGTTTCTTTCGACTTTGAACTAAGGAGCCCTTGCGTAAACTCAAAGAAATAAATAAGCGGATAGAAGCCAACAATGATTATTAAAACCACAAGGATAAAAAATCCAGTTTTTTTTAGCAGCCGGAATTGCATTGCAGTTTGTTGATTTTAAGTCAAGTTAAAACTATTTTTCATTTTTTGCTTCCGGCTACAATTCCCGGATCCAGGTTTATGGTAACGCTTCTTCAATCCGAAACACCCATGCTTCTGAAGAAACATTGGTTCCGGGATCGGATGACGGCGGGGTAATAATGAGTTTGGTGCCGCTATGCTTAAACCTGACTGTTCCATTATATCCCAGTAATTTTACTGAAGCCGGTTTTTTAACGCCATCAACTGCAATCTGTTTATTATTCCGATCAGTGATCATAGCAAAAAGATTGCGGCCTTTTGTTGAATAAAAGACATTTGTTTCTTTGTTGATGGCTGGAGCTTTGGCCCAGGCCCTGGTTCCATAAATCGCGTCTCCGTTTATTCTGAGCCAGCGTCCCATGTCCTTAAGCCTTTGCTGCATAATAACCGGAATACGGCCATCGGCAGTAGGACCGATGTTGAGCAGTAAATTGCCACCGCGGGCTACTTTGTCAATAAGAATACGGATCAGTTCTTTACTGCTTGAATAGTCTTCCAGGTTTTCATTGCGGTTATAACCAAAAGAACCGCCAATGCCCCTGCATTCTTCCCAGGGATGAGGTATAATTTTTCCGGAAGCATTGTCATTGTGAACAAGATCATATTCAGTTGTATAAAACGTACCATGTTTACTTCTCGTTTCCTTACCCCACCGGTCGTTAATAACAACATCTTTTTTTACCGGGCTTTCATTGTATAACCAGGAAAGAAAACCGGTGCTCTTCCAAACCTCGCTCGGATGGTCCCATTCGCCGTCTGTCCATACGAGATCGGGATTGTATCTGTTAACGAGGTCTTTCATCTGTGGAATCATATGTTCGTCAACATATCTGTTCACATCTTCTTTATAAAGAGGATTGTACCATTCATATAAAGAGTAATAAAAGCCCATACGCAGGCCTTGTTTTTTTACAGCTTTACTCAGATCGCCGGCAAGATCACGGTGAGGACCAACGTCCATGCTGTTCCAGTTCCATGAATGGATACTTGGCCAAAGAGCAAAACCTTCATGATGTTTGGATGTGAGTACTACATATCTCGCTCCTGATTCTTTTAGCAATGCAGCCCATTGATCAGGATTAAACAATTCAGCTTTGAAATCTTTCACAAAATCGGTGTACTTAAAATCCTTGCCATAGGTTTTGGCATGATGTTCCTGGAACATTTTACCGACAACATCAGTATCAGTAAGACGTTTGCCATACCATTCCGCATACTTTGAATAGGTTGGAATTTCAGGACCGGTAGGAGCCCAGGAAGGGACGGCGTAAAGACCCCAATGTATGAAAATACCGAACTTGCTGTCTTCAAACCAGGCGGGGATCGGTCTACTGTCAATTGATTCCCAATTAGGTTCGTATTTTTTTTGCGCATATCCGTTTGCGTTATATAGAAACATAAGCGATAACAACAACCGTAACATGTTAGTCTGGAATTTGTAATTCATCCGGCAAATATTATTTTTAATTGGATGTATGAAACTAAGTAATAATTCAATCAACCGCATGAAATGTACCGCAAAAGATAAATAACCGGAAAAAGGGAAGAATATAAAATGACTTTGTTGTATTTTAAATATTCAAAGTCATCCTATGTCGGCAAGTAAAAAAACAGTGAGGCAGTTCATTGATGAATCCGGGGCAGATAACATTATTGCAGAAATTGAACAGGCGATCAAGGCAAAAAATAACGGCAGTCGGCCTTTGTATTCAGATTTGATTAAAACAAATGGGTCGGACACTTATGAATATGTAAACTATGTTCAGGAAGGTGGCGGCGTGCTTGGCATTGCACTGATCGGGTATACTTACGTTCTTGAGAAAATGGGCTTCCGGTTTTTGCGGCTTGCGGGTACCAGTGCCGGTTCTATTACAACGATAATGCTGTCAGCAGTCGATACAAAAAATTATCCTGAGCATGACTTTACATTACAGTCAGAGATCATGCTTCATGAATTGTTGAATTATGATCTGTGGCAACTGGTGGATGGACACTGGCTCGCCAGAAGGCTGATCAAAATTTTTATAAACTACCGTTTTGGCATGCGTCTCCTTAAATTTCTGATTGGATGTTCAGTAAGTATTCCAATCCTGTATGCATTTTATGTATTGATCGTTCAACCAACTGATGCGGGTCCGGGATCTTCATCCGTTTTTAGTCTGTTACATTCCGTTTTCAGTGGCCTGGCTTTGTTGTCTATTATCTCCATAGTAATACTGGTAAGCATTTTTTCCTATTTCCGGTTTCGTTTCGCACGCGCCGGTTTTGGCATCAATACCGGTAAAAATTTTCATAAGTGGATAACCGGGATTTTGCTGAAAAACAATATTCATACATTGGCTGAGCTGGAAGCTGTCATGAATAGCAGGTATGCAAACATCGAAATGCGCCATGAAAGAAAAGCACAGAATATTCCTGGTGATGACCTCGTAATTCCTTATCCATTTCTGACCCTGGTGGCAAGTGATATAACTGCTCAGACGAAGGTTGAGTTTCCATTGATGGCGCGCGACTACTGGGCAGACCCGGCTTCGGTAAATCCGGCAGATTTTGTACGGGCTTCAATGTCTATTCCTGTCTTTTTTGAACCATTCCGTGTTGCAGTACCACAAAAAGTACAAAGTACAAGTAAGCTGCAACAAATGAAGGCCACCGTAAAGGATATGAAAACCAGTTCGCCAAAAATTTCATTGTTTGTAGATGGCGGCATCCTTTCCAATTTTCCTATTAATGTGTTTCATAACCCGGCTGTACAGGTGGCGCGTATGCCGACCTTTGGTGTTAAACTGGAAGATGAGGACCATATCAAGCCAGGTAAGGAGCATCCTGAAGCGAGAAGTTTGTTTAGATATCTGATGACTGTTTTTAGTACAGTGCGTTTTTATTATGATCGCGATTTTTTGAAACGGAACGCTGTATACGAGCAATGTATTGGTTACATAGATGCGGCAGGATATAACTGGCTCAATTTCGGAATGGATGAAAAAGACAAACAAAAACTGTTTATAAAAGGGGTTAATGCCGCAAAAACTTTTTTCCTTGGCGGCAAGGTTTGGGTAGATGGAAAAGAAAAGGAAGTAAAAGGATTTGACTGGAAGACTTTTAAGTATGATCGTGAGCACATGTAAAAGCTCCCCTCCTGCGAAGGAGGGGAAGACGTCGAAGACGGCAGGGGTGGTTGTTCTTTGGTCTTCGCAGGTTATTAGTATGCAGTTACCAAAGAACCACCACCCCCTCGCTTCGCTCGTTCCCCTCCTTCGCAGGAGGGGAGCCATTTTGTTAAACAATAAACCCATCCACCAACTTACTCACCTCATCCTTTGATAATGGTTCATCAAAAGATTCGGTAGCATCGGAATATGAAATTTGTTTTCCATTGATGTTTACAATTTCAACACCGGATTGGTTGGTAACTTCCTCGCCATTATAGTTTGCCTGTACCAGGTCGCCAATACCGCCGGTGTCTTTGCCGGTGATCCATGGTTTTAAAGTGGCAAGGTTATTATTCATACGCATCTGCCTGATGTGGGAAGCATGCCGCGCTTCAACAGAATGAATATTCAACGCTGCTGTGAGAATAGCTCCCGTGCCTTTGAGATAACCTGCCTGACACTTGTAAGCGCGTACACCCGTATCTTCAAGCGTTTGCGCTACTGCCAGGAATAAACCATAGTTTTTAAAAGCGTCTTTGAAAGGCCCGTTGCCACTACCCTTGCCACCGGAAAGATCAAATGTTGGTTTCATTATTGGCGTTCCGCCGGCTGCGCTGATAGCAGTTTTTAAAAACTGTGCTTGTTGTTTTTCGTGAAGCGCGATATTTTCAATAGCAAGCTGATCACGATATCCTGGCATCAATGAACTTCCGGCCATTATCGCAGCAATAAGCGATGGACCAGGCATGTTGTTTTTTGGCATACCTGAATGGTTTTAGTGTGTGAATAAAAGTGAAAGGCGGACGAAGACGTCCGTCCCGCAAAGGTTTCATGCGAAAAGTGGCTATTTACAATACATTCCCAGACGTGGAACACTTATCAACAGGGTGTGTATTATTAAATCGTTACGGCACCTTCGTCTTTCCTACTTTTGAGTCCGTCATTTGGTTCAAATACAAAAATTTTTGTATTGATTAAAAGGGAAACCCGGTGAAAATCCGGTGCTATCCCCGTAGCTGTATACTCCAGGGTAATGAAACAAATACCAGGTGTTCAAACTACAAACCACTGTCAGGAATTAAGACGGGAAGGTATTGAACAGCAGAGTAAGCCAGAAGACCTGCCAACAGACATACACTGTTCGCTTTCGGAGGAAAGGCAAATGTGGCTGGAATATTTATTTCAACCGGTTTTTTTTAATGCCTTCTTGTGCCGTAACGACAACAATACGATTTGTCATATTTAAAATATATTGGGATGGAAACAGAACTGTTATTGAAAGAAAATAAGGATCGCTTTGTCATCCTTCCGATTAATTATCCCAAGATCTGGGAAATGTATAAAAAGCATGAAGCCAGTTTCTGGACCGCAGAGGAAATAGACCTGAGTGGCGATATGAAAGACTGGGCTGGATTAAACGATGGGGAAAGGCATTTTATATCACATGTCCTTGCCTTTTTTGCTGCCAGCGATGGAATCGTTAATGAAAACCTGGCAGTAAATTTCATGAGTGAAGTCCAATTGCCGGAAGCCCGGTGTTTTTATGGGTTCCAGATCATGATGGAAAACATTCATTCCGAAACCTATGCATTACTGATAGATACTTATATTAAGGATCCAAAAGAAAAAACGCGTCTGTTTCACGCGATAGATACTGTTCCTGCGGTTAAGAAAAAAGCCGAATGGGCGCTTCGCTGGATCGATCAGGGAAATTTTGCAGAACGCCTTGTCGCTTTTGCCGCTGTTGAAGGAATTTTCTTCAGTGGAAGCTTTTGCTCCATATTCTGGATGAAAAAAAGGGGCCTCATGCCAGGACTGACCTTCAGTAATGAACTCATCAGCCGTGATGAAGGCCTTCATTGTGAATTTGCCTGCCAGCTCTACAGCATGCTGAGCAACAAACTCACTCAGAAAGCGGTATTTGAAATTATCTCCGACGCCGTCACGATAGAAAAAGAATTCATCACAGAAGCATTGCCCGCAGCCCTCATTGGCATGAACGCCAAGCTGATGCAGCAATACATCGAATTTGTTGCTGATCGCTGGCTCACCGAACTGGGATACGATAAAATGTTTAACGCTACAAATCCTTTCGATTTCATGGAAATGATCTCAATGGAAGGGAAAACTAATTTCTTCGAAAAACGTGTAGGCGACTATCAGAAAGCCGGAGTAATGGGGGGAAGCAAAGAGTCTCAGACCTTCAGCCTTGAGGACGATTTTTAATAATACCACCAACAAGGGAATACCACTAACCACGGATTACATATACTAACGACCCATTAAATTTTTTGCTATGCAGGTAATAAAAAGAAACGGAAAAAAGGAGTCTGTAAAATTTGACAAGATTACAGCAAGAATTGAAAAACTGTGTTATGGGCTTGACAGAAGATTTGTCAATTCGATAGATGTTGCGAAAAAAGTGATTGAAGGCTTGTTTGACGGAGTTCCTACTACTGAGCTTGACAACCTCGCTGCTGAAACAGCCGCTTCATTAACGGTTAAACATCCGGATTTTGCTTTGCTGGCAAGCCGGATCGCTGTGAGCAACCTCCATAAAAATACCATTAAAAGTTTTTCCAAAACAATGCATTTACTCTATGAATGTGTTGATAAAAAAGCAGGAAAAAAAGCTCCCTTGTTATCTGATGATGTCTGGGAAATCATTGATGAGCATGCCGAGTTGCTTGATAGTACATTGATATATGACAGAGATTATGGATTCGATTATTTTGGATTTAAGACTCTTGAAAAATCTTATCTGCTTAAGGTTGATGGCAAAGTAGTGGAACGTCCCCAGCACATGTACATGCGTGTTGCAATAGGAATTCATAAAACAGATATCGAAAGCGTGATCAGCACTTATCACATGATGAGCGAACGCTGGTTCACGCATGCAACGCCTACCCTCTTCAATGCCGGTACACCGAAGCCGCAGATGAGCAGTTGCTTCTTACTTACAATGAAGGAAGATAGTATCGAAGGAATTTATGATACCTTAAAACAAACAGCAAGGATTTCCCAAAGTGCCGGTGGTATTGGTCTTGCCATTCATGGAATTCGCGCAACAGGCAGTTATATTGGCGGTACCAATGGAACAAGTAACGGTATTATTCCAATGCTACGTGTATTCAATGACACAGCCAGGTATGTTGATCAGGGCGGTGGCAAACGCAAAGGTGCATTTGCCGTTTATCTTGAGCCATGGCATGCTGATGTATTCGAGTTCCTTGATCTGCGAAAGAACCATGGTAAAGAAGAAATGCGTGCACGGGATCTTTTTTATGCTCTTTGGATCTGCGACCTGTTTATGCAACGCGTTGAAGCAAATGGAGAATGGAGTTTGTTTTGTCCACATGAAGCTCCCGGACTGCAGGATTGCTGGGGTGAAGAATTTGAAGCCCTTTATGCACGTTACGAAAAAGAAGGCCGTGCACGAAAAGTAATCAAGGCACAGGAACTTTGGTTTGCCATTCTCGAAGCACAAATTGAAACCGGCACACCGTACATGCTTTACAAGGATGCAGCAAACAGAAAAAGCAATCAACAAAATCTCGGCACCATAAAAAGTTCCAATCTTTGCACTGAGATCATGGAATATACATCGCCCGAGGAAATTGCTGTTTGTAACCTTGCTTCTCTTGCCTTACCAAGATTCGTTATCGATGGCAAATTTGATCATGATAAATTATACGAAGTTACTTACCAGGTCACCAAGAATCTGAATAAGATCATCGATAACAATTACTACCCGGTCGAAGAAGCCCGCAACTCAAATGTAAGACATCGTCCCATCGGACTTGGTGTACAGGGTCTTGCCGATGCATTCATATTGCTTCGGCTTCCATTTGAAAGCGATAAAGCAAAGTTGCTTAACAAAGAAATATTTGAAACGATATATTTTGCCGCAATGACCGCATCCAAAGATCTTGCAAAACAAGATGGCTACTATCAATCGTTTCCAGGCTCCCCGGTATCAAAAGGCATATTCCAGTTTGATATGTGGGGTGTTGAGCCAACACTCCGATGGGACTGGTACACATTGAAAGCGGAAGTAATCAAATATGGTGTAAGAAACTCATTATTACTCGCACCGATGCCGACTGCTTCAACTTCCCAGATCCTCGGCAACAATGAATGTTTCGAGCCATATACCTCAAACATTTATGTACGCCGGGTACTAAGTGGCGAGTTTGTAATAGTAAACAAACATCTTCTGAAAGACCTTGTTGAACTGAATATGTGGAATGATGATATGAAAAACCGGATTCTGACAAACAATGGATCAGTTCAGGGAATAGATGGTATTCCGCAACCAATAAAGGACATATATAAAACGGTTTGGGAAATCAAACAGCGTAATATTATCGATATGGCTGCCGACCGCGGAGCATATATCTGCCAGTCACAGTCTCTCAATTTATTTGTCGATGCGCCTACAACGAGCAAACTTACCTCTATGCATTTTTACGCCTGGAAAAGTGGCCTCAAAACCGGCATGTACTATCTCAGAACCAAAGCGGCAACACAGGCTGTTCAATTCACCGTTGAGAAACAGGGTGGAAAAATGGTTGAACCTATGCTTAACCAGCAATCTCTCAACCAGCCTCTTGAAGAAGAAATCGTTACCGGTGCAGTTTGTACTATGGAAGAAGGTTGTGTAACCTGCAGCGCGTAGATCAGCTATAATAGTTCACACGTGTACTTGTTCATTGTAATACAGCCAGGTCCTCTGCCAGAGGCCTGGTTTTTTTATGTGTTTACACTTAGAGTAGTATTTGTACTAAGTTTTTTTCCTGGTTTATAAACTGGTAAAGGTTCGATTAACTGGCAGGCCGGAAATGAAGCTGCGGTTGTAATACATACGAGGGCTTTTGTGTGTCAGTTCAAGTTCCTGACCTAATATCTGTGAATAATCTACTATTAATTACAGAAAAAGAGGATATTTGATGTAGAAATTACTCTACAGAGTCCGCCGGATTATACTGCGTTTAATTGGTTTAAAAATTGATCGCTTGTTGTGAATTTGTCCAGGCCGGAGCTCTGTGATGCCGCGACAATAATTACATAAGCAATTTGCCGGGATCTAAGAATATAGAAAAATATAATTGTATGAAGAATCAAAAAAATATCATTTTTATTGTTGACGACGACCCAGACGACAGGCAGATAATATTAGATGCCTTTATTGAAAATGATTTCAACATCGATTATGTTTTCATAGAAAACGGTGATCAGCTGATCGATACGCTTCAAACACTTCCTGCCGAACAATTTCCATCATTGATCCTGCTGGATCTCAACATGCCGGGCATGATGGGATTACAGGTTTTAAAGGAACTTAAGGCAAATAAAAACTGGAAAGCCATTCCGGTGATTATTCTTACCACTTCTACACTCGATAAGGACCGGGAGGCATCATACGAAATGGGCGCCAGCTGCTTTCTTAAAAAACCAGTTGCTTTTGAAGAACTGGCTACAATGACTTCTTCTATTGTTAATCTCTGGTTCAACGAAAAAAAAATCCATCAGAAGGTAAATATTTAATTGATTTCCGATTGAGCTGATTGATTCATGAAGGCATGAAACAAAAAATCGAGTAATTTGCGGTTGATTTCAATGTTACAAAATCAATCGCCTGATGCATGATAAATTGCGGGACCTTGCCCGTAAACTGGATGGAGAATTGTTTGATGATGAAACCATGCGTATCCTGTACTCAACAGACGCATCTGCTTATCGCGAAAAACCGCTTGCTGTTGCGATTCCCAAAACTGTTGAAGATTTAAAAAAGCTGATAGGTTTTGCACGCCAGGAAAATACTTCGTTGATACCTCGAACTGCAGGCACTTCTCTGGCTGGCCAGGTGGTGGGAAAAGGAATAATCGTCGATGTTTCAAAACACTTCACAAAAATCCTCGAAATAAATCCTGAAGAACGATGGGTTCGTGTTCAGCCTGGTGTTATCCGTGATGAACTCAATATTTTTCTGAAGCCATACGGATTGTTTTTCGGGCCCGAAACTTCAACTGCCAACCGGGCAATGATAGGCGGAATGGTCGGAAATAATTCCTGCGGCTCCAATTCAATTGTTTACGGAAGTACCAGAGAACACTTGCTTGAAACCAGGGCATTACTGAGCGATGGTTCGGAAACAGTTTTTGGTACGATGTCTCTTGATGATTTTGACAAAAAATGTGAAGGCAATACTCTGGAATCAGGGATCTACAGGTCAACAAGATCGCTATTGGGCAATTATGAAAACCAGGAAGAGATCAGGCGGGAATTTCCAA
>Ga0193752_1003489_pt1 | contig 10820 bp, 8 predicted proteins | sample H1c1metaG_FD_144924 | JGI IMG/M metagenome (GOLD analysis project Ga0193752, IMG submission 144924) | Soil microbial communities from a riparian zone of the East river system, Colorado, United States - H1c1 | ecosystem: Environmental > Terrestrial > Soil > Riparian zone | place: USA: East River...
GACGCCGACGCCGATGGGCCGCCTCGCCGCCCCCCGCCCGTTCCTCGCCCGCCTCCGCCGCACCGCCTCCCACCGGGCGAGCGGAACCGCCGTCACGGCGACCGTGCTGGGGCTGATGGCCGCTGCCCCGGCCGGAGCGCAGGGGGTGAGTCCGGCGGGCTCGGAGTTCCTCGTCAATACCTACACGACCGGCAGCCAGTTCGACCCCCGCGTGGCGATGGACGCCGACGGCGACTTCGTCGTGGTGTGGTCGAGCCCGCTGAGCAACCCCGGCCGCGGCGTCTACGCCCGCCGGTACTCGGCGGCGGGGGTGCCGCAGGGCGATGAGATCGTCCTCTACACCTCCACGTCCGGGACGATGGGCGATCCCGAGGTGGCGATGGCCGCCAACGGCGACTTCGTCGTGGCGTGGAAGCACAGCGAGGGGGGGGTCGACGAGCCCTTCTTCGCCCGCCGGTTCTCGGCGGCGGGGGTGTCGCAGGGCGAGGAGTTCCGGGTGGGCCCCGACTCGCGGCCGACCCTCGTCCGGGCGGCGATGGATGCCGACGGCGACTTCGTCCTCATCTGGTTGAGCCCTCTGGAGTTCGGCTCGCCCGACGTGTTCGGCCAGCGCTACGCGGCGTCGGGGGCGCCGCAGGGGGAGCCGTTCCGCGTGAACACGTACACCATCAGCAACCAGAACGCCCCCGAAGTGGCGATGGACCCCGACGGCGACTTCGTCGTGACGTGGCAGAGCGCCGGGCAGCAGATCAGCTACGACATCTACGCCCAGCGGTACACCGCAGCCGGGGTGCCCGCCGGCGCCAACTTCCTCGTGAACACGAGCACCACCAGCGTCGAGCGTGCGCCCGACGTGGCGATGGACGCCGACGGTGACTTCGTCGTGACGTGGATGAACCCCAGCCCGGCGGGGGATTACGACATTCACGCCCGGCGCTACGCGGCGTCGGGTGCGCCGGTGGGGGAGGAGTTCCGCGTCAACGCCAACACGATGGGCTCCCAGAGCACGCCCACTGTGGCGATGGACGCCGACGGCGGCTTCGTCGCCACGTGGCGGGGGGGCGACAACACCCGGATCATGGGGAGGGCGTTTACGTCGTCCGGGGTGGCGGTCGGGGGGGACTTCGCCGTCAACACCACCGGGACCGCGATCCGGGAGAACCTGGTGGCGATGGACGCCGACGGCGACGCCGTCGTCATCTGGCGCGGCCGGGGGGTGGGCGGCGACGGCTACGACATCTACGGCCAGCGGTACACGGCCGTGACGACGGGGACGGGGGAGGCCGCGCCGGTAGCGGGCCTCGCCCTGGACGCCGTGCCCAACCCCACCACCGGCTCGGGCGTGGTGCGGTACGCGCTGCCCGAGGCATCGACCGTCCGGGTGACGCTCTACGACGTGCTGGGCCGCGAAGCCGCCGTGCTCTACGACGGCGCGCAGGCCGCAGGCCGCCACGAGGCCGCGCTCGACGCGGCGGCGCTGGCGCCCGGGGTGTATCTCGTCCGCCTCACGGCCGGGGACGCCACGCTCGTGCGTCGCGTGACGGTGGCGCGGTAGCGACGGGCGGGGCGGTTGCCGTCGGGTTGGGGCGCAGGGTAACCTTCGTGCCCACCCACGTCTTACACCTACGCATGGGCCGTTTCGCCGCCCCCCGCCCGTTCCTCGCCCGCCTCCGCCGCGCCTCGGCCGCTCGCCGGGCGGCGGGCGCTGCCCTCGCGGCGACGGTGCTCGGGCTCGCCGTCGTCCCGGCGGCGCAGGCGCAGGGGCCCGTGCCTCAGGGCGGGGAGGTCCGGGTCAACACGTACACCACGGACCTCCAGTTCACCCCGCGCGTCGCGCGGAGCGCCGACGGCGGCTACGTCGTGGTGTGGAGCGGCCACGAGCAGGACGGTTCGGGGGGCGGGGTCTTCACGCAGCGCTACAGTGCGGACGGCACGCTTCAGGGTGGGGAGGTGCAGGTCAACACGCACACCACGGGCAACCAGTCCGTCCCCGCCGTGGCGATGGACGCGGACGGGGACTACGTCGTCGTGTGGTCGGGCAACCAGCAGGACGGGGACGGGTACGGCATCTACGCCCGGCGGTTCGGCACCGGGGGCGTGGCGCAGGGCGCGGAGTTCCGCGTCAACACCACCACGACGGGCGGCCAGGTGAACCCCGCCGTGGCGGTGGGGGCGGACGGCCGCTTCGTCGTCGCGTGGCACAGCACCGGGCAGGACGGGGATGGGGCCGGCGTCTTCGCCCGGCGCTACAGCGCGGCGGGGGCACCGGAGGGCGGAGAGGTGCAGGCCAACACGTACACCACGGGCAGCCAGTCCGTCCCCTCTGTGGCGATGAGTGCGGACGGCGCCTTCGTCGTGGCGTGGCGGAGCGCCGGGCAGGACGGGAGCGGCTACGGCGTCTACGCCCGGCGCTACGACGCGGCGGGGGCGGCGCAGGGCGAGGAGGGGGGGGTGAACACCACGACGGCGGGCGACCAGACCTTCCCCTCGGTGGCGATGGACGCGGGCGGCGGCGCCTTCGTCGTGTGGAGGAGCGTCGGGGAGGAGGGGGGCGCCTACGCCCGGCGCTACAGCGCGGCGGGGGCACCGGAGGGCGGGGAGTTCCGCGTCAGCGCCGTCGCGCCGGCCGTCGCGTTCGCCCCCGCGGTCGCGCTGGACGCCGACGGGGACGCCTTCGTCGTGTGGACGGACGAGGACGAGGGCGGCGTCGGCGTCTACGTCCGGCGGTACGACGCGGCGGGGGGCGCCCTCGGGGAGAGGGTCCGCGTCAACACGTTCACCCCGGGCGACCAGCGGGGCGCCGCCGTGGCTGTGGATGCCGACGGCGACGCCACCGTCGTGTGGCAGAGCTTCGGGCAGGACGGCAGCGGCTGGGGCGTCTACGCCCAGCGATACCACGGCGGCGGCGTCGTGGCGGCGGAGCCGGAGCCCGACGGGGCGGCCGACCTCGCCCTCGTGCCGAACCCCGTGACCGGCTCCGGCGTCGTCCGCTACGTCGTGCCCGAGGCCGCTCACGTGCGGGTGGCGGTCTACGACGTGCTGGGCCGGGAGGTCGCCGTGCTCGCCGACAGGGAGCAGGGGGCGGGGCGCTACGACGTGGCGCTGGCGGCCGGCTCGCTGGCACCGGGGACCTACCTCGTCCGGCTCACCGCCGGAGAGGCGACCCTCGTACGGCGGGTGACGGTGGCGCGGTGAGGGGAAGCACGTAGGCGTGTAGGCGCGTAAGCATGTAGGAGCAGGATTCTCCTACGCGCTTACGTGCCTCCCCGCTTACGTGCCTGTTCAGCCCGCCACGCGCCCGGCGACCTCGGCCTCGCGGCGTAGCTCCTCCAGCGCCTCGCGGGCGGCCTCCTGCTCGGCCTGCTTCTTCGAGCGCGCCTCGCCGCGCCCGCGGGGCACGTCCTCCACGTAGACCTCGACGGTGAAGCGGCGGTCGTGGCTCGGGCCCTCCTCGGCCACGACGGCGTAGGCCGGCTGGCCCCACCCGCGGCCCTGCGCGTGCTCCAGCAGCAGGCTCTTGTAGTTCGAGCGCTGCTCGGCCACGGCGCCCAGGTCCACGTGGCGGTCCAGCACCCCGAGCACGAACGCGCGGGCGGCGTCGAACCCGCCGTCGAGGTAGAGCGCGCCGACGACGGCCTCGAAGGCGTCGGCGAGGATGGTCGCGTTGTCGCGGCCCTCGGCCTGCGCCGTGTTCTCGCTCATGAGGATGAGCGGGGCGAGCCCGATGGCGCGGGCGTAGTCGGCCAGCGCCAGCCCGTTGACGAGGTTGGCCCGGGTGCGCGTGAGGAAGCCCTCATCGCGCTCGGGGAACGAGGTGTAGAGCCGCTCGGCCACCACCGTCCCCAGCACGGCGTCGCCGAGGAACTCCAGCCGCTCGTTGCTCTCCGTGCCGTCGGTGACGAGGCCGCGGAAGACGCTTCGGTGGCGGAGCGCGTGCTCGAACAGCGCCAGCTCGCGCACGGGGCGCCCCACCAGCGTCTCGACCGCCGTGCGCTCGACGCCGGAGGCCGTCCGCTCGGCCCGCCCGAGCAGCCGCGCGAGCCACCCCCACGCCCCGGCGGGGCGCGCACCTGCGCGCCCGTCCGTCGGCCGCGAGGCCGGGCGGGGACCGGAAGAGGAACCGTTCACGCGGAGGGGGACCTTAACAACGGGCGGGGACAGGAGGGGGCGGCCATCACAGGCTGCAAGCTCCCCACGGCGGTGCCCCCCGTGCAAGCGGCACGCCGGTCCATCGCGCACTTTCTACGTGTTACACGCCAGTTACACGCCCCGTTACACCCCGTCGTCATGGCCGCCACCGTCACCACCGTCAACCCCGCCACGGGCGAGCCGCTCGCCACGTACGATCTGCTGGACGAAACGGGGCTGGAGGCCGCCCTCGCCCGCGCCTCTGACGCCTTCGCCCGCCACCGCGCGACCCCCCTCGCCGAGCGCGCCGACGGCCTCCGCCGCGTGGCCGACGCGTTGGAGCGGGACGCCCGCGCCCACGGTGTGCTGATGACGCGCGAGATGGGGAAGCCGCTCGCGCAGGCCGTCGCCGAGGCGGAGAAGTGCGCCACGGTCTGCCGCTACTACGCCGACCACGGCGCGGACTTCCTCGCCGACGACCCCCGCGAGACGGAGGCCTCGCGCGCCTTCGTCGCCTACGAGCCGCTGGGCGCGGTGCTGGCGGTGATGCCGTGGAACTTCCCCTACTGGCAGGTCTTCCGCTTCGCCGCCCCGGCGGTGATGGCCGGGAACGTGGGACTGCTCAAGCACGCGTCGAACGTGCTCGGCTGCGGCGACGCGATCGCGGCGCTCTTCCGCGAGGCGGGGTTCGAGGAAGGCGTCTTCCAGCATCTCCCGATGTCGACCGACGCCGTCGCGGGCGTCGTGCGCGACCCCCGCGTCGTGGCGGCCACGCTCACGGGCTCGGAGGGCGCCGGCCGCGCCGTCGCCACGGCGGCGGCGAGCGTGCTGAAGAAGACCGTGCTGGAACTGGGCGGCTCGGACGCCTTCGTCGTGCTGGCCGACGCCGACGTGGAGCGGGCGGCCGAGATCGCCGTCCGCGCCCGCACCCAGAACAACGGCCAGAGCTGCATCGCCGCCAAGCGCTTCATCGTCGAGCGCGCCGTGGCGGAAAGGTTCACGCGGCGGTTCGTGGAGGGGATGGAAGCGCTCACGGTGGGCGACCCGATGGCGGAGGGCATGGACGTGGGCCCGCTCGCGCGGCGCGACCTCCGCGACGAGGTGCACGGCCAGGTGGAGCGCGCCGTGGCCGGTGGCGCCGAGATCCTGTGCGGCGGGACGGTCCCCGACGGCCCCGGCTTCTACTACCCGCCCACCGTGCTCGGCGGCGTGCGCGAGGGGACGGTGGCGTTCGACGAGGAGATCTTCGGGCCCGTGGCCGCGGTGGTCGTGGCCGAGGACGCCGACGACGCGGTGCGGCTCGCCAACGCGACGCCCTTCGGGCTGGGCGGGGCGGTGTTCACGCGCGATACGGCGCGCGGCGAGGCCGTCGCGCGGCGGCTCGCCTGCGGGAGCGCGTTCGTCAACGCGATGGTCCGCAGCCACCCCCACGTCCCCTTCGGCGGCATCAAGGCGAGCGGCTACGGCCGCGAACTGGGCCCCGAGGGCATCCGTGAGTTCGTCAACGTCAAGACGGTCTGGATAGAAGGGTGAAGGGTGAAGGCTAAAGGGTAAAAGAGGAGGGGCTCGGTGGCGAAACCCGCCGGGCCTGCCCGACGAAGAGGGCGGCGTACCCCGGCACTCCCGGCGCCTGTCCTACTTTACTCTTCAGCCTTTACCCCTCATCCCTTCTCGCGATGCCCTGGCCGTTCCTCATCCCCATCGTCGCCATCCTCGCGTGGGCCGCGGTCAAGATCTCCGAGAGCCGTGCGAGGCACGGGTCGACGTACGGCGACCCTTCGCGCGACGCCGAGATCGACGCGCTCCTGGCCCGTCTGGAGGACGGCGAGGATGAGCGCGCGCGGCTCCGCGCCCGCATCGAGAACCTGGAGGCCATCGTGACGGGTGACCGCTACGAACTCGACCGTGAGGCGCGCCGGGCCCTCCCCACCGCCCCGGCCGCCCCTCAACTCACCCTCGACGAGGAGCCGCTGGACTCCGAGGAGGCCGAGGCACAGGCCGCCCGCATGGCCAGCCGCGCCCGGGGGAACGTCTAGGGCGCGCTCCGCGCGCCCGACCGCAGACCGCGGACCGCCGACCGCTGTTTGAATGCAGGCCGATGGGAAGGAGGTTCAGGCCCCCCTCCTGGACAGGAGGGGCGGGGGGGTGGTAGACCCGGTATGGCGGTGCCTTGTCGATCACACCACCCCGCCGCGCGCACATCGCGGCTCCGCCGCTCACGGGCGCACGGCTGCCCCTCCTCGTCTGAGGAGGGGCGGTCTCTTTTTACTCACCGCTCCTGCTTAGCAGGTTGATCGGACGGGCACCGCCAACCCGGTCAACCTCCCCGCCGCTGGCTTCGCTCGCGGCAGCCCCTCCTCATCTGAGGAGGGGCGGATGGTGGGAGAAGCCACCCGAGGGGCCACCAACCCAAATTGTCCCCGCTTCAAGGGGGACAAGCTTCCGCTCGTGAGCGAGGCAACGCCGAGCGATGGGCGGAAGGCGGGGGGTCTTTGTCGGCGGTCAGCGGTCGGCCGTCTGCGGTCGGGCCGCGAAGCGGCCCTCACCCTTCCCCCGGCGAATCGCCACACTTCTGCGACACGCTCAGGGGCGGCGGAGCCCGTACTTGTGGAGCGTTCCCGGTCCCCCGTCTCCACCCCCCCGACCATGCACCCCTCCGCGCCCCTCCGCGCCGCGCTCTTCGCGGCCCTCGCCCTCTTCGCCCCCGCCCTCCTCGCCGGTTGCGACAGCACCGGTGGCCCCACCGAGACCGACGCCGACGTGGTCTCCAGCGAGGAGGCCGCCGTCGCCGTGGCCGGCGCCCTTTCCTCTGACGGCGGCGGGGCGTTCGATGCCGTCGCCGCCGCGGTCGAGGTCCCGGCCGTGGGCCGCGGCGCCACGCCCGAGCCCGGCTGCACGTTCACGCGCGCCTTCGACGAGGGCACGGTCACGTGGACGCGCACCGTCGCCTGCGAGCGGTCCACGCCCGGCGGGCGGTATTCGGCCCGCTTCGGCCGCACGCAGACGTTCCGGTTCCTGGTGGGCGGCGTGGCGCAGCCCGACCCCGCCACGGCCGAGGCGCTCGAATTCGCCATCGTGGACGGCTACGGTGAGCACACGACGCCGGTGTTGCATCACCTGCTGCTGGACGTGGGCGCGCGCCTGAACGTGTCGGGCCTCCAGGCCGACACGGCCGTTGTGGCGGGGACCTACGACCGCTCGGCCACCGATACCCTCACCGTCCGCCGCCCGGGCACGGATCGCTCGGCGCAGCGCACGCTCATCTACGACCTCGGCCTCGCGTTCGATGACGTGGAGGTCGTATCGGGCGCCGACGGCCGCCGCGGGCGCCCCGTCGGCGGGAGCATCACGGGCACCATCGAGGGCACCGCGACCTTCACCGGCCCCGACGGGCAGACCCGCACGCGCGACTTCAGCCGCACGTTCACCGTCACGTTCGACGGCCGCACGCCCGACTCCGGCCTCATCGACGTGGCCGGCGCCCGCTACCACTTCAACGTCCAGACCGGCGACGTGACGGGTGAGTGAAAGGCGCGTAGGCACGTAGGCGTGTAGGCACGTAAGCAAAGGGCTGCCCTGCTTACGTGCCTACGCGCTTACACGCCTACGTGCTTACGTGCCTGCGCGCATCCCCGGGCGGGCTCGCGGCGTTCGGGGGGGTGCGACTACCTTGTCGCGCCCTTCTCCCGTCCGTCCCCCCTTCCGATGAAGCTCACCTTCTGGGGCGCCGCCCGCACCGTCACCGGCTCCCTCCACCTCGTCGACCTCGACGACGGGAGCCGCCTGCTCCTCGACTGCGGGCTCTTCCAGGGCCGCCGCGAGGAGTCCCGCGCCATCAACGCCGAGTGGCCCGTCGACCCCGCGAGCGTCGACGCCGTCGTGCTCTCGCACGCCCACATCGACCACTCCGGGCTGCTGCCCAAGCTGTGGAAGGACGGGTTCCGGGGCCCCATCCACTGCACGCACGCGACGCACGACCTCTGCGAACTCATGCTCCGCGACAGCGGGCACATCCAGGAGTCCGACGCCGAGTACATCAACCGGCGCAACCAGAGGAAGGGGCGCGACGAGCCCGTGATCGAGCCGCTCTACAACGAGGACGACGCGGTGCAGACGATGGAGCTCTTCGTGGCGCACGCCTACGGCCAGGCTTTCGAGCCCGTGCCGGGGGCGCAGGTGGTTTTCCGCGACGCGGGCCACATCCTCGGCTCGGCCACCGTCACGCTCACGGTCCAGGAGGGGGGGCGCGAGAAGGTGCTCGGGTTCACCGGCGACATCGGCAGCCCCGACCGCCCCATCCTCCGCGACCCCGAGCCGATGGGCGCCGTGGACTGGCTCATCACGGAGAGCACCTACGGCGGCCGGGTCCACGAGCCCGTGGGGGACGCCAAAGCCCGTCTCGCCGAGGTCGTCTCGCGCACGGCGAAGCGCGGCGGCAAGCTCATCGTGCCCGCGTTCGCCGTCGGCCGCACGCAGGAACTCGTCCACGCGCTCGACCACCTCTGGAACGAGCACGCCCTCCCCCCCATCCCCGTCTTCGTGGACAGCCCGCTCGCGGTGAACGTGACGGCGGTCTACCGCGCGCACCCCGAGTGCTACGACGCGGAGCTGATGCAGTACATGCTGGAGGACCCGAACCCCTTCGGGTTCGAGCGGCTGGAATACGTGCGGGAGGCCGCGCGCTCGAAGGAGCTGAACGGGATGCGCGTGCCGATGGTGATCATCTCGGCCAGCGGCATGGCCGAGGCGGGGCGGATCCTCCACCACCTCCGCAACAACGTCGAGGACCCCCGTTCGACCATCCTCATCGTGGGCTACCAGGCCGAGCATACGCTGGGCCGCCGGCTCCAGGAGCGGCACGAGGTGGTGAAGATCTTTGGCCAGCCCCACCACCTCAAGGCCGAAGTGGAAGAGATGACCGCGTTCTCGGCCCACGCCGACGAGCCGGGCCTGCTCCACTTCTACGAGGGGCTCGACCGCGAGCGCCTCCAGACGATGTTCCTCGTCCACGGCGAGGTCGAGTCGCAGGAGGCCCTCCAGACGACGCTCACCGGCCAGGGCTACACCGACGTGCGCATCCCGTCGCGCGGCGAGAGCGTGGTGCTTTAGTTACAGAGAGGAGGAGAGGAGGAAGGGAAGAAAGGAAGAGGGGGCGCATGTCGGGCGGTCACGCCCAGCATGCGCCCCCCGCCATGTTGCTCCTCTTCCTCTCCTCCTCTCTTCCCTTCTTCCCCTCTGATCTTCCCTCAGATCGTCGAGCCGAACGGGTTGCTCGCGGCGGTGTTGACGTGGATCGTCTGGCCCACGAGGGCGCGGGCGTCGCGGTCGAGCAGCAGCCGCACGACGCGGCCGACCTCGGCGTAGAGCGCGGCGATCTGGCCGCCGGCGCCTTCCCAGGCGCGCCAGCCCAGCGTCTGGCCCCCGGAGACGCTGACGGCGTTGAGCCGGACGCCCCGTTGCGCGGAGGCCGGGCCGGCGTGCTTCGCCGTCCACTCGGCAAGGGCGCGGCCGTCGCCGTGGCCCACGAGGATGACGGCGCACCCGGGCGGGGCCGCCGCCGCAATGGCTGCGAACCCCTCCAATGCTTCGGCGCCGCCCATGCCCACGGCCACAATAGCGTCGAGCCCGCCGAACGCCTCGGCCGCGTCCGCGACGAGGTCGGCGGCGGTGCCCGTGAAGTGGGGGACGGGGGTGGTTACGGCGTGCAGCGTGCGCACGCGCCCCGCCTCGGCCAGCGGGGCGGTGTGCGCGCGTGCGTTGGCGGCGCCGAGGGCGAGGCCGGGGTGGGGGGCGAGGCGGGTGCACACGGCGAGGCCGAGGGCACTCTCCGCGCCGAGGAGGAGGACGGCGCCCGTGGTGGGGGCGGCGGCTGGGGCGCCTGTGGTGGGCGCGCCGTCCTTCGGACTGTCGGTGATGGGAGGAACGTTCACGTGAGGGAGACCGCGGGTGGTGGGGACCGCGTGCTCAGGCGGGGTAGACGGCAACCTGGGCCACGCCCGGGCGAAGGGTCAACTGCTGCACGGCCGCCTCGACGCCGGCCGGCTCGGCCGATTCGACGAGGACGACGAAATCGGCGGGGGTGAGGTCGAGGAAGAGCACAGAGAGGCCCGGGTAGCGGATCGCGCTGGTCGCCAGCGCGGTGCTCGCGCCCGGGAGAAGGTCTACGGCGAGAAGGGCGGTCATGGCGGCGGGTGCAGCGGTATGCCCCCACACTACGGCGCCGCCGGGCCCGGCCCTGAGCGGCACGGGCGCAGCGTCGTGTGGGGGCGGCCCCTACGTCGGGGCCCGGCCATCGCCTCCTGAGGGGTGAAAAGGGGAAGGATGAGGGCGTACGCCCCGATAGGTCTGTCTCTGACGCCTCCTGCTCCAGTGGCGTGCCTCCCTCCTCGGCGCTCCCCTCCACACGCTACGTGCGCTTCACCGTTGCGGCCAGTCTACGCCCCGAGGGGCGATTCCCGGTTCTCCTCCTGCCGATTCCCATAGGGCGCCCCGGCCGTGCAGGCGGACCCCACCGGGTGTCTAGTGTGCTTTACGATGTGCATCCGCTGAGTGCTCTGACAAAGGCTGGAGGGGAGGCGCGGGGCGGCTCATCACGGCACGACGTTGCCCGTCGTTACTCCGCTTTCTCGTCCTCGACCCAGCGCGTGGCGTGCTGGAGGAGTTCGGTGGCCGTGCCGAGCCCGAGCTTCGTC
>Ga0193752_1003490_pt1 | contig 10820 bp, 9 predicted proteins | sample H1c1metaG_FD_144924 | JGI IMG/M metagenome (GOLD analysis project Ga0193752, IMG submission 144924) | Soil microbial communities from a riparian zone of the East river system, Colorado, United States - H1c1 | ecosystem: Environmental > Terrestrial > Soil > Riparian zone | place: USA: East River...
CCAGAATCGCCCATTGTTCGTCACTCAGTTCTTCTCGTTTAGCCATGCAAAAAAGTTAGCATGACTATCACGAAAAGTACAGAACATCATTTATGAAATGACTTCTAGTTTTAATCATCGAAAACGCCGTATAAATCCCGGCGCGATGGATAACATTCCAGACAGTCATGACATTTCCCTCTTGCGAAACATGTGATTGTCGCATTACACTGTATTTATGAACAGTATTAAAATTCGACGCAAAACCGACTACCCGCCCTTGGCCTCTGTACGACCGCTCGATCAGCTTCGCGAGCGCATCCGCTACAAGCATTACAGCCTCAGTACCGAGAAAATCTATGTGTATGGGATGCGGGCTTTTGTGCATTTTCATAAGTTACGGCATCCGCGCGCGATGGGCAAGCCGGAGGTTGAGGCGTTTCTGATCGGGTTGGTTGCCGAGCGCCAAGTTTCGGCTTCCACACACTGGCAGGCGCTATCGGCATTGCTGTTCCTGTATGGCGAGGTCTTATCTGTGGAATTGCCGTGGCTGGACGAGGTCGGCCGTCCATGGCAAGTGGTGCTTGGGCATGCCGATGTAAAGACGACGATGATTTATACGCATGTGCTAAAAGTGGGCGGGGCAGGCGTGCGTAGCCCGCTGGATGTGTTGTGAGCATTTGTTTTGCGATAGTCACATCGTCCCTCACGCGCTAAACTGCGCGTCGTGTCCGAAATCGAAAACGTTTTTTCCGCTGAAGGTTCCTTAGCCGCTGTCGTCCCCGATTTCCGCGCGCGTGCGGGTCAGGTCGAGATGGCGCTCGCCATACAAAAAACCATTCAAAACCAAAAGGTTATATTTGCGGAAGCCGGTACAGGTACAGGAAAAACTTTTGCCTATCTGGTGCCCGCATTGTTGTCCGGCGGCAAGGTGATTATTTCCACCGGCACCAAGACGTTGCAGGATCAGTTGTTCGATCGCGATATTCCCACGGTGCGCGCGGCGTTGAAAGCACCGGTGTCGGTGGCGCTGCTGAAGGGGCGCGCGAATTACGTGTGCCATCATCATCTGGCGAACACGCAAGCGGACGGGCGGCTCGCCACGCGCGAGGACACGCGTTATCTGCAAATGATCGCGAGCTTCGCGCGGCGCACGCAAAGCGGTGACCGCGCCGATCTGGCCGACGTGCCGGAGAGCGCCGGTGTTTGGCAGCACGTGACGTCGACGCGCGATAATTGCCTCGGTTCGAATTGCGAGCATTTCGACAAATGCTTCGTGATGCGCGCGCGCAAGCAGGCGCTCGACGCCGATGTAGTAGTAGTAAATCATCATTTGTTTTTTGCCGACGTGGCCTTGCGCGACGAAGGCGTGTCGGAGTTGCTGCCGGCGTGCAACACGGTGATATTCGACGAAGCGCATCAGTTGCCCGACACCGCGAGTCTGTTTTTCGGGGAAAGCGTGTCCACCTCGCAGTTGCTCGATCTGGCACGCGATGCGCGCATAGAGGGCATCGCCGGCGCGCGCGATTTCGCGGCGCTGCCGGAGGCCGCGCTGGCGCTGGAAAAAGCCGCGCGCGATTTGCGTCTGGTGCGCGATGAAGATAACGGGCGTCTGACGCACAAAGACATCAACGGCGACAGCACCTTCACCGGCGCGCTTGACATCGCTTGCGCGAAGCTCTCCGCGCTGTTCGTATTGCTGGAGTCGCAGGCCGAACGCAGCGAAGGTCTTGAAAACTGCCGCGCGCGTGCGCAGGAACTGGCCAAAATCATCGCGCGCTGGCGTGAGGCGAAGGACGACAATTTCGTGCGCTGGATTGAATTGTTCGGACTATCGTTGCAGTTGCACGCCACGCCGCTGTCGATCGCCGAAATCTTTCGCAAGCAGGTCACTGCCACTTCACGCGCCTGGGTGTTTACCTCCGCCACGCTGTCGGTGAACGGCGATTTCAAACACTACTGCGGCGAGCTGGGCCTTGAAGATGCACAGACTGCAAGCTGGCCCAGTCCATTTGATTTCGAGCATCAGGCTTTGCTGTACGTGCCGCAACATTTGCCGAATCCAAACACGCGCGAGTACACCGCCGCGGTGGTCAAGGCCGCCGTGCCGGTGCTGATGGCCAGCGAGGGCAGGGCGTTTCTGTTGTTCACCAGTCTGCGCGCCATGCGCGAGGCTTGCGAACTGGTGCGCGATGAATTCAAAACGCGCGGCCTCGATTACCCGGTGCTGTTGCAGGGCGAAGGCTCGCGCACCGAACTGCTCGAGCGTTTTCGCAAGCTGGGCAACGCAGTGCTGGTGGCCAGTCAGAGTTTCTGGGAAGGCGTGGACGTGCGCGGCGAAGCACTGTCGGTGGTGATGATCGACCGCCTGCCGTTTTCGCCACCGGACGATCCGGTGCTCGCTGCGCGCATCGACAAAATGAACCGTGAAGGCCGCAACGCCTTTATGGAGTTCCAGGTGCCGCAGGCGGTGATTACGTTAAAGCAGGGCGCAGGACGTTTGATCCGTGATGAAACCGATCGTGGCGTACTGATGATTTGCGATCCGCGTTTGGTGGATAAGCCCTATGGCAAGCGCATCTGGCGCAGTTTGCCGCCGATGAAGCGCACGCGGGAATTGACGGAGGTCGAGGCTTTTTTCTCGTACTCCGCGAGCGATACTGTTCAGCCTTCGGCAGGGGCCGCTGCTGCGTGAGCCGTATGAGCGTCAAGGCGGCGCTGCACGTATTCGACGTGCGCGCGCAGTTGGTAATACTGCTCTGAATATTGCACCGGCACCGGTATCGCCGACACGGCATCGTCGATGTGCGCGATTTGCGCCAGGTGTTTTGCGTATTCAGTGGGGGCATCCGCGATCGCCCCTTCGAGTTTTTTCAACTCTCTGTACCAGTGCCACAGGCGCTTGCGCACGCGCCAAGTGTAAAGAAACGGCACAATCTTGAAGAGCGGAATCAGTATGGTCACGACCGGAATCAGCAGAACCAGCAACCGGTCCATCCACACGGCTATCCAGAACGGCAGGTAGCGTTGAAAAAACGGCGGGCCCGTTTTATGAAAGCGCTCTGCGACGGGGCTCATCGGCAGTTCGCTGCTCTGTGATTGTGGAAAGTGACTTTCGGCGTGAATGATGCTGGGGCGCTTATGAACTTCCGCGGCCGCCTGTGCCAACGCGAATTGCAATGCCGGGTGCAGGTCGTCGCGCACGGCAACCATGGCGCCCGCGCCGATCATCTGCACATCACGCGAAGGAATATTCTCTTTAATATCCACCACACCCTGACGCAGGGTAATTCGCGCCAGATGTGAAAACTGCATGGCGTAGGCTTCCGCGTGTGAAAGGCTCATCAGCTGGATCTGCTTTGAGCGTAACGGCGCTTGCAGATTATCCGATTCAGGGCCGGCAACGACAAAGACCACGTCCAGCTCCGCCGCGGCAAGTTTTTCGAGCGCCGACTTGGCGGAAATTTCCAGCAGCGTTGAATTTGCCGCGGTAACACCGCTTTGCGCCAGCAACTGCATGGCGAGTTGATGGGTGCCGCTGCCCGCTGGACCGACCGCGATGCGTTTGCCGCGCAATTGCGTGAAGCGGTCAGGATGGTTGGGAAGCCGGTGAAATACCCACACCAATTCATAGAACATGCGGCCAAGCGACAGCATGGTGTTGGAATCCTCGGGCAACGCAGTGCCGCCTTGCACGAAGCCGGCGCTGGCCTCAGGTGCGGTGCCGCGCATGCGCGATAGATTCTGCGGCGCGCCGGCGGAAGCGTGCACCTGCATCTTGATGCCGTCGCGTGCGAGGATTTCCCGGTACCGGAGCGCGTAACGATAGTACGCGCCGCCTTCGGCGCCGGCGCTGAACACAAACGTGTCGGGTGGCGCGGGTTTGATGAAACGCGAGGTGATGGCGAACGCCGCCACAATCAACAGCAGGGCGGGAATGATTACAATGAGCCATTCGCGCCACGCCGCGCGCTCGAATTTGGGTCGCTTGAACTGCGGTCGCGTTAAGGCCATGGTGGCCGGATTATAGCCGCGTCAGCTGAAAAACCAGTGCCGGCAGATACGCCACGTGAGCCATGCCGCGGCAATCCACAAAGCAACGACGATTGCCGCGCCAAACCAGTTGCGCGGCTTGCCGTGTTTTTCCGCCAGCCATTGCGCAGCCTTGCTGCGGCATTCTTCAAGTATTGGCGCGGGGATGAATTTCAGCGTAAACCAGATGGCAATGGGCAGCAACACGGCCTCGTCGAGCAGGCCCAGTACCGGGATGAAATCCGGGATCAAATCAATCGGACTGAAGGCATAAGCGACGATACCGATCGAGAGTATTTTTGCGATCAGCGGTGTCTGCGGATGACGATAGCAAAACCACAATGTCACGGTTTCGGCTTTGAGGCGCTTCGCCCATCGCAGCAGCCATTCAATCATAAGTATTTGATCTTAAACAATAATTTATATTAATGCTGCGTAAAGGTCGTGCGCATCCGCACGCGTGATTTTTACCTGCACAAAATCGCCGGGCTGAATAGCGCCGGGCTTGCCGATAAAAACGTTGCCGTCGATTTCAGGTGCGTCGGCGCTGCTGCGGGCGACGGCTGTTTTGCCGTCGTTGCTATCAACCAGCACCGTCATGGACTGGCCTACTTTTTTCTTCAGCCGCGCTGCGCTGATTTTTTCCTGCGTCTGCATAAAGCGCGCGCGGCGTTCTTCACGCACGTCATCCGGCACGGGGTTGGGCAAGGCATTGGCCGTTGCGCCTTCCACCGGCGAATAGGCAAAGCAACCGACGCGATCCAATTGCGCTTCTTCCAGAAATGCCAGCAGTTCTTCGAATTCCGCTTCAGTTTCACCGGGAAAGCCCGCGATGAACGTGCTGCGTATGGTGAGTTCCGGACAGATCGCGCGCCAGGCTTTGATGCGCGCCAGCGTGTTCTCGGTATTCGCAGGACGCTTCATCAGTTTGAGGATGCGCGGGCTGGCATGCTGAAACGGCACATCGAGATAAGGCAAAATTTTGCCCTCCGCCATCAACGGGATGACTTCGTCCACGTGTGGGTAGGGGTAGACGTAATGCAGCCGCACCCAGATGTTTCCCTGGCCGAGCTCGCCCAGCGCCTGCGCCAGCGCGGTCATGCGTGTCTTGATCGGTTTGCCGCCCCAGAAACCGGTGCGGTACTTGATATCGACGCCGTAGGCGCTGGTGTCCTGCGAAATCACCAGCAGTTCTTTCACACCGGCTTTGAGCAGATTGTCCGCTTCTTGCATGACGTCGCCGATAGGGCGGCTCACCAGATCGCCGCGCATCGACGGGATGATGCAAAATGTGCAGCGGTGATTGCAGCCTTCGGCGATTTTCAGGTAAGCGTAATGTTTGGGGGTGAGCTTGATGCCTTGCGGCGGCACCAGATCGATATGCGGGTTGTGTTTATGTGGCAGATGTTTGTGCACGGCGCGCATCACTTCATCGGTGGCGTGGGGGCCGGTAACCGCGAGTACTTTGGGATGCGTTTCTTTGACGATATCGCCCTTGGCGCCGAGGCAGCCGGTGACAATGACCCTGCCGTTCTCGGCGAGCGCTTCACCGATGGCGTCGAGCGATTCTTCGACGGCGGAATCGATAAAACCGCAGGTGTTGACCACCACCAGATCGGCGTCGTTATACGACGGCGAGATCAGGTAGCCTTCGGCACGCAGTTGGGTGAGGATGCGTTCGGAATCGACCAGCGCCTTGGGGCAGCCGAGCGAAACAAATCCGACTTTTTTCGCCGGCATGGATAAATCTCAGGGGTAAAGCGATCAGCTTTTGTTTTCGCCGTCTTTATCTGGCGCAACACCGCCAAACCCGGCAAACGGAAACCCGCCAAACATATTGCGTGTTTGATTCTGCATTTGTTTTTGCATTTCGACAAAGGCGTTGGCGCTTTGCTCGAGATAACGGCCCATCAAACCCTGAATCGCAGGGCCCTGCATCTTGACGAATTCGTTCCAGGCTTCGGTGCTGAGCATGGGATTGGTGCCGTACATATGACTCGATTGATCCTGCATGCGCTTTTGGATATCCATAAAAGTATGCACGTTCTTTTCGAGGAAGTTGCCCATCATGCCCTGCATGGCGTTGCCGTAAAAGCGAATGATCTGCGACAGCATGTCACTCGAGAACATGGGCGCGCCGGCGGTTTCTTCTTCCAGAATAATCTGCAGCAGGATGCTGCGCGTGAGGTCTTCCTTGCTCTTGGCGTCTTCGACGTGGAACTCGACATTATCAAGCACCAGTTTTTTGACGTCGTCCAGCGTGATGTAAGCGCTGGTCTCGGTGTCATAGAGACGTCGGTTCGGATATTTCTTGATCAGTCGCGCTGGTTCAGCCATGACGCACCCCGGCATATGAGAATGCCCATTATTTCAGAAAAGGTATTGCGATGCAATGGATAAATTAAAATAATTCAATAAAAACAAATACTTGCAATAATTCATTGCAGGTTGCACGGCATCAATGGCGGTATGCAGCCGCTGCGTGCGTACGCAACATGGCGCGCTATGGACGCAAGCGCATGTACGGATTTACTGCATATGCTGCCCGCCGTTGATCGCGATATTGGCGCCGGTGACAAACGCCGCTTCATCGGAACACAAATAAGCGACAAGTCCCGCGACTTCTTCGGGCTTGCCCAGGCGGCCGATGGGAATCTGCGGAATGATTTTGCTGTCGAGCACTTCTTTAGGAATCGCCATCACCATTTTAGTGCCGATGTAGCCCGGTGAAATCGTGTTGACAGTGACGCCCTTGCGCGCATACTCCAGCGCAGCCGCCTTGGTGAAGCCGTGCATGCCGGCTTTGGCGGCGGAGTAATTGGTCTGTCCGAACGCGCCCTTTTGGCCGTTCACCGACGACACATTGATCACACGGCCCCAGCCACGCTCGGACATGCTGTCGATCACAGGCTTGGTCATGTTAAACACCGAATCGAGATTGGTGTGCATCACCGCGTCCCACGACGGCTTATCCATTTTGCGAAAGGTCGTATCACGCGTGATACCGGCGTTATTAACCAGCACGTCGATCGGCCCGCACTCCGACTGAATTTTCGCGATGCCCTGCTGGCATGAATCAAAATTAGCGACGTCGATTTCGTAGGCTTTGAAATCGAAACCTTGTTTTTTCATGTCGGCGAGCCATGCTTCGCGCTTGGTGTTGCCGGGCGAGCAGGTGGTCACGACCTTGTAACCCATGCGCGCAAGTTTGATGCAGATTGCTTCGCCCAAGCCACCCATGCCGCCGCTTACCACTGCCATGCGTTGTGTCATCGTAACGTTCCTCTGCAAAAAAATAATGTTTTAAAACAAATACTTATAAATTTACTCCGAATGATCGACGGCGGCTGGTTTTTCCACCACGTAACGCCCCGGCGCTGCCTCGATTTCAGTGTAACCTGTGCCGCCGAGTGTCGCGCGCGCGGGGATGTTTTTTCCAGCGTGCCGCGCAAGCCAGGTGCTCCAGTGTTTCCACCAGCTTCCGGGGTGTGAGGCGGCGCCGGCCAGCCATACGTCTGCATCGGCGCTGGCTGTACCGTTAGTCCAGTAGTTGCGTTTATCGCGCGCCGCCGGATTGATGACGCCCGCGATATGTCCGCTCGCAGCGAGCACGAAGGTCTGTTTGCCTTGCAGCAGTTGCGTGCTGGCATAGGCGGTTTTCCAGGGCACGATGTGATCCTCGCGCGTAGCGAGCAAATACGTCGGCAGGTCGAGCTGCGGCAAATTCAGCGGCACGCCGCATACTGTCAATTTGCCGGGAACGCACAGCGTGTTATCAAGATAGGTGTTGCGCACGTACCACGCGTACATCGCGCCGGGCAAATTGGTGCTGTCGCTGTTCCAGTAAAGCAGATCGAACGGCTCCGGCGTTTTGCCTTTCAGATAATTGTTGACGACGTAATTCCAGATCAAATCGTTCGCGCGCAGGCTGGCAAAAGTGATCGCCAGTTCGCGTCCCGGCAGAATGCCGCCGTGGGCGAACTGACGTTCACGGCTCTGCACATAAGCCTCGTCAATAAATACCGACAGCTCGCCGGTGTCGCAAAAATCGAGCATGGTGGCGAGCAGGGTAAGGCTGGCAACCGGGTTCTTGCGTTTTGCGCGCAGCACTGCAATTGCAGTCGCGAGCATTGTGCCGCCGACGCAAAAGCCGAGCGCACTGATTTTTTTTACGCCGCAAATCTTGCGCGTTGCGTCGATGGCGGCGATCACGCCTTGCGCGATGTAGCCGTCCCAGCCCGTTTTGCCCATAGCCGGCGAGGCATTGCGCCACGACACCATGAACACGGTGTGGCCCTGCTCGACCGCGTAGCGCACCAGTGAATTTTCCGGCTGCAGATCGAGGATGTAAAACTTGTTGATGCACGGCGGCACCATCAGCAGCGGACGTTCATGTACGGTTTGCGTCGTGGGACGATACTGGATCAACTGCATCAGATCGTTCTCGAAAACCACGGCGCCCGGCGTTACCGCGAGATTACGGCCGACCTCGAAGGCGCGCTCGTCGGTCATCGACACCATGCCTTTGGGCAGATCGTCGCGCAGATTTTGCAGCCCCTGCGCCAGGCTTGCGCCCTGCGTTTCTGTGGCGAGTTTGAGGGCTTCGGGATTGCTCCATGCGTAATTAGCTGGGGAGGCGGCGTCTACCCATTGCCGGATCAGAAACGCGGTTTTGCGCTTCACCGCAGCATCCAGAGAGGCGTCATCGGCGAGCGCAGTCAGCCAGCGCGCGGTCACCAGATAAGACTGCGCGAGCCAGTGAAAGTACGGCTCGCGCCACTCCGGTGCGCGAAATCGCCGGTCGGGCGCGGGTGTTTCGGTTCCGGGTTGCGCAGCTGACGTTGCGGTTGTCCACAGCGCCAGTTGTTGCTGATACCACGATTGCTGCAATTGCTGCCAGCGTTCCGGATTGCGCGCGTAGTCATCGGCGAGTTGTTGCAGCGCGGCGCCCGCGTCAAGCGTTCCCGCGCCCTGGCTGAACGGCTGCGTGATCGCAGACAGCAATTGCTGCTGAATGCCGGCAGTCGTGTCGATCAGGGCCTGCCACGCCGCGGCGTTGGAATCAGACGGGGTGCTCATGGTGCAAATTTAGTTTGCATGATCCCATTTTACATGGGCTTTCTTGCATCTATCTTAATCGGCGAGGATCAATGCCCGTGCGCGATTTCGCCCACCAGCCAGATGGTCGCGATGCCGAGTGCGATCAGCGTCACCTGCTGTATGGTGGCGCGGATTTCCGGCCGCCGGTGCAGGCCGGGAATCAGATCGGCCACCGCGACATACAGCATACTGGCGATGGCCAGCGCGATGAGCGTGTTCACCCACTGTTCCATGGTTTGCAGGGCAAAATAGGCGAGCACGCCGCCCACCACCATCGCCGCGCTGGACAGCAGGTTAAGCGCGAACGCGTACGGCTTGGAATAGCCGGAATGCAGCAGGATCAGGAAATCGCCGACCTCTTGCGGTACTTCGTGCGCAATGATGGCGAGCGCGGTGACGATGCCCAATTGCGTGTCGGCCAGAAACGCCGCGGCAATCAACACGCCATCGACAAAATTATGGAAGGTATCGCCGATCAAAATCATCATGCCGCTGCGGCCGTGATCGTGGTGATGGGCCACGCTGGCCGTGACGGGCGGCGTCGGACGGCCGTCGTGCGGATCGTGTGCTTCGCATTCCTCAATATGGCAATGCCGCCACAACACCAGTTTTTCAAGAATGAAAAACAGCAGCAAGCCGCCGAGTATGGTGGCAGCGGTGGTTTGCAGATTGTCGGAGCGGTTAAACGCGTGTGGCAGCAGTTCAATAAACACCGCGCCGAGCAATGCCCCCACCGCATAGCTGATCAGAATAGGCACTTGTGCCGCGCTGGCGCGCGAGGCGATCAGCCACGCGCCGAGTACGGAGGCAATGCCGCCGGCGACAGTAGCGGCGAGTATCCAGGTGAACGTCGTCATGAATAAGGAAGTAGCCGGAAACGGTTGCAGCCCCGCGAAATTATCGCGCCCTGACCACAAGTGGAGCGCGATTATACGTTAATACAAGGACTTAGGGTTGCGTCCCTTGGCGCGGTGACAGCTACTGCCGCCAGATGAAAGCCGCCATGCGCCCGGTTAGTTTGTCGCGGCGATACGAATAGAAGCGTGCCGGATCGGAGTACGTACAAATGCCGCCGCCGTATATTTGAGTGACGCCAGCGCGGCCAAGCGCGCGCCGCGCCAGCGTAAACAAATCTGCCAGCCATTTGCCGGGCGCTTGAGCAACGAACGCTGTTTTCGTCTTCGAGTCTGGAACGGTAAAAGCCTCGTACACGTCCTGGCCCACTTCGAAAGCCGTGGGACCGATACCGGGGCCGATATAGGCCAGCACATCCGCTGCATCGTCGCCGGCGTCGCGCAGCATCTGCACGGTATTGGTGATAACACCGCCCGACAACCCGCGCCATCCGGCGTGCGCCGCAGCGACATGCGTGCCCGCGCGATTAGTGAAAAGTACCGGCAGGCAATCGGCAATCATGATGCTGCATACGGTGCCGGCATGGTGTGCGACGCTGGCGTCGGCGTCGGGGCTGTCGGTGAGGCTATCGGCATCGACCACACGCGTGCCGTGTACCTGCCGCAGCCACTTCGGCGTCTGCGGCAAATGTTTTTGCAGCAGCGCGCGATTCTGCGCCACGGTTTGCGGATTTTCATCTGCACGCAGTCCGAGATTAAAGCTGGCATGCGGGCCGGTGCTGACGCCGCCGTTGCGGGTGGTAATGAAGGTTTTGACGTTGGCCGGTGCAGGCCAGTCAGGCACGATCCAGTCGG
>Ga0193752_1003491_pt1 | contig 10818 bp, 9 predicted proteins | sample H1c1metaG_FD_144924 | JGI IMG/M metagenome (GOLD analysis project Ga0193752, IMG submission 144924) | Soil microbial communities from a riparian zone of the East river system, Colorado, United States - H1c1 | ecosystem: Environmental > Terrestrial > Soil > Riparian zone | place: USA: East River...
GCAGGTCGCCGCGACGTCGGCGCGCAACGGCAAGATCGCTGCGCTCGCGGCGTGTCTTGGGCAGCTCGCACCGGACGAAGTGCAGATCGGCGTCGCGTATCTCTCGGGCGAGGTCCGGCAGGGCAAGCTCGGCGTCGGCTACGGTGTGCTCAAGAAGCTCGCGGTCGAGCCGGCGAGCGAGCCGAGCCTTGAGGTGCTGGAGGTCGACGGGGTGCTCGACCAGCTGTCCGGCATCAAAGGCGCGGGCTCCGGTACGAAGCGCACGCAGCTCCTCACCGCACTGTTCGCGCGCGCCACGCAAGCGGAGCAGGCGTTTCTGATCAAGCTGTTGATCGGCGAGCTGCGCCAGGGCGCGCTCGAAGGCGTGATGCTCGACGCGGTGGCCAAAGCGTACGGCGCGCCGCAGGCGACGGTGCGCCGCGCGATGATGTTCGCCGCGAACCTCGGCGTGATCGCGCGCGCGGCGCGCGAAGGTGGCGAGGCGGCGCTCGGCGAGTACAAGCTCCAGCTCTTCCGGCCACTGGCGCCGATGCTCGCGCAGACCGCGAGCGACGCAGCGGACGCCATCACGCAGCTCGGCGAGTGCGCGTTCGAGTGGAAGCTCGACGGCGCGCGCATTCAAGTGCATCGCGACGGCGATCAAGTCCGCATCTACACCCGTGCCCTGAACGAGGTGCTGGCGGTGCCGGAGATCGTGGACGCGGTGCGCGCGCTGCCCGCGAAGACGCTCGTGCTCGATGGCGAGGCGATTGCGATGCGGCCCGACGGCACACCGCACACCTTTCAGACCACGATGAAACGCTTCAGCCGCAAAGAAGGCGCCGCGGATCGCGGCGAGCGGCTGTCACCGTTCTTCTTCGACGCGCTGCACATCGACGGCAAGGATATGCTCGACGCGCCGGCGAGCGAGCGCACCGCCGCGCTGCATGCGTTGATCCCGGAGGCGCAACGCTTGCCACGGCTGGTGACGACGAATCCGGAGCAAGCCAATGCGTTCATCGACAAAGCGATCGACACCGGCCACGAAGGCGTCGTCGCCAAGTCGTTGACCGCGACCTATCAGGCCGGGCGCCGCGGCGCGGGCTGGCTCAAGATCAAGCGTGCGCATACCGTGGACCTTGTGGTGCTCGCCGTCGAGTGGGGTAGCGGCCGCCGCAAGGGCACGCTGAGCAACCTCCACCTTGGCGCCCGCGATCCGAACGGCGGCTTCGTCATGCTCGGCAAGACCTTCAAGGGCATGACGGACGAGATGCTCGCCTTCCAAACCAAGAAGCTCTTGGAGCTCGAGACCCACCGCGACGACTACACCGTCTACGTCCGCCCTGAGCTCGTCGTCGAAGTCGCCTTCGACGGCCTCCAAACCAGCCCCCACTACCCCGGCGGCGTCGCCCTCCGCTTCGCCCGCATCAAAGCCTACCGCCTCGACAAACCCCCCGCCGAAGCCGACACCCTCGAAGCCGTCCGCCAAGCCGCCAAGTTCACTTAGGGGACGGTTCTCGGAAGTTCAGTTTTGCCTAGCCACTCAAGCGGGCCGATAGGGGACGGTTCTCGGAACTTCAGAATCCGCAACTGCCCCTCGTTGCGCTCGATGACGGCGCATGCCCCGCTACCGCCGCCTAATCGCCCAAGGCTCTGTCCAGCATGTGGTCTCACGGTTTGTGAACCACGAGTTCCGTTTCGACACCATCCACGCACGCGCCGAATACCTGCGCCGCGCAGCGCTCGCGCTCGGGCGCTCGGATTGGAGCGCGCTCGGTTTCGCGTTGATGAGCTCGCATGTGCATTGGGCGATGCGTGCAGGCCAGCGACCGTCTTCCGTCGTCATCAAGCCGTTGCACGCGGGTTTTGCTGGTTGGCTCAACGTCAAGCAGGGCCGCGTGGGGCCGGTATTTGCAGACCGCCATCGCACGTTGACATTCGAGGCGGAAACCGCGGCTGCATTGCTCGCGTACATTCACAACAATCCCGTTCGCGCCGGCGTGGTCGGCGATCCAGCGGATTCTGTATGGACCAGCCACCGTGCGTACTTGGGGCTGACGCCCGCGCCGCCGTGGCTCGACGTCGAGCGCGGCCTGGACTTATGCGGCTTTTCGGCGACTCCGTCCGGGCGATTGCGATTTCACGAGATGGTCATTGCACGCACGTCCGAAGCGCGGCGTGTCGATCTAAGCGGCGGCGACATGCACGAAAGGCGGCGCGCGCTCCGGACCGCCGCCTGCGCACCGCTGGAGATCGCAACACCGGTCGTGGAGCTGCGAACCGGAGCGTTGTGCGTGTCGGCTTCGACTGATCCATTGCACATGCGGTATCCGCAGCCAGCGTGGCGCGGCAGCGCAGCAACTGTGCTGGAGGTCGTTGCGCAAGCCGCTGGGATGCTTGCTGCCGAGCTGCAATCGCGCGGTCGCACGCGGCGCATTACGCGCGCCCGCCGCGTCGCGCTGCTGTTGTGGACACGAGAGCTGCGGCGGCCGACCGTCGACTTAGCCAGGATCCTTGGGCTCTCGAGCTCCGCCGCATCTGAGGCGATGAGAACGGCCTCGGCTGAGGATGCCGAGGTGGCCGCGGTGCTTGCTGTCGAGCTGAGAGGAAAGCAGCCAGCCAAAACTGAACTTCCGAGAACCGTCCCCTAACACCGCACAAAACTGAACTTCCGAGAACCGTCCCCTATCTTGACAGCGGGCGCGGGGTGCGGGACCGAGCGGGCGGGATGCGGATTGTTTTGACGTGCAATTTTTCGCCTTGGTCGGCGTACCGGGGGGGCGGGCAGGTCTCGACGCACCGGCTGGCTACGGCGCTGGCCGGGCTTGGGCACGACGTGCACGTGGTGTTTACGAAGGCGCCGTTCGAGCGGGTGGCTGCGCCGCGTGACTTGCCGTACGGGCTGACGTTTGCGCCGTTCGTGGCGTGGAGGAGCCGGCGCGATGCGCTGCTGCGACCGCTCAATGCGCTGCCGGTCGCGATGCTCGTTAAGCGCCTGGCCGGGATGCGGCGCGATGCAGTCGTGCACTCGCAGGGCGAAGAGGGTGTGCTGGTGCCGGATGCGCTGCCGGGTGTGCCGTGGCTGCTCACGCCGCGCTATCCGAGCTATCCCGAGGAGCTCGATGCGCGCACTTCGCTCGCGCAGCTGTCCAAGCTTTGGCTGCTCCACACCAAGTACATGCTGCTGCGCAAATACGCAGAGCGCGCGGTGTTCGTGTGTCCGACGAGCCAGGCGGCAGGGCGTGCTATCGAGCGCGCGTTGCTGGTACCGAGCGAGCGCATTCGCGTCGTGCCAAACGGCGTCGAGCCGGCGTTTACGGACGTGACCCGCAGCGTGCTCGCGAGCGATGCGCCGCTGGTGTTCTTCGGGCGCATGGAGGCGACCAAAGGGGTCGACGTGCTGCTCGACGCGTATCTGGCGCTGCGCGACGCACCGCCGCTCGTGCTGATCGGCGAGGGCGCCTATGCGGCGCACGCCGAGCAGCGGGTGCGCGCCGCGGGCGCCGAGGCGCGCATTCGGCTGATGCCTTGGCAAGATTCAGCAGAGCTCGCGCGCTGGCTGGCGATGGCTCGCTGCGCCGTGCTGCCGTCGCGCGAGGAGAGCTTCGGCAACGCGATGGTCGAGGCGATGGCGGCCGGCACGCCGCTGATCACGACCGACGTCGGCGCGCTGCCCGAGGTGACCGAACGCGGCGCGCTCGCCACGCTGGTGCCGAGCGGCGACGCCCGAGCGCTGCAAGTCGCGCTCGACGGCCTGCTCGCGGATCCGCAAGCGGCCGAAGAGCGCGCCGTGCGCGCCCGCCTGAGCATCGGCGAGCGTTATACGTGGCGCGCGAGCGCCGAGGCGTTTGTCGAGCTGTACGCCTCAGCGCTCGCTGCTCGCTGACGTTACAGCGTGTTCGCGTCGCCCCAGCCGGCCTCGAAGCCGGTGAGGTTGACACCACCGTAGTTGGTCAGCGCGGTCACGGGGTTGTTGTGGAGAGGAACACGTGGCTCAGCTTGTGAGGCGTGAAGCCCTCCGTCGGTGCTACCGCGTCCGCGCAGCTGCCGGCGCCGCCGCAGTGTTCTTGGTCTTGTCGTCGCAGACGCCGCTCTCGCAGTCATCGTCGGCGTTCACTCCACATACGAAAGTGGTGAGTAGCGCTCCGACAAAACGCACATTTTCGCAGTGCGGCGCATTTGTGAGGGCACGAGTAGGCCGCCATTGCGGGGTCCTGAAGGCGGAGCTAGGCTCCGCGCGCCTAAACGCGGGTTTGCCGCCTTTTTGTTGCCTGTCGAGACGACTGACGATGCGTAAACTCCGCGAATTTCGCGAGCTTGCAAGCCGCAAGCTCCTTCGCTTCGAGCCCTTGTTCTGGGCGCACCTTGCGGCACGGGCTCAAGCCGTTCGCCCGGGCAAGCGCCCCAACAAGCAGCAGGTCAACGTCGCGCTGCAGTCGAACGAAGACTCGCTACGAGCCCGCCGCGAGGTGATCGAGCTCGGGCTCGAGCCCCACGTGGATCCGCCCAAGAGCTGGGACTCGTTAATCGCGCTCGACGTCATCTTAAGGGAGCTGCCGTCTCCTGAGTCTGCGGTGCTCGACGCCGGCGCGGCACCGTACTCGCCGCTGCTCTCGTGGTTGTACTGGTACGGCTATCGGGATCTCCACGGCATCAATCTGATCTTCGAAGGTCCGTTCAACTACGGGCCCATTCGCTATATTCAGGGCGACATCACCCGGCTGCCGTACGAAGACAACCGATTCGATGCCATCACTTCGCTCAGCGTGATCGAGCACGGCGTCGATGTTCCGGCGTTTCTGCGCGAGGCCCACCGCACGCTGCGGCCCAATGGGCTGCTCGTCGTGTCATGCGACTACCACGCGGAGAAGACACCCACCGAAGGCATGACCGCTTACGGCGGGCCCGTTCGCGTATTCGATCGCGCGGAGATCGAGGAGATCCTGGTGGTAGCGAAGGGCCTCGGCCTCGAGCCCACGTCGTCGGTCGCGTTGGACTGCACGGAGCGTCCCGTTCACTGGGAGCGCCTCAACATCGACTTCACGTTCTTGTGTCTGGCATTCCGAAAGACGCCGTAGCGATATGCAATTTCAAGAAGTTGACGCCATCGTTCGCGACTTGACGGGGATCCCTTCCGCGTGGGGGCGACGGCTTTACGACTTCGTCCTAACGAAGCGTCCACAAGCGCTTCTCGAGCTCGGCTTCTGTCATGGCAAGTCGAGCTGTTACATGGCTGCGGCGCTGCACGAGATCGGCGCGGGGCGGCTCACGACGGTCGATATGGACTCCGCATTGGAGCGCCAGCCGCACGTGCACGAGCTCCTGGCGAAGACGGGCCTTGCGTCGTTCGTCGACGTCGTGACCGGGCCGACTTCGTACACGTGGTTTCTCAAGAAGGACATCGAGAGCGCCACGAGCGATGGGCGCACCGTGCCCAAGTACGACTTCTGTTTTTTGGATGGCGCCCATTCCTGGGAAGCGGACGGCCTCGCGTTCTTCCTCGTCGACAAGCTGCTCAAGCACGGCGGGCATTTGCTGTTCGACGACTACTCGTGGAGCTACGGGACCAGCTCGGCGCTCAAGAACACCGACGCGGTGAAGCGGATGCCGGCGGATGAGCGCGACGCCAAGCAGGTCGCGTTGATCTTCGAGCTGTTGGTCAAGCAGCACCCAAACTACGCCGACTTTTCAGTCGACGACGACAACTGGGGCTGGGCTCGCAAGGTCCACCAGCACGAAGCGGGCGCGATCCGGAGCGAGACCCGTCTGATCTCGCCGGTTACGGAGCTCAAGCGTTTGTTGCGGCTCTGACCCGGCCCGTTGCATGGTTGCCCGCAGTGCCGCACGGACGAGCGACGCATGAGTAGCGCGGGTTCCGCCGAGCGGGATGCCCGAGACCTCGACCGCGGTCTGCTGGTCAACCTCGTCGGTTACGTGCTCAAGCTTGGACAGCCTGCGCTGCTGATCTGGGTTGTGCGATCGTACGGCGCAGAGGGTTGGGGCCAGTACACGATCTCCGAAGCGATCTTGATGATCGCGTTGCGCGTCATCCTCATGGGGTTCGACAAGACTTACCTGTGGTGGGTGCCACGCATGGGCGAGGATCCGCATGCCCTGGCGAAGATGCGCGGCGCCATGTTCGCGACCGTGATTCTCGCCACCGTCGCAGCGCTTGCCATCGCGACAACGCTCGCGGCACCACTGGCGGAATGGCGCGGTGACGAGGGCGCATCGGCAGCACTCAAGTGGATGGCCTGGTCTCTGCTGCCGATGACGATGATGGAGCTCTTCATCGCCGCCGCGTTGGGCAAGCGTCGCGTGGAGAGCCAAGTGCTAGTGCGCGATGGCTTGGTGGCGATGAGCTTCGTAGTGCTCGCGCTGCTTTGCTTCTACGCGGGGCTCGACACGCACGGGCTTTCGGTCGCGCACTTCGCCGCCAACACGCTCGGCGCGATCGCTTCGGGCGTCATCTATCTGCGACTGTATGGCGTCTCCGGTCTATGGGGGCGGCCGCGGCTGCCGGACGCGAGCGTGATTCGCTACACCCTGGGCACGTGGGGCACCGAGCTGGTGGCCTCGTCGGCGCAGCGCATGGACGTGCTCGCGGTCTCGTACTGGGGCTCGCCAGCGGCGGTCGGCGTATACGGTGTCGTGGTTCGCGTCGGTAACGCCGTGCGTTCGGTGCGCCGTTCCTACGATCCGATCGTCACCACGCTCATGAGCGACATCGCCATGAGCCGGGACATGGCGCGTCTCAAGGCCGCGTTCTCGCGCGCGACCGTGTTGGTCATGCTGACGCAGACGCCGATCTTCGCCGGCCTCGCCTGCTTTGCCGATGTCTTGATGCCGCTGTTCGGCGTTCAGTTCACCGATGCGGTGGTTCCGGTGCTCGTCATCTGCGGCTTCTGGCTGTTGAACGGGGCGTTCGGGCTCAACGCGTTGATCGTGAACGGCTTTGGACGCAGTGACTTGATCTTCGTCGACCTGATCTTCTCCACCGCGCTGCAAGCGGGCCTGCTCTACCTGCTGGTCCCCGACTACGGCGCGGTCGGCGCGAGCATCGCTGTCGGCACCGGATACTTGGTGACAAACCTGATTCAGGTCGCGCAGGGCACACAGCTGTCCGGCATCAACCCGTACAACCGGAGCACGGTCGATGCGGCGGCTGCTGCCACAATCGCGCTGGTCGCGGGAGCGCTCTCGCTGTGGCTGGGCCACGCATACCTCGAAGCCTGGACGGCGCGCATCGTCGCCGTGCTGGTCTTCATCGCGGTGCTCCTACCGATGGCGTTGCCGATCGTCCGCCGGACCTTGCAACCGGCTGGGATCGAGCAGTGATCGCGCGATGCGCTCGCGCAGCTCGCGCATGTCTTTGAAGCGGACGATCGTGCCGGCGGTGATACCGGCGAGCGCGGGCAGATCCGGGATCCAGATCGGCGTACCGAGATCGCTGGCGAGCTGAATGGCACCCGACGTAAGGATCTGGCGGTAGTTGAACAGCGCGACGTCGGCAGCCCCGAAGAACCAGGGCACGTGCTCTTCGGGGATGAAGCGATCACACAGCTGCACGGGCGCGTGCTTCATGGCGGCCGATCTCCTCCGCGTAGTCCGCTTCGTTGCCGCGCACGGCGCCCGCGATGAGCAGCTGCGCGCGTGCGCCGTCCTGGCCCTGGAAGGCGCCGATCGCCTCTACGACCTGCTTGTAGCGGGCGATCATCCCGAAGATTAGGAACACCTTCGCGTCGCCGAGGTCGATGCCATAGTGCTCCTTGAGCCGGTCGCGCGCCTCGGCGCGGGAGACGGCGGCGACCTCGTAGCTGGGGTGGGGCACGATCACCACGCGCTGCTCGGCGACGCTCCAAGCGCGGCATAGCTGCTCGGCGGCGTCTTCGGTATGCACCAGCAGATATTCCGCCGTCTCGCGCATGCCGCGCGTGAGCCAGGCGTTTTGGCGCGCAAGCCGCTGCACGTGTGGCTCCAAGTTGTGCACGGTCCACAGCACGTGCCCGCCGAGCTTGCGATACAGTTGAGCTGCGTGCAGCCGATGGGCGGCGCGCAGGAACGTCGGCAGCGAGCTGCACTGCAACCAGTGCTGATGCCAGATGCCGGGCTCGCCGCGCAGGCGGCCCGCGACCGGCGCGATCGGGTACGGCGCGCTCAGGCTGATCGGAGCGAGCCCCCGGTACAGCAGCTTGAGGTACGGGTTGCTCGCCGCGCTCGCCGCGATGTCGGGCGAAACGTAGACGCGCTCGACGCCCGGAAAGAGCCCGGCGTAGCAGGCGCGTATGTCAGGGAAGCTCTGAAACCGCGAGCTCACGGCGCGGTACATACCGCGAAAACGAGCTAGAGTCCGCGGGCGTGAGCGGCGATGAGCACACGATGAGCGAGAGCGCCGAGCGCCTGCATCTCGCGCTCGAAGCGGGCCGGCTGGGCGACTGGAGCTGGACGGTTGCGACCGACGTGGTCGTGCTGAGCGATCGCGCCGCGAGCATCTTCGGGTTGCCGCTCGGCCAGCCGATCACTTGGACGCAGCTGCGCGAGCTGCTCCATGAGGAGCACCGCGAGCGCGCGCGGCTCGCGGTCGAGGCCGCGCTCGCGTCGCGGACCTCGTACGACATCGAGTACCGAGTTGCGCGGCCCTCGGGCGGCGATTGTTGGATCGCCGCGCGCGGCCGCGGCACGTACACCGCCGACGGTACCGTCGTCGCCATGATCGGTGTCGTGCAGGACATCTCGGAGCGCAAGGCGGTCGAGGATGAGCTGCGCCAGGTGCTCGAGAGCGAGCGCGCGGCGCGCTCTCAGGCCGAGCGTTTGAGCGCGATCAAAGACGAGTTCTTGGCCGTGCTCTCGCACGAGCTGCGCACGCCGCTCAGCGCAATCCTCGGTTGGGCGCAGATCATGCGCCACCGCGTTGGGAGCAAAAAGACGGATGCGACCAGTGTCGAGAAAGCCAACGAGGACATGCTCAAGGGCCTCGACGTAATCGAGCGCAACGCGCGCATGCAGACGCAGCTGATCGATGATCTGCTCGACATGAGCCGGATCAGCTCCGGCAAGATGCGGCTCGAGGTCCACGCGGTGATGCCGTCGGCGTTCATCGAGGCGGCCGCCGAGATGGTGCGGCCGGCGGCGTCGGAGAAAGACATTCAGATCGAGCTCACGCTGGATCGGGAGATTGGCCCGGTCGCCGGTGACGCGGGCCGCTTGCAACAAGTGATCTGGAACCTGCTGTCGAACGCGATCAAGTTCACGCCCAAGGCCGGCCGCGTCGAGGTGCGGCTGGAGCGCGGGCCGTCGCACGCCGAGATCAACGTGATCGACTCCGGCGCCGGCATCCGCGCCGACTTCCTCGAGTACGTGTTCGATCGCTTTCGGCAAGGCGACGCCTCGACCACGCGCAAGCATGGCGGGCTGGGCCTCGGGCTCTCGATCGTCAAGCAGCTGGTCGAAGCGCACGGCGGCAGCGTGCGCGCCACCAGCCCCGGCGAAGGGCTCGGCTCGACCTTCACGGTCTCGCTTCCGTATTCGTCCGATGGCCCGGAGGTCGCGACCACCGCCGCCGCGCAATCCGTGCCGCCGCCGCCGGTGGCGTTCAAGTCGTTCGATCTGGCCGGGGTGACGGTGGTTGTGGTCGACGACGAGCCCGACGCCCGGGCGCTGATCGCGCGCGTGCTTCAGGAGTGCGGCGCCAAGGTCAGCATCGCGAGCCGCGCCGAAGAGGCACTGGCCTTGATCGACGAGAGCACGCCAGACGTGCTGGTCAGCGACATCGGCATGCCCGATATGGACGGCTTCGAGCTGCTGCGCCGAGTGCGCGCGCTGCCGGCCGAGCGCGGCGGCCAGCTGCCGGTGATCGCGGTGACGGCGTTTGCGCGCGAAGAGGATCGCGCGCGCTCGCTCGACGCCGGCTTTGCGATGCACCTCACTAAGCCGATCGAGCTGCCAGTCCTGGTAGCGTCCGTCGCACAGCTCTCGGGCCGCGTGTCCGGCGAGCCAGGTTAGTCATGCCTCTACTCGCACTCGGAGACCCGCCGCCGTACGTCGTCGAGCACGACCACGGCGCATCGCCGTTCTTCTTTACGTGTGACCACGGTGGTCGCGTGATTCCGAGCGCGCTCGGCGACCTCGGCGTGTCCGAAGCCGAGCGCTTGCGGCACATCGCCTGGGATATCGGTGTGGCCGAGCTGGGCAAGCGGCTGGCCGCAAAGCTCGATGCATTCTTGATCACGCAGACGTACTCGCGGCTGGTGATCGACTGCAACCGCCATCCCGGCTCGCCGCAGTCGATCGTGACGGTCAGCGAGCGCACGGCGATCCCCGGTAACGTCGGCCTCAGCGACAGCGACCGGACAGCGCGCGCGAGCGAGATCTTTTACCCGTACCACGATCGCACGGTACGCGAGCTCGAGGCGCGCAGCGCGCGCCAGCAGGACACCGTGCTCGTCACCCTGCACAGCTTTACCCCGGTGTACATGGACAACGCGCGCGCGATGCAAGCGGGCGTGCTGTACAACCGCGATGCTCGGTTGGGCTCCTCGCTGCTCGCCGAGCTGCGCGCCGAAGGCGATCTCAACGTCGGTGACAACGAGCCGTACGCGGCCACTGAAGAAACCGATTACGCACTGGTCGTGCACGGCGAGCGGCGCGGCTTGGTCCACGTCGAGATCGAGGTGCGCCAGGACTTGATCGAGCACGCGCCGGGACAAGATGCGTGGGCCGAGCGACTCGCGCGGGTGTTGCCGCGCGCGCTCGCGCGGGTCGAGCGATGAGCGAGCGAACAGACGCGATGAGCGAGCCGATCGAAGCCGTCGCGTTCGACTTCGACGGCACGCTAATCGC
>Ga0193752_1003492_pt1 | contig 10817 bp, 3 predicted proteins | sample H1c1metaG_FD_144924 | JGI IMG/M metagenome (GOLD analysis project Ga0193752, IMG submission 144924) | Soil microbial communities from a riparian zone of the East river system, Colorado, United States - H1c1 | ecosystem: Environmental > Terrestrial > Soil > Riparian zone | place: USA: East River...
TTGCTATTTTGCCGGTAACAGGATACCATAACTCAGGCGATTTATTTGTCTGCCGGAACAAACACCTGCGTGAAATCCAACGGTCAGAAGTATTGCGGACGAAGTAGAAGTCGATGCTGCCTTTTTTATAGTGAATATAATCCAGCAGTGGCGCGTCTTTTTGCATGAAGTCGAGCCTATCCGATCCCTTATCCGGATAATCAAAATCAGGAACAATTTTGAGTGCAGTGAGGACTTTCGATACCGGCACATCATAAATAGTATTAGATTTCAAATCATCAGTGCCGCTGAATGTCGATGAATAGTTGAACCTGTTACCTCCAGATCCTTCATTCTTTTTAAAACCACCAGCGCTCACAACAACGGCTCCCTTTGCAATCAATGCCCTCACTTTATCCCACACCTCTTTATTTTCAGCAGCAACTTCACCAAGCGCAAGCACTTTAAATCGTGCACCACCAGGCAGTGATAAAACGCCACCGGCTACCGACAAGTCTCTAAGTAAAATCTCAGTGTTGATAATTTCATAGTCATAACCTGAACCCGCTGCGAACCGCGTATTCTTTGGCGTCGCAAAATTGGGAACCTTGTCACCATAATAATACACAACATCTGCTACGAAATCTGTTTCCTGTAATACAAAGGATATGCGGGAAAGATATTCATTGAACGGCCTTACTTTCGACCACCAGGTAGTCTTATCGTTATAATGTGTGCCAGCTGCGTACACAATGCCAGGATAACCAATACCCGAAGGATTATGAGTAAAGCCATGCACCACCACGCGATTCATTCCTTCGCAAAATGCACGGTCGCCAACAGGCCGCATATCACCCGGCCCCTCCTGCCAGTTCTGAAAACTGGTAAACGATTCGAGTTCGGTTATCTTACGGCCATATATACGCGAAGCTGCAGCTATTTCTTTTACCAGCATCAGAAGATCGATGCTGTCGGTCCGGCCATCCATTCTGGAATGATTAATCCAAAACTCACCTCTCGGCACATCGAGCGCACCCAGGGCCTTCATCGATTCAACCGGAACATTGTGCAGCGGCGGTCCGGGGCCACCGGATTCGGAGATGAGTTTTAATCCATACCTGTTTGCTATCTCACGTCCCTTTCGATAATGGTTATTGATCATCAGTTCAGAAATGGTATGATCATAATCTTTTTTGAAGGCGGCGCCTGTTAATGAATCGAAAGCACTGGCATCAAAAAGATAGGGCAGAAACCTTGCAATATCATAACCGTGCATGCGCTTAAAAACATCAGCAAGCGATGGCGTCCATACGGTACCGGTAGCTTCGAAGCTGGCAAGGTAAAAATTCTTCAATGCAGTTTTTGAAAAGTCCCCCAACAATGGTTTGAGCATGTTGATAAAGTACATAAAATGTACCTCAGTAGCTGCGGAGTCAAAATGATCTATGATCGGACCTGCAGAATGTGGACTGGGAAGCTTCAACTCCTCGCCGGAGCTGGAACAAACATAGCGTTGTATAATCCAGTCACCTTCCGGCACCTTCCAGTTCAATACCTCTGTTTTCTCATCAAACAAATTTGTGAGGTTAAGGATCACTGAAGTATCCCGCAAATGTTTCGATTGCGCTGCAGGTATGGCAAGCACAGCTATCTCCTTACGATAAACCGGCTTACCATCCGGCGCAAAATCTATGCGTAGCGGTTTTCCATTTTTATCTGTTTTCGAAATTGCCGGAAATGGAACCTTGAAGTTTTGATCACCGCCTTTCACGTTAAGCCGCGACTGATACAATGATTTTGCAGAATGTTCGGATGTGATCCAGGTGCCACCCGCGTTCCAGCTACTAGACAAATTCAGGCCGACTTCCAGACCAAGCTTTGTTGCTTCCCTGATAGCAGCACCTATAGCCTTCAATGATTCGGGTCCCATAAAGGCTGGTCCGGCCGGCATAACACCGTCAGGTCTGAAACCTATTTCAAATATATCCACTCCCCCAATGCCAGCTTTTTTGATATTTAATAATTCTTCTTTCATGCGCACCGTGTCCATGTTCCCATTTATCCACCACCAGTATACTTTAGGCAAAGCTGTTCCGGCTGGTTTCTGAAATCCGGCTTTCAATTTTTCATATGCAGAAAAATCCTGCGCAAACGAAATACTGTTTTTCGATAACAAAAACAGACACATAGTAATTAAAGACAGACGCATTGCAGATAAATACTGAATCGTGGAAATGGTAATACGAGCTATCAATTTCATGAGAAGCAATTTGTGTTTATCATCAGCAGCAATGTGTTGATCATTTCATTTACCACGCTATGGTAAGATCTCCGGTTACATTTTGCACAATGAAATGTTTACCTAATTTCGGATCACCTGGCTTGAATTCCACCTGCCCTTTTTTATACGGATACGCGGCATTCAGAAAAACCTGTAATTTTTGTCTGGTTATATTTTCCGGCGGATAGATCCTTACCGTAGCATTTTTTAATCCCGACACATGTAATCTCCTGCCGATCTCTTTTTGACCTGAATGACCTTCTTTACAGGACACAATGCCTTCCTGCTGTTCTACAAAAATGCGGCACTCGCGATGCCATGCAGTTGGCAGTTGATAAGTTGAATACCCATTAATTAATTTCGTTTGAAACCCTGTAAGCACAGGGGCACCAGGTAAGAGTTTGAAACGCTGCCCCACGGTAGTGTTAGGCACATACCCGGAAAAGAAATAACCATTTTCACTACGACTAATCGTAAGTATCGGATTCTTTATTGATGCTTCATCTTTCGTAATGCCATATTCAAGACCAAATTCTTTTAACACATAACGTAATAACAAGGGACCAGTGAACAATTTTGCAGGATCGTCCGGTGTAAGTAGTTTGCCGCCCATAAATGTGCTTGAGTTGGTACCACGAACATAAGCGACCTTACCGCCTTTCCAGCCCGGCTGCTGCGTAACCCAAGCTACATCGCGGCTAATACCGGATTGTTCCATTTTTGCAAATACCTGCGTATGTCCATCAGCGTTATTATCAATTCGCGTGCGGACGCCCCCACCGGAAAATAGCGCCTGGTGCCGGATGGTTGCCGGTGAATTCGATTTAATTGAATCAAGTTCAGACGAATAACTAATGTTAAAAATACCTTCCAATGATTCTTCGTTTTTTAAATTCAGCATCTTGCGGAAGTCTTCTCCCGCATGATCAGCAGGCCCATAAACGATAAGTTTGCCTCCAGCTTCTACAAAATCAATCAGCTTCCGCTCCAGTGCTGAACCAGCCGGTGGCACGATTGTAATCAGCACCGATTCATTAAATAGTGCAGCCTTACCGGGAAACACGTTCTGAAATGATTTGGTTGAAATGATAGTGTTCAATGGAAAACCATTATTGATCGCCTGGCGGATAAGCCAGTCGCCATAATAGATTTCCGGAAGGCGCTCCTTTTGTTTATACGCCCAATCATGATATTCATCAAACGGATATACCCAAACTAATGGTCCTGGTGCTGTTGGCGCATCATATCTTGCTTTCAGGATATGAGGTATCACCTCATCCGGTACCTGCGCTGGCATATCGCCGTAAGTATTATCGATCGTTAAGAAATTGAGATGAGTCGGCAGCATCACCTTCCCCGCTGCATTAATGCGTGCAACAGACATGGGAAGATAGATGTCATGTGGTTCGCCGCCATAACGATCAAGCCAGGGACTATTTATCCACCACGGATCATGCGTATAATACCTGAATATATACCTGTCGTCGGGCAGCTCCGCCATACGCGACATATAACCCGTCATTTCCAGTCCAAAATCTCCGTCAAGAGCCGCCCATGGAGAGTTCGGAGGTGGCAGCATATTATATCCGCCGCTATAGATTTGTTTCAGATCCACACCATCCCTCGCCAGATCAGTACCGGCAGACAGGTTCGTTCCCCTTGTTTCAATCCTGAATGTTGGACACTCTTTGCGAAACAGGTTCCAGAACTCGCTGATCTTAGACCTGGTATCGGTTAGCTTCTCACCGGCAAATTCTTTTCCATTAAAAATGGCGCCGGTAGCATTCCATCCTTCCACACCAAAACCAAAACCATTACTGAACCAGATATAATCATAACCAAGATCTCTCAGGAAATGCTGGCTCTGCCTTCCGAAAAAAGTACCGAAGGGAGTATTAGACGGGATCCCTTTTGGAAAACCCGCATAAGCGATATTGTCTGCATTCAGTGTAGAATAGCAACTCACAAAAGTTTTATGTCCCATCGCACTGCCTCCGAGAATTTCTGTATGTCGTTTATACTTAAAATCTGATTTGGCAAATTCGGGTCCGGGATCGAAGGTTGCGCCTACCCTGATGGGCTTGCCAGTCATTTGTTTACCTGTCTCCTTTAACGTTGTAATAATAAACTTCAGATCTGCATAGTCGAAATCAGGGGGAGCGTCCATGTACAGATAAGCCCGTTCATGGATCGATAGTTCTTTTGGCAGCGCGCCTACTTCGTGTTCAGTATTTGGGTTGCCCATATACTTTGCCCATTCAAGCTTTTGTGTAAGCGTACCACGGTAATCCAGAATTTCTGAACCATCAGCCGTCCATAACATTACAGACACTGTGTCTGCATGCCGCAACAGCGATTGCCATTGCGTAAATATCTCTATTGCTACCTGCCTGATATAATCCTTATCCTTCTTCTTGAATGGCTTCAGAGATGTCTCGAGTGTAATATTGTTGAATGGTTTACCTCTCAAAGAGGTTGCGGCAGGTGATGGAATGTTCTGGCCAAAAGACTGGTTACAATATAAACCTATACCACTTAGCAGGCTGTAGATTACGACCAATGATTTTATATAACGAATAAGCATAATCGAATATAGTTTTTCCCGGGATGCACACTGTTCGCGTCACTCAATATCCCGGATTTTGTTTCAGGGCAGGATTCAAATCAATTTCATTTTGAGGTATGGGCATAATGTACTCAAAATCTTCTACCGTAAACGAAAGATTCTGAGATGCATAATGCGCGTTAAGAACGGTTTTGGCTCTGTTGGTTCTTACAAGATCGAACCAACGATACCCTTCATACAGCAACTCCACCCGGCGTTCCCTCTCCAACGCAAGCCTTGCCGCAGCCTGATCAAGGCCAGAGAGCGCGCCAAGCGCGGCGCGCATACGGATAGGCGTTATCACAGGCAGTGCCTGCGCTGTTTTATTCTGTTCATTAAGCGCTTCGGCATACATCATCAGAACATCTGCATAGCGTAGCACTAAAAAAGCAACCGTTCCGTCGGACAGCGACGTTGTTGTGAAATCCACAAACTTCAGTCCGTAGCGGTTATAAGCTTTAGTGCCGTTGATCAGTTTAACCGAATCACTTACTGAGACAGCCTTACGGGTATCGCCAGACTCATATGCATTCATCATATTTAGCGTTGGCACAATTCTACCGGATCCTTGCAGGTTATTTGGAAAAATAGCCATGCTTGTAATCGCGGGTGTAAATAATGCGGAGAAGTTATTTCCAAGTGTTCTGCCGGTTACAAACTGAACTTCAAAAATAGACTCAGCGGTGTTGTTATTGCCGGTTGAAAATAATGTTTTGTAATTGCCAATGATGGAATAATGATTGAGATCGATCACTTCCTTCAATTTGAGCTCCGCCTTGTTCCATTCACCGCGTGTGAGATAAACTTTGCCAAGCAGCGTTTTAACCGTACCAATAGAAGCTCTTGTCTTATCTGTTTGAAGGGTTGAAGGCAACCCTGATTCCGATGCCAAAAGATCAGAAATTATCAGTGCGTATACTTCTTCCTTTGATTTAAGCGTAAGATCCGCAGCCATTATCTCTTCGGGGCTATTGAATACCTCGTCGGTCATTGGTGCATTTCCAAAAAATTGTACGAGGTAGAAATAAGTGAATGCACGGAGATACTGGGTTTCTGCCTTAATCTTTTGTTTAACCGTCTCATCAAACTCAACATCATCAATTTTTTGTAAGATGATATTGCATCTTGCGACGGTAAATAAACAGGTTGTCCAGATTGCGCGAAGCGTTGCATTTGTTGGTGTCACTGCGTTCTGATCAAACTGCATCTGATCTACGGTTGGTGAAGACCAGTTTATTTCGGAGTTATCGGTGCCAAGTTCCAATGGGAATAAAACGTTTGACCCGCTGTATAAATCTCTGATAGTACTGTAGGCTCCTATCAGTGCATTTTCAAAGTCTGCCTGCTTTTTATAAAAAATTTCTGTACTTATCTGATGTTCCGGATATAGCTCGAGAAACTTTTTACAGGAGCTGAAAGCGAAAGCAATCAGCAATAATGGTATCATCTTTTTCATATTAAATCAGTTTGATGGTCAAGTTTAGAATGATAATCTTACACCCAGCGAAAAAGTTCTTGGGTTTGGATAAGAAAAAAAGTCAAGCCCTGTTTTTGCGATGTTATCCCCACTTGTATTGCCCTCGGGATCGAAACTCGGATAATCTGTAAATACAAAAAGATTGGTTGCATCTGCATACACAGAAAGTGTTTGTAATCGTAAACGATGTACAATTTTTGCCGGTAGACTATAAGCAAGATTTATATTCCTGATTTTTACAAATGAACCATCAAATAAAAATCTTGATGAATAGCCGAGACCCAGCGCATAATCATTTCTGATAGCACGTTGTACTTTACCGGCTCCGGGCTGCTGAGGCGATCTATAGCGGTCAGCGACCATCGCTAACTGGTTTTGTACACCTGCGTTGTTCAACACCACACTGGCACCGGTAAATAATATAGTGTTGCCTTGTGTGCCATTTACGCTAACACTTAATGAAAGATTTTTATAGGTAAACCTGTTATCAAAACCCCAGGTAAAATCGGGCCATGGATCACCTACGATTGTTCTGTCTGCCGTGGTGATTTTACCATCCTTATTTACATCTTCGAATTTTAAATCACCAGGAACTACCTGGGGATGTTGTACCGGGCTTTTTGAGATTTCATCGGTGCTTTGAAAAATACCAAGCACCTTAAGCATATAGAAGCTTGAAATTGGTGAACCAACCTCAGTAACCTGGTAGTCGGAGTTGGCAATGCGTGTTGCACCGGTATTCAATGCGAGCACTTTATTACGATTTGTACTGATGTTAAAGTTAGTTTGCCACTGAAATTTTTCTGTTCTGATATTATCAGTAGTCAGGGTAAATTCGAATCCTTTGTTTTCTATTTCCCCGATATTCTGAACAGATGATCCGTATCCGGAAGCTCCGGGCAGTGTCACATTCAACAAAAGATCTTTTTTACGAATAGTATAGTATTCTGCGGAAAGCGATATACGATTATTGAACAGCGCAAGGTCAATACCAAAATTAGTCTGTACAGATTGCTCCCATGTAAGGTTCGTGTTCGACAAACTATTTGGTACGATACCTGATACAACCACGCCGTTTGAAACATTTCGTGAAATGCCGAGCAGCCCCTGGCTTGCATAGTTACTGATCAGATTATTTCCCGCTATACCCCAGCTTGCCCTCAGTTTGAGGTCGCTGATAAAAGAAATATTCTGCATAAAAGTTTCATCAGATAACCGGTATCCTGCTGAAAGAGATGGGAAAGTTCCCCATCGGTTATTCGAACCAAAACGGGAACTGCCATCGCGCCTGATAGTAGCGGTGAAAAGGTATTTGCCATTGTAAGTATAATTAACCCTACCAAGCCATGACAACATTGACCATTCAGAAGTAAAATTTGTTCCTGCCGAAACAATACCTGCCGTGATGAGTGGTATATCATCTGTTGGAAAATCGGATGCACCTGCCTGTAAAAGCGTTTCCTGATTTTTCTGCGAAGTAAATCCTACAACCACATCCACATCATGTACATCATTGAAAGTTTGTTTATAGGTAAGCGTATTTTCATTTAACCAGTTGATTGATTTCAATTCCGTAACGCCTGCTGTTGCAGGGCCGGTACGGGTTGTAGCCAGACCAATTTTTGAAGACTTCCAAAGGTTAGTGGTCCCGGAATTGTAGTTTACGCCGACCGATGTTTTGAACGTAAGCGGTTTTATAATTTCATATTCCACAAAAGTATTAACAAACGCATTGGCTGATTTTCTCTTATCAGAAAATTCACTCGCAATTAATAACGGATGCTCTGCGGGTATGCCTTGCGGATTTGAAAATTCGGAATAATACTCGCCATTTGTGTCATAGACAGGTATAGACGGATCACGTGCAACGGCATTAATAATTAATCCGCGGTATTGTAGGTCACCTTCTGCCCGCGCAAAATTTCCCCAGGAATAAGAACCGGAAAATGAAAGACCGGCTTTCAGTTTTGGTGAGAGTCGCGCGTCGATATTTGACCGGAGATTAAACTTCTTAAAATCAGAGCCAATGATAATACCATCCTGGTTAAAATATCCGCCGGAAAGATAATAACTCACATCCTGGTTGCCGCCATTTGCGGATAGCTGGTAATTCTGAACAGCTGCATTTTTAAAAATCAGATCCTGCCAGTCCGTTCCTTCGAGCGGCAGTGCATCAGGATTGCGAAACACATCTTTGACCTGTGTATTCGGGCTCCGCACGGAGTTTGGATCCGTTGCTTTACCGCCTGCAAAAACCCAGGCATTGTCACGGCCATCCGCCACAAACTGCGCATACTCACGAGGGTTAAGTACATCCAGTTTTTTACGGAGCTGCTGCAGCCCGGTTGATTGTTCAAAGTTGATAGTTGCCTTGCCTGATTTTCCACGTTTAGTAGTAATGATAACAACACCGTTGGCGCCTCTCGATCCATAGATGGCTGTTGCTGAAGCATCTTTCAATATCTGGATTGACTGGATATCTGCAGGATTAATCGTACTTAACGGATTCACACGGTTTGTGCCGCTGCTTCCTGCAATGGAACCTGCTGAATAAGAACTGGAACTAAAAGAACTTAGATCTGATCCGCCGCCACCTGTTCCGATTGCATATCCATCAATCACATACAATGGTGAATTACCACCTGTTATTGAACTGATACCGCGTATAACAATGTTGACGTTACCACCAGGTGCTCCGGATGTTTGAGATATCTGCGCACCAGCTACCTTGCCCTGAAGCATCTGATCGAAACTTGAGGCCGGACCGGGAAGCAGATCTTTCGCAGCAAGGTTTGTGATTGCACCTGTTACATTACGTCTTTTCTGATTGCCGTAACCAACAAGGATCACATCGGAAAGCTGCTGGCTCGAGCGTTCCATGGTGACATTAATGGTTGACTGCCCTGACACCGGCACTTCCTGGGCTGCAAAGCCAACATGTTCAACCAGGAGGATAGCATCTCTGCCAACATTCAATGTAAAGATTCCACCTGAATCGGTAGATGTTCCTTTACGTGTGCCTTTTTCACGTATGGACACTCCTGCAAGGGGTTTTTGATCTTCCCCGGAAAGAATGGTGCCGCGCACTGTTACTGCGGCGGGAGTTTGGGCGTTGAGAGAACAGAAATAAGTAAGAAGAAAAAATGGAAGTGCGAGCCATCTTTTTAGCAAGCAGTTGTTAGCGTGTTCTTTCATGTCAATCAATTTTTTTTGGTTTAAAATCCGGATCATGAAATAATGATTGATTCAATATTCAGATAATGGGCAATCTTCTGTATGGTTTGCGCATGGTGGCCAATGCCAAGGGCAAAATGATGGGTGGGTCCGGCTTTGATCCAACGATCGAGGAACGTTCTTACATCGGGTTTGAAATATCCGCGGGTATTTGTGTTACCGGTAGGCGGTATCGGACCTTTCACTGATTCGCCTTCGGCAATAACGAATTTGAATTTGCCGTTGAAGGTGGAACTGATGCTCAGCATGGTGATCGGTCCTTCCTGGATTTTAAATTCGACACCGGCTCCGAAACCTGGTTTGCCATGATATTTTTTAAGGCTTCTCAGAACCGGCCGCCCCTCGGCGATCGCGATATTATGTGGACCATCGTGGCCTACTAATACAAAACCTTCCTTGAAATCCACCGGATGAAACTCAGCAAAGCTTCCGCCGATACCGAGACGATCCATGATCAGCATAGCCATACAGGTTTTTATATCTGATTCGCCACACATCGGAAATCCCGCGCCTGTGAGGAGTGAGTTGCCAACGATCAGGTTCGACATTACGAGTTGCGTAACACTGCCTGCTTCACCTTCATAGTAATATGCCAGTCCATCGAGTTTTTTTTCTTCTACAAATTTTTGTAGGGCGACGCTGATCCGGGCAGATGTTTCAAGGTCTTCAGGTGTTAACTTTTGTGAAATGGGATCAGATACAGGATCAGGGGTATCAAAGAATTCAAGGATTCTTTTCTGAGATGTCACTATTTCCTGGGGGTTTGTCTTTTGGTATTGAGTAACAATCTCATGTGGTTCGCATTGAATCACGTGCGCACCGAAATGTGCAGTGATCATGGTGAAGTCGGTATGCATATCGAGCATTGCTTCGATCGGATGACCGATGTGGCCAATCCTCGCGGTTCTCAGGTCGTGCAGCACTTTTGCAATACGGCAATATTCACCGATGGCTTCATCTGCTCTCGGATCGTTCCTGAGTGTACCAATGATCATTTCGGGTACGGGCTTTCCCATTCTGACTGCAACACCCGCAAATTCAGGCAATGAACAAATATCATCGTTGTATAATTGCTGGTAAGTAGAAGCATTTTCATAATCAAGCGCAGCATCCGGCTGAAGCGCCACCAATACTATGGGAACGTCGATGCTTTTAATCACGATGCCGAACGTGTTTGAGGTCGCATATGTGAGCATGTCACAAAATATCAGGTCAAGGTTGGCCGCTTTCAATAAGGGCAC
>Ga0193752_1003493_pt1 | contig 10817 bp, 5 predicted proteins | sample H1c1metaG_FD_144924 | JGI IMG/M metagenome (GOLD analysis project Ga0193752, IMG submission 144924) | Soil microbial communities from a riparian zone of the East river system, Colorado, United States - H1c1 | ecosystem: Environmental > Terrestrial > Soil > Riparian zone | place: USA: East River...
CACCACTGGCGCCATCGGTCGCATGACGGCTAGCGAGCGCATATCGGCAATGAGATTGTTGTAGCCGAACGTGAAGCCCCGCTCGCACACCATGATTTGTTCATTGCCGGTGGAACGCGCCTTGTCGACGACGTTCTGCATTTCCCAGGGGCTTAGGAACTGACCCTTTTTGATGTTCACGGCCTTGCCGTGCGAGCACACGTTGACGATGAAGTTGGTTTGCCGACACAAGAATGCCGGCGTCTGCATGACATCGACGACACTCGCCACTTCTGCGAAGGGCGTGTCTTCGTGTACGTCTGTGAGAATAGGAAGTTTCAGCTCGCGCTTCACCTTCTCGAGAATCTTGAGACCGCCCTCCATCCCGGGACCCCGAAAGCTGGTGCGCGAGGAGCGATTCGCTTTATCGAATGAGGCCTTGAAGATGTACGGAATCTTGAGCTTGGTCGTGATCTCTTGCATCGCGCCGGCCACTTCCATCACCAGTGCCTCGCTTTCAATAACGCAGGGCCCGGCGATCAGGAAGAACGGCTCTCGAGGACCAACTGTAAAATGAGCTAACTTCATGCTTCTCTTTTGACCTACAGCCCACGGCCTAGAGCCCACAGCCTTCCCATCACGCTCCTGCCGCTTTTGGCATTTGCGACTGCGCATGCGTGCGCGCCGCTTTCACGAAGCTCGCGAACAACGGATGCCCATCGCGCGGCGTGGAACGGAATTCGGGATGGAATTGGCTGGCGACAAAAAACGGGTGCTGCGGCAATTCCACCATTTCCACCAACCCATCGCGCGAGAAACCGGGGAAACGCAGACCGGCGTTCATCAGTTTCTGCAGATAAGTGTTATTGAACTCAAAGCGGTGACGATGGCGCTCGTGAATGACGTCGGCGGCATAAATCTGATGCACTTTCGATCCGTGCGACAAACGCACTTCTTGCGCGCCAAGCCGCATCGTGCCGCCCAGCTGCGATTGATCGGTGCGCTGCTCGACCGTGCCCTTGTGATCTTGCCACTCGGAAATCAATGCAATCACCGGATGCGGCGTGTTGCGGTTGAACTCGGTGGAGTGCGCGCCGTCGAGCTTCGCCACATTGCGCGCGTACTCGATGATTGCCAATTGCATACCCAGGCAGATGCCGAGATACGGCAGCTGCCGTTCGCGCGCATATCGAATCGCAGCAATCTTGCCTTCGACGCCGCGCTCGCCGAAACCACCCGGCACCAGGACCGCATCGACGCCGTCGAGGCATCCGGTACCGTGCTTCTCGACCTCGGTCGACTCGATGAACTGGATATTCACGCGCGTGCGAGTGCGTACGCCCGCATGCGTAAGCGCTTCGGTCAGCGAAATGTAGGAGTCCTTCAAGTTGACGTATTTGCCGACCATCGCGATCGTGCACGCCGCATCCGGATTCGCCTTCGCATTGACGACGTGGCGCCATTCGCTCAAATCGGCCGGCGGCACATTCAGACGCAATTTGTCGGCGACAATGGTGTCGAGACCCTGCTCATGCAGCAGCATTGGAATCTTGTACAGATCGTCGGCATCGACCGCCGAGAACACCGCGCGCTCTTCCACGTTGGTAAACAGCGCGATCTTGCGACGCTGGTCGTCCGGCACAGGATCTTTAGCGCGGCATAGCAATACATCCGGTTGAATGCCGATGGACCGCAGCTCTTTGACAGAATGCTGAGTGGGTTTGGTTTTGATCTCGCCTGCGGTAGCGATATAAGGAATGAGGGTCAGATGCATATAGAGCACGTTGTCATGCCCGAGCTCGACACCCATTTGACGAATGGCTTCCAGAAACGGCAGCGACTCGATGTCGCCCACTGTGCCGCCAATTTCCACCATGCACACGTCGGCATCGCCGGCGCCCAGTCGAATGCAATGCTTGATCTCGTCCGTGATATGCGGAATCACTTGCACGGTCGCGCCCAAATAGTCGCCGCGCCGCTCTTTCGCGATCACGCGCTCGTAGATTCGACCGGTGGTGAAATTGCTGTTGCGCGACGTTGTCGTGCGAATGAAGCGCTCGTAGTGCCCGAGATCCAAGTCAGTCTCGGTGCCATCGGTGGTGACGTACACCTCACCGTGCTGAAAGGGGCTCATCGTGCCCGGATCCACATTGATATAGGGATCCAGCTTCACCATGCTGATCTTCAGACCGCGAGTTTCTAGAATCGCGCCTAGCGAAGCCGCAGCGATGCCTTTGCCGAGCGAGGACACCACACCGCCGGTCACGCAAATAAATTTAGTCATGGGGCACCGCCGCGAGAAGGGAAGCAAAATGAGCCGGTTTCACGCTGTTGCGCGCCGACTTCACGACGGGAGAGCAGTCTAGACGATGAGACTGGTCGAAGGAAGGAAAAATTTCGTCCGAGCTCCTTTACTTGTACCACCGATTGGACCGTCTAAGGCGCGTATGCCGCACGCCACGCCGGCGCTCCGCTCCACACGACAGACGACGCACGCTGCCCATCACGCGCGATGAATTCGTCGCTGACAAATAGATCACCCACGGCGGCCAGTTTCTTTCCCACAAACAGCAGCGGTAATCGGTCGCGCCACCAAGGCAGCACGTCGCTCTCTTGAAGCAAGTTCTTAAGGTGATGTCGATGCTCGCGACCCGGCAGTCGAATCCGCTCACCTCCCGCTCGAAATCTAACGGTCAGTGTCTCAGGCAGTTTTTCGGTAGCCAACCCCACGAGCGCGGGCCCGAGCGACAACACCCCCAACGCAGGTAGCCGCAGCGGCTCTCGCCACTGCCAGCTCATCTCTGCCGGCACCGCGGGTTGCTCAGAGCGCGCATACAACAAGCCGCGATGCCAAAAAAGCTCGACGTCGAGCCATCGCACCGTCGGGATTCGGTGCTGGGCCGCTACCCGTAAGTCTACTTCGAGGCCGGCGAGCTTGCGTGTTGAGGGCATGCGCAGGCCTTGCGACCGCAACCAAAAGCGCACCAGATTTCGCCGCCGGGGGCCGGACAATGCGAGCAACGCTTCGATTCGAAGCGCAGGTCCCACTCCGCAAGCGCCTAAATCGGCCTGTGCGATCTCTTCCAGCAGCGCGAGCGATTCGCCGGCGTGATCGGCACCTCGCGCAATGCTCGACGCGGCCGCGGGCCAGCGGCCAGCCAGTAAGGGCAGCACTTCATGACGCAGAAAATTACGATCGTGACGCAGCACCTGGTTCGTCGGATCATCGATGCCGTTGATGCCCTGCTCTCGTGCCCACTTTGCAAGCTCGTTGCGGGTGAACGCCAAAAGCGGACGCATATGCCACCCCGGCGCCCATGCTTTACGGACCGGCATGGCCGCCAATCCCTGTACACCGGATCCACGCAGCAATGCCATCAGCACCGTTTCCGCTTGATCGTCCGCGTGGTGAGCGGTCAACAAAATTTCGTTCGGCCGCAGCGCTTGGCGCAGCGCACTGTACCTGGCAGTGCGTGCCGCCGACTCGAGGCCCTCATCGGAATCGCGGTCGACGTCCACTTTGAGAATCGCGAATTCAACGTTCAGCTTTTGAGCGACGGCTTGGCAGCGCTCGCCCCACGTCGCTGACGCTACCTGCAATTGATGATCGACATAAAGAGCGCGGACAGACCATTCAGGATGGCCGGCACGCAACTCAGTGAGGGCGTGGAGCAAGACGCTAGAGTCGAGCCCACCGCTAAATGCGACGCAGAACTGTCCGGAGAAATCCGCGGGCAGCTGCGGGTTGAGGACGGCAAGCAAGGATTGCGGGTCAAAGGTCTGCACGGACTAACCCACGAAGAAAACGAACTCTGGAAAACAAACGTTGCGAAAACAAATGCAACCCGAGAATACAGCTCGGGCGGCGCCGATCACACTTCGAGGTATTGCCCGAAACCACGAATCCGAATGCTGCGCTGACGTAGCACTTCGTCAACTGAGCGGGTATCGAGTTCAGCCAAGTGGCGTTGTAATGCGCCTTTGATGCTATCGGCCGTTGCTTGCGGATCCCGATGCGCGCCGCCCAGCGGTTCTTTGAGCACTTCATCGACGATTCCCAGCTTCGAGAGCCTTTCGGCGCTGACGCCCATCGCTTCCGCGGCCAAATCCTTTTTATCGGAGCTGCGCCAGAGAATCGACGCACACCCGTCCGGCGAGATCACCGAGTAGATACTGTACTGAAGCATCAGCAGTCGGTCGCAAACGCCGATAGCCAGCGCGCCGCCCGAACCGCCCTCGCCGATCACGACGCTGATGATCGGTACTTGGAGCTGCGCCATCTCGAACAGATTGCGCGCGATTGCCTCGCTCTGACCGCGCTCTTCGGCGCCGACGCCGGGATAGGCGCCCGGCGTATCGATGAAGGTGATCAATGGCATCTGAAATCGCTCAGCCATTTTCATGAGCCGGAGCGCCTTACGGTAGCCTTCGGGTTTGGGCATGCCGTAATTGCGGCGCACGCGTTCCTTTGTATCGCGTCCCTTTTGTTGGCCAATGAGCATGACAGGCCGGCCCTCGAAACGGGCTGGACCGCAGACAATGGCCAAATCGTCGGAATACATCCGATCTCCATGCAACTCATGGAATTCGGTGAACAGCGCGCCAATGTAATCGAGCGTGTACGGACGCTGGGGGTGGCGAGCCAACTGAGTGATTTGCCACTGAGTCAGATTCGAGAAAATGCTGGTCGTCAGCGTGCGGCTCTTGGCGCGAAGACGGGAAATCTCCTCGCCGATATTGATCTCAGCATCGTTGCCAACGAACTTGAGTTCGTCGATTTTGGCTTCAAGTTCCGCAATCGGTTGCTCGAAATCCAAGAAATTCATGGTCATAGCCCAACTCCGACACAGATGAATTGGACGATAACCGAGAACTGGGCTGAGGGCTAGTCTTGTAGAGGAAGTGGCTAGTCGCTAGGAAGAAGTCGTTAGGCGTTAGTCGTTAGCCAGAGAAGAACGAGATCGCAAATTTCCATCTCCTCTGGCTAACCCCTAACCCCTAACGACTAACGCCTTCCCTTCTGGCTAAACCCTAACGACTAACGACTAACGGCTTCTTTTCGGCTATCCCCTAGCGACTAACGACTTCGATCCCCATCCAGCCAATCGAACGAGCGTTGCACAGCCTTCTGCCACGACCGATACAAGGACTCCCGGGTGGCATCGTCCATCGCGGGCGTCCACCGCTGCGATTCCTTCCACTGCGCTCGAAGCTCATCGACTGTCCGCCACACTCCCGTGGCGAGTCCAGCGGCATACGCCGCTCCCAATGCGGTGGTTTCGGTGACGGTGGGCCGGATGACAGGCACATTCAAGATGTCAGACTGGAACTGCATGAGCAGCTCGTTGCCGACCATGCCCCCGTCGACGCGCAGCTCGGACATTGTGATCGACGCATCCTTCTCCATGGCGGCCAGCACATCGCGCGTCTGATAGGCCACGGCCTCCAGTGCAGCACGGGCAATGTGACTTCGATTTGCAAAACGCGTGAGACCCACCATCACTCCGCGCGCATCTTCGCGCCAATAAGGCGCGTACAACCCCGAGAAGGCAGGGACCAAGTACACGTCGCCGTTATTCTCGACCTCGCGCGCGAGCGTCTCGACCTCTGCGCTCGTAGCAAACATTTTCAGATTGTCGCGCAGCCATTGCACTAGCGCGCCAGCGATGGCGATCGAACCTTCGAGCGCGTAGCACGGCGCCGCGTTGCCCAGCTTGTACGCGACGGTCGTCAACAGGCCCGCCTTCGACACTACGGCCTGCGGCCCGGTGTTCAACAACATGAAACATCCCGTGCCGTACGTATTCTTTGCTTCGCCAGGCTTGAAACATGCCTGCCCTACCAATGCGGCATGCTGGTCTCCCAGTATTCCGGCCACTTGGACTCCGCGCAGTACCGTCGAGGTCGCGGGCGCTAAGACATCACTGGAGGAGACGATGCGCGGCAAGACAGATCGTGGAATGCGGAACAGATTGAGCAACTCATCGTCCCACTGCAGCGTGCTTAGATTCATCAATTGCGTGCGGCTGGCGTTCGTGACGTCCGTGAGATGCTGGCCGGTCAAATTCCAAAGCACCCATGCGTCCATCGTGCCGAACAGCACATCGCCTACTTCTGCCGCGGCGCGCGCCCCCGGCGTCTGATCGAGAATCCATTGCAGCTTCAACGCGCTGAAGTAACTTGCAAGGGGTAATCCAGTGAGCTCTCGCACGCGAGACTGATGCCCCTCGGCGGCGTACTTGGCGACTGCTTCGTTGACGCGCGTGTCTTGCCACACCAAAGCATTGCACAGTGGCCGGCCTGTTCGTTTGTCCCAAGCAACAGTCGTCTCGCGCTGATTGGTAATGCCGATGCCGGCGCAATCGCTCACTTTGAGTTTCGACTTCGCAAGCAGCTCATCGATCACCTTTTGTGTGTTGGCCCAGATCTCGGCCGCATCGTGCTCCACCCAACCGGCTTGCGGATAAATCTGCCGATGCTCGAGCTGCGCGCTATGCAGCATCGCGCCCTGCGCATCGAATGCGATGCAGCGTGTGCTAGTGGTTCCTTGATCGATCGCAGCCAGCCATGTCATGTGCAACTCGCATCTATTCGGAAAAACGCTATTCGAATATTCTGCCGAAATATTGGCGGCCAACAAAAGCAGCGCAATAAAAAAGCGCCGGTCGGAATCCCGACCGGCGCTTCAAGTTTACTCAAATCGACTTTATATGTTTGTCAGTTCGCCAACGAGCGCTATCAATTGCCTGTTGCTGAACCGAAACGATATTGGAACTCAACACCAACATGCCGAGGCGGCGTCAGGCTATAGCTCTGCGTCACACCCGAAGCGGTGGCCGCTGCTGTAACGCCGTCGAAACCCTCGTTGTCGAACGCGTTGCGAACCCAAGCGATCACGCTGTAACGATTCCCTGCGTCATTGAAGATAGCTCGGAAATCCCACTGATCGTAGCTAGGGACTTGATACTCAGCGCGCGAGAAGATGCTCGAGTACTGCGTTGAGCGCCAGATGTAGCTGGCCGAAAACGACACACTGCCGGGCGTGGTATGCACTGTGTACAGCGCGTTCGCCGCAAACTTATGCTCAGGCGAACCGGGCGAATCGTTGCCCTTGATCGCTTCCGCACCGCCGGTCGCCGACGGATTGCTGCAAGGCTGGTAACCCACCACACCGATGATGTAGATCGCGTCGGAATAGCAGCGTTCGTCCTTGATGCTCGTGTTCAGATACGCATAGCTAGCCAGCAACTGGAGGTCGTCGAACGGCCGATATACTGTTTCCAATTCCAAACCGCGCGAGATCGAATCGATATTGAAGATCTGCGAGGTCGTCCCCACGTCGTTCACGAGCGTGAGCGGGAATTGAGCATCCTTGTAATCGTAGTAGAACACGGAGACGTTGGCCGTAAATCGTCCGCCCAACTCCTGCTTCCACCCTGCCTCATACGCATTCACGTATTCCGGATCCGTGTACAGCAAGTTCGCCGCCACTAAGTTGCCGGCGTTAACGCCACCGTCCTTGTAGCCGCGGTTATAGCTGAGATAGCCGTTGCCGCCGTCGATAGGCGACCACTTAGCAACCAATGTTCCTGTCACCGCATCCCACTCTTCATTGAAGCTGCGCGCCCATCGACCAGTGCCATCGGTCAACAGAGCGCCGCCAATTGTCGGGCTGTTGAAGCCGCCGGACGCGGGGCCTAAGGCTGTGATGTCGAACGCCGGAGCGAATGCTCCAAGGAACGTCGGATTCCAAGAAACGCGGCGCGCAAACTCTACGCCGGATTTCTTGTCCTTCGTATAGCGCAATCCGAGACTCGTCGTGACAGCGTCGGTGATGTGCCAATCGACTTGACCGAATGCGGCCATCGACTTGGTCGTCGTATGCGCATCGGTGAGCTGAAAGCTGCCATTCGGATTCGCAGGACCGAGCTGCGGCGCGCGCAATTGAGTTTGATTCGGGTTGAAGGTATCGACGGGCTGTTCGTAGTACTCGTGGTATTGGAACACTCCGCCCACCCAATCGATCGGGCCATCGCCGCTCGAAATCAAGTTCAACTCGTTGCTGTAGTAACGCTTGCGCTCGATGTAGGTCGAAATAACTTGGGTGTAAATTTCGACCGGCGTGCTGTTACACGTCGTGGGACCGCAACCCAGTGCATTCGCAGCGGGACCTGTGTACGTGTACGAGAACCGATTCGAGTTATCGAAATCCGAGTTCAAAATGTACTCGTAATTGTGATAGCCGCCGATGTACTTCAGGTCGGCAAAGCCAAGATGGCCGACGACTTCGAGCACATAGATGTTGTCGGGCTTCAGCGTGTTGTGGCTCGATGTATCTTGATTACGTGCACGGTGATCGTAGGTACCTGGGTTTTGCGTCAGATACTGAGGCACCGCGGGATTCAGGTTGAATTGCGCGCCACCTGTTCCCGGACCGGTATTGTAAAGTGCCGAGGGCCCCAAGCTGCCGGTGGCCACTAGCGAAGGACGGCAAGCCGTACTGCTGGGATTGGTCGGCGTCGCCGGGAACGGTAGGCCAGTGGCCGGATTGATCGTGCCGATCCGCGGATCGACCGTGCAAGCTCGCGTTGAAGTCGCATACGGAGCGAGATTGACCGCCGTCCCGTAGCCCTGATCCCAACGCATATACGAGTATTTGAAGAACAGATCGACATGCTCACCTAGGTCTGCTTCTAACATGAACAGCCCGAACTGATCCTTACGCTCACCATAACCGTCGTCTTCGTTCACGATGTTCTCGACGAAGCCCTTTGATTGATTGTAGAACCCGCCGCCCAGGCGGAATCGCAACCAGTCAGTGATGGGACCGGTCACGGTCGCTTCGAACTCGCGACGTCCAAAGCTGCCGCCGACAGCGCGTGCTTCGCCGCCCCACTCATCCGATGGTCGTCGCAACTTGACATTTAATGTGCCACCGATCGAGTTGCGACCGTACAACGTGCCTTGCGGCCCGCGCAGCACTTCGACGGATTCTGTGAACATCGTGGACGTGTCGGCTTGGTGGTTACTCGAGTTGTAGAAACCGTCACCGTAAGTCGCAACCGCCGCGCTGGTCGCGAGGTTGTTGGTCTGCCGACCGATGCCGCGCACGCTCATCCGATCGAGCGAAGTCGAATAGGTGATGCCCGGCGTGAAATTTGTAAAATCCTGCAGAGAGATGATGCCGAGTTGGTCTCGCTGTTCCGACGAGAACACTGAAATCGCGATCGGTACTTCCTGCAACGATTCGCTGCGCTTCTGCGCGGTGACGATGACTTCTTCCAACAAAGTCGTTTTTTCTTGTGCCAGCGCACTGCCTGCAAAGGCAGCGGCGGCTAATACTCCGCACACGCAAGACCGCAATCGTAAATTCTTCGCGCTCACTTGAACCCCCAATTTTGATAGCCTGTTGGCTTGTAGCTACGTACCTTGAGTATTTTTACTTGGCCGTTAGCGGGGCGATCTTAAGTCCGTTCATATAGCGACGCAATGCGAAAAACCAATTCCACTGGGCGACTCATGCAATGCCTTATGCAAGCGTCATTTGCCGTGAACCACGCTGCTGCAGAAGAGTTGCCAATGCATTTCATTCCGAGAAACACGCATTCTGAATGACAGCGATCAGCGCACTCCGTTATCGACGTCCGTGATTGACCACTCCACAAACAACCTCAACTAATGGTGTGATCGTCACATTGCGGCTTGTGAGCAGCGCAAGCTCCCTCTAACATCTCGCTGTGCGCAGCAGAGCAATGGGGGTATCGATTGGTCAGCGCTTCCAAGCACGTCTTGTCCACCGATATCATCGTGATCGGCGGCGGTATCAACGGCGCCGGCATCGCGCGGGATGCCGCCGGCCGTGGTCTGCGAGTCTGCTTGGTAGAACAGGACGACTTGGCGTCGCATACCTCCTCCGCCGCCACAAAATTGATTCATGGCGGCCTTCGTTATCTCGAGTACTATGAGTTCAGGCTTGTGCGGGAGGCGCTGGTTGAACGCGAGCGCCTGCTCAATATTGCACCGCACATCATTTGGCCTATGCGCTTCGTCCTGCCGCACGTCGCCGCACTGAGGCCTCGCTGGTTACTGCGCCTTGGTCTATTCGTGTACGACCATATCGGGGCACGTAAGCGCTTGCCTTCGTCGAAAGGGGTTCGATTACGTCATCGCCCGTTGGGCGAGCCGCTTCAGGATCATCTGGCGCACGGTTTCATCTATTCGGATTGCTGGGTGCAAGACAGCCGGCTGGTCGTGCTCAACGCGATGGATGCGGCCGCGCGCGGCGCCAAGATTCTGACGCGAACGCGGCTGGTGTCCGCAGTGCCGCGCGGCAATCAATGGATTGCAACCTGCGAGAATACGCAGACAGGCGAGCGTCGCGAGATTGTGGCGCGTGCCATCGTCAATGCCGCCGGCGCTTGGGTGAGCGACGTAATTCGCGAGCGACTCACAGCGCGCAGCACTAAGCAGGTCCGCCTGATCAAAGGCAGTCACATCGTCGTGCCGCGCTTGTATGAAGGCGAGCACGCTTATTTTCTGCAGAACCCCGATGGACGCATCGAGTTCGTGATTCCCTATGAGCACCAATACACTTTGATCGGCACGACCGACATCGCCTTTACCGGCAACCCCGCCGAGGTGCGCATTTCGCCGGAGGAAGTCGACTACCTATGCGAAAGCGTCAATCGGTATTTCAAAAAGCAATTGACGGCATCTGACGTCGTATGGAGTTACGCCGGCGTTCGCCCGCTCTATGATGACGACGCCACCAGTGCGGCGGCCGTCACGCGCGACTACGAGTTGGAACTAACTGGCGGCAACGATGAGCCCGTCTTGCT
>Ga0193752_1003494_pt1 | contig 10817 bp, 10 predicted proteins | sample H1c1metaG_FD_144924 | JGI IMG/M metagenome (GOLD analysis project Ga0193752, IMG submission 144924) | Soil microbial communities from a riparian zone of the East river system, Colorado, United States - H1c1 | ecosystem: Environmental > Terrestrial > Soil > Riparian zone | place: USA: East River...
AAAGACGCGGTCGACTCCGTCTACAAGGTGCAGCGCGAGGCCGACGCCATCGAGCGGATCCTCAACCCGAAGGTCAAGGCCAAGGGGCCGAGGCTGAAGGAAGAGGAGAAGAAGAGCCTTCTCAAGAAGCAGAAGGACCTGCGCACGCACGTCAAGCAGATGACCGACGACCTGGAGGAGACGCCCGAGCGGCTCCGCCGGACGATCGAGGTCATCCAGCGCGGCGAGGCGCAGGCCGAGCAGGCGAAGAAGGAACTGGTCGAGGCCAACCTCCGCCTCGTGGTGTCGATCGCCAAGAAGTACACGAACCGCGGGCTGCAGTTCCTCGACCTGATCCAGGAAGGCAACATCGGCCTCATGAAGGCCGTGGACAAGTTCGAGTACCGCCGCGGTTACAAGTTCTCGACCTATGCGACCTGGTGGATCCGTCAGGCCATCACGCGCGCGATTGCCGATCAGGCACGCACCATCCGCATCCCGGTGCACATGATCGAGACCATCAACAAGCTCATTCGCACGTCGCGGGCGCTGGTGCAGGAGCTGGGCCGTGAACCGACCTCCGAAGAGATCGCGAAGCGGATGGACATCCCGGTGGCAAAGGTGCGCAAGGTGCTGAAGATCGCGCAGGAGCCCATCTCCCTCGAGACGCCAATCGGCGAGGAGGAAGATTCGCATCTTGGCGACTTCATCGAGGACCGCAACATCGTGTCCCCGGCGGAGGCCGTCATCAATCTGAACCTCAAGGAACAGACCGAGGCGGTGCTGCGCACGCTCACCCCGCGCGAAGAGAAGGTCATCAAGATGCGCTTCGGCGTGGGCGACGGCAGCGAGCACACGCTCGAAGAGGTCGGCCAGAACTTCGCGGTGACCCGCGAGCGCATCCGCCAGATCGAAGCGAAGGCGCTGCGCAAGCTGCGCCACCCGTCGCGATCGCGTAAACTGCGGGCGTTCCTCGAAGGTCGCTCGTAGGGCCCCGAGGACGCAGCGAAGGCGGGGCCCGTAGCTCAGCGGTTAGAGCGGCCGGCTCATAATCGGTTGGTCCCTGGTTCGAATCCAGGCGGGCCCACCAATCTTGCCAGGGGAGCTTGGCCGGAGATTTCAAGGAGCCAAGCTCCCCCGGCAAGATTGGTGGTATTTCTTCTTGCCGGGTTCTCAAAGCGAACCCGGCGGGTTGGTGGCCCGTTGCAGCGAGGTTGGTGGCCCCGCCAGTCGGGAAGGCGGAACCTGTCGCGCCGAAGCCGGCTCCCGTTTCTCGCGGGCCGGCGAAGGCGGATAAACTGACAGCCCACATGTCCCCAGAGCTCAAAGGCCTGATCCAGCTGCAGCAACTCGAATCGACCATGGCGGAGGCGCGAGCGCGGATTGCAGCGCATCCGCAACGCCTGGCCGATGCGGACACGAGGCTGAGCGACGCCGAGCGCGTCGTGGAGGAGGCGACCCAACGCCTCAAGGACGCGCAGGAAGCCCGCCGCACCCTCGAAAAAGACGCCGCCGTCTACCAGGCCCGCCTCACCAAGTTCAAAGACCAGCTCGCCTCCGTCAAAACCAACCGCGAATACACGGCGATGCAGCACGAGATCGAGACCGCCCAGAAAGATCTGGGCGCGTCCGAAGAGAAGGTGCTCGAGCGCATGCTGGAGATCGACGAACTGACCGCGGAGGTCAAGCAAGCGGAAGGCGCACGGGCGGCACAGAAAAAGACGGTGGATGCGGAGAAGGCCGAGCTCGGCGCCGAGCTGGTCACCGTGGAGAAGTCGCTCGCAGAGGCGACGGCCGCGCGGTCAGGCGTGCTTGCCTCGATCGAGCCGCGGCTGATCTCACTCTTCGAGCAGGTCGCGAAGCTGAAAAAGGGCGTGGCGCTGTCGATGGTGACGCGTGACGGCCTGTGCTCGGTGTGCAACGTGAGGATGCGGCCCCCCGTGTTCCAGCAGGTGCGGCAGAACGACGCCATCATCCAGTGCGAGTACTGCCAGCGCATCCTCTACTGGGTGCCGCCGCCCGCGCCGACCCCGCCCCCAGTCACGCACGCCTCGTGAACCCCGATACACCAAGCGCACTTGAGCTCGCGTTTCGCGCCGCACTCGACCACCTGTCGTCCCTCGGCTCCCAACCGGTCAACGCCATCGCACCCTCGACGATCTCAGACGGCGGCTGCACAAGCCGCTCACCGATCGCGGGCTCGCCGCGGACGACGTCGTGCGGCAGCTCACCGCGGATGTCGCCGGCGGATTGGTTGGATCGGCCGGGGGCCGTTTCTTCGCATGGGTGATTGGCGGCGCGGTCCCCGCGGCCGTCGCCGCCGACTGGTTGACCTCCGCCTGGGATCAGAACGCCGGGATGTATGCGACCAGTCCGGCCGCGGCGGTCGTGGAAGAGGCCGTCGGCACGTGGCTCAAGGAACTGTTGCGGCTTCCCGCCGGCGCGAGCTTCGCGCTCGTGACTGGCGGTCAGATGGCCAACACCACCGGCCTGGCCGCGGCCCGTTACCGGGTGCTGAAAGACCAGGGCTGGGACGTGGAGCGCCAGGGCCTGTTTGGCGCGCCCCCAATCCGTGTCGTCACCGCCGAGCATCGTCACGCAACCATCGCGCGCTCGCTACGCCTGCTTGGCATGGGGACCGATTGCGTCGTAGACCTCCCGCTGGACGCGAAGGGCCGCTTGTCCGCGTCGGTGCTCGATGAGGCGCTGTCGATGGGCGGCGGCGCGGCGGTGATCGTGCTGATGCAAGCCGGCGAGATCAACACGGGCGCCTTCGACGACTTCGAAGCGCTCATCCCGATCGCGAAACATCACGGCGCCTGGGTACACGTAGACGGAGCCTTCGGACTGTGGGCGGCCGCGAGCCCGACGCGGCGGCATCTGCTTCGCGGGGTGGAACAGGCGGATTCCTGGGCCACCGACGGCCACAAGTGGCTGAACGTGCCCTACGACGGCGGCTACGCGATCGTCGCCGACACCGAGGCCCATCGCAGCGCGATGGCGCAGAGCGCCGCTTATCTGACGCCGTCCGAGGTGGCACGCGACCAGGTGAACTGGAACCCGGAGTTCTCCCGTCGCGCCCGTGGGTTCGCGTCATACGCCGCCATCCGTCAGCTCGGGCGGGACGGCATCGCTGGCATCGTCGACCGCTGCTGCGCCCATGCGTCCGCGCTCACCATGGGCATCGGCCAGTTGCCCGGCGCGGAGCTTCTCTGTGAGCCGGTCATCAATCAGGGCCTGGTGCGCTTCCCCGATCCGCGCCCGGGCGCCACCGACGCCGACCACGACCGGCATACGGAGCAGGTGATCGCGGCCATCCTGGCAAGCGGCGAGGCCTTCTTCGGTCCCACGACATGGCACGGGCGCCGGTGCATGCGGATCAGCGTGAGCAGCTGGCAGACGTCGCCGGACGATGTGCGTCGCGCGGTGGACGCGGCGCGTGTGGCCCTCGCCGCCGTCTGAAACGAGGCCCGGAGGCGCAGCTGCCCCTACCGCCGCCGGATGGCGGCCACGAGCCGTCCCGCGTGCTCCCTCTCCGCTCGGTACGACGTGAGCACGTCGAGGTGCATGGCGGTGCAAAGACCCGACAGGTGCACGTCCGCCTCGGGCACGCCGGCCAGCACGAGCTGATCGCGATTGGCACCGGCCACGTCCAGGCGCAGCGCGTTGCGTGCGCGTGAGCCGCGGGGGGGCGGCGTCGAGACGAACCAGCGGTCGATGAGATGCCGCGCGTGCCCCGCCGCGGCAAACGCGTCCACGAGCTCGGTCCCAACCTCATAGCAGCACGCGCCGATGCTGGGGCCGATGGCGACCACCAGATTCTCCGGCTTCACGCCAAACTCTTTCCCAAGAGCCTCGACCGCAGCGACGGCGGCTCCGGCGCAGGTGCCACGCCAGCCGGCATGCACGGCGGCCACCGCGCCGGTGGCGCGATCGGCCAGCAGTAGCGGCACACAATCGGCGGCCCGGACGGCAACCGCGGCATCCGTCGCGTTCGAGATCAGCACATCAGCTTCCGGACGTGTGCCGTGCCATGGCACATCGCCCTGGTGCACGACGACGTGGGCGCGGCCGTGGACCTGCGCGACTTGGACGACACGCGCCGCGGCAATCGAGGCCGCCAGGGCAGACTCATCGGCGTCGGATGCCAACTGGAGTTGTCGCGTCGAGAAGAGGTGTGGTGCGATCTCCTCCAGCGGAAGGCACAGCAGGGCGTGGCCCCAGGGCGCGGCCGTCCAGGTGAAGGATTCGGGGACGTCTGGAAGAGTCATGCTGGACGAGTCATGTACGATTGGCGGGACCCATGGACATTATAGGAAGTGGCATGGATGCGATGGAGATCGAGCGCATCGCCGAAAGCATCCAGCGCTACGGCGACCGCTTTCTCCGCCACGTGTTCACCGACGGCGAGATCGCGTACTGCCGCGACAAGCGCGACTTCGCATCCTCGTTTGCGGCGCGGTTTGCCGCCAAGGAAGCGGCGATGAAAGCGCTCGGCACGGGCTTCTCGCGAGGGGTCTACTGGGCAGGCATCGAGGTGGTCCGCCGCCATGGGCCCCCGCAACTCCAGTTTCACGCCGGCGCGGGCGAGCGGTTCAAGGCGCTGGGCGCCACGGGTTCGCTGGTGACGCTCACGCATTCACGAGAACTCGCAATCGCGCACGTGCTCCTGCTGCGCAGCTGACCCGCAGCTGACCCGGGCGCGCGCAACCCCGGTTGACGCTTCTAGCCGGCCTGACGGCTGGCCGGGCGTGCCTGACAGCGAAGTCCCTGCACCGCAACCAGTTACGACGCCACTGCTCGAAGCGCCAGGCGGGCGTCCGCCTTGCTCTCCTCCCCAGGGACGCCTACGGAGGACGCCAGGAGGAAGCAATGGACATCACGATCATTCCGAACGACGGCAATGCACCGGCGGGTAAGCTGGCAGACGCGGAGCTGCACTTCACTGAGGGCGCACTCGAAGGCCTGAAGCTCATTGGCTTCGCGATCTGGGAGGGCCGCACCGGCGGACGCCTGAACGTCACGTTCCCGGCACGCACGTATTCGGTCAACGGCGAGCGCCGATCGTTCGCGCTGCTGCGGACCATGTCGGACGGCGCCCCTCAGGACCGGCTGCGCCAGTTGATTCTCCAGGCGTACTCCGATCACCAGCAGCGCGTCGCCCTCGCGAGCTAGTCGGCCTTGTCGTCGCTCGGTCGTTGCGAGGAGCACGTCTCCCGCCGATCACGTCAGTGTTTGCCTGCGCCGGCGCCGCTGCGGCGAGGGGTCTGCTCCGAAGTACAAGCACGCCGGCTCCGGCGAAACACTGACGTGCTCGGCGGTCGCCCCTGGGGCACCATCGATGGAGCGCGGGAGCACGAGTATGTTCTGCCGGCCGACTGCGAGCGCCGCGAGCGCCCGCGAAAGATGAAAAACGACGAGTCCCCGAGGAGTTTTTCCGCGGCGTCGAGCCGGAGGCCGGCGGAACATACTCGTGCTCCCGCGCGACGAAGGGCGTAGCGTGACGATGATGGCGGTCCGAGTCGAGAGAGTGCCCGGCGATGGCGACCCTCGGGATCGCCGCGCCGGCAGCGGGTGGGAGTGGGACGAGTCCCCTACTGGAGCACGGGCAGGAGGCGGGCGTTTTCCTTCTGCCTCTTGGGCGGCAGCGTCCACTCTTCGCGCAGCGACTTGTCGTACTCCGCGTGGAAGAAGCTGGCCTTCATGCCGCCGTCGATGATGTCCCACGGCAGGACCGGGTCGTTGGTGCGGTCGCGGAACACGTAGAAGTCCGCGTCCACGCCCGTCTCGGCCACGGCCGCGCGCCAGTTGCCGCCGTTCCGCTCTGCCGCCTCGATGGCAGGCGCCACACGCCGGTCGCCGAGCGACATCAGGGCCTGGTAGAACGAGTGGCGCTCCGACTTGATGTTGAAGTAGACGTTCTCGATGTCGGCCGTCAGGCTCCGGACCCGCTTGATCTTGCGCTCCACCGAGGCGTCGTTTTCCATCGGCAGCCACTGATATGTAATAGAGCTTCAGGCTCTCCATGCCCGAGGCGAAGATCATCTCGGTTGCGGCAAGGATCTCGTCGTTGGTCACCGTCTTGTTGACCACGCGGCGCAGCCGGTCGGATCCGGTTTCCGGAGCAATGGTCACCGTCCGCTCGCCGCTCTTGCGCAGCAGATTGAGAATCGTCGGCGTGAGGTCGTCGAGACGCAGCGACGCGGGGCTGATGCTGTACCCCATGTCCATGAGTCCGGTCAGGATCTCCTCGATGTCGGGATGGTCGCAGAGCGCAATCGACACGAGGCCGGCGCGGTTCGAGTGCGGCCGCGCCGCCGCGGCCAGTTCCAGGATGCGGTCCTTGGGGAACGACCGGACGGGCAGGTAGTTGTAGCCCGCCCAGCAAAAGCGGCACAGGTTCGCGCAACCGCGCACGACCTCGACGAGGAAACGGGAGCCAAACTCCGTGTCGGGCGTGAAGATCGACGTCACCGGCGGATCCACGGCCTCCGTCGTCTTGAGCGCGGCCTTGCGCACGACTGGCGGGGCGCCGGTGCCGGCTTTGGGCTCGAAGCGATCGATCACGCCGGACTCGCGGTAGTGCACGTCGTAGAACGAGGGCACGTAGTAGCCGCGCGACTGAACGAGACGCTGCAGCAGATCCTCGCGATCCGAGGCCTGCTTGAATGCCACGAGCAGCGGCGGAATCAGCGCCTCACCTTCGCCAGCGGCAATGACGTCGGCAAACAGGGCGAGCGGCTCGGGGTTGACGAACGTCACCGCGCCGCCAATCATCACCAGCGGGTCGTGGTGTGTCCGAGCCTCGGCGCGCGCGGGAATGCCTGCGAGCCCCAGCATCGTCAGCACGTTGGTGTAGTCCCACTCGAACGACACCGAGAAGGCCAGGATGTCGAAGTCGCGCACCAGGGTCTGCGACTCGAGCGTGACGAGCGAGGCGCCCGAAGTCTTCAGCGCGGCAATCTCACTCTTGGGGGGCAGGAACACGCGCTCGCACACGATGTCCGCCTCGGCATTGAACAGGCGGTACACCGTCTGGAAGCCGAGGTTCGACATTCCCACGAAGTAGGTATTGGGGAACGCGAGGGCCACGCGCAGGCGCCCGCCGTGGGGCTTGCGGACATAGCCCACCTCTTTGGCCAGAAGGGCTTTGGCCTGCTCGCACTGTTGCCATTGGTTCATGAACAGTACGAGTGTACCCCGCGCCCGGACGGCGACGCGGAACGATTGGGCGGCTCCGCAGGGGCGCCGCCCATCGCCGGGGAGGAGTCCGGCGACCGATCGCGCCTGAAAACCGCCTAAGCGGGCTGCGAGGCCACTAGTTCTGACGGCGCAGGAACGCCGGCACGTCGAACTGCGACGTGATCTCGAGGCCCGGCTGCTCCGCCGCCCCGCGCGTCGCCTGGCCCGTGTCGGCCTGGCGCAGCGGCAGGTCGATCGTGGGGCGCCGGGCAATGGGCACCGGCGCCGGCGCGCTCTCGAACAGGACCGGGCCGCCGCCGCCGCCCGCTGCGGCCGCATACACCCGCTGCGCCTGCTCCTGGTATCGCGTCATGTCCACCGGCGTCTGCACCGCGGCGCCGGGCGCGGCGCGCGCGCTCGTCTTGCGATCGAAGCCCGTGGCGATCACCGTGATCTTCACCTTGCCCACGAGGTTTGGATCGACGACCGCGCCGAAGATGATGTTGGCATCCTCGTGCGCAGCCTCCTGGATGATGCACGACGCCTCGTTCACCTCCATCAGCGACAGGTCGGGACCGCCGGTCACGTTGATGATCACCCCGCGGGCGCCGTTGACCGAACTGTCCTCGAGAAGCGGGCTTGCCACCGCCCGCTGCGCCGCCTGGATCGCGCGGTTGTCGCCCTCGGCGATGCCGGTGCCCATCATCGCCACGCCCATGCCCGACATGATCGTCTTCACGTCGGCGAAGTCGAGATTGATCAGGCCCGGCACGAGAATGAGGTCCGAGATGCCCTGGATGGCCTGACGCAGCACGTCGTCGGCGAGCGTGAACGCATCGTTCATCGTGGTGCGCCGGTCGATGATCGAGAGCAGCCGCTCGTTCGGGATCGTGATCACGGTGTCGACGCACTCGCGCAGCGCGTCCAAGCCGGCTTCGGCCTGCAGCAGACGCTTCTTGCCCTCGAACTTGAACGGCTTGGTGACCACGGCAATCGTCAGCGCGCCCAGCTCGCTCGCCAGGCTGGCAATCACCGGCGCGGCGCCCGTACCGGTGCCGCCGCCAAGGCCGGTCGTCACGAAGATCATGTCGGCGCCCGACAGGGTCTGGATGATCGAGTCGGTGTCTTCGAGCGCCGCCTGCCGCCCGATGTTGGGATCGGCGCCGGCGCCCAGCCCCTTGGTGAGCTTGTGGCCGATCTGCATCTTCACGGCGGCCTTGGCGTTGTCGAGGGCCTGCACATCAGTGTTGGCCACGATGAACTCGACGCCGTTGAGGCCCACCTCCACCATCCGGTTGACGGCGTTGCTGCCGCCGCCACCCACACCGATCACTTTGATTCTCGCGCCGCGTCGCGCGTCTGCCGCCAGGGTCATGCGCAGATCCAATTGGTCTCGTTCAAGTGCCATACCCAGCCTCCCGTCGATAGTCCTAGAAAAATTCCTTGAAGATGCCACGCAGCCGGCCCGTGATCCGGCTGAACGCCCCCGCGCCGCCGCGCGGCTGATCGAGCGGCCGGTTGCGGTGGGCATAGAGCGCAAGACCCACCGGCGTGGCAAACACCGGGCTGGTCACGTGGTCCGCCAGCCCTCCTACTCCCGCGGGGTGCCCGCGCCGGATCGGCAGATCGAAAATCTGCTCGGCGATCTCCGGCAGGCCCTCGAGAATCGCCGCGCCGCCCGTGAGCACGATGCCGGAGTTGAGCGACTTCTCGTAGCCCGCGCGCCGGATCTCGTCCCACACGAGGTGAAAGATCTCCTCCGCCCGCGGCTGCAGGATCTCCGACAGGATGCGCCTAGCCATGAGCCTCGGCTTGCGGCCGCCGACGCTGGCCACTTCGATCGTGTCCTTCTCGTCGACCATGGCCGACAGGGCGCAGCCGCTCTTGCGTTTCAATTTCTCCGCGTCCGGAATCGGTGTTCTCAGGCCGACTGCGATGTCGTTGGTGAAGTGATCGCCGCCCACCGCGATCACGGCCGTATGCCACAGGCTGCCGCGCTCGAAGATGGCGAGATCGGCGGTGCCGCCGCCGATGTCCACCAGCGCCACACCCAGCTCCTTCTCGTCGGGCGTGAGCACGGCCTCGGCGGCTGCCAGCTGTTCGATCACGGTATCGACCACCGTGACGCCGGCGCGATTCACGCACGACACGATGTTCTGCGTGGACGAGGCGGCGCCGGTCACGATGTGGACGTTGACCTCGAGCCGCGTGCCGGTCATGCCGACGGGCGCGCCGATCCCGTCCTGCTCGTCGACCACGAAGTCCTGCGGCAGCACGTGCAGGATCTCGCGCCCCGCCGGGAGGGTCACCGCCTTGGCCGCGTCGATGGCACGGCGCACGTCGTCGCGCGTGATCTCCCGCGTCTTGCCGGGCACGGCAATCACGCCGCGGCTGTTGAAGCCCTTGACGTGCGGGCCGGACAGCGCCAGGTGCACGGAGTCGATCTCCACCCCGGCCATCAGCTCCGCCTCCTCGACCGCCTTCTTGATCGAATCGACGGCGGCCTCGAGGTTCACGACGACACCGCGCTTGATCCCGCGTGATTCCGCCACGCCAATGCCGACGATGTCGCAGCGGCCGTCGTCGAAGGTCTCGGCCACCACGCACGTGACCGTCGACGTCCCGACGTCAAGACCTACGACGTATCGTTCTTTTCTTGCCACTAGTCTCCACCTGTCCTGTGCGGCCGGGGCCGGACGTACACGCGCTCATCGAAGCGCAGATCCACATAGTCGATGCCGTCGACGCGCTCGCGCAGCGCCGGAGCCAGCTCGAGGTAGGACTCGAGCCGTTCGGCGAACTTCTCGTGACCCACCTTCAGCACGGCCGGATCGTTCTTGAGCAGCAGGACCGCGTCGCGGACGTCGCTCACGTCGATCTGCGACACGAGCCGGGCCAGCTCCGGCCGCTGCTGCAGGCCGGCGAGCACACGGCTGGCGAGGATGGCCCGCTCGCCGTCCACGAGCGATGGACCGCCCGCGGCCAGCCCGTCGATGATCGGCAGGTCGAGGGCCGCGTAGTTGGGACCGAACTCGTCGATGATGATGCCCTCGGGGTCGATGAGCAGCAGCCTGTCGTTCACGCGCCCGATGCCCATGGGCTCGCGCTCGGCAATGACGACCATCACCGTGTTGGGAAACACGCGGCGGAGCGTCGCGTCGGCGATCCACGGCGCCGTGCGCAGCCGGCGCCGCCAGACTTCGAGATCGACGGTGAGCATGTTGGCGCCCTCGAGGCCCTCGAGCCGCGACAACACCTCGCCACGCGACATGCGCTGGTGGCCGGCCACGGTGATGTGGGCGACTCTCAGCGTGCTGCTGGTGAGGACGAACGAGACGCCTTCGTACACGCAGAACACGCCCAGCGCCACGGCTGCCGCCATCCGGATGACCTTGCCGCGGGCCATGCGAAAGCTGCGCCGACGCGCCGGCGACATATGCGCACGGCGGAAGCGCTTGTCGGCGGGGGCCGCAACAGTCTTCACGCCCGTGCCTCCCGATCGCGAAGCGCCTGCAGGAGCCGCTTCGCCACCGACCCGATGGAGCCGGCGCCGAGCGTGAGCACGGCATCTCCCGGACGCGCCGCCGACGCCAGGGCCTCGGCGAGATCGTCGATCGAACGGACGATGCGCACGGGCCGCCCCGCGCCACGCCGAA
>Ga0193752_1003495_pt1 | contig 10816 bp, 8 predicted proteins | sample H1c1metaG_FD_144924 | JGI IMG/M metagenome (GOLD analysis project Ga0193752, IMG submission 144924) | Soil microbial communities from a riparian zone of the East river system, Colorado, United States - H1c1 | ecosystem: Environmental > Terrestrial > Soil > Riparian zone | place: USA: East River...
CGAGAAGGCCTGGCGCGAACCGAGCCAGGCCTTCTCGACGACGGCGTAGCGCACCGGCACGCGCGAGATCAGTCGCTTGGTACGCTGGCTCGGGAACTCTTTGAGCGCGTCGATGTATGCGTCTGCGATGCGCGGAAAGAAACCCGAGTAGCCGTTTAGCAGCGGATGGCCGTGCTGAAGCGCCTGAAACATCGCGACGGTCGTGGGTTCGAAGGCTTCGGCTTTGCCGCTGAGTGCGGGCGGCACCATCGCGACTGCGCCGCCCGGGTGCGCTGCGAGGTATTCGATCCAACTTTCGTGGAGCGCTTCGACGGGGAACCGCTCGAGGCGGGCTTCGATGGTCATCGCTTCGGCGCAGCCGACGGCGGCGGCCGCTAGAAGCAGCAAGCCGCGCCATCGGCCCGGTGGGCGGCCGCGCCAGGCTGCACGCCGCAAGGCTTCGAGTCCGACGCCGGCGAAGACGAGCGCGAAGACTTGAACGAATACAGCGAAGCGGTAGGGACTGCGCGCGTTGCCGAAGCCGGGCAAGTGTCGTTCGACGATGACTTCGTAAGGCCGAAACGAGCCGATCGACCAGCGCGCGCCAAACGAGAGAACGAGTGCGAGGACCGCGCCGATGCCGCACCAGAGAAAAAAGCGGGTCGAACCGCGAGAACGCGACAACACGCGTCGAACCGCGAGCCACGGGCGGCGCCTGCGCGAGGGGGTGTTCGTGCGTGGGATTGCTGGCGTGGGTGCATCACCGGGCACGCGTGTTCGCGCGGCCACATCTCCGCCCGCGGCCGCATCTGCGCCCGCACTCGTGGGCGGCGTATCGCGTGCGGGTGTGACTGCTCGCGCGGAGACGTGTCTCCGGCGCGTGCTTCGCGACCAGATTCCGATTCCTGCACACAACAGGAGCACCGTTCCCGGATACAAGCTCCGCTTGTCCGTCTTTGCAGCCAACGACGGCACTACCTCGCCACCGAGCGCACCCCTTGGCAACCGCGTGTACGCTCGCAGCGTGGCACCCCCGTCGTGAATCGTCTTCGTTGAACGCGTGTAGCTGCCAACCACGCGCTGCTGCGACATGAGCGGATAGGCGGCCACCAACAGGACGAGGAGCGCTAGCAACGTCGCGCCACGGAGCGGCGACTGAACGAATGCGCGTCGCGCGAACATCCCGGCCGCCAGCAGCAGAAATACACTGCTGAACAACGCGTAGTACGTGCACGTCCAAACGATCGCAGCACACCAGACCGCGAGCCGCACGAGCGCAAACCCGAGCGCGCGAGTCTCGGGCTCGAAGCGCGCCGCATCGCCGCTCGCGCCCGAAGAAGACACGGCTCGCGTCGAATCGCCGCTCGCGCGCGGGAGGAGCCCGCCGCGTTCACCCGAACTTCCGCCCTCCCCCGCTTCCGCGAGCACTCCCTCGGCTCCTGACAGAATCGCTAGCTCACTCCACGCGAGCCACACCGGCCAGAGTACCGTGAGCTGTAAAACTCCGAGCTCTTTCCAAACGAACGGTAAACCGAGCGCCAGCAACCCACTCGCCGTCGCAACTGAATCCACCGCGCCGAGCACGCGCATTAGCCGGCGCGCGGCGAGCGCGTTCGCAATCAACGTCATCAGCAACACGAGATTGTAGGCAGTGACGCCGCTCACAGCTGCAGTCAGCGCCGCGAAGCCGAGGCCCGTGAGCGCCTGCGCTTCCGAGAGCGCAAACGTACCCGGCGTCGGATAGAAGATCGGCGCGTCCCAGTACCCGCTGTAGCCGCGTGCGAGGCTGCGCACGTTCCACTCGAGGGTCCACAGGTTGAAGAACGGCACGGTTGCATTGCTGAGCGAGCCGAGCGGCAAGTGCGTAGAGATTCGCAACGCGAGTGGCCACGTCCCCACGACGGCGGCCAGCGAGTACAGCGCAAAGGCGGCGAGCCACGGCCGAGAACGGCTCGCAATCATGCGTAAGTCCAGCATCGCGCGTGGTAAATCGCTATCGCAGTGTCACCGCAAGGTGGGTGCGGCAAATGGTCGCACGGCGTGTTCGTGTCCGCGCGATACGTTTGGGACGTCGCGAACCATGCAGTACTCGAAGCGTCATGCCGGGGTCCTCAGCGCAGTCGGCTTTCTCGTCTCGTTCCTCGTAGCAGACTCAGCGGCGGCGCAGAGTTGCCATCCGCCGTCGCTCCGCGAGCCGACCGAGACTGGCTTTCACGTCGGCTTCGTCGCCGTCGCAGCAACCTTCTCGGACGTCGAGCACGGCGACTATCAAGGCGTGATTCCAACGGTCAGCTGGCATCACCCGTGGGTTACGGCGGACGTCGCACTGCCTTGGTACCGGCTCGAGCGCGACGGGGAAGAGGCGATCGGACTCGGCGATCTCTCAGCGGACGTTCGCGTCGCGGTGTTTCGTACGGAGTCGGGCGCGTTTGCATTCGGGCCCGAGCTCGGTGTCAGCTTTCCGACTGGCGACGCAGACAAAGAGCTCGGCATGGGTCACGTCATGGCGATGCCCGGCGCGTGGGCGCGGCTCGAAATCGAGAAGCTCTCGATCATGGCGCAACTCGGTTGGGGCCGCGCGCTCGCCGATGCCGATGCGCACGCGGAGCACGCCGGCCACGAAGGACACGAAGGCGCTGCAGCCGAAGCGATGCACGCAACTCCGCGCGTGAATCCGATGAACATGAACGAGCTGGAGCACGCGCTCGGCTTGCGATACGCGGTGCACCCGAACCTCGCAGTCACCGGACGTTGGCTCGGCGGAGTGCCGCTCGACGACATGGGCCTCGCGCGCCAGTTGATCGGACCCGGCGTGCTACTGACGGCAGATGCGCTCGACGCTGCGATCGAAGCGCTCGTACCGATCGCGGGCGACCCGTTCGACGTGCGCATCTCGATCTCGTTCGGCGCGCAGCTCTGAAGCGATGAGAAGTGCCGAGCTCCGCGTGACGCTGCTTGGCAGCGTCACGCGAGCGAGCTCTGGCACTCAGACTGGGCGCGTCAGGCTGGGCTGACGATCGGCTCTACCGCGAGCGGAGCAACTGCAGCGGCCATCACGACCGGATCGACCGGAGCGATCAGCTGCCGCGCACGCCGCATGCGGCGACGCCGTGAAGGGAAGATGCGTAAGCTTTGCTTCGCTGCAACCGTCAACTCGCGCAAGAAGCGAGTCGTCGTGCGATTGCGCTTACCACGAAGCAACACCACGGCGTTGATCGCCGTCGTCTTGATGCGTTGCAAACGAGCGACGATGCGCTCGCGAAACGCCGCACCAGATTCATCAGCCTGCTGAACCAATACGACTGCTGCTTGCCCTAACAACTGCGAGGCTGCAGCCCAATGGGACCAGTCGGCGCCGCGTTCCACGACCAACAGATTCATGGCTTCCATGCTCGGCCCTCCGTTCTCCAATAAGGCGCGCATTCAACCAAACGAAGCATGCGATTTCGTCGTCTCTCTGAAACCCACGACGGCTTGGATTTCGTCCCCCGAAAAACCAAAAAAGGCGAAGAACCTACGCGACCTCCAGTCTACGGAGGAAACATGTAACGGCAACTGCTCGCGCAAAGAAAATCGACTCGCGTTTTTCATATTTCGACTTCAGCACGAGGCGTAGTGCTACGGCGAAATTTTGCGAGGCGTACTCGCCTCACCCCGGAGTCCCTAACGACACTGCCTACACGTTGCAAGTCTCGACAAAACACGATTCAGGCAATGTCCCGCTGTTGTAACTCACGCGTCATCTTCACGATCACAGTCGCTTCGACGCAGGCATTCTTCCAAAGATCGTCTGCAGACGATCCTCTGTGAGTACCCGCTACCACCGCATTCGATTCCCCAATCGAATGTGTTGCCGCTACGAACGGCAGGAAGTCGGGGCGGGCTGCAGCTTAGCGCGGCAGAGCTCCGAGGCGATGACGAAGTTCACATCCCAGGCATCGAACATTGTGTGCGACCACGCGAAATACGGGTCGGTATGCAGATCGGGCTGGCTAGCGCACATCAGGCGTGGGGAGAGGTCGAGAGTGATACTGGGCTGGACGCGGGGTTAGGGGAGGGGTTGGGCTCGGATTGGCGGCCCCGAGCGCGCAGTTTCCGAGGGCGATTTAGGGGCACGAGCACATGGTCGGAGACGTGTTCGAGAGCAGGAACGCGCGCGAGCACGTGTACACCTGCGGTTCTCGAGCACGTGCTCGTGAACGAGAGCGAGTATGTGAACTAGAAGCAGAGTCACCGCCCGAACGAGAGGCAGAGCCCGAACGAGAAGCAGAGCCCGAACGAGGGCAGCGTCACAGCCGGAACGAGAGCAGAACGAGCGGAACGATCACGTGCGCGAACACGAACACAACGCGAACAGGAACACGAGAACGTGGTCGAGAGCGACAAACAGACACGAACGAGCACCAGAGCGATCACGCGTTAGTGCACGACGCGCCGCCGACGCCGACGCCTCCGACCTCGGACGCTCACACGTGAGACGGGACGCGCCACTTCCTTATTGATGATGCACATCATCACTCGACTTCGGGCACCACCGTCGATGCGACGCAGAATTCACGACAACGACCTGCCACACTCACACTCCGCCGCCGCCCGCTGCAGCACGGTCACTCACTCACCCGACCAGCCTCCAGCAGCACTTGTGCACACCCAGTCGAACCACGGTATAAGCGAACCAATGGCAGGACCCTCCGTGATTCGCGGACTCGCTTTCGCAACGCTGTTGCTCGCCGCACTCGTTCCCGAATCTGCCCACGCGTTCTGCCGCGAAACCGTCATGTCGGAACCGTCGGGGCCGTGCGTCGAAGAAGCAGGCGTGCCACTGCTCCATTGGACCCGCGACTGCCTCACGTACGTGTTCAACGACGAGATGTTCGGCCTCGTCGCACCCCTCCTGACCGAAGCTCAAGTTCGCAGCACGTTCAAAACCGCATTCGAGACCTGGGCCGACGTAGATTGCGGCGACAACCGCAGCCCCTTCTTCGTCGAACAAGCAGCCGGCACTACCGCCACCAGCAAAGCCGAGTTCGTCTACGACGAGCCAAACGAATCCGTCATCGTCACGCGCAATCGCGCCGACTGGAGCGCGCTGCCGAATCACGACCCGACTGCCCTCGCGTTCACGCTGCTCTGGCACGACAAAAACACCGGCGAGATTCTCGACGTCGACATGGAGCTCAACGCCGGCGCCGGCCGCTTCGCCGACTGCGTCGCCACACGCTGCTCGAGCAACATGGTCGATCTCGCGAACACCGTGACCCACGAAGCGGGACACTTGCTCGGCCTCGGCCACACGACAGTTCGCGGCGCCACGATGACCACGACCGCGATCGGCGCCGAGACCGAAAAACGCTCGCTCGAGACCGACGACAAGATGGGCTACTGCGCGCTCGATCTCCCCGAGTTCGAGTGCACCGGCACCAAGTGTACTTGCGACGTACCGCCAGTCTATCGCTCGCGGCCTGAGACGAAGTCCTGCAGTTGCCGCACGCTCGGCACACGCAGCGCCGCTCCCGTCGGTCAAAAGACGTCGCTCGCATTCACACCGCTCGCACTCATCGCCGCTGCAGCGCTGTTGCGCATTCGCTCGCGAAGGCGTGCGCGAGCCGTGAAAAACGCGGCCTGAGGTGCCTGCGCGGATACCTTCCCCCGCGCCGCAGCCGCCGCTATAGTCCGCCGATTGTTGTCCGAATCCACCCCGTCAGTCCCCGTACAACCCCCACTCGCGTCGCCCGCGCGCTGGCGTAATTTCGCGACGCGCCTCGTCGTCTCGCTGCTGATCGCCGCCGGTTTCGTCTGGCTCATGCAGCGCGGCGGGCTGCCGATGCTGCCGCCCTCAGCGGCGTGGAGCGAGCTCGCACCTTGGGCGATCCCGGCCTACTTCGGGATCTACTGCGTCTCGACGGGCTTCCGCACGTATCGCTGGCTGCACCTATTGCGCGCGATCGAGCCCACCCTCACCACACGCTTCGCCTGGGGCGCGAGCCTCGCCGGCTTCGCAGCAGTCGTGTTCGCACCGCTGCGCATGGGCGAGATGGTCCGACCCTGGCTGATCTCCCGCGGCGGCGAAGTGCGGTTCCTCCAAGCAGTCGGCAGCGTCGGCGCCGAACGCATCGTCGACGGGCTCTTGCTCATGTCGCTGTTGGCGGCGGGCCTAGTCTTCGCGACACCCCTGTCACCCGCACCCAATCGCATCGGCGACCTCCAAGTTCCAGTCGCGCTCGTGCCCACGATCGCCTCGAGCGCACTCACGATGTTCGCAGTCGCGTTCGCCGGCATGGCGGCGTTCTACTTCTTTCGCGATGTCGTGCGGCGGATCACGCACCGCATCCTCTCAGTCGTCTCAGAGAAGTTCGCGAACTGGGTGATCGCCCAGCTCGAGCGCGTCGCGGACGGTCTATCGGTTCTCTCGTCGCGAAAGTATGGCGGCGCATTCATCCGCGACTCCGTGCTCTATTGGGGCTTCAGCTGCCTCGGTTACTTGGTCTTGCTGCGCGGCTGCGGCATCGCGGCGAGCCCCGCACAAGCCGCAGTGATCATGGGCGTGCTCGGCCTCGGCACGCTGCTTCCGAGTGGGCCGGGGTTTTTCGGCACCTATCAGCTGGGCGCGTACTGCGGCCTCGCGATGTTCTTCCCGGAGAACCTCGTTCTGAAAGCCGGCTCGGTGTTTACATTCGTGAGTTACAGCTGCGCTCTCGGGACCACGGTTTTGGTGGGCTTGATCGGCTTGAAGCTGATGGCTTCGAAGCCATCGCGACCGCGCGCCGACTGACATCTCTGTACTAGCTGCTGCACCTACTCCGACTTGGCACACGGCTTGCTGAGGGTCCGGGCGGAGGTTTGGAATGCAACAGGTGCAGTCGATCAAACAACTGCTGGTCCACATCAGGCGAGATGTGCTCGGTGAATGCATCGAGGCGTGCGCGCTGGCAGAATTCGCGTGCGTGACATGCGCGGACGCGTGTTTGGGTGAAAGCCCGTCCGCAGCAGCGCGCGACTGCGTGGGCCTCAATCTCGACTGTGCCGACGTATGCGCCCTCACAGGCCACCTCGTTTCGCGCGCGTTTGCGGCAGAACCGAAGCTCGTTCAGGCGCAACTCGAAATCTGCGCGAGTTTGTGTGCGGCCTGCGAAGCGGAATGCCGGAAAATGGCGATCGCCCATAGCCATTGCGTGATGTGCGCGCATGCCTGCAGCCATTGCGAAGCGCTCTGTCGCGAAGCGGCAAAGGCCGTTGCACTCCAACACTAAGCTCAAAGAACCGCTGAACACTCGCTGTTAGTAACCACACGAACAAGGGCGCCCGGTGCAACACCGAGCGCCCTTTGTCAGGAAAGCAGTGCGCATCTAGTCGCGTCAGTTCGCCGGAGCAGGCGGGTTCACCGGTGCAGCGACGGCTGCGTCATTTTGCCTCGGTGCGTCCTTCGTGTAGCTCACAGGCTGACGCGTCTCCGCGATCGTGTCGTGCACGAAACGCAGCTTCTTCAGCGCGGGCTCGGGCAGTACGAACGGATACGAATCCGGGTGTCCCATGCTGCGATCCAAACTATTGAGCGCGACCGTCATGGGTAACCAGCTGACGATCAAGCTGTCGAAGTCCGAGAAGTCCGTGTGCGGAATGCTGATCGACGGCAGCGGCTCACCATCGAGCGGCTGCTGCGCGACGACCAACCCGTAGCTGCGCGCGGTGTCGAGCGTATCCACCATGTGAAGGTAGTGGGCCCAAGTCTCGGCCCAGTCTTCCCACGGATGCATGGTTGCGTACTGACTTACGAAGTTCGCGTGCCAATCCGCCGGCGGTCCGTTCTTGTAGTGTCGGTCGAGCGCTTTCTGATAGCTGAACGTCTCATCGCCGAACAGTGTTCGGAACGCTTCGATGCGCGGACTGTTCTGGATCAGTTGGTCCCAGTAGTAGTGGCCGATCTCGTGTCGGAAGTGTCCGAGGAGCGTGCGGTATGCCTCGCCCATCTCTTTGCGAATCTTCTCGCGACGCGGGTCGTCCGCTTCGTCGGTATTGATCGTGATTAGCCCGTTGGCTTGGCCCGTAAACACCTTCTTGTTCTTGCGCGACTCCATGAATGCGAACGCGAGACCGCCTTCCGGCTTCTCCTCGTGCGATTGAATCGGCAAGCCGAGCTCGAGCAACGTGAACATCATCCGACGCTTCGCGAGTTCGAGCGCTTCCCAGGCTGCCTTCGCTGGCTTTTTGCTCAAGTCCGGAATCGTCTGATTGAGACGGCACGAAGAACAGAGCGTGTTGTCATCGCCGGGCGCGACGGCCCATGAGCACACGCCGTGCACGAGTTCGTTCTGGCATAGGCGATAGTTGCCCTGCGAGGCCCTGGGATTGAGCGCCCTCCAACCACCTTCGTGCTCGGGATCGGGCTCGAGCGCGCTCAAAACGCGCTGTTCAGGTAGGAACGCAAGCTTGCGGCTGCAAACAGTGCAGACCTTGCTCTCGTAGAAGATCACGTTTCCGCAGGCGCAGGTGAATAGCTTCATGACCGTTTCCCAGGTTGATTCGATTGGTTCCGCAGTTTGCGAGGCGCGTGTGCAAGTCACAGGCCAAAGCGTACTGCGGAGAAAAGAGCACTGACGCCACGTACTGTATGTGGCACATCTGTCAAGCGAGGCGGCCTTGCAACGCTCAACTCGAGACGGCCACTCCGCCGCAGACCGCGCCGCGCAGGCGTTGAAACTCGAAACGCCACGCAGAAAGGGCACTTACCGCCGCGATCGCGATTCGATGCGCAGTGCTCCGACGAACCTCGGCACGGTCGATGCAATGTCACTTTCCGTCGGTTCGCAGCGATGGTCGCTGCAACAGGAAGTTACGACATGAGCGAGCTTCATCAACATCGTACTGCTCTCAAGCGTGGCAACGCACGCCAGCGCAGGCTTCGCGATGTTCAAAGTAAGCGCGAAGAGCAGGCCGAACGTATGGCGAAGCGTCAGCACGATGTGTTCGAACAACATGTCGGTCGTGTGCGCGAGACCAAGAACGCAAGCTCGAACCCGTTTCGTCGCTTCGCCCAAGCCGTCTCGACTGCGGCCGGACGGCCGTGGACCTTCATGGCGGCAGTGTTGTTGATCATCGTGTGGGGCGTGTCGGGGCCCGTCTTCGGCTTTTCCGATACGTGGCAACTGGTCATCAACACGACCACTACGATCGTCACGTTCTTGATGGTGTTCTTGATTCAGAACACCCAGAACCGCGACACAGAAGCACTCCGACTCAAGTTGGACGAGTTGATCTTGGCGACGCGCGCGGCGCGCAACGAGTTCGTCAAGATCGAAGACTTGGACGACGACGACTTGGACCACCTCGAAAAGAACTTGAAAGCCGGACGTCAGCGAGGCGGAGCTGACGACGACTCGGATGATGACTGAACGGTAAGGCTAGGCCGCCAAACCAACCAAACAAGGAGCGTGTCATGTATCTTTTGGCGTTTTTGATCTTCGGTTTCGTCGTGGGCTTGATCGCGCGTGCAATCTTCCCGGGCACTCAACGTCTCGGGTTGTTGATGACGACCCTCTTGGGTGTCGGTGGCTCACTCATCGGCGGTATTCTCGGCAACATGCTCTTCGGCGGTCGTTGGGATCATCCCAATACGGCAGGCTGGATCGGCAGCATCCTCGGCGCGATGTTGCTCCTCGCTCTCGTCGGTCGCGGACGCCGGCATGCGTGGTGAGCGAGCTCGCCTAAGCGAACCACACCGGAACGGCCGCGGGTTGGTAACCACCGCGGCCGTTTTTGCGTCTAGTGCTCCGAGCACTACTCGTCCGGGTGTTCTAGATTGGCTTCTTTGTACGTGCGCACTTCGTGCATCGTCGCGCACGCCGCACGTACCAAGCCCACTGCGAGCACCGCGCCCGAACCTTCGCCGAGCGACATGTCGAGCTTGAGAAGTGGCTTCAAGCCGAGCTCTGCCAGGATGTAAGGATGCGCCGGCTCCACGCTCTCGTGCGCTGCCACGAGGTGCGTGACGATGCGCGGGTTGCGCCGCGCTGCGACGAGCGCTGCAGCCGCCGTAATGACGCCGTCGAGAAGCACGAGCGCGCCGCGCTTGTAGCCGGCTTCGATCGCACCGACGAGGGCTGCGAGCTCGAACCCACCGAGCCGCGCGAGCGCTTCGTTCGGATCGGTCGTCGCGTGCAGCGCGAGCGCCCGCGAGATCACTTGCTGCTTGTGTGCGTGCCGCTCGGCATCGATGCCCGTGCCGCGGCCCGTGACTTGCTCCGGCGTGAGCTCGAGTAGCGACGCTGCCAGAGCCGCTGCGCTCGTGCTGTTGCCGATGCCCATCTCGCCCACCGCGAGCACTTCGAGCGAGGTCAAGCTGTTCACGACCTCGAAGCCCGCGGTGATCGCCGCCTCGCACTCCGAACGTGCCATCGCCGCTTCGCGCATCAAGTTGCGCGTGCCGCGCCTGACTTTCCTTTGGATCAGACGCTCGGGTTGGCCGAACTCGTGATCGACGCCCACGTCGACGACGTGAACCGGCACGCCGTACAAGCGGGCGAACGCGTTCACGACCGCGCCTTCGCTCAAGTAGCTGTAGACCATCTTCAACGTCGTGTCGGGCTTGTAGGCGCTCACACGTTCGTCGGTCACGCCGTGATCTCCCGCGAAGAGCACGAGGTGCGTCGCGGCGCAGCGCGGATAGGCCGTGCCCTGCAACGCGCACAGCTGCATCGCGAGGCCCTCGAGCCGCCCCAAGCTGCCGCGCGGCTTGATCAGCTCGCGATTTCGCTCGACCGCTTGCGCCGGCGCCGGGTTTGCAGCGTATGGCTGCGGCTCCGGAGCTGGCTTCCCACCGGCCGGCGAGAACTCGAACGAG
>Ga0193752_1003497_pt1 | contig 10814 bp, 7 predicted proteins | sample H1c1metaG_FD_144924 | JGI IMG/M metagenome (GOLD analysis project Ga0193752, IMG submission 144924) | Soil microbial communities from a riparian zone of the East river system, Colorado, United States - H1c1 | ecosystem: Environmental > Terrestrial > Soil > Riparian zone | place: USA: East River...
TAAGAGCCACCGGCACAGAGTGGGAGTGGTTCAGGGCAAGAATGGTGGGTGGCCGCACCAATCACTGGGGAAGGATCTCCCTTCGCTTCGGACCAAAAGATTTCAAAAGAAAAAGCATAGATGGCCTTGGCGATAACTGGCCGATAGGCTATGAGGATGTCAAACCATTTTACGATCGGATAGATAAAACACTCGGCATCTTTGGAACCAATGAAGGGCTGCCAAATGATCCTGACGGATTTTTTATGCCTCCGCCAAAACCCAGGCTCCACGAAATGTTTATCAAGAAAGCCGCCAAAGGGGTTGGTGTTCCGGTTATTCCATCTCGTCTGTCGATCCTGACCAAGCCTGTCAACAATGAACGCGGATCCTGCTTCTATTGTGCGCAGTGCGGGCGCAGTTGTAAGGTTTATGCCGACTTCTCTTCCTCATCCTGCCTGGTCAAGCCGGCGATAGCCACCGGCAATGTTGACCTCATCGTTGGGGCCATGGTCCGGGAGGTGCTGACAAATAAAGAGGGACTGGCCACTGGTGTTTCGTATGTCAGTAAATCAGACCTGCAGGAGTACCAGGTAAGTGGGAGAACCGTGATCGTTGCAGGCAGTACCTGTGAAACGGCACGTCTACTATTGAATTCAAAATCTCCGCGTCATCCCAACGGGCTGGCCAATTCAAGCGGGGTAGTAGGGAAATATCTGCATGATTCAACGGGTGCCAGCATGAGCGGATTCGTTCCTTCCCTGCTGGGCCGCAAAAGATACAATGAAGATGGCGTTGGCGGCGCCCACATTTACACTCCCTGGTGGTTGGACAACAAGAAACTGGATTTTCCTCGCGGCTACCATATCGAATACGGCGGTGGCATGTCCATGCCCATGTATGGATTCAACTGGGACATCGAGAAAAACAATGGCAAGTATTCCCCTTCGGGAGAAAAAGAGGCGGGTGGTTATGGCAAGGCCTTGAAGGAAGACGTCCGTTTCTTTTATGGTGCCCAGGTTCATATGGCCGGCAGGGGAGAAGCGCTTCCGCGCGAAACCAATTATTGCGAGATCGATCCAACGACGGTGGACAAATATGGCATCCCGGTGCTGCGCTTCCATGTGAAGCATTCGGAGTATGAAATCAAACAGGCTAAACATATGAAGGAAACCTTCCATGAGATCTTTCACAGTATGGGTGCGATCGTTACTTCCAATGAGAGCGGGAACAGTGACGCCAACCAGTGGGGTCTGGAAAAGCCAGGCAAGATCATTCATGAAGCGGGTACCGTTCGCATGGGTGATGATCCCCGCAAATCGGCGCTGAACAAATGGAACCAGGCCCACGACTGCAAGAACCTGTTCTGCGTGGATGGTAGTGCTTTTGTATCGCAGGCCGACAAGAACATCACCTGGACCATATTGGCGCTTTCCCTGAGGGCGAGCGAGCACCTGGTTGACGAAATGAAGAAGAACAATATCTAATCAATATTCAGTCATGAACAGAAGAGATTCGATCAAAGCCTTTGTTGTGGGAACTGTATCAGCGGGTGTGCTGGCAGAAGCCTGCGAAACCGCTGACAAAAAGACCATCGCGCCGCCGGCAACTGAGGCAAAGGCTCCCGAAGCCACCCGGATGCCCGAAGAGAAGGAATGGGAAGAGAATATCGCGAAGATGAAGTTTTTTACGCCGGCCGAGATGGCTAGTGTGGCGATACTCACGGACATCATCATCCCAAAAGATGAAAAGAGCGGTAGCGCCACCGATGCAAAGGTTCCGGAGTTCATAAACTTCATTGCCCTGGACAAGCCCGATTTTCAGACACCGCTTCGCGGTGGCCTGCGCTGGCTTGACCTGACTTGCCTGAAGACGCATGATAAGTCGTTCAGCGAGTGCTCAGCTGATCAACAGATAACCATCATTGATCAGATTGCTTATCCGCAAAAGGTCAAGGCTGGCTATGAGCAGGGTGCGGCATTTTTTTCGCTGCTCAGGAGTCTTACCATCACAGGATTTTACACCAGTGAGATTGGATACAAGGATATTGGCTATGTAGGCAACAAGCCCAACCAATGGAATGGCGTTCCGGACGATGTACTGAAACAATATAATATTGCCTATTCCGCCAAGGAGCTCAAGGAGTGCGTCAGTTTTAGCTAAACATTCATTCTGTCGATTTAATTTCACGCAAAGTTATAAGAGTGCCGTACTGACACTGTTTTCACCAAATAGAACTTGAATTTTTAATTAATTGATTTTCAAGTGTAAAAATTTAAGTTCTATAGTAGACGCCGGGAATAATAATTATGCTCAACGAGAACTGTGGTAATGGCGCCTTTTTGCGAGGCCTCTTATTTTAAACGATTAAGCCCCACTCACACATAGCACTACATCCATGAAAGTCTCTACGATTCTTGCAGCACTGATTTTATTTTCAACCGTGCAGTCGCAACAACCCTGGCCGGTTCTAAAAAAATATGACAAAGACCACTTGTACAATATTTCCCTGGCGTTGGGAGGAATTGGCACAGGCACCTTGTCGCTCGGCGGCAGAGGCGAATTGCGGGACTGGCAGGTGATGAACAAACCAGGCATCAAATTCCCCTCGGTGACCGCCCAGAATGAAGCGCCATTCTTCAGCCTTTTTGTGGAGCAGGACGGAAAGAAAGATGCCAGGGCGCTCATGGGTCCACTCGACCAGGCCGAGTACCAGCACGCTGAAGGCCGACCGGTCAGCAACTATGGCTTTCCAAGATTTCGCGATGCCTCCTTTGAAGCCGCTTATCCATTCGGACAGGTGCACCTGCGTGATGCGGAAATGCCCGTGACTGTGACCATCAAAGGATTCAACCCGCTGATCCCCGGCGATGAAAATTCCAGTGGAATTCCGGCTGCTATTCTCCGTTATGAAGTGACCAATACCAGCTCCAAACCAATATCCGCGGCCGTTTGCGGTACTATGCGAAATTTTGTGGGCAGAGACGGGAGTAAAACCACCCGCGACTGGAAGGGAGAGATCGTTTACCTCGGAGCCAAAAAAAACATCAATAAATTCAGGCAGGACAAGAGTTTCAGCGGCATCTACATGTATAGCGACAGTGTACCTGCCACGGATCCGGCCTGGGGCAGCTTCGCGCTGACCACAGATGCTGCCGACGGGGTCAGTTACAGGACGAGTTCCCGTAACAACGACTGGAACAATGCGCTCCTGGATTTCTGGGACGACTTCAGCGAAGATGGAATCCTGACCGAAAAGCCTGCACTGGTCGACAATGATCCCATGGCCTCCCTCTCTGTGAAAAAAATAATTCAGCCCGGACAAACTGTTGCGTTCAATTATTACCTGACCTGGCATTTCCCGAACAGGTATGCCTGGGGCGAGTTCAAGGCCTCATCGGAGAACGACCTCGTCGGCAATTATTATTGCAAGGTGTACAAGGATGCCTGGGACGTGATCCAAAAAACACTGCCTTTACTGCCCGGGCTCGAAAAAAAGACCATCGAATTTGTAAATGCACTCATCAGCAGTGATTACCCGGAACCCTTCCGGGAGGCGGCGCTGTTCAACCTTTCTGTTCTTCGCTCTCAGACCGTATTCCGCCTTCCCGACGGACACATGATGGGATGGGAGGGCGTTTTTGACGAGGCGGGTTCCTGCTTCGGCAGTTGCACGCATGTGTGGAACTATGAACAGGCGACCCCATTTCTTTTTGGAAACCTGGCTTTGACGATGCGCGATGTGGAATTCAACTACGCCACCCAGCCAAATGGGGAGATGAAATTCCGAACCTCGCTGCCACTTACAAAACCACAAACCTGGTGGGGAGCAGCGGCGGATGGCCAGATGGGTTGTGTGATGAAGATGTACCGCGAATGGCAACTAAGCGGCAACGAGGATTTTTTGAAGAAGAACTGGCCACAGGTGAAGAAAGTGTTGGGCTATGCCTGGCGCAAGGGCGGCTGGGATGCGAATATGGACGGCGCAATGGAAGGAGAGCAGCACAACACCATGGACGTTAATTACTATGGACCCAATCCCCAGATGGCCTTCTGGTATCTTGGTGCATTGAAGGCTGCGGAGAAGATGGCCCTCGCCATGAAAGACAAACGCTTTGCAGACACCTGCAGGAAAATATTCACCAAAGGATCCACCTGGGTCGATGCCAATCTCTTCAACGGTGAATACTACGAGCAGAAAATTACCGACCCCAAGACTTTTGAATACCTCGCAGACAGCAGCGCCATCCCCGATTATCAACTGGGCAGGGGCTGCCTGGTGGATCAGCTGGTTGGACAGATGATGGCCAGCATACTCGGATTGGGTTATCTCGGTGATTCCTCCCATATGCGCACCACCCTGGCGAGCATCATGAAATACAACTTCAGGGAATCTTTTAGTGATCATTTCAACAACATGCGATCCTATGTACTTGGCAACGAATCCGGGCTGTTGATGGCCAGCTGGCCCAAAGGGCGGTTAAAAGTTCCGTTTCCTTATTTCAACGAAAGCATGACAGGATTTGAATACACCGCCGCCATAGGCATGTTGTATCAGAATATGGAAACCGAAGCCGAAAAATGTGTTTCGGCTATACGTAACCGTTTCGATGGTGGAAAACGAAACCCTTTTGATGAACCCGAATGCGGACATTATTATGCCCGGTCTATGACCAGCTGGGGAACCTTACTGGCCTGGACAGATTTCCACTATTCGGGGGTCGACAGGAGCATGTCTTTCGGAAAACGTAGTGGTAAGTTCTTTTGGAGCAATGGCTATGCCTGGGGCACGGTAGAGATTAGCGACACCGATAGCCACCTCACAGTCCTTCATGGTTCCCTCGATCTGAAAAAACTGACCGTAGGAGGTAAAAATATCCGAATCAAGAATGCGGTGATCGCGGAGGGGCAGTCAATCGCTTTGCGATAAATTAAAAATCAAAAATTACACAGAAAAATTGGCAGATCAAATGAATACTGTATTTTTGTAACCGATCGGTTACATATTTGATGATAACTAAAAAAAACAGTATGAGTAATACTCCTTTTGTTATAGAAAGAATATACAATTCGCCCGTCGACAAGGTCTGGGATGCGATCACGAATGTTCAGAAAATGCGTGAATGGTATTTTGATCTTCCCGCTTTCGAAGCGAAGGTTGGGTTTACATTCAGCTTCAGGGGGAAGGGTTCCAAAGGGGAGGAATATGTTCACCTTTGTGAAGTTGTGGAAGTTGTTGAATTGAAGAAAATCAGTTATACCTGGAAGTATGAAGGCTATCCCGGAAATTCTACAGTAAGCTTTGAATTGTTTCCTGAAGAAGAACAAACGCGAATCCGTTTAACGCACACAGGGCTGGAATCACTTTCGCAAAACGGCCCCGATTTCGCAGCGTCGAGTTTTGCGGCAGGATGGAATGAGATCATAGGCAAATCGCTAAAGGAGTATCTTGAGAAAATCAAAAATTAAAAATCCTTGCATCTTTGACGGCGATTGATTTCACGCAAATGAGATTAGTTTTTATTTCACGCGAAGCCGCAAAGAAAGCGCGAAGCCGCAAAGAGAAACGAATTCATATTGCGCCCTTGCGTCTGCCGAAGGCAGATTTGCGCCTTTGCGTGAAACCTTCGTTGCCTTTGCATGAAACCTTCTTCAAACAATGTAATTTTTCATTTTGCCTAGTCAACTTCATCATGCACCAGAGATCCCGCATGTATGCCAAGCCGGAACTGCTGTGGAGAAAGACCAGTTTTTTCCTTAAAGAATTTAGAGAAATAGTTGTCGGACTGGAAGTTTAGCTCATAGGCTATTTCCTTCACCGACCTGCACGGATTGGAAAGCAATTCTTTGGCCCTGTTGATCCTCAATTGAAGCTGGTACTGACCAGGCGCAACACCCGTTTCCGCTTTGAAGAGCTTCCGGAACTTGCTATAACTCATGTTCAGTTCCCGGGCTATTTCCATCGGGGTAATGTCCACTTCAATATTTGAGAGAAGCAATGTGCGGGCTTTGTTTACGAGGTCGGCTGTTTCATCTCTTTCGGCTGGCGGTGTTCGCGAAACAGAAACCACATGACCCAGGATGTGCATCACCAATCCCGAAACAATCGGTTCATTGCCAAGTTTTCCATCCTTGAGATGCCTGATGACTTCAAAAAAGAGGTTGAGCAGCACCTCGTCATATCCCACCTCTACCACCGGGTTCTCCGGAGTGAACATTTTTTCTCTTACTACATCTTCGATAATGTTCCCATTGAAACCCACCCACAATTCATCCCAGCCCGTGTTGGTATCGGGCCGGTACCGGTGTTTTTCATTTGGAAAAAGAAATATGACCTGGCCTTCGGAGATCTTCCTGGTGCCACTCCGTTCAGATTCAAAAAGACCGCCGCCCCTGGTGATATATATTATCTGATATTCATATAAGATCCTTCCACTGTTCCAGTCAAAATTATACCCTGTCGGATGGACGGGGCTCGGATATTTTGTGAAAGGCTGGGGGCTTGAACATCCGGCATTGATGACCTGCAAACCCCAGGGAGTTCCATCTTTTCGCGCATTGAAATATTTTGTATACGTATTCATACCAGGAAAATTTGAAAGAGGTAAACGATCATTTTCTTTGGCGCTGAAATCTACCATAAAATAAAAACAAATTCTCTTTTACCTGAAAAGAAAGTTGCTAACTACAGCTCCAGGCCGTCATTTCCTCACCGTGATCAAGTATTACATCAAAAATGTCAATTTCTCCAGTTGAATCGTCCAAAACCAAAGCGCCCCAGTCCGTAAGAAGGAATGGCAAATCTCATTGTCGCCCTGCCTGAAGGTTTACGTGAATTTTTGATGTTTAATTTTTCATTTAACTCACCTTACAGTTTAATTTACAATCAGATAGCTAAATCAAGAGCTTGAATTTGCCCGGTACGAATGGGGTAGGGAAGAGTTCCATGGAAGAGAAGCAAATTCCAGGCCGGGCAAAAAAAATCTGCCCGAGGTATTCGGGCAGAATGCGACTGGTGGCGGTAATCTTAATTTACACTTTCAACCACTTCATCTAATTTATTATCCTTTACAAATTTGTTCCTTGATTCAGAGAAGGCATCATGCAATTCAGTTGTCTTGTTCAGGGCATCATCAAGCAATTGAAATATTTCAGGTAATCCCTTTTCGAGTGTTTTGTCTGAAAGATTGATATTATCCGTTTCCAGCTGGCCCAGTTTCTTCACCAGTGAAGTTTCGGAATTCTTCAAATCTTCGAGTTCCCGGAGCAGTTTATCAAGAACCTGGAGTTTTTCGCGTTTATCCATAACTTATTTTTGATGTTAAGGGTGCGAATATTGTGCCATCACCCTTTTCCCCTCCCAAACTTTAACATACACGGTCCATACGCCCTCATCAGACGATGTTCTACTCATTAGGATAGAATAGGTGAGGCAGAAAAAATAACTTCACCACCATGATTCGTTCTACCGTTCTGGCCCTGCTGCTTCCGGCCCTCGCTTTTTCTCAACTTAAGTTGACCAGACTGACCTGCGACAACAAAGAAAACCCCGTTGGCATCGCGACTGCCAATCTTCTTTTCAGCTGGCAGATAGGTTCCCCTAAACGAGGGGTGATGCAATCGGCCTATGCCCTGGAATTAGCCGACGACAGCAACCTGCTGAAAACGGGCAATTCATTGCACTGGCAAACGGGGAGAAAACCATCGACGCAGTCGATTCTAGTGCCGTATACTGGCAGGTCTCTCCGTCCGGCGCATAAATATTTCTGGCGGGTACGCGTCTGGGACCAGACCGGTGCCTCGTCGGCCTGGAGCTCAATAGCGGTTTTTACCACTGCGCTTGACAGCGAAACTGACTGGTCGGGTGCAAAATGGATTGGCTATGAAGAGCTCCCAGATTCTATGCGGATAGTGCCGGGTATCCATGCTCACTCGGGAAAGGACCCGGCAGGATCAAGACCAAAAAAGACTGCCATCGCTCCTTATCTCAGGACCAGTTTTACAGTGAATAGGAAAATAAAGGAAGCCTTTCTATTTGTGAGTGGACTGGGTCATTACGAATTTTCAATCAACGGCACCGCCGTTGGCAAGAGTCTCCTTGCTCCCGGATGGACCTGGTATGAAAAAAGAGTGTATTACAACAGTTATGAGATCACCCACCTGATCAGAGAGGGCCGCAATGCCGCAGGTGCCATCCTGGGCAGCGGGTTTTATAATGTCGACAACGAAAGATATTACAAACTCTTTTCCGCTTTCGGCTATCCCAAACTCCGGTGCAGGTTAGTAATCAGGTTTACCGATGGGACTGAACAATCCATAGTCACCGGGGAGCAATGGAAGACTGCCCGCTCACCCATCACTTACAACAGCATCTATGGAGGTGAAGACTACGACGCAAGACTTGAACAAAAAGGCTGGAATGAACCGGCGTTCGACGACCAGGGTTGGAAAGTGGTCGTAGTAGTGAAGCCACCTTCAGGCAAACTTGAATCCGAACCTTCCTATCCTGTAACGGTGAGGGACACACTAGATCTTCCCTCTATTTCACAGCCTGCCAAAGGCAAATACGTCTACGATTTCAAACAAAACGCCTCCGGCATCATCGAGTTGAAGGTAAAGGGGAGGAGGGGACAGAAAATTGAACTATGGCCCGCTGAATTGCTTACAAAGCAGGGGCTGGCAAATCAGCAGGCAAGTGGGAACCCTTATTATTTTACCTACACACTCAAGGGAGATGGCATAGAATCCTGGAGACCAAAATTCACCTATTACGGTTTTCGTTATGTACAGGTATCCGGCGCCATTCCAGATTCTATCCAACATATCGACAGTTTACCGGGAATAGTTTCCCTGAGCCTTTTGCACACTACGAGCTCTGCACCTCAGGCAGGAAATTTCACGAGTGGCAATGACCAGTTCAACCGGATCAACCAGCTCATCCTTTGGGCCATTCGCAGCAATACTCAGAGCGTGATCACCGATTGCCCGCACCGCGAAAAACTAAGCTGGCTGGAACAGGATCATCTGATGGGCGAGAGCATTCATTTCAACACCGACCTGTATCATCTCTACCGCAAACTGGTATATGACATGATCGACGCGCAGACTGCGGAGGGACTGGTTCCGGATATTGCTCCCGAGTATGTGGAATTTGTAGATGGATTCAGGGATTCGCCGGAATGGGGATCCTCTGCAGTGATCCTGCCCTGGATGATCTACAAATGGTATGGTGACAAAACAGTAATGAAGACTGCTTATCCGATGATGAAAAAATACACCGGCTACCTGAAAAAAAAATCTTCTGGATACATAGTCTCTCACGGCCTGGGCGATTGGTTTGACTACGGACCCCGTTCACCAGGCGAGGCACAACTGACACCAAAATCACTAACCGCTACCGCGATTTATTTTTACGATGTGCGGCTACTCGCAGAGATGGCGCGGATCCTTGGCAAAACCACCGATGCCAATGCGCTGGATGATGAGGCAAGAGCGATCATGAAGGCCTTCAACGGGAAGTTTTTTGACCAGCGCACAAAAATTTATTCGACGGGCAGTCAAACTGCTATTGCCATGCCCTATTGTGTTGGATTGGTTCCTGATGCGGAACGCAAAGCAGTTTTCGAAACACTGATCTCGTCGATCGAAAAATCCGGCAAGGCGTTGACCGCCGGGGATGTGGGCTTTCACTACCTGATCGATGCACTCCGTGAAGGCGGAGCCTCGGGCCTGATCTATGAAATGAACGCCAGGTCTGATGTTCCGGGTTATGGTTTCCAGTTAAAGAAGGGTGCGACAGCCCTTACCGAATCCTGGCCGGCTCTTGAAGAGGTTTCAAACAATCACCTCATGCTTGGTCACATCATGCAATGGTTCTATGATGGTTTGGGCGGGATCGGACAGTCGGAAAAATCCCTGGCTTATCAGCATCTCATCATCAAACCCGCATTTTTGGATTCCGTGGCTTCGGGGACAGCAACATATCAGACGCCTTATGGAACGGTTTCCTCCTCCTGGAAAAAAGTGAATGGGAACTGGAACCTGCACCTTCAGCTTCCTCCAAATACAAAGACGACACTCTCGCTGCCTGCGACCAGCATTGAAAACGTAAGGGCAGACCAGCAAAGCCTGACCGGCAATAAAGACATCAGGTCTCCCCGCCAGGAGAATGGCCGGGTGGTCATGGAACTTGGATCGGGTGAATACCATTTCAAAATCAAAAATGAAAAATGAAAAATCAAAAATGAAAACAGCAGACTGTGCTAGTGTTAGGCTAGCTTTGATGTTTTATTTTTTGATCTGGCAAATGGTATTGCTGCAAGCATAACAAAATTTTTAATTTTTAATTTTTCATTTTTGATTTTTTTGCCACATGCAACAAAAACGTGTGTTCATTACGAGGCCAATCCCGGATCTTGGTTTGAAATTATTAAATGAAGCGGGGATTGTTTTTACTCAATGGACCGAAAAAAGGGAATTGACACCTGAGGAACTGATTGCTTCCTGCAAGGAGGCAGAAGCCTTGATGAGCGTGGGACCGAATAAGATAAACAAACGGTTTTTGGAAGCCAGCAGCCACCTGAAGGTCGTTTCCCTCCATGCAGTCGGGTTTGACAATGTGGAAGTGGAGGAAGCGACCCGGTTGGGCATCCCCATCGGCAATACACCGGGGGTGCTCAGTGGGGCCACCGCCGACACCAGTTTTTTACTCATGCTGGCCGTTTCGCGCAAGGCATTTTTTCATCACAAGAGAATTGCGCGGGGCGACTGGAAATTCTTTGAGCCAAAGGCCAACCTGGGTATAGAACTCCAGGGCAGGACCCTTGGTATTTATG
>Ga0193752_1003498_pt1 | contig 10810 bp, 7 predicted proteins | sample H1c1metaG_FD_144924 | JGI IMG/M metagenome (GOLD analysis project Ga0193752, IMG submission 144924) | Soil microbial communities from a riparian zone of the East river system, Colorado, United States - H1c1 | ecosystem: Environmental > Terrestrial > Soil > Riparian zone | place: USA: East River...
GTCTGGGGTTCAGCGTAGCGCGTGGGATTTGTTTCACGCGCCGCGCTTAACCCCAGACTTATGCAAGACGCAGGTAAAGAATTTAAGCCCACCAGTTGGGCCATAGACAACAAGATCAGCATTTACGTGGGAACGGTCATCATTACGCTGGCTGGGATCATGGCTTACAATAGTATGCCTAAGGAACAGTTTCCCGAGGTAGTATTTCCGCAGATCTACGTAGCGACGGTTTATCCCGGTCCACCTGAAGACGTAGAGAACCTCATCACGAAGCAACTTGAGAAGGAGATAAAGTCTATTTCGGGTATCAAGAAGATGACGAGTAATTCCCTGCAGGATTTCTCAAACGTAATCGTAGAGTTTCAAACCGATGTAGAGATCGACAAGGCGAAGCAGGATGTAAAAGATGCCGTCGATCGGGCGAAGCAGGATCTTCCCACGGATCTCGAGAACGATCCCCAGGTAATAGACATCGATATTTCGGAAGTGCCCATCATGAACATCAACATCGCTGGCGACTATAGCCTCGAACAGTTGAAGAAGTATGGTGAGGATATGCAGGACAAGATTGAATCGCTAACGGAGATTCGCCGCGTCGACATCGTTGGTGCGCTTGACCGCGAGATACAGATCAACGTCGACATGTTTAAGGTCGCTCAGGCAGGCGTAAGCCTCGACGATATTCAGAGCGCCGTAGGGTACGAGAATCGCATTATTCCCAGTGGTCAGATTACCGTAGGAGGCATGAAACGCTCCCTGGGCGTAAATGGAGAATTTGCCAATGCAGAACAGCTCGGCGAGCTTGTTGTCACTTCTACAAAGGGTGGTCGTATTCGCCTGAAAGATGTGGCTGAGGTAATCGACAGCCATAAGGAGCAAGAGAGCTTTGCGCGACTGGATGGCAAAAACGTTATCACGCTCAACGTCATCAAGCGCGGCGGCGAAAACCTCATCAATGCTTCAGATAAGATCTTTGAGATTGTAAAAGATTTCGAAACCAACGTATTGCCTGAGGGCGTGAAGATCACGATCACCGCCGACCAGTCGGAGAATACCCGGATGACCTTGCATGACCTGGTGAACACGATTATCATTGGCTTCGTTCTCGTGACGATCATCCTCATGTTTTTTATGGGTGTTACCAACGCGGTCTTTGTTGCCCTGTCGGTTCCCATCTCAAGCTTTATTGCTTTTATTGTCATTGACACGGTGTTTGGATTTACGCTAAACATGATGACCTTGTTTTCATTCCTGCTTGCGCTGGGTATTGTCGTGGACGATGCCATCGTGGTTATTGAGAACACGCACCGCATCTATGACAATGGAAAAGTGCCTATTAAGAAGGCTGCCAAGATAGCCGCTGGTGAAGTGTTCCTGCCCGTCCTTACGGGAACCCTGGTGGTGTTGGCGCCTTTTAGCCCACTCATATTCTGGCCGGGTATCATCGGTAGCTTTATGTACTTCCTTCCGGTGACGCTCATCGTGGTGTTGATCGCGTCGCTTTTGGTGGCGTACATCATGAACCCTGTCTTCGCCGTCGACTTCATGAGCAAGCATAACCATGACCATAACGAAAACAAGTTTACGAAAGGCTTTAAGGTGACGTCCATTGTTATGGGGTCAGCGGCGTTAATGTCGTACGTTGTTGGGTTGATTGGCCTCGGTAACTTTGTCGTATTCCTGTATTTGGTTTACTGCCTGTATCACTTTGTGCTGGTGCGCGCGATCTCCGGGTTTCAGACCAATATCTGGCCACGGTTTCAGGCGTGGTATACGCGCCGGCTTACCTGGTTACTGCACCGATACCGCCCGATTTGGGTAGTGGTTAGCATCATTGTGCTATTTGTATTCTCAATCGTGTTTACGGCGATCCGCAAGCCTGATGTAGTTCCGTTCCCGAAGGGAGATCCAAATTTTATTTTCGCTTATGTACGCATGCCGATAGGCACGGACCAACTTGTAACGGATTCTATAACGCGCATCGTTGAAGAACGGGTGAGCAACGTCATGAGTCCGAAGGGTCAAAAGAACCCCGTTGTGAAGTCCATCATTTCAAACGTAGCCATAGGTGCAAGCGAAGACCCTTTTGAAAGTGGGCAGCAGGCGAGTCCCCATTTGGGTAAAGTGAGCGTTGCCTTTGTGGAATTTGCCAAGCGCAACGGTCAGAGTACACGCGTTTACCTCGATGAAATCCGCAAGTCCGTAAAAGGCATTGTAGGTGCCGAGATCACGGTAGACCAGGAGCAGGGCGGACCCCCCACGGGTAAGCCTGTCAATATCGAATTCTCCGCCGATAATTTCGGCGACCTTGTTGCTACTGCCGCAAAGGCGCGCAAGTACCTCGATTCATTGCAGATTCCTGGTGTGGAGGAATTGAAGTCGGACTTCCAGGCGGACAAGCCTGAGATAGTGATCAACATCGATCGCGAGAAAGCAAACCGCGAAGGTATCGCCACCGGTACCATAGGAATGATACTGCGCACGGCAATTTACGGCGTCGAGGTGTCGAAGTTCCGCGATGAAAACGACGACTATCCGATCCAAATTCGGATTGCCGAATCGCAACGCAACGACATCAATACGCTGATGAATATTCCGGTTACGTTCCGCGACATGTCTACCGGTGGTCAGGTGCGTCAGGTACCCCTTTCAGCGATTGCCAGCGTTGACTATTCAAACAGCTATGCGGGCATCAAGCGCATCGACCAGAAACGGGTCATTACCATTTCGTCGAATGTGCTAAGTGGTCATAATGCGAATGAAATCGTTCAGCAGATCAAGGATGAATTATCGGATTTCCAAATGCCTAATGGCGTCGAGTACAAGATGACCGGCGAACAGGAAGACATGGCGGAGACTACAGCCTTTCTGGGCAGCGCCTTTGGGATCGCGGGGATGTTGATCTTTATGATCCTGGTGTTGCAATTCAACTCGACCAGCAAACCGGTCATCATTCTTTCCGAGATCCTCTTCAGTATCATCGGTGTGTTGATTGGTTTCTCCTTATTCAAGATGGAGATATCCATTGTGATGTCGGGTGTAGGTCTGTTGGCGCTCGCCGGAATTGTGGTACGAAATGGTATTCTGCTGGTGGAGTTCACCGATTTGTTGATCGCACAAGGTGTGCCTTTAAAGGAGGCAATCATTGAGGCGGCACGTACCCGTATGACACCTGTATTGCTTACGGCACTGGCCGCAACGGCAGGTCTGATACCGTTGGCAGTTGGGTTGAACATCGACTTTGTTAAGATGTTTACCGAGTTTAATCCACACATTTTCTTCGGTGGCGATAACGTGGCATTCTGGGGACCATTGTCATGGACAATGATCTTTGGTCTTGTTTTCGGAACTATTTTGACGCTGGTGCTGGTGCCGGTGCTCTACTTGTTAGTTGCGAAACTGAAAGAGCGCGTGTTCCGCAAGCGTGTGAAACCTGCCCCGGAGGCAGCGACGGACGAAGGCGCCGTGGCACTAAACTAGGGTGGGTTGAATGACGACGTCTTTATAGCGGAACCACGCAGTAAAGAATCGCTCCCTTACTATAAAATAACTTAATTAAAAGGCCGTCTTATGTGAATAGGACGGCCTTTTAGTTTGTTGACTGTTGACGGGCCGTTTTTGAACAAGCAACACTATGAGAGCGCGTATTATGACGACAATCCTCTTTGCATTCATCTTTCTGGTGATTGATTATTACGTATACCAGGCAGTGGTCGTGGCTACGAATTCGCTCGATTCAGAGTGGAAGCAAGGCTGGCGACTGGCGTTCTGGGTTCCGACGGCGATTGCTTTCCTGGCGCTAGGCTGGTGGATGTTTGCCGACCCGTATCGATACAGCGCAAGCGTCCGCACATGGGTGATGACGGGCCTTGTCGCCCTTTACTTTTCCAAGATTTTTGCCGTTGTCGTGTTGTTTGTCGATGACCTGACCCGTGGGGTGAAGTGGGTGATGAGTTTGTTCGGCAAATCAGCCGAAGCAAATCCGGGAGAGGTGATTCCGCGTTCTGAATTTCTGGCAAAAACAGCATTGATAGCGGCCAGTGTTCCCCTGGGAGCAATGGCCTACGGTATTATATCCGGAGCACACGACTATCGGATTCGGAGGAAGACGGTATCACTGCCCAACCTGCCCAAAGCATTCGATGGCATTCGCATCGCGCAGGTATCGGATATTCACAGCGGTAGCTTTTTCAATAAGACTGCCGTGAAGGGCGGTGTTGATATGGTTTTGAAGGAGAAACCGGATCTTATTTTTTTTACGGGCGACCTGGTGAATAATGAGGCGGCCGAGATAAAGGAATACATCGACGTCTTTAATAAACTGAAGGCGCCATTGGGCGTGTATTCAATTACTGGTAATCACGATTATGGCGACTATCATCGTTGGCCGACGCTCCAGGTCAAGCAACAGAATTTTAAGGACCTGATCGAGGCGCACCGCATACTGGGATTTGACCTGTTGATGAATGAGAACAGGACGTTGAGGCTGAATGGCGAGGAGCTGGCAATATTGGGAATTGAAAACTGGGGCGGCCGGGGATTTGCCAAATATGGCAAGCTGGACCAGGCGTATGCGGGTGTAGAGCACGCGCCAGTGAAGTTACTGTTGTCGCACGATCCCAGCCACTGGGATAATCAGGTACGACCCCTTTATCCCGACATCGACCTGATGTTTGCCGGACATACCCATGGTTTTCAATTCGGTGTGGAGATTGGCGGTTTTCAGTGGAGCCCTTCTCAGTACGCCTACAAGCAGTGGGCTGGTTTGTATCAGGAGGGAGGACAGTATTTGTACGTCAATCGTGGATTCGGATACCTGGGATATCCCGGCCGGATCGGGATGCCGCCCGAGATCACCATCCTCGAATTGAAGCGCGCGTAAAGGGAGCAAAGGGCGCAGGGGCTTTACCGCAAAGCCGCAAAAACGCTAAGAACCGCTGAGTTTTTTATTTGTCACTGCTAATAGTAGAGTGAGAAGCTTGGCAATCCTATACAATGAAATGCTGTTAAAGAAATCTTTGCGGTCCTTAGCGTTTTTGCGGCTTTGCGGTAAAGCCCCTGCGCCCTTTGCCTCCTTACGATACTTTGGAATGCGCGACTTGTCTCAACGTTCCCAGCTCTTCCATTTCAACCGACATCTTTTCGTACAACGCCCGGTATACACGACAAGTCGTATCATATACGGCGCGGTACTCCGGGCGTGGCATAAAGGTGGTGTGCGTCGCCTCGCGGTCGAACTGATAGTTATCCATGAGGCCGACAACTCCCAGGCCGATTAATGCGGCACCAATGGCCGACGCATCTTCGTCGTGAATGAGAACAATGGGCTTGTTGAACATGTCGGCCAGAATTTGCAGCCATCCGGTAGAGTGTACAAATCCGCCGCTCACGTGTACTTTGTCTATGGCGAGCCCGGCCGTCTCCATTTCCAGCAGAATCGTATAGAGCGCCATGGATATGCCTTCGACTACGGCACGGGTGAAATGCTCCTGGGTATGATAATTCCGAATGCCAAAGAAAGATCCACTCGCTTCGCTGTTCCATATCGGAGCGCGCTCGCCAAGCAGATAAGGCAGAAAGATGAGTCCATTGGCACCCGGTTCGGTGTCGGAAATTGCCTCGAGGAGTTTTTCATAGTCAGCTTCCGTGACCAGCCGGCGCTGCAAAAACTTTTCCGCATACCATTTCAATACGATGCCGCCGTTGTTGATGGGACCACCGCTGATGAACAGGTCGTCGAACAGCTTGTAGTTGAACGTCATGGCACGGTAATTCAGCGTGGGTTTTTCGCCGGCAACACGTATTGCGCCGCTGGTACCAATGGTGAGGGCAGCGGTACCGGGAGAAGTAGCGAAGCTGCCCACGTTCGCCAGACAGCCGTCTGATGATCCAATGACGAACCGGGTGGATGCTTTCATGCCAAGGCGTGTAGCCATATCGTTGTCCATTTCGCGAACATGGTCTGTCGGCACTACGTCACCGAGCTGACCCGTGCGCAGACCACACAGGCTCCTTGAACGATCGCTCCATTGGTTATTCATGATGTTGAACATGCCCATGGCCGACGCGATGGCGTAGTCGGTTTCATAGACGCCAAATAGCCGGAACCAGACATAGGTCTTGATGGAGATGAAGTGCGCCGCCTGGCTGAAGAGCTGCGGAGTGTGCTCTTTCATCCATATGATCTTGCACAGGGGAGACATGGCGTGAATAGGCGTGCCCGTCTCGTTGTAGATCAACTCTCCATCGGCTGACTTGCGTAGCCTTTCAGCGATCGGTGCGCTGCGGTTATCGGCCCAGGTAATCATGTTGGAAAGGGGCGAACCGTCATTGGCAACAGGCAGGATGCTATGCATCGCGCTGCTGAGCACCACGGCGATCGGTTCATCATTGACCGCGGACGTAAGATCCGTAAGGCACTTCACGAATGAATCCCAGATTACGACGGCATCCTGTTCGCTGTAAGTAGGCTCCGGCTGAAGTGTAGGGTAGGATACCTGACGGACTTCTATGACCTTTGCGGTTGTACTAACGGCGACGGCCTTCGTGCTGCCCGTCCCAATGTCAATTCCTATTACGTAACCCATGAACTGTTCGTGTGGCCTTGAATTTAATAATTAAAACAAAAGGGCACCTGTTTTTTCAGGTGCCCTTCGGTTTAGTTAGGTAAAGGAAGGGTTACAACGGTCCGAACGGGGTGCGGTGACTACTCGCTACGCTGCGCCAAAGCGTCCCGATTGACTCTGTATCAGGACCAGCGGCCGCTGCGCTAACGGTTATTTTCAATTGTGTTCCATGTGTGCCTCAGCCTCGCGACGACGAATAGCGTCAACGGAGAATCGTCCGGCACCAAATATTACAAAGGTGATGAGGCCGACCAGTACCAGAATAGATAGCCAGAGTTCCATGTGTTGACCGAGTGACAAGAATCCTTTGGGCGCGTTCACCAGGAATACTGCGCCGATAAGGATTGGCAACTGTATCAGACAGGCGAAGCGAGTATAAACGCCTAGCAAGATCATAGGCCCACCCAGGATATGGGCAAACGCTACGTAATGCGCAATTGTCAGTCCCGCGAAGTGCACATTCAGTCCGGAGGCAGAGATCTCTAACGTATTGATATGCGTGATAAAGAAGAGCCCTTTGTAGGTAATGAACAGTCCGAGAATGACGCGAAACAAATCCAGGAATCCGGGACGATGACTATTACCCCAGTGTTCCATGTCGGTGATAATATTCATAACAAGGTTGTTTGGAAGTATACAAAGTTTACTAAAATTCCACGAGAATTGAAAGGTGAAAATAGAGAATTATCCAACCGCTAACGCAGGCTCAAATGGGTGGATGTTTTGCTGAAGCGCGCAACAAGGCGGCGCGAAAGATGGGAAGGGAAATGCTTGCATCTGAAAGGTGTGAATGCACAAAAAAAGGGCTGCTTGATGGGCAGCCCTTGGCAATTGGCGTATTATGTCTTGTCGATTAATAGTCGTTATTACGGCGATTGAAGCCACCGCCACCACCGCTTCCACCACGGTAGCCACCTCCGCCACTGCGAGGTGCATCGGTTCTCGGCCTTGCTTCGTTTACCACAAGGGTTTTACCAAGGAAATTAAATCCGTTAAGGCTGGTGATCGCTTGTCTTGCAGCTGATTCATCCGCCATCTCAACAAACCCAAAGCCGCGGCTGCGTTGGGTAACCTTGTCCATTACAATCTTGGCAGAAGAAACTTCGCCGTACTCTTCGAATAATCCCTTCAACTCTGGTTCAGACGCCTTGAAAGGGATGTTGGCAACGTAAATGTTCATTGTTAAAAGTAATAAATGAGAAATTAGTTTAGGTCAACTGAACAAACTTTGACTTCAACTGCTCGCGGTTTTGAGAGGGCCGGTGCAAAATAAGATCAATCAACAGTTAAAAATAGCAATAAAATCTGACTAAAGGGAAAAGATTACAATGTGGTTTTTTTTGACAATTTGTCAAGCAAGTTGGTGTGTACTATTTTCTACACGGTTTTGAGCTTGTTGCGGTTCCATCATGGGAAGCAGTTTACATACAGACGCTGCAACTTATCGGCTGAAATCTGCATTTTGTCGTCAAAACCTACATATAGCCAATAGACCTTCTCAAAGTTGCGAAGGTCTATGCTGCTATTTCGATGTTGTGAAAATTGGTGCTACAGAGCGAAAATTTGACCGTGGAAGACAGTAGTGCAGCCTTCGCGACAATGTTCGCTTGAACGCAGGATAACCCGTCTGGGTTTAGTAAGCCCGTTCAATCACACCTGATCCATAAACCTTCTTTTGAGCAGTTTTTGTGTTGCCCTTGTGCTTCACCGCCCCGCTTCCAAGCACCATAGCATCGAGCGTATTGGTCACGTTCAACAGGCACGATCCTGAACCAGTTACTTTGGCTTTCGCTGTTTCAAGACTGCAATTGTACGCATTTAGCGAGCCGGTTCCACTCACCAGGACATCGATGGATGAAGCATATCCACGCACGGTCAGTGAGCCTGGGCCGCTTACTTCTGCTTTGATTGTATTGCCTTTCAGATCGATGTCGATCGAGCCGCTACCGGAAACACCCATCGTTACATAATCTGATGCTATTGAGTTTTCTGACACGACCTTGCCACCACCGTTGACCTGGATGTCGTTAATGTTCTTGACGCTTACGTAAAGCTTCATCGTTGGATTCAGCTTGATGTCATCGATCTTCGCCCAAATGCTCTTGTTGGGATTGTCTGGCTTACGGTCGACATTAATCATCAGAATTCCATTTTCCACCTTCACCTCAGTGAGAGAAAATATTTCCGTGAGTGCTTCGATCGTTACTTCCTGTTTGTTGGTTTGTTTCAGGTAAACCGTGTAGTTGGAGTTCACGTAAATTCCTTTGAATTCGGGAAGTTCGAGTACCTTCTTGGTCGTTTGTGCCAGCGCCATCTGAGCGATACCTACCAGTAAGATCGTTATCGTTGATACGAGTTTCATAAATAGTTGTTTTTAGGTAAGTCAAATAACCCTCCTTAAAGGGGTATTCTGAAATCATCTGACGACCCAAATGGATACTGGTCGGCGCGCTGGGCGGATTAATTGGATAATTTGAGGGAAAACTTACCTGCCCTTTTTGAAAATGGCCTTCATGATGAGGATGAAGGCGATACCCCCGATGCACATGATCAGGAGGACTTCCGGGGTTATTTGCTTGACAGCATGCATAATTGACAGCAAAAACGATAACTGCTACGTCATTGCAAAATAATGTAAGAAAGAATTACAAGGTGAGTCGAATAACTGCTAATCGAGCCTGGTGGGAAAAGTGCCCAGGCCAATTTTTGCAACAACGTGCTAGAACTGAATGCGCAACTGAAATCGCACTTCTCTATCGAAAGAATAATGTCCTGCGGACTCACCCGGCGATAAGTCTTCAGGAAGAGTAATGACCGTTTCGGCGTAACGCGCCCAGACGGTAAGATGACGCGTAATGTCAATGCGCGCCATGAGCATTTTGCGTATACCTGTACCGTTGTAGGCTGGCATCGCGTAGGCAAACAGCACATCGTTCTCATAACTGTAGATGCGGTTATCGTAGTCGTCCGTGTCGAACAAGGCATACCGCGCGACCACCTCCCAACCGTCCCACCCGATGCGCAGGTCCTGCGATACGGCCATGCCCTGCGTAACAAAACCGTCTTGGGCAAAACGGCTTATTTGCATCTTTGTTCTGAAACGCAGGTGATCGCGTAACCCGACCTCTGCGTGTACCCAATAGTTGTCCTTTGTGCCGTAAACCTGGTTGAAGGTAGCGTACTCAATGGGCGCATTCCTCGCCTTAGATTCTTCCCGTGCCTGGACGTAGAACAAGACGTTGCGCGCTGGCTGATAACTGAAGCGCCACAACCATTCATAACCGGCAGATGGCGCATAAGCCCGGTAGCGAAGCCACGGAAAGGTGAACAGGTCAAAGTAAGCAGTGAACGCGACCTTCCGGCTGAATTGATAACGCCATCCCGCATAGGCGCCGTGCTCGTTTGCCGCTGTGCTATTTTCACTAATGGCATTGCTGAACCGCGTATGAAAATCGGGCTCGTAACGCCGGATCAGTAAGGCTGCATCCAGGCGTGGGGTGATGGATACCAACATCCCACCCACCCATCCCGTGCCTTGTCCGAGCGCCACGGCGAACTCTCCGAAGGTGGCGAATCGGCCGGCGTTGTAGCTGAAAAAAAGACCTGCATTGGAGAGTGTCCTGCCTCTGAAAGCGAACTGATTGTAAGGCATGTCCCTGGGCAAAATGGGCAGGTCGAAAACGCTTCGCGCAAACATGATCCCCAACTCAAAAGGACCTTGTCTTCGTTGTAGCACGCAACCCAGTTGTGTGTCCATGATTCGTTGCTTGCCAGATAATTCGGTTTCCGTTCGATGAAGGCCGGATCGTTGCAGCGAGGTGGCTACCGGACCGCTGGTTGCCTGATCAATGGAGGCATCGCGTCGTGCGCGGGAGCACAGGAGGGTTAACTCCAGTTTTAGCGGCAGGGCGAGCGACATTCCCACGCCGCGCAGGTTTCCTGATTCATAGGCCGATGTATATGGCACAATGCCGACGTTGACGCGGCGCATGGTGGTGATCGTTTCAGCACCCTTGCCGGGGCCAAAGGCACCTCCGAGCATCAATCCCTGACCAAATTGTGCCTGGAAGTCGCCCACTATGAGGTTGCGCACCATGCCTTTGTTTTGCAGTTGTCCATGAAACGACCAGCGATCGAAACCATAATAGCGGTTGCCGGGATCCCACCTCATGGGTTCGCCTGCG
>Ga0193752_1003499_pt1 | contig 10804 bp, 6 predicted proteins | sample H1c1metaG_FD_144924 | JGI IMG/M metagenome (GOLD analysis project Ga0193752, IMG submission 144924) | Soil microbial communities from a riparian zone of the East river system, Colorado, United States - H1c1 | ecosystem: Environmental > Terrestrial > Soil > Riparian zone | place: USA: East River...
GTGTGCCCTGTCTGCTTTGAATTGGACAGGCGCTCATCACCGCGGCCCCGTTCAAAAAAGTCACTCAAAATTGTTACATCCAGTCCTCTGATTACGTCCCATATAGTTGGTAATTCATAATTGCCCGCTTATCAGATCCGACCCGGGACTGGATGGGCTTTATACGTTGCCCACGTTCAAAATGCTTTTCATCACTAAATTATTATACAATGAAGCCGGCTGTAATGATTCTGGCATGCACGACCGTAATGATCTCTTTTTCGATCTCTGGCAATGGCCAGATACTTAAAAGCTTTGGCAACCGTGTAAAACAAAAAGTAAACGAAAGGATTAGTCGCAAAACAGATGAGGCTATTGATAAAGGGCTCGACAAAGCGGAAAATGCCGGGAAGGGAAAAGGTAAAACAAAAGACAGCACGGCGGTCCCGGACAATAATCAGGACAATGAGGCGGTCGCAGATCAAAATATAGATACTGCAAACGATCGGGCCTCAACAACCGCTGAACCAGCACTCCGGGTTTACTCAAAATTCGACTTTATCCCAGGCGATACCGTAATTGCCTATGACGATTTTTCGAAAGATGCCATTGGTGATTTCCCTGTCACATGGAATACCAATTCATCCGGTGAAGTAGTTACCTCCTCTACTCAAACGGGCCATCTGCTGATGGTCAGGAAGCCTGGAAAGTTCATTCCAGAATATATTAAGAGTCTTCCGGATAATTTCACGCTCGAATACGATATGATCTGCAACGATAGATTCAGTTATTATTCACCCGCTCTTTCACTTTATTTCCTTACTGGCGTTGGTGGCAAAGAGGTCTTTGATTATAGCTTCATCGCGTGGCAAAAGAGATCCGGGGTGAAAATCGGCGCTCATCCTTCCAATGCATCTTCTAATGGGGGAATAGCGTTTGCTGAAAATTTTGAAGACGGCACAAGCGTAATCAAAAACCAGATAAATACAGTCCAGTTTAACAGCCTCGCAGGCAAAACAAAGTTGCATGTTTCTGTATGGAGACAGAAACAAAGAATACGCGTCTATCTAAATGAAGAAAAGGTATACGACCTGCCTCGGGCGTTTCCTGCCGGAAAGACCTACAGTACGGTATTTTTTGAAGTTTCGAGTGAAATGAATAATGACAACGATCGCTATCTTATTAGTAATATAAAATTTTCAACTGGTACGCCGGATACCCGTAGCAAACTGATTACTGAAGGCAAATTTGTTACCAGGGGGATCTTGTTTGACATAAGCAGCGATAAAATAAGACCTGAATCCTATGGCGTGCTGAAAGATATTGCAGGCGTATTATTAGAAAATTCGTCTGTGAAGGTAAAGATAGTTGGACATACCGATGCTGATGGTAGCGACGCTGATAATATAGCGTTGTCGAAACGCAGGGCGGAGTCTGTGAAGAACAGCCTAAAAAATGAGTTCGGTATCGATGCATCGAGGCTTGAGGCTGACGGCAAAGGAGAATCCCAGCCCGTAGACAACAACACAACGCCCGAAGCCAAAGCAAATAACAGGAGGGTGGAGTTTATCAAGCTTTGAGCAGCATAAAACGGTAAACGAGATCTGTCACCAAATCGGTTAGTGCATTCGTGTCTACTTCGATGCCTCAGCCTGTTGTCTTCCCTGGGCAGCCATAACGGCCAGCGACAAAGCTGCATAATCACCGATGGCCTCACCAAGACCTGCAGCCACAATTGAGCAATCGGCACTCGAAGCCTCCAGCGCTTCTCGTCGGATCACTTCGAGCATAACCGGCTCCATCAGTTCCTTACTTCTTCCATAAATACTCCCGAGAATGATGACTTGGGGATTGATGAGATCGATCAGCACGGCAATACCTCTACCCAGATAAAATCCGCAGGTTTTATAAACTTCGATGGCTACAGGATCGCCCTGCTTTGCAGCTTCGGCAACTAGTTTCGCGGTCAGCCTGGGCAGATCTTTATGTGTGGGGCAGAACGATACGTTTTTTCCCATCTGAAGTTGTTCCCGTGCCTTTAGCTGAGCCAGCTGCGCAATTCCCCCACCGCTGCAGTAGCCTTCAAACGAACCCGCTTTCCCAAACCCCGCCGGCCCCGTTTCGGTAAGGCGCATGTGTCCGACTTCGCCGGCGAGGTCCGTGGTGCCCGAATATAATTTTCCGTCGAGTATCAGACCAGCACCCATGCCGGTACCGAAGGTCAGAAATACAACATTATCGTAGCCCACACCCGCTCCATATTTCCATTCAGCCACGGCGCAGGCATTGGCATCATTCTGAAGAGTCGTTCTCACACCAAAATGTTTCTGGACGATGTCGACAATCGGGATATTATCCCATCCCGGCAAGTTGGGAGGAGACAAAATCATTCCTCTCTTACTGCTCAGCGGACCGCCGCAACTGATACCTATTCCGTCAAGCGAATCCCTGGAGTGGTCATGCTGCTCCAAAAGTTCGTCTGCGGCGGAAAACAAATGCCGGATCATCTCAGCAGGCGTACCGCTGGTTGGAATACCTTTTTTTGTTATGATTTCGGGTTTGGTTCCGTTTGCTTCTGCTCCTAAAATGACTGCACACTTTGTGCCTCCAATATCAAATCCTAAAAGCATTGTATTTTAATTTTATGATCAGGGTGCGGTCAACGGCGCTATTGAAACAGCATGAAAAATGGCAGCCCCGTGCTTTACAAATAACCAGAGCTGCTTCCCTTTTTCTTCTGGTAAACGGTTAACAATGCAACGCCTGTTGCCGATGCATACGTCGATGATATCATCCTTCACGATTACGTCAATAGAAATTGTATTATTCAATCCATCTACTCCATTTATTGAAGTGTTGTGGAGACTGACTTTGTGATCGTCAGGAATCAAAGCAATCTTATATCCTTTTTCGGCTTTCTGAGACGCGTGTACAATCAGCCCATACTCCTCTATATTACCTAGCGGCTCCACTTCCAGGTGAATTTTCATATTTGCCGGCACATCATCAAAATAGAGACTTCCCATTCCATTGTACGATGTGATTTTCATGTTTCCATCGGGTAAAACCGCCGTAAGTGAATCGGTAACTGGTTTCAGTGAAAGCGGCTTTCCAGCGGCAGGAACCGTTTCGGGTGCGAACTTAGTGGCCAGCGATCCGTCTTCCAACTGGACGACTTCTCGGAGTACGATATTCCCGCCGAAACGCTCATGACCATTGTCTTTGTTCTCATTTCTGCTTGGTATCCATCCCGCGGCTATCCGACGGCCGTTTGTGAATTCTGCTGTTTTGACGACGTTCGACCAATCCTCGTTGAATGCCTGACTAGACGGATATTCCCAGGGACCATACATGTGTTTTGATTTCAGATAGAAGGTGTTTCCACCCTGCCCATAGATCAGGTAATACCATCCCTTCCAGAAGAAATAATCGGGACATTCCGGTACGTCGTTCTGGTTCACGATCAGTGGCGGCTTCACTTCCCACTTCTGTAGATTCTTTGAAGTGAGGTGAACCATTGCGCCATTGGATGCGCTTACCGAACTGTCGGTTGCCGAGGAAACAAATAGGTGAAAAGTTCCTGTTGAATCAACAACAACTTTCGGATCCCGGAAGTTTCTCTTGCTGTAACCGGGTGCGGATGTATAAAAGGGATTGGGCTTCTGTTTTTTGAAATGAATGCCATCCTTACTTATGGCATAACTAAGCTGTTCGTTTACTTTGCCTTCCTTATTAATAAGTCTTGTGGCATAAAAAGCATAAAACTGGTTGTTGGCAAACACAACCGAACCCGTACAGATCGATTTCTCCCAATCCTCGTCGATCCCGATTACAATTGGGTGATGCTTCCATGTTACCAGATCTTTTGAGGTGCTGAGCACCCATTGATGGCCCCCAAGCCCATTCAATGCAGCATGATGAGCAGAATCCAGCAACCAGTACAAATAATAAGTCTCATTGTGGTAAAACGGAATGCAGTCTCCGACAAAAAGATTGCCCGCGGGTTTAAAGTATTGAATGTCCTTTACCTGTTGCACTGTGGGATTGTAATTCACGTGCATCTGGGCGTAGGTCTGCAAAATAAAAAGCTGCAGGCAACAAAAAAATATCGTTTTCATCATAAATTATTTTGTGAGTGTTTCTTAAAGGTTCCGTGGACTTCCACCATTGCGCCAGTGTTTTTCTATGTCTTCCAGTGATCTTCCCTTCGTTTCAGGAATATAAAAATATCCCCAGAAAAGTCCGACCAGGCAAACTCCAGCGTAAAGCCAGAACGTTGCCGCGATGCCGATGCCATTGATCAGTTTAAGGAATGTAAATGCAATGACCGCATTGAAACCCCAGTGTGCAAGCGATCCAATGCTCATGCCGATGCCTCTGACATTTAATGGAAATATTTCAGAGATTAACAACCACCCAAGAGGGGCGAGGCTGATGGCAATGAACATGATGTAGCAAACTATGCTGAGCACTGCAAACACGGGAAGACTGGCACCGAGCCATTCCTTAAAATAGAAACAGAGGCCGAGTAAAGCAAGAGATGGAATCATACCCGAAATTCCAATTATATATAGCCTTCTGCGACCCACACGATCGAGCAGCAAAACCGATATGAAGCAGGCAAGTACATTCACAGATCCGATAATTATTGCGGGTAGGATGGATTCGGTATTACTGACTATTCCTGCCATCTGAAAGATGATCGGTGAGTAATAAATGATCGTATTCACTCCCGAGAATTGTTGAAAGAAGAAAATCCCAACAGTAATAATCAACGCGGGCCGCAACCATGGTTTGAGTATTTCCTTACCTGCAGACTTGTTTCCCCGGCTGATTCTTATTTCTTCTTCTATATCGCGCATAGTTTTAGCGACCATGTCATCATCTTCTGTTCTCATCAAAACTTCTTTCCCTTTTTCCAGTTGATTTTTACTGATCAGCCATCTTGGCGTTTCCGGTAGAAAGAACATGCCGGTCAGTAATATGGCGGCGGGTATTATACCCAGGCCGAACATCCATCTCCAGGATTCGGGATTATTGTCGTCCGACAACCAGTAATCAGTTATGTATGAAGCAAGGATCCCGATGGTGATCATCAGCTGATTGAGCGTCACCAGGCCACCGCGTCTCCTGGCGGGAGACACTTCTGCGATATACATCGGCACCACAAAGGAAGTAATTCCGATGGCGAAGCCGATTAGTATGCGCATTGCAATCAGCATTTCAATACTTGTCGCAAAAGCACAACCCAAGGCAGCTACTCCGAAGATTACGGCGTTGATAATGATCATTTTCTTTCGTCCCCAATAATCGGACAACTTCCCACTGATGATGGCGCCAATGATCGCCCCCACCAGGACGCTGGTGGTGGTCCACTCCACGTCGGCATCGTCGAGATGCCAGTACTGTTTCAGGAATGGCAGGGCACCGGAAATAACCCCGGTGTCGAAGCCAAACAGCAGTCCGCCAACCGCTGCGATAACTGCCATGAGCAACACACTCGATTTTTTTTGCATGTGGAAATTGTTTGTCACCAGTTGGTGTTCTGTGTATATAATCCTTTGCTATAATTGATCTGATTCAACGGTATGGGAAGATATTCGTCTCTTCCTTTCTGAAAACTGGCCGTCTGCAGATAAGTTCGTTTTGAAGATTCTGTTGAAAAATAGTGATTGAGGTACTCCGCCGCTATGCCCCAGCGGACGAGGTCGAAAAAGCGACTGCCTTCCATGGCAAATTCAAGTCGTCGCTCCCATTCTAATGCCTGCCTCGCTTCATCCTCCGTCCAGTCGGTATTAACACCCTGCTCGTAAAGTTCAATTTTGTAAGTTGAAGTGTAGTTGCCATTCATTTGCTTCAGACGTCCAGTACTGTTGACGGCTCTTTGTCTGACCTGGTTGATCAGTGGCAGTGCTTCATCCTTTCGGCCCAGTTCAATAAGCGCCTCGGCCTTCCATAACAACACGTCGGCAAAACGGATTAGTTGCCAGTTACTCGAGCTGCTCATAAACGGTGGTATTTTCTGAAATGTTGGGTCGTCGGGAGCTACAGTTCCTTTGAGGGTAGTGTAATAGCCATAAATTGCGGGAGCGCGCGCCCAGGATTCCTGGTAAATGAAATCGGGTTTGTATTTCCACGGGTGGCCGGGAATGGCGACAGTATGATCGAGCCGCGGATCGAAGGTGTTTACTATGAAATCATCGCCTTCTGTAACATCGATATCATCATAGTGCTCGAACATCGGCAAACCATTGGCATCGGTCTTGAACGCATTCACCAGGTTCTGACTGGGAATATGCTGCCAGCAACATCCAAATTCCTGATTCATGGGATAAACCAATGCCTGACCCATGTTTATACGCCCAAATGGTGTTCCGTCATCTCTGGAATACTGAATTGCAAAAACGGATTCCTTGCCATTTTCCGTACTACCCTGAAAGTTTTCGGAAAAGTCGGCCGCAAGATCATACTTCCCTGAACCAATCACTTCATCCGCCAGTGAAACCACGTCATTGAGGTCGCCCGGATCTATGCCCGTAACGGAATTGTCTTCGTCCTGGCGGTAAGCCTTGTAAAGAAGTGTCTTGGCAAGATAGGCCTGGGCTGTGCTTTTCAAAGGTCTGCCGATTTCCGACTGCTCGTCGGGCAGGTTATCGATGGCAAATCTGAACTCGTCAGCGATCTTGCTCCACAACTCATCGTTTGTAAACTGTCTGTTTGAAACTGTGCCATAAGCTTTCTGGTCGATTGTTTCATCAATGTACGGCACGTATTTAAAAAGGATCTTGAGCATGAAATAAAAATGTCCGCGCAGGAATCGCATCTCTGCAGTTCTCACAACTTTATCCGGATAAACAGAAGCGTCGACCGCGTCAATTCTTTCGAGCGCTTCATTGACCCGCCGGATCGCGTTATAGCATTGCGCCCACATTAGGTCGGTCCGCGAATTGGACGTACGGTTGGTCACAAAAGTTTCGTAATCGTGCCATTCGGAATTATCACCCGGACCATCGCCTCCTTTGTAGGCATCGCCGCTGCGCATACTTCCCCATGGCCATAGACTGTAGGAAGTGTGGATCATCTCGTTACCCAGCGCAGAATAGGCAGCAACAACGAGTTTGTCAATATTTTCGGGCGTGTTCAGCTTTTCACTGTCAATAGCTCCCTGTGGCGTCTGATCCAGAAATTTTTTACAGGAAACAGTTGCCGTCAGAATCATGAACAGGCAAATGAATAACTTTTTCATCATGTAACGTTTGAATCGTTAAAAAGTAAGATTGAGACCTATTGTACCCATGGAAGGAATCGGGTATGCATTATTGACCGATTCAGGATCCGTAGCAGAAATAGATTTGCTCTTGACCATGAAAAGATTGCTCCCCTGGATAAATATCTGTGCACTCTGAAAACGCAGTGATTTCAGTTTGTCTCTCAGCGTGTAGGACAACTGAACATTGCGTAGTCTCAGATACGACCCATTTTCAACATAGTAGGTGGATGTTCTGCCCTCATCATTTTTGTTGACCAGCGTTAAAGCCGGAATACTTGATCCGGTGTTCGAAGGCGTCCAGGCATCGAGTACGCGGGCGCCCCAGTTGGTTCCGGGCCACAGGGAAGAAAAGTCAGTGTAGGTGATATTGTCGTTGTATACATCAATTCCTTTTACACCCTGAAGGAAAAAGCTGAGGTCAAAATTTTTGCATCTGATCGCGAAATTGATTCCGTAGGTGAAATCAGGATCGAATTTACCTATGTAGTCGCGGTCATCATCATTGATGATGTTGTCTTTATTCAGGTCGCGGAATCTGAGTCTGCCGACTCCTTTGCCAGGTTGGGCTGGCGAATTGTCCACCTCATTCTGATTCTGGAATAAGCCGTCTGCGATGAAACCAAACCGGGAATTGATCGGTTGTCCGATAATTGTTTTGTTGGTGCCATTTCCTGGGTAGGCGGTAAGTACTTCTTCGGGCAGTTTTGTAACCTTATTTCTATAGGTTGCCATGTTACCTGTTACTGTGAACTCTATATCCCGGCTGATTGTTGCTGTATAGGACAGTAAAAATTCCAATCCGGTGTTTTGCATCGAAGCACCATTGAACCATCTGTTGCCACCCTCACCAATCACTGCGAGATAACCAGGGTTGATGAGGATGTCCGAAGTTTTCTTAACGAAATAGTCCACCGAACCGACCACCTTGTTGTCGAAAAGACCGAAGTCGACGCCGATATTCGACTGGGTGGTAGATTCCCATTTCAGTGAATCGTTGCCAAGCTGTGTCCTCACAAACCCGCTGGGCAACTGTCCGCTTCCGGCGCCGGTGAGGTCATAAGCCGTACCAAGATCAGTATCAAAAATATGCTCGGTGCCATATATCGCCGAGTATAAACTGTTTGTGGCATTGTTGGCGATCTCCTGATTGCCGTTCTTACCCCAGCCATATCTGATCTTCAGGTCGGAAATTACGGGGACGGACTTCTTTATAAAACTTTCTTCACTTAGTCTCCATCCTGCTGAGAATGCTGGAAATACACCGTACCGGTTCGCGCTACCGAATCGTGAGGAACCATCTCGCCGCAAGGTTCCGGAGAGCAGATATTTATTGCTGAGTGAGTAGTTGATCTTACCAAAAAATGATGCGAGTGAGTAAGCGCTTCCTATGCCTCCGTTCTGCACATTTGATGACCCTGCGTCGAGATAGGAGTAGTCGATATTTTCAAGGACATATCCCTGACGGCTACCCGTAAAATTCTGATTGAGATATTTGATCTGCTCCGAACCAGCGAGGACTTCAAAACGGCTCTGATCAATTTCGAAGTTATAGTTCAGCGTATTCTGCCAGATCCAGTTTCCTTCTAGTACTTGAGAAGTTGACACCTGATTGGAAGGGTCCGATAAGAAACCGGAGACATAGGATTTGCGGAGTGTTCGCTGAAAAGTGCCATCGTAGTCAACTCCAAATGTCGAACGCAGGTGTAGGTTTTTGATTATTTCAAGATCGGCAAAGGCATTTCCGAATACGCGAAAGAAGTGGCTTTTGTTCTGTTTATTATCTTCTATCAGTCGAACCGGATTGTGCCGGTCGGTCATACCTGATGCGGGTCCACCCCATCCGCCGGCTTCGGTATGAACTGGAACGATCGGCTGCTGAACAAGTGCCGTAAACATCACGTCACCGACAGGCACCAGGCTGTTCTTGATATACGACGCAGAAAGATTTTCTCCAATCTTTAACCTGTTATTAAAAAAACTGTAGTCGGCATTCGCTCTTGCGGTAACCTTTTGATTGAATGTTTCCTTTACAATTCCTTTGTTGCCGAAGTAGCCGATTGAAAAAAGTGAATTTCCCCTCTCTGAGCCATTCGAAAAAGTGAGGTTGTACGATTGAAGAATTGAGGTCTGGGCAATCTCATCGTACCAGTAGGTATCTGCGGGGCGCATCGTGTTGGCGGCATCAATATATTCCGGAAGAACGACCTGGTTTAGGACGGGATTGTCAAAATCATTGTTCCAGTCGAACTGGTAGATTTGATTGTTGTTGGGATCCGATCTGTCATTTACAGATGCCTGGAAATAGGCCGCACCTCGTTGCTGCGCATTCAGGGTCTTCAGTTTTGTGTTGTAATATTCCATTGAGACAGACGCGTTGAAATCAACCCTGCTGTAACCCTTTTTTCCTTTTTTGGTAGTGATGATGATCACGCCGTTTGCTGCACGCGACCCGTAGATAGAAGCGGATGATGCATCTTTGAGCACCTGCATGGACTCAATGTCATTCTGATTCAGTTCTTCAAGCCCTCTTTTGGTAGGTATGCCGTCAACGACATACAAAGGATCGTTATTGCCGAGTGTGCCAATACCTCTTATCCGAACGGTTGAAGCTCCGGAGGGATTGCCGTTTGAGGTGATAAACACTCCCGGAACGCGGCCTTGTATGGATTTGATTGCATTGCCGGTAGGGATGTCTTTGATCTCTGATATATTTACAACCGATACCGCTCCCGTAAGATCCGCTTTCTTTTGCGTCTGGTATCCCGTAACCACCACTGTATTCAGATCAACAGTTCCTTGATTGAGCAACAGTGAAAGATTTCCCGTCGAAGCGTCGACTTTGACACTGGCCGACACCATGCCGATATAAGACGCGGTAATCGTTTCTCCTATCCGGCTTTGTATTGAGAATCTGCCGAGGCTGTCTGTTGTGACTGATCTGCTGCCCGACTGAACGGTCGCGCCGGCGAGTGGCGCGCTGGTGGCGTTGTTGATTATCCTGCCGCTGACAACCTTCTGTTGTGAGTGGAGGATCGCCGAAAATGACATTAATAGAATCGTTAGAGTGAATTTCATAACCGTTGTTTTTAAAATTGTTGGAAGGCTTCATTATGGCGTATTCAGACCAATAGTCCACAGGAGGCGGCCTCAGCAGAAAAAGAATTGTACTTCTCATAAGTGTTAGTTAAACGTTTAACTTGAAAAACAAAAAAAATCATATTTCCCCACAGGACTCACCCGCGACAAAATCGGCGGGCAACAATATCTGCGTTGTTATTTTTTTATCCTCCATTATACTTAGTAGGGTTTCCACGGCTATTTTTCCCATGGCTTCCAGCGGTTGCCTGCAATGGGTGATTGCATGTGGATACAATTCAAAGGCCTCGGCTTCGTCGAAACTGAGCACATGGACGTCATCCGGCACTTTCAGTTTCATGCGAGTCAGGTGCTTCATTCCATTGATGGCCAGGGTGTCGGTGGCAAAGAAAATCGCCAGTTTTTCTTTCGAATGTTTCAGCAGTTCATCGATCGCCGGTCCGAGTTCCCTATCCATGT
>Ga0193752_1003500_pt1 | contig 10804 bp, 6 predicted proteins | sample H1c1metaG_FD_144924 | JGI IMG/M metagenome (GOLD analysis project Ga0193752, IMG submission 144924) | Soil microbial communities from a riparian zone of the East river system, Colorado, United States - H1c1 | ecosystem: Environmental > Terrestrial > Soil > Riparian zone | place: USA: East River...
ACCGGATCAGGGACCGTATGGCCAAACCCGCAAGGATACTCGTTCCCGCCAAACTTATTGTACATGAGAGTTGTGGCAGCAAAAAGGTTTCCAGAGAACTCAGATCTTCATTATAAACGATAATACAATCCATATGTCAGAGCAGAACAAAAGACGCGCATTCCTCAAAACGATTGCAGTTGGCGGCATGGGTGCTGCGGTGGCTCCCTCTACTCTTCTTCAGGCCGGTGAGCCGGCTACAAAAGCTGGAGAAGCCACGCCACCACCAGTAACTACTTCGAACTACATCGCGCCAAAAAGGGATAAATACAATAGCCCTTACACCGGTGAAAACCTTAGCCGGCTCGCATTTCCCATCGGCGGCATTGGAGCTGGCATGTTCTGCCTCGAAGGTACCGGCGCCGTCTCCCACATGAGTATCAGGAATCATCCAGACGTATTCAATGAGCCCAGCATGTTTGCAGCGATTTCCGTAAAAGGGAGAACTAATGGAGTAAAAATTCTTGAGGGTCCTGTTCCCACCTGGAAATTATTTGGTCAAAAAGGAACGGGCAACGGAGCGTCGGGAACAACATTTGGCTTGCCACGTTTCAGGGAAGCGACCTTCAATACCGCTTTTCCATTTGCGGAAATCGAACTCAAAGACGATGATATTCCCCTGTCGGTGAAGCTAACCGGGTGGAGCCCATTCATCCCGACTGACGAGGACAATTCCAGTCTTCCTGTCGGTGCCTTCGAATATGAATTTGTCAACAACGGAAATACCGCAGCCGAATCTGTTTTTTCCTACTCTTCCAAGAACTTCCTTTCGGGACCAGCGGAAGAAAATGGAGAAAACAGCATAGGAAAAATAAAGAATGGATTTCTATTACAGGTTGAAGGTTCGAAAGCAAAACCGTGGATGAAAGGAAGCTTCGCCATCTTTACCGATCAATCTGAAACCATCGTTGATCATTGCTGGTTCAGGGGAGGATGGTGGGACCCCATCACGATGGCCTGGAACAATATCAGGGATGCCAATACCAAACCGGTCGAACCTGTTGAAAAGGATGCGCCCGGTGCCACGCTTTATGTAAAATTCACACTACAGCCGGGCGAAAAGAAAAAAATAAAATTACTCAGTGCCTGGTACGTTCCTGAAACCAATCTGAAGGTTGGGAAGAAGGGTACCAATGATAAGGAAAATTGCGATCCTGCATCGGGATGCTGCTCTGCTCCTGAGGATATTGGCATCAAGACCGGCAAGAAAACAAACGCCGAAAATTACAAACCCTGGTACAGCAGCAAGTTCGATTCCATTCAGGATCTTATCGAATACTGGACTACGGGTTATGATGGTCTTTTTGAAAAGTCCACCTTGTTCAGAAAAGCATTTTATTCCTCTACACTTCCCGCTGAAGTGATCGAAGCCGTTGCTGCCAACCTCACGATCATCAAATCGCCGACCGTCCTTCGGCAATATGATGGTAAACTGTGGGCCTGGGAAGGCTGCGCCGATGACACAGGATGTTGTCACGGCAGTTGTACCCACGTGTGGAATTATGCTCAGGCCATCCCGCATCTTTTTCCCAACCTGGAACGCAGCCTCAGGCACACTGAATTTTGTGAGAACCAGAATAAATCCGGCCACCAGGTATTCAGGGCCAACATGCCCATCAGTATTCCCAATCATGATTTCCACTCGGCTTCCGACGGACAACTTGGGGGCATCATGAAAGTGCATCGCGACTGGCGGATCAGCGGCGACAATCAGTGGCTGGCCAAATTATATCCCATGGTCAAAGTCAGCATGGATTATTGTATCAAGACCTGGGATCCACGTGGCAAGGGGCTTGTTGAAGAACCACACCACAATACTTATGATATTGAGTTCTGGGGACCCGACGCGATGATCACCAGTTTTTACCTGGGCGCACTGCAGGCGATGATCGAAATGGGAGTGCAGTTAAAGAAAGATTCAAAAAAATACAAGGGCCTACTCGCCAAAGGAAAGGCCGCACTCGAATCCAGGTTATATAATGGAGAATTCTTTCACCAGGATATCCAGTACGAAGGTCTTTCCGCACCGGATCCTACGAAGGTTAAGTCTTTCGGCGGCGACTATTCCGAAGAAGCGAAGGAAATACTTAAGAAGGAAGGTCCGAAGTACCAGTATGGCCTGGGTTGCCTTAGTGATGGAGTGCTTGGTGTGTGGATTGCCAGCGTCTGTGGCCTCCCCGATTTCGTGGACGCTAAGAAAGTGGAAAGTCATCTCTTGTCGGTGCATAAATACAACCTGCGCACCAACCTCAGTGAGCATGCGAACCCACAGCGGCCATCTTATGCGCTGGGAAACGAAGGAGGTCTTTTGTTGTGCACCTGGCCCAAGGGAGGAAAGCTGTCCCTGCCCTTTGTGTACAGCGATGAAGTTTGGACGGGTATAGAATACCAGGTGGCGGCTCACCTGATGCTCATCGGTAAGGTGAAAGAAGGATTGGACATCGTAAGGCTCTGCCGCGACCGGTATGATGGACGATTCAGGAATCCCTTCAATGAGTATGAATGCGGTCACTGGTATGCACGAGCCATGTCCAGCTTCGGCATGTTGCAGGGACTCACCGGCCAGCGCTATGATGCGGTGGACAAGACCCTTTACATCAATTCGAAAGTGGGTGATTTCAAAAGTTTCATTTCCACCGCAACAGGATTCGGAACAGTTTCATTGAAAAATGAACAGCCTTCCATTGAGGTCGCTTACGGCACAATTGATGTTAAAAAAATGGTGGTCAATGGGAAAACAGTTAAAGCCTGATGGTGATCGGGAAAGATATCGTCGTGAGCCTGCGGTATGTAATGAGAAATCAACATGGCGAAATCCTCGAGAACACCATGGAGGGCATGCCTGCTACCTATATCCAGGGAAGTTCGGGGATATTGCCACTGCTGCAAAAACCGCTAGAAGGGCTTAAAGCGGGGGACCGGAAAAAATTATCCCTTCCAGGTTCGGTCACAGGCTCCGGCGACCTGTATTTTGAGGTGATCATCGATCACCTGCGCGAATCGCTCCCCGAGGAGCTGATGCTTGGTTACCCGGTTTTACTTAATGAGAAAAAGTGCGAGGAAGATTGCGATTGTTATACTCAGGATTCAAAAAAATAAAATTGTCATGACCATTCACCTACTCACCGGTTTTCTTGGAAGTGGAAAAACAACTGCTATTCACCAGGCCTGCAAATTAATGATGGCAGATGGTATCTCTGTGGCCGTTATTACCAATGACCAGGGTATCAAACTTGTTGACAACGGTTTTTTTTCCAGTGAACAGATACCGGGCAGACAGGTAACTAACGGGTGTTTCTGTTGCAATTACAATGAACTCGATAAAAATATCGATGCGCTGATCAAAGACGTTAAACCCGGGGTGATCTTTGCTGAATCGGTCGGTTCATGTACGGACATCGTCGCTACCGTAATGAAACCACTCCTTAAATTCAGACCGGCTCTGAAAGTCACTTTTTCCACTTTTGCCGACATCCGCCTGCTGCATCTGATGCTTAAACCCGGTGGTTCCATTTTCGACGAAACGGTGGACTATATTTATCGCAAACAACTTGAAGAAGGCGAGATCATTGTTATTAATAAAACGGATCTATCGGATAGCCAGCAGAGTGCGGAGGTGGAGGCATGGATGAAGGATAAATATCCCGAAAAACAATTGATCTTCCAGGATTCCAGGAATGAGGATCACGTACGCAACTGGTTGCATGCCCTGGCTGATTATTCTAATCAACAGTTACCACAATCACTTTCGATTGACTATGATATTTATGGTGCGGGTGAGGCCAAGCTAGCATGGTTCGACCAGGAACTGGAAATTATCAGCCTAAACAATGAGGCCGGAACCGACACCCTGATTTTTATCAAAGAGTTACAGGATGCAGTCCGGCTCAGGGGTTTTCCCATTGGCCACCTGAAATTTCTCATCGATGGAAAATATAAGATCAGTCATACGGCCTTGTTTGACGCGGATGAGAACGAACGTATATCTCTCCCCCCTTCCGGTAAGGTAAACCTGCTGGTCAATGCAAGGATTGAAACTGCACCCGAAACACTACATCAATTGGTCAATAGTGTGATTGCTTCGGTAGAATCGTCAAGAGACTGCAAAATTCTTGAAACCAGTTTATCGGCCTTTCAGCCGGGATATCCAACACCCACCCACCGGATCGCTGAAGCCTCGATATGAAACATAGTTCAACCGCCAGTTACATCGCGGAATTCCTGGGAACCATCGCCGGTGCATGCGCCGGCACTGGCGTATGGAAGCTCATGTCGATGAAATAACCTTCGGGTTAATTTCCATCTAATCTGCTACATTTATGGCATAATATGAACGGTATGCAGTCCCCTCTCCCCTTCTACCACAAACTGGCTGCCAACCTGCTGATAATAGTTATTCTTGGCACGATCCTTTTTCTTGGCCGTGACATTCTGATGCCCATGTGCTTCGCCGCGGTGCTGGCTATCCTTTTACTTCCGATCAATAACTGGATGGTAAAAAAAGGAGTACCCCAGGTGGCATCCATGCTGATTTCGATTTTTCTGGCACTGGCCTTTATTACCGCTGTTTTGTACTTTTTATCAAAACAGATCGGTGGATTTCTGGAAGACTTGCCGGCGATTAAGAAGAATCTGAACGCCCATCTTCAAACAGCTCAGCAGTGGATCCGGGAAAATCTGAATATCACCAAAAAACAGCAGAACGAAGCGGTAACCAACGCTACGAATGACATGAAACACTCCGGCCCGGGTATGGTGGGATCTACTTTTGTGTCTGCAGCCCAGGCCCTCGTGATGCTGGTCCTGCTTCCCATCTATACTTTTTTAATGCTTTACTACCGGGTGTTGATCAAACAGTTCCTCCTGGAAGTATTTGCCGAAAAACACCGTTCGAAAGTAGAAGACGTTTTGCAAGAATCACGAACCATCATTCAAAGTTACATGCTCGGCCTTTTGGTGGAAATGGGTATAGTTACCATTTTAAATGCGATTGGTTTTTTTATTGCCGGCATAGAATATGCCATCTTTCTGGCTGTATTGGCAGCGATCCTCAATTTGATTCCCTATGTGGGAATGCTCATCGCCGCCATCATCTGTATGGTCATCACACTAACTACATCAAACAACATCAGCTCTGTGCTTTCAGTGGCTGTTGTACTCACGATTGTTCAGTTTATCGACAACAACGTGCTGATGCCATATGTCGTCAGCTCCAAAGTGCGTATCAATGCGCTGGTCAGCATACTGGGAGTATTGATAGGCGGAGCCCTGGCGGGTGTGTCGGGCATGTTTCTTTCCATCCCTGGTCTTGCCATCCTCAAAGCCGTATTTGACCGCGTCGACGGCCTTCAACCATGGGGTATGCTTCTTGGCGATGACCAGTCTCTTGACCGGATCAAGAAAAAAAGACTGGCGAGAGCAAGAAAGGCAAAAGCCGCCTGACAGCTCACACCAAATAGCCGGGTAACCATTTATCACATTGATCTGAGGAAGATCTGACCGCGCGATCGAATTAAGAATGAGCCGGCGATCAGGATCGTAAGTTTACGATGATGGAATTCCGATCACTTTTTAATGCAAACTCATTTGCGAATCCTTCATAAAATTTACGATCTTTAAAAACATGTTGATTATCCATAATAAGGAAGTACCGCCCCCACAGAGGAGGATCCCTTTATGAATTCAGTTAGCGAAACAAAGAAAATAATTGCTTCAACGCTGAAAGTTCTCCCCGCGGTTACATTTTCCCTTCTTGATGCATACGGATTTTCACTTGCCGAGGACTTACTTGCCCCTGCAGATTATCCCACTACGAATCAGTCAAAAAGGGAAGGGTATGCGGTAAGATTTGGCGACATTTCCACACCTCTTGCCATAATTGACAATAATTACTCCAATAACAGTAATGACTATGCGATCACGGCCGGCCAGGCAATGGTTGTACAGTCGGGACATCCCCTGCCACAGGGTGCCGACACGGTGATTTCAGGTGAGGCCGTTCATGTGGAGGCCAACCTGCTGACCGTCGAGGCCGACCTGGCCCAACCGGGAATGAATGTGGTGCTTCAGGGATCGGAATCCTCCAAAGGACAATTGCTAATGAGCAGGGGTGAGGAACTGAGCCCATCAGCTATTGGATTCCTGGCATCAAAAGGCCTTGGCGAAGTATCTGTTTTCAGACCTCCTGTAATGTCGATCGTAAGTGTCGGCAATGAATGGATCGAACCCGGTAGATCACTCAACACAGGCGAGCACTTTGAATCCTGCACCTATAGCCTGAGGGCCGCGATAAAACAATGCAACCTAAATGTTCACCGAATTTTCCACACTGACGCCGACCGAGAATCCATAGCTACAGTGTTCAATGCAGCGCTGAATGTTAGTGACATCATACTGGTCACGGGCTGCATAGACAAAGATGCAGGTCACCTGGTAGAATCGGCCATTGAAGGTTGCGGGGTGGACGGACTGGTGAACGGGGTGAGACAGTCCCCTGGCAACGATTTGTATTTTGGATCGATGGATTCAAAAGCCATTTTCATCCTGCCCGGAGGTCCAATTTCTGTACTCACCTGTTTTTATGAATACGTTGTCCAGGCAATCGAGATCATGACTCGGAAAAAAAATACAATTCCTGTTATCAAAGCATCAATGGCCGGGCCTTTTCAGAAACCAGGCGACCTCACTTATTTCCTGAGCGGAAAATATGCCAAAGGAAGGGTGACTCCTGTTCTTTCCGCTGCGCTGACAGGTATCAAATCATTCATCAGTTTCAACTGCCTGATTATACTTCCACAAGAAGAGATCAATTTCCAGATCGGTGAAGAAGTGGAAGTTCACCTTTTACCCTGACACAAATCACTTCAGAAACTGGTCATATTCCGAATCTATCTGGTATAGCTCCACTCCCCATTTGCGCAGGTTGGCGATGTCTCTTTTTCCGCCTTCCATGTAGCCAATGTTGGTATAATGAAATTTGTTGATCGAAGGCACCACGAGTATTTTGTTCTGTTGCGCCCATCTTACGTCTGCTTCCGTGAGCACATTGCCATGTTCAAACAGGTAATATAGATCAGGATTCAGCTGTTTCTTATTCTGAAGTTCTTTTAGTTCAGCCATCGGGCAGCCGACTTTTGCCTTGCCGGTAAAATAGTTTCTCGTTTCCGTTGTTCCAATAAACAAGGCATACTCAAGCAAATGATATTTTGAAAGGAGCTGTTCAATCTTCCTGAAAGACGCGGTGTCGTTTCCCGTGATCTTGTTGTCGATCATTACCTGCAGTCTTCCACTACAATACTTCAACGCATCCTCCAGCAGCACCGGCTTCACTCCATCCCTGTCACTTTCCAGCTCTTTGATATCCTTCCAGTCCAGTTCCTGCGTTCTCCTGTTAAGGTGGTAGTATTTAACAAAATCTGGATTGTGGTGCATGATTAGCTGGCTGTCTTTTGACAACCTCACATCCACTTCTATCATATGATATCCCCGGCGGTAAGCGGCCTTCATCGCGGTGGTGCTGTTTTCTGTATATGTGCTGTCCACAACACCGCCCCGATGGCCGATCAATCGGATTGGGTTCGTCCGTTTCGACTGGTAGGGACCAGAGACAAGTTTCACCGGCATTTCGGGTTTTGTATCATCGAGTACGATCACATAATATTCTTTGCCCCCCGGAAGCACCCGCACCACTACATGGCCGCGCTGGCTTTTATAGGCTTTGTCGATCAGCGGGCCGATCACAATCCTGTTGGCTTCGAGCATGTTGGTGCTGAATATATCGCGGGGCCCATCATATAAAAAAGGAGTGGTCATCCGGATCAATACTTCATGGCCTGGGTGGTCCGATGACCAGGTCTGCCCGATCCAAACCCTTGGACGGAGTGCCTGTACCAGGTTTTCATTGACTGCATCGCGGTTGCCATGATGATCGAGCGTGGCAACATCCACGGGGCCTATTGCGGCAGCCATCACGGATTCTACATCGCGGTTGGGGTCATCGCCATAAAAAACATTGCCTGGATTGTCGCCGCCGGTATAATAAGTAAATGGCCCATAGTTGATGGTGATGGCATTGCTGAGGGCGTTTTCATCGGGCCATGTTTTTTTCTCAGTTGGCCGGTAATCCGGAAAATGCTCTTCAGTGGCAGTATCCCGCCCTGTCCATATCCTGCCATTGGATTTAATGTTACGGACGTAAAAATCAGGGTACACATCAGGATGATGCAGGAGCCTGATCTGCGCCCTGCTTCCCGGTATCAGTCTTTCATTTTTGAGGCCCTTCGCTTCGCGTTGCCTGATAAACGTCCGGTAGTTCTTTATGGAGCGAAGATATCCCGAGTCACCTGTCTTTCTTGCTTTGTAAAATTCATCGATGTCCACAGGATAATTATATGAGGGATAGCCACGGTCAATGAGGGTGGCAATAGGAATGAGATCCCCAACGCCGGTGATCCCCGATCGGATAAATTTTTTATCAGATGATGGCGGGGCACCAGGATACCAACTGCCAAAATGATCGTCGTGAAAATGGGAGATCACCGCGTAATCGACTGCATGCGCGGAGCCCACCGGTCGATTTTTCTGAATATAATGCACGATCCATTCAAATGGTTTTTTGGAATGATTGGGAACGATGGTCGCATTCCTGGGAGTATTTGCCCTTGATCCCGTGGGATTGAGTTCGCCGGCATCAAAGACCATGGAGGTACCATCCGGGAACACATAATATGCCGCGTTGCCAGCCCCGGTATTGATATGATGCAGATCCATCATTCCGGCCTTCCATGGTGGCAGAGGTTTTCCCGGTTCAGCTTTCTGCGCACGGGAAATCGAAAACTGAACAAAACAGAAAAAAAACAGAAAGGTAGTTTTTGACATCTTCTTATTTAATGATTAAAAAATCATAAAAGTAATTGTCACCGGTGATGAAATGATTATGGGGAGATTACCGTAATATTAAATAAGCTGAGCCAGATTTTACTTATATATTTGTCAATACCCCCTGCAACAGGGGTGCCTGACCTCATGCATTTTTTTTTATTGATTGCAAAAACCATGATTCAACAGGTTCCATATGAATAGTCTTCAATTTGCTGATTACACCGTTTTCGTTTTATATTTTATTATTGTCGCCTCCTACGGATACTGGATTTACCAGAAAAAGAAAAAAACCACAACAGATACCAAGGACTTTTTCCTCGCCGAGGGGTCGCTGACCTGGTGGGCCATCGGTGCTTCACTCATCGCCTCAAACATATCAGCCGAACAGTTTATCGGGATGAGCGGTGAAGGATTTTTTGTAGGTATGGCAGTAGCTGCATATGAATGGCTGGCTGCCGTTGCCCTGGTGATCATCGCCGTCTGGCTTATTCCGGTATATCTGAAGAACAAGATATACACGATGCCCCAATTCCTTACACGCAGATACAACGACACGGTGGCGTTGATCATGGCCATCTTCTGGCTTTTTCTTTATGTCTTCGTCAATCTTACGTCCATTCTTTACCTGGGTTCTGTTGCCATCAACGGCCTTGTTGGTGGTGATTCCCTCCATATTATTATGATCGGCCTGGCGCTTTTTGCCCTGGTCATTACCCTCGGCGGAATGAAAGTGATCGGATACACCGATGTGATACAGGTGGCCGTGCTGATCATCGGGGGCCTGGCAACCACCTACCTGGCTCTGTCGATAGTGTCTGACCGTTTTGGAATTGGCACAGGGGCATTATCCGGGTTCAACATACTCATGGAAAAGGCTCCGGAACATTTCCATATGATCCTGCCAAAACCCACTGCCCAATCCTCACAGCTGGAGATCGACAAATACCTGGTGCTTCCCGGCATAGCGATGTATTTCGCCGGCCAGTGGATTGTAAACCTGAACTACTGGGGCTGTAATCAGTATATCACCCAGCGCGCACTCGGCGCCAACCTGGAGACCGCCAGAAAAGGATTGTTATTCGCGGCCTTCCTGAAACTCTTTATGCCAATTGTAGTCATGCTACCGGGTATCGCAGCTTTCGTACTTTATAAAAATGGTCATCTTCCGCAGCTCGGAGGAGGCAGCAAGGATGGTGCATATTCTGCCATCCTCAGCTTTTTACCCGTTGGATTGAAAGGACTTTCTATCGCGGCGCTGACGGCGGCGATCGTCGCCTCACTGGCGGGCAAGGTGAACTCCATCTCAACCATTTATGTACTGGACATCCACAAAAAATATTTTAATAAAGAAGCAGACGAAAAGAAGATGGTTGTCCTGGGAAGGGCCACCGTTGTTTTCGCGATGCTGATCGCCATCATCTTCACTTGGTCGGATGTACTCGGAATCGGTGGTGAGGGTGGATTTACATTCATCCAGAAATACACGGGCTTCATCAGCCCGGGGGTCTTTGCCATGTTCATTCTGGGCATGTTCTGGAAAAGGACAACAGGAGCTGCTGCCATCGCCGGGGTGATTACCGGTTTCGTATTATCAGTTGTATTCAATATTTACGCTCCCGAATGGTTTGGTCATGAAACCTGGTTGTATACCTCGTATCCAACCACAGAAACCATTGGCGGCGTGGCTCATAAGGTCTGGAGAATTCCCTTCCTGCTTTGCATGGGTTTCTCATTCTTTTTCACGGTGGCACTGATGGTTGCCATGAGTCTTGCGGGGCCGAAGATCAATCCGAAGGCCTTTGAACTCGATAAGTCGATGTTCAAGCTTTCTCCTGCCGTACTTACACTGATCATCACGATACTGTTGATACTGTCGCTGATTTAT
>Ga0193752_1003501_pt1 | contig 10802 bp, 9 predicted proteins | sample H1c1metaG_FD_144924 | JGI IMG/M metagenome (GOLD analysis project Ga0193752, IMG submission 144924) | Soil microbial communities from a riparian zone of the East river system, Colorado, United States - H1c1 | ecosystem: Environmental > Terrestrial > Soil > Riparian zone | place: USA: East River...
GATAATTTCAAGTTGTAAGCAGCAGTACCTTCGCTAGAAGCATAACCTTTTACTAAGGCTTTACCGTTGCTTTCTTTCAACACTGAAGATAATTTATCTAAAGTAGGGTATGATTCAGTTTTTAAAACTGAAGAGTTGAATTCATATTGGATAGTTTCGAAACCAGTTAAGTTCTCAGCACTAACTACAGTAGATGGTGCTGCTGCAACTGGAAGAGGACATCCTGATCCATCAACTGCAGTACCTGCAGGAGTTCCTGGGCATTTGTCAAATTGATCAGAAACACCGTCTCCATCGCTATCTTTTTTCAAATCTTCAACAGATTTTTCAACGTTAGAAACACGAGTTTTAAGTGCTTCAACTTCTTGACGTAATGAAGGGTCTTTCAACTCATCATACATAATTGCAAGTGGGTTAACCCAATCCAAGTTTGGTTTAGCTTTAGAACCTAATGAGAATTCTAATCCAGCATAACCGTATGAGAATTTATCTTTAGTTGTTCCTTTAGCATAAACTCCGTCGAAGTTATCACCGTCAATGAAGTGCATTGTGTAACCTAAGTTAAACGCAACACGGTCAGAAACTTTGAATTTAACACCAGCACCAACTGGGATATAAGATTCTTTAACGTAAGTTTTGTCATGAGTATCACCAGCTTGGTCTTTCCAGTCAGTAACACCACCACCTACTGCAGTAACTTTAGGAGCATAAGCAACTAAACCGTAACCAACAGTAACGAAGAAGTTAACTGAGTTCTCACGACGTAAGAAATCTACAGTAGCAACATTAACAACACCACGGATGTCTGCAGCATAACCGATTTGAGTTTCAAATCCAGTAACACCACCTTGTTGACCACCTGGCATATCTTTGTTTGTTCCAGAAACTTTTCCGCGGAAAATGTTACCTTCTAAACCAAAAGCATGACCTAGTTGTTTTTTCAATGAAATACCGTAACCTAAGTTAACGTCAGCATTTTTGAAGTCATTTGATCCACCAATCGCAACGAATGGAGATAAAACACCTGCATTAACACCAATAGACCAAGTTCTGTACTGGCCTCTTCCGCCAAACACTTTGGCTGAAGTTGAAGTAGAAGTAGAAGTAGAATCCTGAGCCGATGCAAGAGTGGTAACACCCATAACTGCGACAAAAGAAACTGCTAAACCCTTCTAAACAAATTTAAAAATGTATAATTTTTTTGTGTAGCAAAATTAAACAAATTTTTAATTCTCACAAGTCATACACAAACTCCGTTCCAATTTTAACAGATTTTAAGAATTCAATATAATTGACTTTATTTGCCGACCCATAAAGCTGGATATGAAATATAAGAATTTAGAAAATAAACTCTTTGTTAAGAACAGGGCGGATTTCAGTAAACACCTCAAAAACAATTCATTAGCAATTTTAAACTCTAATGATGAGTTCCCAAGAAGCGGCGATCAGAATTTTCCTTTCAAACAAAATTGTGACCTGTTTTATCTTTCTGGTATAGATCAGGAGAAGACTGTCCTTTTACTTTACCCGGATTGTCCTAATTCTTTATATAGGGAAGTCCTTTTTTTAAGACAGACAAATGAGCATATCAAAGTATGGGAAGGCCATAAGTATACTAAATCAATGGCAGAACTGGCATCAGGCATAAAAAAGGTCTGCTGGCTGGAGGATTTTGATAATATTCTTCACAGTATTATATCCTATGCAGATCATATTTATCTGAATACAAATGAAAATGATAGCACTCCATATACTGTAGCTGACCGCGATATCCGTTTTATCGAACAGATGAAGTCCAAATACCCTTTACATCATTACGAAAGGGCAGCACCTATCCTTCGTCAGCTTCGGCAAACAAAATCTGAAGAAGAAGTAGCTTTAATTCAAAAAGCCTGCGATATAACCAGAGATGCCTTTATCCGGGTACTCAAATTCACCCGTCCGCAGGTAACCGAATATGAAATCGAAGCAGAGATCATACACGAGTTTATCAGGCAGCAAGCTACCGGACATGCCTACCCGCCAATTATCGCCTCTGGCAATAATGCGAACATTCTTCATTATGGTGATAATAATCAAATCTGCAAAGAGAATGAATTGATCCTGATGGACTTTGGTGCAGAATATGCAAATTACAATGCAGATTTATCCCGTACCATTCCTGTCAGCGGCAGATTTACACCAAGACAAAAAAGTGTATACCAGTCTGTACAATATGTAATGGACGAAGCCAAAAAATTAATGAAACCTGGTATTTCAGGAAGTGATTATAACGAAAATGTAGGTGAACTGATGACCGGACAACTGGTCGGACTGGGTTTACTCTCTATGGAGGAAGTAAAAAATCAAAATCCAGCACATCCAGCCTATAAGAAATATTTTATGCATGGAATAAGCCACCATCTTGGTCTTGACGTCCATGATTTCGCACACCGTTATACCCCTTTCCAGGCAGGTAATGTATTAACCTGTGAGCCAGGAATCTATATTCCAGCAGAAGGATTTGGTATACGTCTGGAAAACAACATTTTAATTACCGCTGATGGAAACATCGATTTAATGGCTCACATCCCCATTCATGCTGAAGAAATCGAAACAATAATGAACAGCTCAACTTATTCACACTAAAAAGATGTCAATACCAAAAATCATACACCAGACATTTAAAACCTCTAAATTGCCCCTGTTAACTCGCTGGCATATTGCAAGGTTTAGAAAAAAGAATCCTGGCTATACCTATGAATTTTATGATGACCAGCGAATTGAATCCTTCTTATTTCAGGAATACGGTCAGGAAGTTTTATCGCTCTATAAAAAAATCAATATAGGAGCTGCTAAAGCAGATTTTTTCCGCTATGCAGTATTATACAAAAAAGGAGGGGTTTATGTAGATATTGACAGCGGTATTAATGGCAGCCTCGATCAATTTATCAACCCCAATGATGATGCAATAATTACAAGAGAAGGAAATCCGGAGTTATTTGCACAATGGGCATTAATTTATAGTCCTAATCATCCTTTTCTGGAAAAGACAATGGAAATGGTTTTTGAAAACATCCGTCAGAATAAATATCCGCACGATGTGCATCAAATGACTGGTCCTTCTGTTTATACACTGGCCATTATTGAATCTTTAAAGAATAATCCCGGGATCTCTCACCGGATATTGGGTACAGATTACAATGGATACTTAAAAGTAAAATATAAACTGGGAAAGTTTTTCTTATATGAAAAGGGAGATCACTGGAAAAGAAAGCAGTTGACCACTCCAGTACTCAAACAGGAGTAATTCAGGCCTGTTATTTATTATACGTTCCTACAAACCGATATAAATTGAAATCTTTCTGTTCAAGGACCTCCGCAATTTTTTGTTGAAGTTCTATTTTCAGGACATCGCGCATCCTATCATTTTGTATCAGTTTGAATGCCTTTTCAGTATACAAAAACAGCTTCTTTTCATTCTTGTGAACCTTCATTGCAATAAGCCAGGTTAACAATTCATCAACACCAACTTGTTTATCTGCAACCGTTTTGAATACGGGAACCGGATGAACGCGTTGATGCAACATCTTCTTAAGTTGATTTGCAAAACTATCTGCTCCTTCCCGATCCGCTTTATTGACAACAAAAGCATCACCTATTTCCATCAGACCAGATTTAATATGCTGAATTTCATCTCCCGCTTCAGGTACCAAAATGACCATGGTTATATCCGCCAGTCCCGCAATTTCAATCTCCGACTGACCAACACCAACCGTCTCTACAATAATGTAATCGAAAGCTGCTGCCTTTAAAACATCTGTCATTTCAATTATCTTAGCAGAAAGGCCACCCACAGAACCCCGCGTAGCCACAGACCGGATAAAAACATTTGGCTTATTAAAATGCGCAGACATCCGGACCCTGTCTCCTAACAAAGACCCCAGATTAAAAGGAGAGGTCGGGTCAACAGCCAGAACTGCAATTTTTTTATTTTGCCGACTTAGCTTATCTATCATTGCATTAACCAATGTACTTTTGCCTGCACCCGGAGGACCGGTTATACCTATTACCGGAACCTCATGATTTATCACAAGTCTCTGAAGGAGCTCCCTGCTGCCAGGAAGGGTATTCTCAATAATTGTTAATACCCTCGCTAAAGACAGATAATCACCCTCTTTTATGGCAGACAAATATTGCAGTATGGCTTTCATTGGCAAAAACTTAATCTATCTTTGCCTGCAAAGAACCAGAATATATATTCTTTAGCAAAATAAATAATTAGTAATTCTTTATCAAAATGAAAGTAAGCGGTTTCACTTATATGCGAAATAGTTTCAAATACGGATACCCTGTAATTGAATCTATCAAATCTATACTCCCTTTATGTGATGAATTTATAGCCGTGGTAGGTAAATCAGAAGATGGAACACGTGAAGCCATTGAAGCTATCAGTTCAGACAAAATAAGAATTATAGATACCGTTTGGGATGATGATTTAATCAAAGGGGGGAAAGTATTCGCTCAGCAGGCAAATATTGGGCTGAAAGCCGTAACAGGTGACTGGGCTTTTCATATTCAATCTGATGAAGTTTTCCATGAAGATGATCTGGCTGAAATAAAAAAGGCTATGGAAGATAATCTGGGTGACAAAAAAGTAGAAGGTTTCTTATTTGACTTTCTTCATTTCATAGGAGATTACAAACACAGAGGCACAACCAGAAAATGGCACCGCAGAGAAATCAGGATTATTAGAAATGATCCTTCTTACTATTCTTATAAAGATTCGCAAGGGTTCAGAAGTTACCCTTCCTTACAAGATTACGAAAATAACACCAACAGCAGAAAGCTAAAAGTTAAATTACTCAATGCTCGCATATTTCATTATTCTTATTGCCGGAACCCGGATTTATTGCTAGGAAAGGTAAAGAGCTTCGGCAGTTATTATGCGCCAAAGGAACACGTTCTGGAACATTATAAAAAATTCAAAACTTTCGATTTTGGAACCGTTGCTGATATCCTTGCTCCTTTTGAAGAGACACATCCCGCAACAATGAAAGACACCATTGCAGCACAAGACTGGACTTTCAAACATAATCCCAATAGGATTGATTTGTCTCCACGGAGAATGTTTTTGCACCGAATTGAAATGCTAACAGGATGGCGGATTGGTGAATATAAAAACTACAAAATCATTAAATAGCCTGTAAATTCGTAGCTTTGGAAAATTTCTAAATTTTAATGAAGACCTATTTTCGATTATTATCTTTTTCAAAGCCTATAGAAAAATATGCTATTCCATATGCTTTGGTTACTATACTTGCCATATTTTTCAATACACTGCTTTTCACTATGCTGGGCCCATTACTGGAAACCCTTTTCTCTTCGAAGACCGCAACTGCTGGTCCTACATTATTGGAAAAAGCATCTGCATTTGATTTTATCGGACATATCAATGCTTATATCAATTATACCATTGAGAACTATGGTAAATTATACACGCTGAAAATTGTATGCGGAGCCATTGTAATCTGTGTATTTTTAGCGAATCTTTTCCGCTACCTCTCTCAGCGCTTCATGGAAGACCTGAGAGTTCATACCCTGTTAAACCTGCGTAAGACAGTTTTTAATAATGTGATGGATCTTCACCTGGGTTATTTCAGTAATGAAAGAAAAGGTGATATTATATCAAAAGTTGCTTCAGATGTACAGGTCGTACAAGGAACAGTGACTAATACTTTACAAGTCGTTTTTAAAGAACCTCTTCAACTTATTTTTTACATCGTTGTATTGTTATCAATCTCTTTAAAACTTACTTTGTTCTCCCTTTTGGTTATCCCGGTTTCTGGTTTTATCATTAGTAAAATAGTCAAAAGATTAAAGCAACAGGCTAAAGAATCTCACGAAAGCTTTGCAAGGATGATCGGCTTTCTGGATGAAGCACTTGGTGGGATCAGAATCATTAAAGCATTTAATGCAACCGCCAGGATCAAAGATAAATTTCATAACGAAAACCTTCTTTATTCAGATCTCAACAGGAAAATGGCACGCAGACAGCAGCTGGCCTCGCCAGTTTCACAAACGCTGGGTGTATTGGTTGTTGTTTTTATTGTGCTTTATGGAGGAAGTATGATCCTGCAGAACCAGGGGGACCTTACCCCTTCAAAATTCCTGGTTTACATTGCTACCTTTTCACAGGTCATGCAACCTGTAAAAGCATTGTCTGATTCCTTCAGTTCAATTCACTCAGGATTGGCAGCTGGTGTACGGGTATTAGACCTGATAGATACCAAAGCTGAATTAACAGATGCTGAAAATCCGATACAACTTCAGGAATTCAAAGAGACTATCCGTTTTGAAAACGTGTCTTTCAACTATGGTGAGAAACTGGTATTAAGTGATGTAAACTTTACCATCAAAAAAGGCCAGAACGTTGCACTTGTAGGTCCTTCGGGAGGTGGAAAAAGTACAATGATTGATTTGATTCCAAGATTCTATGACCCAAAATCAGGGAATATCTATTTCGATGACATCAATTTAAAAGATGTCGCGCTGAATAGCCTGAGACGACAAATGGGAACCGTAAACCAGGAATCCATATTATTTAATGAGACTATCTTCAATAACATTGCTTTCGGCAAACCTGAAGCAACCAGAGATGAGGTTATTGCTGCAGCAAAAATCGCCAATGCACATGATTTCATTCTGAATACCGAAAACGGTTATGAAACCAGTATCGGAGACAGGGGAAATAAATTATCCGGAGGTCAGAAACAACGTATTTGTATTGCCAGAGCTGTATTAGCAAATCCGCCGATTATGCTTCTTGATGAGGCTACCTCAGCACTCGATACGGAATCAGAAAGACTCGTACAGGATGCCCTGAACAGATTGATGGAAAACAGAACCTCTATTATAATTGCACACAGGTTAAGTACAATTCAGCATGCCGATATGATACTTGTAGTAGATAACGGTAAAATCGTCGAATCTGGAAACCACTCTAATTTGCTCAATCAGAATGGTCTTTACAGAAGACTAATAGATATGCAGACCTTTGCAGATTAATCATTTTATATGCCTGTAACGTCACTCATAGTAGCTACATACAATTGGCCGGAAGCACTTAATTTATGCTTATTAAGTATTAAAAACCAAATAGTGCTTCCTGCTGAAGTTATCATTGCAGATGATGGATCAGGACAGGATACCAAACTACTAATTGAAAAATTTCAGCGTAATTTTCCGGTCCCGCTAATTCATGTATGGCATGAAGACTTAGGATTCAGGAAATCTATTATCTTAAATACTGCTATAAAAAGGGCCTCAGGAAATTATATTGTACAAGTAGACGGAGATGTTATCCTGGATAAGAACTTCATTAAAGATCATCAATCTCTTGCTGAAAAAGATGTTTTTGTCAGGGGTACGCGTGCACATATTGCCAAAAACAGGCTAACAGAAATTTATCGCACAGAACTTATCAGCTTTAACTTTTTGTCCCGGGGTATCATTAACAGATTCAACGCTATCCGTCTGCCATTGCTGGCGTTTCTTTTCGAAAAAAAAATCAGAGACTCAAGCCGTGTAAGAGGGAGCAATCTGGCTTATTGGAAATCAGACTTTATATTGATAAATGGTTATGACAATGAGCTCAAAGGCTGGGGCCATGAAGACGAAGAGCTCGCTGCACGGTTCATTAATAATGAAAAACTAAAAAAAGCAATTAAATTTAAGGCAATTCAATTCCATTTGTCGCATGGAGAAGCATCCAGGACAAATGAACAGACTCACTATGAAGCTGTAAAAAATACAATTCAAAGAAAAACAAAAGCTTGCAGTAACGGTATTACGCAGCTTTAATTCAATCAAATATGAGTAAACTAGCATTTCCCAGCGTTTCCTTAATTGTATCAACCTACAACTGGCCTGAAGCTCTGAATCTTTGTCTTCTCAGTATCATTCAGCAAAAGGTTTTGCCCGATGAAGTGATCGTTGCCGATGATGGCTCTACACAAGAAACTAAAACGCTTATTGAAAAATATCAGGAATCCTTTCCAGTGCCTTTAATTCATGTATGGCAGGAAGACGATGGATTTCAACTCTCAAGAATTAGGAATAAGGCTATAGCTAAGGCTTCCAAAGATTATATCGTTCAGATTGACGGAGATTTAATACTTGAAAAACACTTTATTAAAGATCATAAAGCATTCAGCAAAAAGGACAGCTTTGTAAGCGGAAGCAGGGTGATTATGACTGAAGAATTATCTAAAAACCATATTCAAAGAAACAAAATTAAAGTTAGCCTGACTAACAAAGGGTTAATCAATGTTTTTAATGGCGTTCGTATTCCAATGCTTAGCAGCAGAATGGAGAATTACAGACAAGAAGATATCTATTATCTTAGAGGTTGCAATATGGCTTTCTGGAGAAATGATCTTTTAAAAGTCAATGGATATAATGAAGCTTTTACCGGCTGGGGGCGAGAAGATAATGAGATTGGATTAAGATTAATTCATACGGGCATCAGGAAAAGAATCATTAAGTTCTCTGCAATTGTTTTTCATATCTATCATCCGGAAAAAACAAGGGTAGGTTTAAATATTAACGATCACCTTATGCAGAATACTGCCGAAAAAAAACTGACTTATTGTGAAAAAGGAATAAATCAGTATCTATGAATAAGCCGTTAATATCAATAATAATTGTGACCTACAATGCCGAAAAGGATTTGAATAATTGCCTGACCAACATCAAGGAACAGAATTGCGATAACCTTCAACTGATCTTAATGGATGGCGGCAGCACTGACAGTACACCAGATATAATCAGGAAGCATGAGTACATGATCGACTTTTGGTTAAGTGAGCCGGATAAAGGCATATACGATGCCATGAATAAAGCAACGGCCTATATCAAAGGGCAATGGGTATTATTTTTGGGAGCAGATGATTTATTAGAAATCGGTTTTAAAGAAATGTTAACCAGATTAAAAGATCCATCCGCCATTTATTATGGAATGGTAGATGTTAATAAAACTATTTATAAAGGTGAATATACCGATTATGACTTAGCGAAATTAAATATTTGCCATCAGGCGATATTTTATTCTGCAGCTGTATTCAAAAAATACAAATATAGCCTTGAATTTCCAATTTGGGCAGATTGGTATTTAAACATGCAATGCTGGATCGATCCTGATTTTAAATTCATATATGAAGATTTCCTGATTAGTAAATTTGGGTTGGAAGGACTCTCTTCTACGACAACTGATAAAGTTTTTGAGCAGCAAAGAAGAGAAATAATAATCAGACACTTTGGTTTGTTAATCTGGATTCGCTTGCTATTCAGAGAATTTAAGCACAAATTGTATCACAAAAAAGCAAAGAAGTCCTCTGGACTATAATAAAATATTATTTTCTGATTAAACTTCGGTTAAAGAATCGATTGATTAAGTTTGATACTACCTTTACAATTTTAATATGTTGAAAAAATCCAAAATATTATACGAACCACAAATGTTTGATTTGCAAAACTATGGTGGTATATCAAGATATTTTTCGAACTTAATTGAAGGCATTAACAAAACCAAAGAATTTAGTGCCGAACTTCCACTGGTGTATTCTACTAATTACTATGTGCGTAATTTTCCACAAGTAATGAATAACTGGGTTGGCAAAATTTTACTTAAAAAAGCTCGTCGCAGAAAGAATTCAAATCTGTTTTTTGCAAATCGAAATATCCGCAAAGCCAATTTCGATATCCTACACGCAACCTATTATAACTCCTATTTTTTAAAGAATCTAAAAAAGCCGCTTGTTCTCACTGTTCATGACATGATCTATGAAAATTTTCCCGGTCTCTTTGAAGATGCGGAAAAAGTGATTAATGAAAAGAAGATAATGATTGAAGCAGCCGACCTTATTATAGCGATTTCAGTATTTACCAAGCAAGAAATTTTACGCCATTATCCAAATTTGTCAGCCAAAATCAGGGTTGTCTATCATGGGCTTCCTGATACAACAGTGATTTCAGCAAAAGACAACCTTCCAGAAAAATTCCTGTTATATGTAGGGGACAGAAATGCCTTATATAAAAATTTTAAACCTTTTATTGAAGCGATCTCACCAATTTTAAACCTGGATAAGAGCCTACATCTTATATGTGCAGGAGGCGGAGAATTTAATCAAGAAGAGCTTAATTTACTAGAAATATCAGGTATCAAAGCATCTACAATACAGCTTAATGCCACGGATTCTCAAATACAGCAGCTCTACGAAAATGCATTGGTATTTATATATCCATCACTTGAGGAAGGTTTTGGGTTACCGATGCTAGAAGCCTTTAAAAATGGTTGTGCTGTTGCTTGTAGTGAGACTTCTTGTTTACCTGAGGTTGGAGGTACAGCCGCGAGCTATTTCAATCCAGCCGATGCACAATCAATGAATCAGGTAATCTCAACACTGATGAATACTAAAGATTTAAGGAAAGAACATATTAATGAGGGCCATAACCGTGTTAAAGAATTCACTTTCAAGAATTGTCTTAATCAAACTCTGGATTGCTACAGAGCTTTACTTAAGCCCTCAAGATAATTTAGGATAATCCAAAATTTCAATGAATAATACTGCCGCAATTGTTATCCCTTTATACAAGCCACAACTAAGTAAGTTAGAGGAGATTTCGATCAGACAATGTTTTAAAATTCTTTCCAAACATAAAATAATTGCAATAAAGCCTCAAAATATTAGTCTTAATGAATATGAATTTGAATTTGACGAGGTAATCTCTTTTGACAATGAGTTTTTCCAGCACATCGAAGG
>Ga0193752_1003502_pt1 | contig 10799 bp, 10 predicted proteins | sample H1c1metaG_FD_144924 | JGI IMG/M metagenome (GOLD analysis project Ga0193752, IMG submission 144924) | Soil microbial communities from a riparian zone of the East river system, Colorado, United States - H1c1 | ecosystem: Environmental > Terrestrial > Soil > Riparian zone | place: USA: East River...
CAACTACTCGCCGATCTCGGCGCTGAGGTCATCAAAATCGAGCGTCCCGGCAAAGGCGACGACACCCGCGCATGGGGCCCGCCGTTCGTCAAAGACCGCTACGGCAAGGATACTGCGGATGCAGCCTACTTTATGTGCGCTAATCGCGGCAAAAAATCGTTGACACTTGATATCGCTCAGCCCGACGGCCAGCAGATCATTCGCGAACTCGCGCAACAGTCCGACGTGCTGATCGAGAACTACAAGGTCGGCGATCTCAAGCGGTACGGATTGGATTACGAATCTTTGTCGGTACTGAATGCGCGTCTCGTCTACTGCTCGATCACCGGCTTCGGCCAGACCGGCCCGTATCGCGACCGCGCGGGCTATGACTTCATGATTCAGGGCATGGGCGGCATCATGAGCATCACCGGCGAACGCGACGATTTGCCTGGTGGCGGCCCGCAAAAAGTCGGCGTCGCCATAGCCGATTTGATGACCGGTATGTATTCGACCGTAGGTATTGTGTCAGCGCTGCACGAACGGCACGCGAGCGGCAAAGGCCAGCACATCGACATGGCGCTGCTCGATACGCAAGTCGCGTGGCTGGCCAACCAGAACGCCAACTATCTCATCGGTGGCGAAGTGCCCCAACGCATGGGCAACGCGCATCCCAATGTAATGCCCTACCAAACCTTTCGCACTGAAGACGGCGACATCATTATCGCTACCGGTAACGATGGGCAGTATCAACGCCTGTGTGTAGCCGCAGGCATCGCGGAAGCGGCTACCGATCCGCGCTTTGCCAGCAACGCGCTGCGCATCGCTCATCGCGAAGCTTGCACTGCCGTGCTTGCCGACGCGATGAAAAAGAAAACCACCGCAGCATGGGTCAACGCACTGGGAACGGCAGGCGTGCCGTGCGGCCCGATAAACCGGCTGGACGAGGTCTACAACGACCCGCAGGTGCAGCATCGCGGCATGAAAATCGACGTGCCGCACCCGCTCGCCGGCAGCGTACCGCTGGTGGCGAATCCGATCAAGTTTTCGCGAACGCCTATCGCCTATGACAGGCCGCCACCGCTGGTGGGCGAACACGCGAATGAAGTGCTTCGGGATGTGCTGGGAAAAAGCAGCGCTGATATCGCCGCGCTGCGCGAGAAAAAAATCATTTGAGCGCGGGAGCGCTCGTTCTAACCGGCGTTAATGCCGCTTTACAACGTAGTGCTAACCCTTGGCGGCTGTGGCGGCCGGCACGGGAGCCTGCTTTGGTTTCTCATCGCTGGGTTTCCAATCGCGTGAGGCACGCTGCCCCTCCAATACCTGTTGCGGCGTCATGGCCTGCAGCAGGTTATCCCGCAACGTGATAGTGCCGATGTGTCCCTGAACCGCGCCAATATTGGCCCAGGTATAGGCCTTGACGAAATCGATGGGTACGCTCATCCCCAACTTGTGCATGAGCGCAACGTTATATTGCGCTTCGGCATGGTTCTGTCCCGCAGCCAACTCGAACCACTGAAACGCAAGCTCAAAATTTTGCAGCGCTCCGAGCCCGGTCTTGTACATGACGCCGAGATTGTAGCGAGCGTCCGCATGTCCGCCGTTAGCCGCCAATTCCAGCCACTTCAAGGCTTCGGCATAGCTCTTCGTTGCGCCCCCTTCGCCGCCCAGATATAACATGCCCAGATCGAACTGCGATTGCGCGTCTCCGGCTGCGGCGCGTGCATACGGCGCTAACGCCTGAGCGCCACCGCCGCCTTTAGTCGTCGCGGCTATCGGCGCAACGACACGCGGCTTGGGCGGGGGCGCGATGCCGTCCATATTCATCACGTAGACAATGCCCACGATGGTGGCAACAACCAGCAAAAACACAAAGCCCACGCCAAGCAGGGATCCGAAGCGGGCGCTCAATTTGAAAAACCGCTTGTCGCACTCGACGCATCGATACGGCGAAAACATGAATGCCAGCAGCTGCTGGTCTTTGCGATGCCAGCTCGAACGACGTAACTGCGTACTGTGACACTTGGGACATTTGGTCGTTACGGAAGGCAGTGCCGCACCAAGGTTCATAATGGAGAAAATCGCCGAAAATGTAATGAAATTAGGTAATTGTGTAGCTTTTGCCAGCCCTACGCAAGTTGTTGTCGCCCCCGCGCGGGCAAGCGTCACTATGGCACGGTATTGCACGAACGCGATAATAACAATATCCCATTCGGGTAGCGTCTGCGAAACTGCAGCATTGTTGTTAAGTTGCCACACAGCTGGGCCGGCCTGCCACAGCGTCACCGCTACTGTCTACGGCAGCATTTTTTTCACGGCGGCAAGTTCGGTTGCCAGGTCTTCCGAAAACGCACGCTTGGCACGGCTGTACCAATACCGCGCGTTATCCAGATCGCCTTCCATCACATGCACGATGCCGTGCACCCAACATGCGGCAGGCGAATCGTCGCTCTGCACGATTTTATGCGCGGCGTCCCACTCGCCCTTTTCGAGGTGATCGAGCGCAGCCCGCAAAGCGTTGTGTTTACTGACACTCATGAAACCAGCGCGCGCATCGCGGCATATAACTGGTTTTGCGCTTCGAAACCGATGCCCGGCCTCTCCGGTAGCTTGAGATAGCCGTTCTCGACTTTGGCGTCATCGGCGAACCCGGCGAAGATGCCGAACACGCCGGGGTACGCCTCGCAGCCGCCAAGACCGAAGCCGCCGACCAGATGCAGCGTCATCTGGTTGCCGCCATGCGGGAACACCGATTGCCGCTGCCAACCGCGGCGCTTCAACATGTCCAGCGTGCGCGAGAACTGCACAATGCCGTACGATTGCGGCACGTCCGTTTGAATAAAATCCACGCCCGCACGCATGCCGCCGAAGCTCACCAGATTCTCCACGTCTTGCGTGGAAAACAGATTTTCGCCGGTGCCGACGGCTGCGCCGTACAGCGCGATGAATTCATCAAGCAATTGGTAGCCGAGCGGATCGGTCGGCTCTTCAAACCATTTGAGTTTGTAAGGCGCCAGTGCCTTCGCATACGCCAGCGCGCGTTCGCGATTAAAGCCGGCATTGGCGTCTACCGCAAGTCTTTGACTTGATTCAATTATTTTTAACGACGCTTCGATGCGCGCGATGTCTTCGGGGATGCTCGCGCCGCCCACCTTGATCTTCATTACGGTGTATCCCTGATCAAACTTGTCGCGGATTTCATCGAGCAATTCGGGGATGCCTTTGCCCGGCTCGTACCAGCCACCGCCGACGTAACACGGAATTTTGTCGATCACTTTACCGTCGTTGTAGCGCTCCGCCAGTAGACGATGCAACGGCTTACCGGCGATCTTGGCGACCGCGTCCCAGCAAGCAACCTCGATGGTGCCGATCGCCACCGAACGTTCGGTGTGGCCGCCCGGCTTCTCACGCTGCATCATCGCTGCGAGAATTTTCTCCGGATCAAGGTTGTCGCCGGCAGCAGTGAGCAGCGATTCCGGCTTGGCTTGCAGAATGCGTGGAATAAAACGGTCGCGCATCTGCGCGCCACAGGCGTAGCGCCCGGTGGAGTTGAACGCGAAACCGGCCACCGGTTTGCCGTCACGCATGACGTCGGTGATGACAGCGACAACAGAGGTGGTCATTTCACTGAAATCGAACACCGCATTGCGCAGCGTCGATTTCAGGGGGATGGCGGTTTCACGGATATCTACGATGCGCATGCGTCACTTTCAAAAAATCGTCCTTTGTTACTGCACCTGCACCTTGGCATTCCTGACCACACGCGTCCATTTTTCGACTTCGTATTTCGTTTGCGCCATGAATTGTTCGGGCGTGTTCATCACAAACTGAAAACCCAAACCCTCGACGCGCTCGCGCACTTCGGGTAGTTGCGCGATTTTCGCGAGCTCATGGTGAAAGCGCCGCACGATGTGTTGCGGCGTGCCCGCGGGAAAATAAATGCCCTGCATGGTTTCGGATTCCTGATCCGGGTAGCCGGCTTCGGCCATCGTCGGTATGTCGGGAAACGATGTGTGGCGTTTGCGCGAGCCCATCGCCAGCCCGCGCAAGCGGCCCGCTTTCACATGCGGCGCGGGCGTGGGCAGTGCAGAACAGGCCAGTACCACCTGCCCCGCAAGATGGGCAGCCACCGAAGGGCCTGCGCCGTTATAGGGAATATTGCCGGCATCCGATTTCACCGCGTACTTGAGCATCTCCACCGCGAGATGCGGCGTGGTACCGATGCCCGGCGTGGCAAAACTGTATTTTCGCGGATCGGCGTTTGCGAGTTTGAGCGCCTCCGGCAACGACTTCACGGGTACGCCCGGATGCGCCGAAAACAAATTCGGCGATTCCGCGAAGTTGGTGACCGGAATAAAACTTTGGTACGGATCGTACGGTATCGATTTATACAAACCGGGATTCACCCCAAATGCGGAGCTGTGCACCAGTATCGTCTGTCCATCAGGTGCCGCGCTTGCGGCAATGCCGGTGCCGATGTTGCCGCCCGCGCCGGCGCGGTTATCGACGATGAACTGTTGTCCGGTAATCTCGGTCATGCGCGCGGCGATGATGCGCGCAATCACATCGGTGGTACCGCCGGGCGCAAACGGCACCATCACGCGCACCGGTCGCGTGGGCCACGCCGGTTCGGCAGCATACGTCGCGCTCCCGCCCAGTGAAATACATAAGTATATGATTTTAAACACTTTTTATATTTCAGCTTTGGCTGGGCACACGGCGAATTACTCGGCCTTAATACCCGCTCCCTTGATCACCTTCGCGTAGCGCACGGTTTCCGCCTGGATGAAGCTGGCAAACTCCTGCGGCGTGCTGACGAGGGGTTCAATGCCGCCGCCGGTGAGGCGTTCTTTCAAATCAGCGGACGCCAGCGCCTTATGTACTTCGGCATTCAGCCGGCTGATCACGGCGGCGGGTGTCGCCGCAGGCGCGAGCACGCCGTACCACAAGCGCACGATGAAGTTTTCGTGTCCGAGTTCTTTCACTGTAGGCACGTCCGGCAACTGTGTTGCGCGGTCGGGCGCCACGATGGCCAGCGCGCGCACCTTGCCCGCCCGCACCTGGTTGTACGACGCTGATACCGTCATGATCAGTACATCCACTTGCCCGCCGATCAATCCGATCAGCGCCAGGCCCGATCCTTTGTACGGCACGTGATTCATTTTGCCGTTGGTCAGGTTCATAATGAGTTCCGGCGTGATGTGCGTGGTCGTGCCCACGCCGCCCGATCCGTAATTAAGCTTGCCGGGGTGTTTGGCAACGAGTTGCAAAAATTCCTTGAAGTTCTTTGCCGGCACCGACGGATGCACCAGCAACACATTGCGCATTTCCGCCACCAGCGAAATCGGCGCGAGGTCTTTTTGCTCATAATTAAGCTTGGCATACAGCGAAGGCGCGATGGAAATCACCGACGACACCAGCACAGCCGTGTGTCCGTCGGGCGGCGCTTTCGCCGCGAGTTCGATACCCAGATTGCCGCCAGCGCCGGGCCGGTTGTCGGCGACCATGGTGTGCCCCATCTGCTCGCCCAACTTTTGCGCCAGCGCGCGGCCCAAAAGATCAGTCGGGCCGCCCGGTGGAAACGGCAGCACCAGCCGCATCTGCTTCGACGGAAACGGTTGCGCGTACGCGCTCGTCAATCCACCCGCTGCCACCAACAACAACGCCATCAATCTGCGCAACATAGAGCCTCCTCGTTTATTTGTTCGTGCCGCATTATGCCAGCACTGAGGCGAAATTATCCAATTCGGCGGTGCGCGCGAGCGGGAACTCCAGGACCCCACAGGACTCAATAAGCACATGCTGCGCATCCTGCTCATGGCGTTCGCGATTTGCACCGCGGGTGCCGCACACGCCAACGGCGCGGTTGATCTGACGCAAACCTATTTAAACGCCTATAGCGAAAAGTGCGCGTTCGGCGCAGCGCATGTAAAAGCACTGCGCGAATACAAAGTGCTGCTCGTCCCGGGTTATCTGGGCAGCCTTTATCCGACCTATTTCGCAGACCAATTGCGCTGGCTCGCCTCAATCGGTGTGGCGTATAAAAAGGTCGACGTTATATCCGGAGAAAGCGTCGAAATCAACGGGCCGATCATCGCCGCGGCGATCCGGGAGTCGGCACACCCGGTGATACTTGTCACGCACAGCAAGGGCTCCGTCGATGCGCTCAGTGCGCTATTGTCTGAACCCAAGTTGCGCACCAAAGTAAAGGGCTGGGTTTCGCTGCAAGGTGCATTCCTCGGCTCACCGGTCGCGGACAAGCTGCTCGACGGTTCGCTGCTCAATCCACTGGTCGCCAGCGTGATCCTCGGATTTTTCGGCGGCACCCAGGCGTCGGCGCGAAGCCTGACCACGGCTGCTTCGCTTGCATATTATCGCGATCACGCGACAGCGATCAGTCAACTCCTGCGCGAGGTGCCGGCCATCGCCTTCGCCAGCGCGCTCGACAGCACGCCCGGTGCGCATCCCAATACGACGCTCGAAATTCCACACGAGCTGATGTCGCGCGACGGCATCCGCAGCGATGGCATGGTGCCGCTGGATGCCGCGGTACTGCCGGGCATGGACTTCGTTAAAGTCTCGGGCGTCGATCATATTGCGCCGGTAATGCCGGCGCGCCAGCGTTTTGACCGCGTGCGCATGACCCAGGCGCTGCTGCTCGCGATGCGCATGCCCTTGCGCGGACTGCCACGCGACGCCGGCTGTACAGTGCCGCGCTGATATTCTGCTGCAAGCGCGCGCCTTAATCCCAAAGGTGCCAAGCCAACCAGGTTCAGCGCAGGCTGGCGCAACCCGTCGGACGCTGCGCTACACTGTGATCTGCACAAACCCACTCGTGAGGAGGTTTGCATGGCTATCAGTGAAAAAGTCCTTTCCGGCGCCACACTGGCATTTGCTGTCGCCCTGACCACCAGCATGCACGCTGCCGCACAAGCGCCATACCCCAACAAACCCATTCGCATCATCGTGCCTTACCCACCGGGCGCGGGCACCGATTTCACTGCACGCGAAATCGGCCGGGCACTGAACGAAGCACTCGGCCAGCCGGTGGTGATGGATCATCGACCCGGCGCTGCCGCTACGCTAGGGCACAGCCTCGTATCCAAAGGCACGCCCGACGGTTATACCTTGGGGTTGGGGACCACCGGCGGACTGGTTTCCGGGCCGGCGCTGATGGGCAACCGCATTCCCTACGATCCGCTCAAGGACTTCACGCATATCGGGCTCGCGACCTTTGTGTTCTATGCCCTGTTCGTCAATGCCGGCGTGCCCGCGCATTCGGTAGCCGATCTCATCAAACTCGCGAAGTCGTCACCGGGCAAGCTCAATTTTTCGTCGCCGGGTGTGGGCACGCCGAATCACATCGGCGGCGCGCAGCTCGCAACGCTCGCCGGCATCGAACTCGTGCATGTGCCGTACAAAGGCAGTTCGCTGTCGATGGCCGATCTGGTGGCAGGCACGATTCACATGACCATCACCGGCCTGCTCGCAACCATGCCGCATGTCAAAACCGGACGTCTGCGGGTGCTGGGCGTGGGGCATACACAACGTATCAAGGTTGCGCCTGAAATTCCCGCCATCAACGAAACCGTTCCCGGCTACTACAACACCGGCTGGTGGGGACTGGTCGCGCCGCCGGGCCTGCCGCAGGCCATCGTCGACCGGCTTAACCCGATTATGAACAAGGCGCTGCAGTCGCAGGAAACCTCGCAGCGTTTTTACGTGAACGGCCTCGAAATCGCGACCTCCACGCCCAAGGGCTATACCGACATCATCCGCGACGATCTGCAATCGTGGCGCAAGCTGATCAAGGAAGCGAAGGTCAGCGTGGATTCGCTGCCCTGAGTTGCGGCCGGCGGCGTTTTTCATCCGCACCCAGCGTATGCGCCACGGCACGCGCGCCTTTGCCGGGCATCAACGTAATCAGCGCCACGCATCCGCTCTGTATCGTGCCCATGTGCGCCGCGGCGACACCGGGATAACACGCCAGCGTGTTGCCATGGCGCATCTGCCGGTGCGCATGCACGTGGCCCAGCGCCAGATAGTCGAAACCTGACGCCTCGATTTCCTGCGGGGTAATCAGCGAAGAGCGCGAGGTTTCGGGATCGTCGGTGTACAAGCCATGCGCCATGCCGATATGCCACATATTCCCCTTGCGCGGCGGCACGCCAGCCATCGGCTTGTTGGACAAATTGTGATCCAGCATGCAGCGACCCCATACCGTGGCATGCAAATCGGGGAATGTCACTTGCGCGCCATCTGCATCGTCGAGCAGTGTGACGTGATGGCCGGCCTTGCGGAAATCCATGCGCTTGATGATGGAGCGCTCGTCCCACACGTCATGGTTGCCGACGATCACCACCGTGGGACATGACAGGCGCGCCAACTGTTCATAGACGAAATCCACCGTCTTGCGCTGAATTTCATTGTGGTCGAATAGATCGCCGGCAATCAGGAACAGATCGGAATCCGTTGCGAGAACCGTATCGACAACCTGGGCAAACGCTTCGCGAACCTTGATGCCGTCAGGCTCGTCATTGAGATGAACATCGGAGGTGTGCGTAATTTTCAGGGAACGTATCATGGCCTATATCAGCGTCACGGTGAGTTGCGATTCCAGCGTCGTCCAGCGCTCGATCAAATCGCTTGCGGCTTTGGCATCCACATCGGCGCACGGCAACATGAATTTACGCTTGACATGATGCGATGCAAGCGTGACCGCGAAGTAGTCCGATGTTTGCGTGTCAGTATTCATAAGTATTTTATTTTAAACAATATTTTTTATAACTTCATCGCAGCGCCGCACGCACCGCAACAGTTCACCTTCAGCGCCGCGTTGCTGCTCGCGTGAACACATGAGCACGCCGGCTTGGGCAACAGCAGATCAAGCAGCCCATGCTGATGGTACAGCAAAATCGTTTTCGATTAAGCGCGGTACTATTTTCGGAACAGGCAAGTTGATAATGGATTACCGATTCACTTTTTCTTCGCATTAAGCAGTTTTCCATTCCTCAAATCACCGTCAAAACTTGCCCATGCGTAGTCAAACTTTCGGTTCAAGGAGAGACTGAAGGAAGCTGCCGTTATTGCACTGGCAAAGGTAATCTGCAATTCCTCTGTGCCGAGCGCAAAACCGGCAGGAAACTGGGCATCTTCATGGGCCGCACCTTTGATCGACACCTCAGAAATGCCGCTGCGGGTAAATCGAAAAAAAAAGTCGCGGTCAATTGCCGTAAAGACACGCTCATCCGCCCCAAGCAGCAACAGCGGCGCCCGGATACGTCTCAAGTAATTGGGCAAGTCCCTGCCGACCCCCGCAGGATCAAGCAAAATGCCGCCCGCGGCTTTAGCCCCCTCGGCCAGCGCGATAGCGACGGCAGCGCCGCCAAACGAGTGGCCGACGAGAATGATCTTGCTGACGTCGACACGGCTATCAAAACCTTCTGCCCGGCGATGAATTAAATTGACAATTCTTGCCAGCATTTTTCCGTTATTAATCCACGGCCCCTCGCTGGGCAGTTGCAGCGCCAGACTATGCAGGCCCCAGGATGCGACATGCATGGCTTGAAATGTATGCGATTCCTTTGAGCTACCATGCCCGTGCAGAAAAATCACCAAAGGCGCTTTTTCGGCATGCGCGGAAAAGTACAAATCCGCGTCGATAAGCTCAGTCGGCGAGAGGTGTAGTTGATAGTTATTTTGCGTTGCAACAGAAAACGGGCCAAGCAATCTGAACAGGTCAAGATCGGCTCTGTGATTCAGCAAATAGCCCTCAAGCTCGCCGAAAGACTTCGGTTTAAGCAGTGTTCTGTCGATATTCGGCAACCGTGCACAACCGCTGACCAGCACCAGCAGGGCAACGAGAATTAAGATGGGTGTTCGAAGAATTGCCATTTTCGTCATTATAATGTGACGCTCGATTTGTCAGGGGGAATCCCTGCGGATGAGAAATGCAACTTGCTTTTTTTCAAATTATTTACAAGCCTCCGTTGCACCGAAGCTTGATGCACGTTTACCCAAGCGGCTAGAATCCGCGTTGGCTGCTTTACGCGCCCCGACTATCGACCTGGAAAATGGATCTGGAATGAAAAATACTGGATTGGTTGTACTGCTTCTCCTGCAAAACCTGTGGTTGGGGAACTCCCACGCCCAGGATCCGGGCAACCCCGGATTCAAGGAGGAAGCTTCAAAACAGGAAAGCATCTATCGCAGCCAGGGCGATAAAGTGCCCGAGGGCTATGTCATCGATAGATCGCTTTCGTTCTATGCCTCTACGCTACCAACCGAATTCAACCGCTCATTGGCAAATCTCGGAGCGGGCGATAGATGGCTGGATATTGGAGCAGGCATGGGTCAGGCCATATTGGATTATCACGCGCCAGCGTATGACGTAATTCACCCGGAAGGACGGGAGCGCCGCGGCAAGAAAGCGCAATCCATCGCGATATCCATAGAAGACCGCAGGACATTTCTCTGGCATCAAACAGCGGCAAACCTTGAAATAAATAAAATAAACTATTTATTTGGCAGAACATTGCAGGACTACACATCGGAAGAATTAGGGAAATTTCAGATCATTACCGATCTGCTCGGCGGATTCTCGTATGCAGACAACCTCTCGCTATTTCTGGAGAAAACCCTCGGGTTCTTACAACTGAACGGCAGTTTTTTTACCATTCTGCAAGATGTACATTCCGAAAACGGCTCGAATCAGCCTTACTACACGGGCGCGCCATTCCTGACCGAGATAGCCAATGCCGACGGTTCCAAGATGCGCGTTTGTTCCTGGCTTAAAAGTATCAGCTGTGTGCAAGTAACTT
>Ga0193752_1003504_pt1 | contig 10795 bp, 8 predicted proteins | sample H1c1metaG_FD_144924 | JGI IMG/M metagenome (GOLD analysis project Ga0193752, IMG submission 144924) | Soil microbial communities from a riparian zone of the East river system, Colorado, United States - H1c1 | ecosystem: Environmental > Terrestrial > Soil > Riparian zone | place: USA: East River...
CAAATTTATAAATAAGTGCCGCGATGATAATACAAATCGGAATAACTAGAGTAGCGAATAGATTTGAAGCTGATGAGCTTTCCTTTTTAACTGTTGTTGGTTTTGGTGCGTTTGCCATTTTTTTAGTTTTTGAGTTTTAGTACTTTGTTTTTTTTAAATTTAGATTAAATATCTGTAATACACACAACGACGAATAAAAACAAATGTTGCAATAACAAATCTACAACTTTGATTTTAATTCCAAATTAAATTATCATTACCAGGTAAATTTAATTGTCGCAATAATTCTTCCGTCGCGGAGCCCATATTAAAAAAGATTGCCACGGTTAGGAGACAATCTTTCACAATGAAAACTAAAAAAAAATTGAAATGCAAATTTTTCCTTAAAAAAAATGATTTAAAGTGTGATTTCTACAACTTTTGGGACCGATTTCAGTATTTCGTCGTTTGCGAACTCTTCAAATTGCCGAAAGTTGTCAATAAACGCTTTAGCAAGTTCGTTTGCTTTCTGGTCATAATTATGTTTGTCAAACCACGTATTTCTCGGATTTAAAATTTCCGAAAGAACACCTGGACAAGCATCCGGCATCTGCAATCCAAAGACAGGATGCTCCGTAAATGTTGCAGAAGAAAGCTCTCCACTTAAAGCCGCAGTAATTAAAGCACGGGTATAACTTAATTTCATTCTTTGACCTACTCCGTAGGCACCACCACTCCAGCCTGTGTTAACTAACCACACATTAACTTTGTGCTCTTCCATTTTCTTTCCAAGCAGTTCTGCATATTTAGTTGGGTGCAAAGGCAGGAAAGCCTTTCCAAAACAAGCAGAAAAAGTTACCTGAGGTTCAGTTACCCCGGCTTCTGTACCCGCAACCTTGGCTGTATATCCGGAAATGAAGTGAAACATTGCCTGACCTGGGCTTAATTTTGATAATGGAGGCAAAACACCAAATGCATCCGCTGTAAGGAAGAAAATGTTTTTAGGAATGCCTGCAATAGAAGGTAAAACCGCATTATCAATATAATTTATAGGATAAGCTACCCTTGTGTTTTCAGTTTTTTCAATATTTGAATAATCTACATCCCTGGTACCAGGAAAATAATTGATATTCTCCAATAAAGAGCCGAATTTGATTGCATTATATATCTGTGGCTCCTTTTCGGCAGTCAGATCTACACATTTCGCATAACATCCACCTTCAAAATTGAAAACAGAAGAATCCCCCCAGCCATGCTCGTCATCACCGATTAACCCCCTTGCAGGATCAGCAGACAATGTAGTTTTACCCGTACCGGATAGTCCAAAGAAAATTGCAGTATCACCCTGAGCGCCGACATTGGCAGAGCAGTGCATTGATAAAGTATTTTTAAGTTCAGGTAAAATAAAATTTAATACAGAGAAAATTCCTTTTTTAATTTCACCTGTATAACCTGTTCCACCAATCAATATGATTTTATCCGAAAAATTCAGAATAGCGAAGTTCGCCTGACGCGTTCCATCAACAGCAGGATCGGCCAGAAAAGTCGGTGCAGCGATAATTGTCCATTCAGGATTCTCAATAACTTCTCCTTCTTCTGGTCTCAGGAATAAATTATTAGCAAATAGATTTTGATAAGCTGTCTCTGTAATTACTCTGATACTCATTTTATAAGCTGCATCAGCACAGGCATAAGCATCTCTTACATAGAACTTGTCTTTATTAAGATGTGCACAAACTTTGTACAATAACGACTCGAAATTTGATTGACTAAACTGGATATTGATATCGCCCCACCAAACTGAATCTCTTGTAACATCATCCAGCACTATAAACCTGTCTTTTGGAGAACGACCAGTAAATTTACCTGTGTCAATTGCCAAAGCACCTGAAGATGAGAGTGTACCCTCTCCGTTATTGATCGCTTCTTCTACCAGTTGCGGTACGCTTAACTGATAGTATGCATTATCAGTACCCAAATTCAACCGGGATAAGTCTGGTTTAGGCATTAAAACTTTGCTCATAAAATGATTATTTGTTTAGGCAAAGTTAAGGAGATATTTATTGAAAAAATATCATTTCAAAGGAAATATTTCACTTATTGTGGCATATACACTATACGACAACGTTCTGATTATCAGTATTTTAATAACAGTATTATCCGCCTGATTTTTTCACTTTATACCCTTCTTTTTGAAGCATCAAAACGACCTTATCTCTGAAATCACCTTGTATAATAATTTCGCCGTCTTTTGCACTTCCCCCTACTCCGCATTTGGTCTTCAGCATTTTTGATAATTTCTCTAAATCTGCTGCATTGCCGCGATAACCGGTAATCAGTGTAACTGCTTTACCGCCTCTGTTTTTCCGGTCCAGCATCACACGCAGATCCTGCTGATTATTTGCAATCACCTCCTGCTCTGCATCGTTATCGGTTTCATAGCTATAAGAAGGATCTGTAGAGTACATGATCCCACCAAGGTCACTCAATGATTTTTTATTCGGCTTCATATTCTTTAATATTTTGTTTTCAGAAACGTTTTAAACAATTTCCGGAACCATACTGCTCATTTCTACAGGAACAATTACATTTAAAGACAGCGGTGAAATGCTTACAGCAATCTCTCTGCCCATAAAATAAGGCTCTCCATCAATGTGGATGGCCGCATCTTCCACCCTGGTAATCTGTATATTTTTTCCTTTAATAATCTCTACCATATCAGAACGGTCAGTACTTGCGTTCAGCATATGATAAGCCAGCAACGGCAATTTATATAATGGGAATGATTTGATAATGCAAACATCCAGCAAACCATCTGTTACAGAGGCATGTGGAGAAACATGTGCATTATTTCCATATTGAGAAGAATTAGCTACACTCACAACAAAAGCTGTTCTTGTATAACCAACGCCATCAATCCGCAGATGATAAGTTTCAGGTTTATAATTGATCATTTCCTTAAAACCCAGTTTAAGATAACCTGAAAGTCCTCTTTTTTTATTTCCGACAAATACAGAACTGATATGGGCATCAAAGCCCATTCCGGCCATATTAAAGAAAAACTTATCATTGAATGTACCTGTATCTATTTTAATAATCTTCAGGTTATTCAATACCTGGATTGCTTTAGCCGTGTTCATTGGTATCTTTAAAAACCGGGCTAAACCGTTTCCTGAACCAAAGGGAATAATTCCTAAGATCTTTTGCTGCTGCATTACTTTCGCTGCAATTTCATTAATTGTACCATCACCACCTACGGCAACAATAATATCAAAGTTCTTATTCGCAGCTTCTTCCGCGATCTCAGCGGCATGTCCTACGTATTCCGTAAAACTATAATTAGGATTAAACTTGGATCTGTCCAGGTTCGCATCAATTATAGCAGGGATCTTTAATTTATCCTTACCCCCGGATATAGGATTGATAATAAATAGAATGTTCGACTTTGCCAAAGGATATGATTTAATTATGGCACAAAATAATTGATATTTTTTGACTATTTTGAATATATATAGTAATTTTGCATTCTAAAGGTGGACTGATTTGCGATGTTATGCTAGCATGACGGGATTGCAACCACGTAAAAAAAAGTGCTAACCATTCATACACTTCATTTTACTGCCTGTTTTTACGGGGTCATTGTCCATTTTAAAAAATTGTTGATTAATAAACTAATTATTTAAAATGTCATATTTATTTACATCAGAATCTGTTTCTGAAGGCCATCCTGATAAAGTAGCAGATCAAATTTCGGATGCACTAATTGATAATTTTTTAGCATTTGATCCTGAATCAAAAGTTGCGTGTGAAACTTTAGTAACTACTGGACAGGTTTTTCTGGCTGGTGAAGTGAAATCAACAGCATATCTTGATGTGCAGAAGATCGCAAGAGAGGTAATCAATAAAATTGGTTATACTAAAGGTGAATATATGTTTGATAGTAACTCTTGTAGTGTATTATCTGCTATTCACGAGCAATCTCCTGATATTAATCAGGGTGTAGATAAAGAAGATAAAACAACTCAGGGAGCTGGCGACCAGGGAATGATGTTTGGTTACGCAACAAGAGAAACTGAAAATTTCATGCCTCTTGCGCTTGACCTTGCACACAAAATCCTGATTGAATTAGCAGCTATCCGTCGTGAAAATACTGAAATTACGTATTTACGTCCGGATGCAAAATCTCAGGTTACTTTAGAATATAATGATAATAACGAGCCTGTAAGAATCGATTCTATTGTTGTGTCTACACAACATGATGATTTTGATGAAGAGCAGACTATGCTTAAAAAGATAAACGACGATATTATTAATATCCTTATTCCACGTGTATCAAGCCAATATCCTCAGTTCAGCAAATTGTTCAACAAGGATATTAAATATCACATCAATCCAACTGGTAAATTTGTTATTGGTGGCCCTCATGGTGATACTGGTTTAACCGGAAGAAAGATTATCGTTGATACTTATGGTGGTAAAGGTGCTCACGGTGGTGGTGCATTCTCCGGAAAAGATCCTTCTAAAGTTGACCGTTCAGCTGCTTATGCAACCAGACACATTGCCAAAAATCTAGTTGCAGCTGGTGTTGCTGACGAAATTCTGGTACAGGTATCTTATGCAATTGGTGTTGCTCAGCCTATGGGTATCTACGTAAACACTTACGGAACAGCAAAAGTTAAGACAGCAGACGGCAAATTGCTTACTGATGGTGAAATAGCGAAAGAAGTAGAAAAAATATTCGATATGACTCCTTATGGTATTGAGACACGTTTGAAATTACGGAATCCTATTTATTCGGAAACTGCAGCTTATGGTCATTTTGGTAAAAACAATGAAGTAGTGACTAAAGTATTCAAAGCATCTAACGGTGTTGAAAAACAAATCACAGTAGAATTATTTACCTGGGAAAAACTAGACTTTGTAGACGCTGTTAAAAAAGCGTTTTCTCTATAATTCAGAAATTAGTAGTAGTAGAAAAAGAGCGATGTCTTTACAGACATCGCTCTTTTTCGTTTAAGGTGTACCCTGTTTCGGAGGAACTTCTGTACGAATCCACCTCTGGAAAACTGCCCTTCCATAGCGAGTCCACCTATTTTCAGAAAAAGGTGGACTCACTGTGGACTTAAGGTGGACTCAACGTGGACTCACACGCATGTTCGTCCGAACGAGGTACATTGTCTGATCAGCGAAATTGTCTTAACCTTTCTATTCCGTAGTTAAAATTCAAAACGTATCGGCAAACAAACGGAGAAAAAAAATCCTGAGGTATATCGCGATATCAGGTCCACAGCAGAAATATTTCTGGTCACCGCAGCTATCATGGTTTACTGACTATAATATTAAAACAAAAAAAACAGTCTCCTGTATTAAGTTTGGCGGGTATGTATCCATTGTTCTTTAATCTGGCAGATTTAAAAAACAGGCAAAGTTGGTTAAAAACATTTTACAGCAAAAATTCCTGAAACCAGGGGGATACATCTAATGGATGGGCGCCTTTACAATGGATGGCAATCAATGGACTGGGCAATTATGGTTTTCACGATTTGGAAAAAGACATTTCTATACGCTGGATCAACTTGAACACGAATGTGTACAAAAGAACAGGGAAATTGATGGAGAAATACAACGTTGTTGACCTTCAACTGGAAGCCGGAGGTGGAGAATATGCCTCTCAGGATGGATTTGGACGGACAAATGGGGTATTGCTTTCTCTGATGAAGAAATATGAGTACACTAAATAAAAAAGAAAACCATTTATAGGAGGCTTTGTTTAATAAAAAAACAATCTTTATTATGGAACAACCAGCGGAAATGAACACACTTAGCCAGATTCTAGAAAAATTAAGGCAAAAAGGGTTAGATAACGAAATAAAGATGACCGACCATGGCAAAATGCAGGGTGTTGGTCTGCACAAAATTTATAATCCAGAAGATCTGACTATCATAAAAACTTATCGTTTTGAGGGTGATTCAGATCCTGCCGATAACTCCGTGCTTTATTTGTTAGAAGACAAAGAAGGTCAAATTGGCTACATTATCGATGCTTATGGTATGTACAGTTCTCAGGAAGGAACAGGTTTTGATGACTTCCTGAAAAAAATCCCTACTGCCGACAGGGATATGCAAGAACTATTTAAATAGATATTCAATTTGAGCAAAGGAGAGCAACCCCCGTTTTTCTTTGCTCAATTAATCATTCGCACCCGGGATTTCAGTGGTTAGTCTTCCTGTTCCGGAAGCCGGGACGGAATGAAACTACTCATTGCTAAACACTTCGATAAAGGTTTAACCCAGCTTCATTTCAAACGTTTGCGTTAATTTTCGGGGTCAAATCAGGTCTGTTTTCAGGTCTTTCGTAATTAAAATGAATACCTTCATGTCAGGCAAATATCCCTAACCGAAGGTCATGTTCAAATTAACCAAAGCATTTTTTTCATCAAAAGCAGTCCTTGCGGTCGCTTTACTTTTTAGTATTAATTGTGCTGATACTCAAGCACAGCAATTAAAATATATATTGGGCAAAAGTAGCTGGGATGCTGATTCATTAGGAAATCATCGCGCAGTTATTATTGTTCCTTCTGCTGGCCCTGTGGCTAAGGCTGTGATTGAGTGGCGGAGAAAGGATAATCCTGCAAATAAAGAAATCATCGTAGTAGATGCCCGTTCAAACAAACGGGTTTTAAATATCAAAACAGAATCTCTTTCACGTGAGGCAGGAACGGTTTATTTCGAACCTGTTTCGGGCGCGGGAACCTATTATATTTATTACCTGCCTTTTCATGTTCAGCCGGGATCAAACTATCCAACTGCTATTTATAAAAAACCTTCTGATCGTGCAGCCCCTGCATGGACAAACAAAATAAACGGCAAAGCTATTACGGCCAAAGTTGACTACCTGGAATCTTTTAACCAGCTAAACAGCTTTTACCCAATGGAAGTTATCGCCACTGCAAAAGAAGTTGAAAAACTGGTCTCAAAAAACAAAGATCAACCTTACCTGATATTTCCTGAAGACAGGTCACATCCCATAAAAATGGAGAAAGATCTTCCTCAGCGATGGATTATGAAAGGAACATCCAAAATATTTACAGATACTACAGATCGTGGTGAGAACTACAGTTTTCAGTTAGGTTTATATGCTTTCTCAAAAGATCTGCACAATGTAAGATTGAAATTCACAGATTTAAAAAGTTCTGGGGGCGACATAATCTCCTCTAAACTGATCTCCTGTCTGAATACCGATGGCATTAACTGGGATAATAAAGTGCTTAAAAAACAAGTAGACATTAAAAAGAATGATATTCAGGCTTTATGGTGTCTGCTGGATATTCCTAAAAGTTTAAAGCCCGCTACCTATAACGGAACAGTAACGGTGATGGTTGATGAAACAACGGCTATTCCTGTACAAATCAAATTAGTAGTTAGCCCGAAGACAGCAGTTAACGGTGGCGCAAATGAACCTTGGAAACAAACCCGTTTAACCTGGCTAAATTCATCTTTAGGACAGAAAAACGAACTGATCAAACCTTATATCCCTTTAAAAATAAATGGAAACACAATTAGTTTATTAGGTAGAAAACTGACGCTTGGAAATGATGGTATGCCCGCTCAGATCGAGTCTTTTTTCACAGAAGAGATGACAGCGATCGATCAGCGTCCACGCCCTTTGTTATCTTCTCCTTTTGCATTGATTGCTGAAGAAACAGATGGTTCAAATCTTAAATGGAAAACTGGCAACCCTGATATTAAACAACTTGAACCGGGCGAAGTAGAATGGACAGCCGTAAATACATCACCTAAATTAAGGATGGATATCAAGGCAAATCTGGAGTTTGATGGATTTGTCAATTACTCAATTAAACTTACTGCATTAAAAGATGTTAATTTTAAAGACATCAGAATGGTAATCCCTTTCAAAAAGGAGATTGCGGAATACATGATGGGCCTGAATTTAAAAGGAGGAAAAATACCCGCTGATTACAAATGGAAATGGGATGTCGCCCATAAAAATCAGGATGGAGCGTGGATTGGAGCTGTGAATGCGGGTTTAAGGTTTGCATTAAAAGATGAACACTATACCCGTCCGTTAAATACAAATTTCTATCTGGATAAACCTCTTTTATTACCTTCCTCATGGGGAAACCATGATAAAGGCGGCATTGATATTCAACAAAATCTATTAAATACCTCTGTCACCAATTATAGCGGTGCAAGGGAAATGAAAACAGGGGATACGCTTTATTATAATTTCAATTTAATGATCACGCCTTTTCATTCGCTCAATACCGAAGATCAGTGGACAACAAGGTATTATCATAAATATAATAACGTGGATACCATTAAAGCTACCGGTGCTTCTGTAATTAATATTCATCATGGAACTGCTATAAACCCCTATATTAACTATCCTTTTATTGCTCATGATGCGATGAAGAGTTATATAGATTCAGCACATCACTTAGGCTTAAAAGTAAAAATCTATAATACGGTACGTGAAGTATCTAATAGTGCTTATGAACTGGCCCCTTTGAGAAGTTTAGGCCATGAGATCTTTTCACAGGGTAAAGGTGGTGGTTATTCCTGGTTACAGGAACATTTGAATTCGGATTATATTGCTGCATGGTATGTCCCTGAAGTCAAAGATGCTGCCATTATCAATAGCGGAATGAGCCGCTGGCACAATTACTATGTGGAAGGAATGAGCTGGTTGGTACAAAATGTAGGTATTGACGGGATATATCTGGATGATGTAGCTTATGACAGAACAACAATGAAGAGAATTAAAAGGGTACTGACACAAGATGGACATCCTGGTATTATTGACTTGCATTCTGCCAATCAATATAATAAACGTGATGGTTTTAATAACAGTGCCAATTTATACATGGACCATTTCCCTTATTTAAACCGGTTGTGGTTTGGAGAAAACTTTGATTACCAAAACAATACTCAGGATTTTTATCTGACAGAAATTTCGGGGATTCCATTCGGACTAATGGGTGAAATGCTTGAAGGCGGGGGTAATCCATGGAGAGGTATGGTTTACGGTATGACTAACCGTATGCCGTGGTCTGATAATGCTGATCCGCGTCCGATTTGGAAGGCATGGGATAACTTTGGTATTCAAGACAGTAGAATGATTGGTTACTGGGTAAAAAACAACCCGGTAAAAACAACACAGGAAGGTGTCTTGGCGACTGTTTATTTAAAAGATAAAAAGGCATTGATAGCCATAGCAAGCTGGGCTAAGGAAGATGTAAAAATAAAACTGGTGATTGATTGGAAAGCTTTGGGTATCGACCCGAAGAAAGCAAAGCTGACTGCACCTGCGATTAAGAACTTCCAGCCGGCACAGACTTTCTCTGTTAATGAAGAAATTTCTGTCAAAAAAGGAGAAGGATTAACACTGGCAGTTGAATGAGTTTCAGCGCCCAATTATTGATTATGAAATATTTTCTTAGCTAATTTTATTCACACACATGTTTAGAAAAAACACAATACACTAATTATAAGAAATTTAATGAAATATTTAATCTAAAAAAAATTTCACTTTTCCTCACTTATGTCACCACTTAGGGAATTAATGTGAGTTAACTTTGCTTTGTGTAAATCTTTATAAGATTAGAAATCGTTCTTACCAACATCAATTTAGTATACCTCATGGCTTTAGGTGTGTTTAGCCATGAGGTATCTATCAAACAGATTTTTTCTTTTTGCTCCCAAAACAGAGCTCTACTATTTTTTTTACAGCTTTCGTAATCTCTTTTCTTCCTGATTCGGTGTTCAGATCAAGTCCGCACAATGTACTCTTGTTCTTCTTAGTGTGTAATACAGAATAATAAATCCCGCAGATAATAATAGCCGAAACCGCCCTGAAATTGATGTCTGAGTCTTTAAAATAAGGATCTGTTAATTTTAAAAGCTCCTCACCCATAGTCTCTCTCTTTTTACTCAGGTCATTTAAGATATCGCTCTTTTCAGAGATCTCCCAAAGGATGATGCGTTGCATTTCGTCCTCATTGAAAAAGAAATCAAATTGGTTTTCAAAAACTCCTGATGCAAATTCAATCATGGTTTGCTTTTTATTTGATGCAACAGCTGCATCGCTTACTTTTTTAGAAAAGGTCACCCAATAATCCCTTTCTATAAGATAGGTCTCTATTAAAACATCTACCGTTCCAAAATAACGATAAATTAGCTTTTTGCTAACTCCAGCAGTTTTAGCAATCGCATTCACGCCCAACCCCGTATACCCTTTTGACCGGATAATTTCACCTACAGCATCAATAAGCTTACGCTCAGTCAATTTCCTGTTTTTAGGTTCCGTTTTAAGCAAATCATTTTTCTCCGGCATAATCTCTTTCGTACGAATTTTCTCAAAAATAGCGTTTTATGTAATATTTATCTTATTTAACTAGTTATTATCGCTATCTACAATTATATTTACAATAGCTCCATATGATATAAGTGATTATGATGCTCTGCTTTTTTTAACGATTTTTAATTGCATAAAACAGAAATTTCAAGCTAGTATGCGGTGATTAGCTCGTCTATTCGCCGCAAATATGCGTTGAATAGACAGGTGTCTGGCAAATAATTAGTATATTCACTGCATAATTGCGGTGAATATGTATATACATCTATTAAATAGCTGGCCAGATTTTTATTGGAATACTGAAAATTTAAGTAAAAAACTTGGCGAAGTAAGATTTCGTCAGGGCAAAATACTTGGTCAGATGAGTGCGCTTGGCTTCAATCTTAAAGAAGAAACCATATTACAAACACTCACATTGGATGTAACTAAATCCAGTGAACT
>Ga0193752_1003505_pt1 | contig 10789 bp, 13 predicted proteins | sample H1c1metaG_FD_144924 | JGI IMG/M metagenome (GOLD analysis project Ga0193752, IMG submission 144924) | Soil microbial communities from a riparian zone of the East river system, Colorado, United States - H1c1 | ecosystem: Environmental > Terrestrial > Soil > Riparian zone | place: USA: East River...
CAGCAGCCGCGCCGGCGTGGACGCACCACGCGTTCTCGGCCGAATTCGACGCGAAGAAGCCCGTGCGTCTCGACGGCACGGTGTCGAAGATGCAGTGGATCAATCCCCACGCGTGGATCCACGTGGACGTGACGCGGCCCGACGGCAAGCCCGAGACGTGGATGATCGAAGGGGGTACGCCCAACACGCTCTTCCGGCGTGGCTTCACCAAGGACTCGCTCAAGACCGGCACGCGTATCGTGGTCGAGGGCTACCGCGCGAAGGACGGCTCGCTCCGGGCCAACGGGCGCGACATCACGTTCCCCGACGGGCGAAAGCTGTTCATGGGCTCGTCCGGCACGGGTGCGCCCACCGACGCCAAGTGACGTCGCGGCGCCCGGGCGTCCCGGAAGTCAAGTCGACGGATGGAGAGGGCGGGCGCGCCGCGCGCGCTATTTGAACGCCGAGCGCGCGCTGGTCGCGAACTCCACGGTCTTCCACTCCCCGTTGACGCGCACGACGAGCTGGCCGACCGGCCGATCGCCCTGGCGCCCGGTCACGCGAAACCCGACGTCGGGTCCCGCAAGCACCATCGGGGTCACCGGCTCTGTGGCGATGGCTCCCTGCGCGTAACCCCATGCCGCCGCCGCAAGCGCCACGATGAAAACGGAGCCGGTCAACAGCCGCCTTGATACGAGTGGTACGAGTGCCATGGGTCCTCCACGGTGGGACTGGAGTGATTGACGGAGCAATCCGCCGGCCGGCCTGCCGGCACTCCAGACTACGAAGCTACCTCGCAGGGTGTTTATCGTGCAGGCCTTGGACCTTGGCCCAAGGCCTATCTTTCGTGTCCGTTCGCCGCGACGCCGAGCATGGCTCCGGGCACCACGAAGATCATGAAGAAGAGATCGCCTCCGCTGACCGCGAGCGCCCAGGCGCCGAACGCCAGGTAGAGGATGCACACGGCGACGGCTGGCATCAGTGACGGCCGCTGACCGCGCAGGCGGCCGGCGAAGATGGCGATCACGATGACGCCGAGGACCAACATCGCGGCGCCCGCGAACTGCCAGCCGATCCGGAGGCCGGTCTGGAGGTCCGACGGCACCTGCGCCACCGCCATGCGCTCGCTGAGGCTCTTCCAACCGAGGAACGAGTGGGCCCCGCTGCTGACGATCAGGACTACGCCGGCGATCAAACCGAGCACCAGTCGAGCACGTTTCATGTCACCTCCAAGGCGGACTGGACGGACCCTCACCGCACGGGGGCGGTCGCGTACGACGTGGGGTCCTCGAGGTTGGCGTCGTGAAAGGCGTCGCGGCGTTCGCGGCACTTGCTGCACTTCCCACAGTGGAGCCCGTTTTTCGGACTCATGCATGAGAGGGTCAACTCGAGCGGCACGCCCAGGGCCACCCCGCGGCGGATGACCTCGCTCTTGTCCAAGTCCGCGAAGGGCGCGTCGATGGCGAGATTGTGTGCAAGGCCCAGGGAGAGCGCGCGGGCCATGGTCGAAAAGAACTCCGGTGTGGCGTCTGGAAACGGGTTGCCGGCGAGCGGACCGATGACGAGCCGTCCGATGCGATGCTGCGCGCAGTAGATACCGGCCTTGCTCAGAAGAATGAGGTTGCGCCCAGTCAGGTACACGTCTTCGTCTGGCGTGTCGAAGGCCGGCGGTTCACCGCGGAGCGCCCAATGGTTGGGAGAGTACAGGTCGCGCACCGTGAACGTGAGCTTCGCCGGCGCCTCCATGCCGCGATAGGCCGCGGTTGCCAGCAGACGATCGAGTGCTGCGAGCTCCGCGCTCTCCCACGCGAGGCCAGCACTCACGTAGATCGGATGCACATGCGACGTCCGCGCCTCCGACGCCGCCAATACCGCGCTATCGAGTCCGGCCGACAGGAGCACCGCGGCGTGTTCGCGCCCGGCGTCTGTGTGATCGATCACCCTTTGCTCCAGGCGGGCCTGAAGGCCCGCCTCTACGTACACCCCAGGCGGACCTGAAGGTCCACCTACGTACTCCAATGCCTTGAGCTCTCTGGCGAGCCCTTGAGCCCTGAGCCCTGAGCCTGTGAGTCCTGAAGGTAACATTACCCTCATGTACTCCGTCACCAAGCGCATCGACTTCTGCTATGGGCACCGGTTGCTCGACTACAACGGCATGTGCGCGCACCCCCATGGGCACAATGCGGTGGCCGAAGTGGAAATTCAGGCAGAGGCGCTCGACCGCCTCAATATGGTGATGGACTTCAACGACATCAAAAGAGCCATCAAGACCTGGATCGACCGCGAGCTGGATCACAAGATGATCCTCCGCGCTGATGATCCGCTGACACCCATCCTCGAAGGCCTTGGCGAGCCGGTCTTCAAGATCGATAGCAACCCGACGGCCGAGCGCATTGCTCGCCTGATCTTCGACGTGTCACGCGAGCACGGCCTGCCGGTCGCTCGCGTCACCGTCTGGGAAACCCCAACATCGTGGGCCACGTACACCGCCTGATCGCGTTCGACCTCGACGGCACCCTCATTGATTCCCGGCGCGACCTCGCGGACTCCGCCAACGAGCTGATTCTGGAGCTGGGTGGAACGCCCCTGGCCGAAGAGGCCGTGGGACGGATGGTGGGCGATGGGGCCGCCGTGCTGGTGCGCCGCGCGCTCGCCGCAGCGGCTGTCGCGGAGCGGGACGGGGCGCTCGCGCGCTTCCTCGAGATCTACGACACGCGTTTGCTGAACCATACGCGACCATACCCGGATGTGCGCCTGGCGCTCGACGCCGCACGCCGCGGTGCGCGGGTGACGATGCTCACCAACAAGCCGCTGCATCACACCGCGCGCATCGTGGACGCCCTTGGCTGGGGATCGCTCTTCGACGAGGTGGTCGGGGGAGACAACGCCCTGGGCCGAAAGCCGAATCCGTCCGCGTTGCAGGCGATGATGGCCGCCGCTGGCGTGACCGCCGATCAGACGATGCTGGTGGGCGACTCGAAGGTCGATCTCGAAACCGCGCGACGTGCTGGCGCCCGTAGTTGCCTGGTCGCGTTTGGCTTCGGTTTCGAGAGCCTGGCCAAAGAGCCATTCGAGGGGGACGAGGCTGTGGTGAAGGACGTCGCCACGCTGGTCGCCGAAATCGAGCGGTTCGTTGCCGGCTGATCGACGCGGCGTCGGGCGGGCCTGAAGGCCCGCCTGATTACAACGATCGCAGGAACGCGAGCAGCATCCCGCGGTCTGCGTCGCTGAGGCGCTCGAACCCGCGCCGCGCCAGCTCCGCCTCGCCGCCGTGACGGCGGATCGCCTCCTCGACCGTCCCGGCCGAGCCGTCGTGCAGCAGGGGACGCCGGAAGCGCAGCCCCCACAACCCGGGCGTGCGGATTTCGTCGGCTTCCGCCGAGGCCTGCACAATGCCGTCGCCGGTTCCCACCTCGTGCAATAGCAAGTCGGAGAAGAGCGCCACCGGCCTGCGATCGAACAGCGGGTTGCTGCTTGGGCCAGTCATCAGCGTGGGCTCATGGCAGGTGGCGCAGCCGATCGCGCCGAACACCTGTTCACCGGCGCGCGTTACCTCGCTGGATCCTTCCCGCACTGCCGGACCGAGAAAGCGCATGAAGCTGGTGAAGTTGTCGATGCCGCGCCGCCGGGTCCGCGGATCGGGAATGTCCTCCGGTTCTGGGATTCGGTCGCACGCACGCATCCGCTCGGCCGTCACACCGAAGGCGACCTCGCGCGAGAACACGTCGTTGGTGATGCCCATTTCGTTGCGGTAGGCGTCACCGCTGAAGGCTAGCAGCGTCGCGTGCTGCGCCTTCCACCCGAACCGTCCGATGCGCCGCTCGCCCGTGGCCGCATCCTCGATGCGCGCCGCGCGACCCGACACGCCGTCACGATCGCGGTCGGCCGGGTCTTCGAGGGCGACGATCGTGTCGTCGGGGATCGCCTCCACCAGCCCGGCTCCGAAGAGGGGGATGGGCACCCGCCGCGCGAAGACGGTGGCCTCGACCGGGATGACTGCCTGACAGCCGTGCGTGGGAATGGAGAAGAGATGGAAGAGCGTTTCGCCCGACGCGTCGAACGTCTGGAAGCGGCCCGCCGCATCGCGCCGGCCGACGCGCATCTCGGCGATGGTGCCGGCGCCACCGATCGCCGGAACGTTGTGGCACGCCGCGCAGCTGGTCGCATTGAACGCGGGGCCAAGCCCTTCCTCGGCGCTCTCGACTTCGAGGAAGTCATCCTGCCCGAGTGTGAACTCCTCGAACTCTGCGGGTGTCACGCCCTGCAGCGCCTCGCCTGGGAGCGGGGCCCGAAGCTGGGCGGTGAGGATTACCCCCGACACCACGATCAAGACCGCGCCTGCGATCGCGGCTGTACGCACCACACGCGGCCGCGTCGGTACCGTCGTTCTCACTGGTTACTCGCTCGCGACGATGACGCCGCGCATGAACTCGTGGCCGGCGCCGCACAGGTTGGAGCATTCGAACGTGTAGCGGCCCGCCTGCGGCGTGAACATCACCGTGGCCACGCCCTTCCCGCGCTTGGGCAGCTCGATGTCCACATCCGTGCCGACGATATGGAAGCCGTGCGCGGTGTCGTCGCTGCGCAGCCGGATCTCGAGCGTCGTGCCGGCCTTCGTGCGAATCTGCGAGGGCGAAAAGCTGAAGCGCTCCGCCGTGATCTCCACGATCTGCACCTTCGGCGGTTCAGCCTGCCAGGCCGCCCCGACGAGCGCGACGGCGGGCCGTGCCAGCACGGCCACCGCCGACAGGACGACGAGGAACAGTGGCAGGGCGAGCGTCAGGCGGCGCGAGAGGCTGCGCATCAGAACCACCATCCGAGTCCGAGGTTGAACGAGTTGGGCGCTTGAAGCACGACGCTGCGGTTGCGCACTGCCGAGTAGTCGACCTTGATCGCGATGTCGGGGTCGGGCCAGTAGGTGGCGCCAACCACCCACGCGTCACGATCGAACTGCGGCAGCGGCACCGCGCCAGCGGCCATGCGGTGCTGGGTGTCGAAGTTCTCGTAACGGACGAACGCGCCGACGTCGCCCAGACGGGCGCCCGACACGAGGCGGTAGCCGCCTTCCGCGTAGAACCCGCGCAGCCCGCTCGCGATGTTGGGGTTTATACCCAACCGCCGCGTCATCGCGCCGTTCAACTCGTCGGCGTTGTCGATCCACACCTGCGCGAACTGCGCCTTGCCCTCGAACCGATCGCGGCTGTATCGAACGTCAGCTTCTGCCAGTTTGACCGGGACGTCGAAACGTGGCCGGAACTCGAAGCCTGAACGTCCGGACCATGCGCTGGCGCCAACGGTCAGCCCGCGATAGCCGACGTATTCCAGGCGGCCGGTCGTCGCGATCCGCCCCGCGTTGGCTTCGGACCCCTTCTGCTTGCCTTCGGCAATCCCGTCCTCCGCGTCGAAGTTGGCCGCGTTGAGGGGCGCCGTCACGAACCCGCGATACCTCCACCCGCTCCCGACCTCGCCGTGCACGCCGACGCCGGTCTCGAACCAGGTGGTCGGCACGATCACGGTGTCGACGAACGGCCGTTCGACGCCGTAGTAGACGGGCGGCTCGTGCCGCTCGTTGATGATGCCAATGGGCATCAGCACCATTCCCGCGCGCACGTTGAACGATCGCGACAGCAGGAAGTCTACCAGGCCTTCGACCAGCGCGTGCTCGATCTCGAGCTCGCTCACGAAGCGGATCTTGTCGCTGAACGAGTGGGTGACGAGCAGCACGAAGCGGTGGAAGTCGAGGCTGCCATCCGCGAACTGGGGCTTGTTGTAGTGGAAATCCATGTAGCCCGACAGGTTGGTACGAGGGGCACGCGCGGTGCCCGGCGCTGCGTCCTGCGCGAGCGCGGGCGTCGCGGCCAGGAGCAGCAGGAGGGCCGTCCGCGCCACCTGTACCAGGAGCTTCGACGCGGCGCGCGTGCCAATGGTGATGAGCCGATTGTCGCGGCCCCGTACGCGCACACTGTCGGCGGCCGCGTCGCGGTCTTCCACCTGAATCGCGGCGCCGGGCTTCAACTGGTGCTTGTCGAGAAACCGCAGGAAGGCGCTGTCCTGATCGACCACCCGCATCACCGTCACGGGCGTGTCGAGCGGGCACGTCATCAGGCTCTGCGCTTCCTGCAGCTTCACGTGCCCCTCGGCGTTCGGAATGGGATCACCGTGCGGGTCGGTCTCGGGCCGGCCGAGCATGTCGTCCATCTTGTCGATGAGCCGCTCGGACACCACGTGTTCGAGTTGTTCGGCCTCGTCGTGCACTTCGTCCCACGAGTAGCCCATGACCTGCACGAGGAACAGTTCGATCAGGCGATGCCGGCGCAGGACGAGCGCCGCGAGCTTGTGGCCAGCGGGTGTGAGCGCCACGCCCGTGTAGGGCTCGTACTCGACCAACCCCGATTCGGCGAGCGCTTTGACCATCGTGGTGGCCGTCCCCGGTACCACGCCGAGAGCGGAAGACAGGTGGCCCATGGGCAGCAGCCGCTGGGGAGGTGTGAGGGCGGTGGCGCCCAGATAAATCGCCTTGAGGTAGTTCTCGACCGTACTCGACGGGAGCATTTGGAGTGGAGTGTAACTTGACTTTTGAGTGTAGACCAATAATAATTTTGACTACTCAAAATGCCTGTCGATTCAGAGGCTTCGAGCTCCACCAAGGGCTGGCGCAGCGAGCCCCACGCGCTCAGTCTCCGGGAAGTACATGGCTCGATTGCCGTCCCCATCGACGCCGGCTTCTGGCGCAAGCTCTTTGCCTTCGCGGGGCCGGGTTATCTGGTCGCCGTCGGCTACATGGATCCGGGCAACTGGGCCACGGACCTGGCGGGCGGGGCACGCTACGGTTACACGCTCCTCAGCGTCATCCTCATCTCGAACCTGATGGCCATCCTGCTGCAGGCCCTCGCCGTGCGCCTGGGCATTGGCGCCGGCCGCGACCTGGCGCAGGCATGCCGCGACAGCTATTCCAGGCCGACGACGATCATTCTCTGGGTGCTCTGCGAGATCGCGATAGCCGCGTGCGACCTGGCGGAAGTGATTGGCGCGGCCATCGCGCTCAACCTGCTGTTCGGCCTCCCCCTGATCTGGGGCGTGTGTCTCACGGCGCTCGACGTCCTCGTCATCCTCTACCTGCAGAACCGCGGCTTCCGCTATGTGGAGGCCCTCGTGGTGGGCCTCATCGTCGCGATCGCGGCGTGCTTCGCGGTGGAGTTGTGGTTCGCGAAGCCAGACTGGGCAGGCGTGGCCACCGGGTTCATCCCGCGGGCCGAGATCCTCCAGAACCCGGAGATGCTCTACATCGCCGTGGGCATCCTGGGCGCCACGGTGATGCCGCACAACCTGTATCTGCATTCCTCGATCGTGCAGACGCGGAAGTACGTCGACACGCACGCCAGCCGCAAGGAGGCGATCCGCTTCGCGTCCATCGATTCGTCGATCGCGCTGATGTCGGCGCTCTTCATCAACGCGGCCATCCTCATCGTGGCCGCCGCCGTGTTCCACGGCACGGGCTACGACTCGGTGGCCGACATTTCCGACGCCTACCAGCTGCTCTCGCCGCTCCTCGGTGCGGGCGCGGCGAGCACGCTCTTTGCCGTCGCGCTCCTCTGCGCCGGCCAGAACGCCACGCTCACCGGCACGCTCGCCGGCCAGATCGTGATGGAAGGCTTCGTCAACATTCGCTTGCGTCCCTGGCTGCGGCGCCTCATCACGCGACTGGTGGCCATCGTGCCGGCGGTGATCGTGGTGATCCTGTACGGCGAACGAGGCGCGGGCTCGCTCCTCATCCTCAGCCAGGTCATCCTTAGCCTGCAGCTCCCGTTCGCGGTCTTCCCCCTGGTGAGCTTCACCGGCGACCGCCACAAGATGGGGGTATTCGTGGCGCCAATCTGGATGCGGGCGCTGGCCTGGACGGTCGCGGTTATCATTGCGGCGCTGAACGTGTGGTTGCTGTATCAGACGTTCGCGGGCTGAGACCGATACACCAATACGCCAATGTACCGACGGATTCTCGTCGCCGTTGAGAACTCACCTGCCGACCGCACGATCCTCGATCATGTGCGCCAGCTGGCGGCGCTGACCGGGGCCGAGATCCTCCTCGTGCACGTCGCCGACGGGTGGGCCGCACGGCACTTCAACGACCTCAAGCTTCGTGAATCGGATGAGATCCGCGCTGACCGCGCCTACCTCGAGCAACTCGTCGCGAGCCTGCCGGGGCTGCGAGTCTCCACCGAGCTCGCCATGGGCGACCCGGCCAACGAACTGATCCGGTTGGCCGAGGAGAGTCAGGCCGACCTGCTCGCCATGTCGACCCACGGCCACCGCTTCCTCAACGATCTGATCCGGGGCACCACCGTGAGCAAGGTGCGGCACATGGTGAAGATTCCAGTGCTGCTGCTCCGCGCTCAATAGCTCGCGGGTGTGGACCGCTCGTAGCAGCGCGCGGCTCAAGTCAGGTAAGTCAGGTAAGTCAGGTAAGAACTTTTCCCACCCGTCCTACCCGACCCACCTGACCTCCCTATCGCTCCAGCCAGGGCTCCAGGGCGCGGAGCAGGAAGTCGAGGACGTCGTCCTCGCTCAGCTCGCCCGGTGCCGCGCCCGGCTTGATGGGCGTGGTCTGGTCGCGGGTGCGCGACCCTCGGGCCAGACTGACCCGGCCCATCACCTCGGCCTGATCGCCTGACGTATCAAGGGCAAATTCGATGAAGTCGTCGCGGCCGCGGTCCGACGAGAGCCGAAGCTCTCCGCCGGGCGTGCCCAGCGTAAAGGCCAGACCCTCCACTTTCAGGGCATTGGCCACCTGGCGGATCACGGGAGTGGCGACCGTCTCGAGGAACACCGCATACGCCTTTTCGACCTCGGCCGTGCGCTGGCGCCGGGCCTGGGCGCGGGCGCGCGCGGTCTCCATCGCGATTTTCAGGCGTTTGCTCACATGGGACACTTCCAACGGGTGGTTCCTCCACACTCATTCTAGTGGCCTCCAGTGGCCCCGGTTCGGGGGCGCGGCTGTCATGCAACTCTTCCGTGGCTCCAGACGTCTGAATCCACATCCGTCAACTGCGCCGAGTGAATAATGTGGTCAGCTGCCAACGAACCGCCCTGCGGCCAAATGGAGATGACCATGCTTACCCCTAGGCTTCGCACTTGCTCCGCCTTCGCGCTCGCCGGGATGCTTGCCACCGCTGCCATCGCCACCGCGCAGACGCCGGCGGTGCCGCAGGAGCCGCTCGTGACGGCGACGGGCGAGGGGATTGTCCAGGCCGCGCCCGACCGCGCGTGGATCACGATTAGCGCCGAGTCGAGGGCCCCGAGCCCGCGCGAAGCGCAGCGCCGCAACGCCGAGCTGATGCGGCCGGTGCAGGAAGCGCTTCGCGGCGCACGTGTGCCACCCGACGCCATCCGGACCTCCGGCTACGACCTGCAGCAGGAGTTCGACTTCGCCAACAACAAACGAACCTCGCTGGGGTACGTCGCCCGCAACTCCATCGAGGTTCGCGTGGACGACGTGGCGCGCGTCGGAGAACTGCTCGAGCTCGCCGTCGGACAGGGCGCGACAAACGTCAGCGGTCTCCGCTTCGACGTGAGAGATCAAAACAAGCTCGAGCGCGAGGCCCTTCGAGTGGCGGTCACGAATGCCCGTCTCAAGGCCGAGGCCGCGGCGGCCGGCGCGGGACGAACGGTCGATCGGCTGGTGCGGATTGAGGAATCGAGTGGGCAGAGCGGGCCTCAGCCCATGCCGCAGTTCCGGGCGTTCGCGATGGCCAAGGCGGGCCCCGCGGAGCCGCCCGTTTCGGTCGGGCAGATCGAAGTGCGCTCCCAAGTGACTGTGACCTTCTCCTTGAAATAGGATCGCTGCGAGCCATCCCCCCTGATGACGACCGACTACGTTCGCGCCCGCCGGCACCTCTCGCGCCGTGATCCGGTGCTGCGCGATTTGATGCGCGCCCATGGCAAGTGCGGCCTGGCCGACGCGCAGAACGCCGAGCCGTTCGCGGCGCTGCTGAAGGCGATCGTGTCGCAGCAGTTGTCCACCAAAGCTGCCCGAACCATCTACGCCCGCCTGCTGGCCCTGTTCGACGGCGTGCCGACTCCGCTGGGGTTGGCCGCGGCAACCGATGCCCAGCTACGGGCCGTCGGGTTGAGCGGCCAGAAGCTGCGCTACATGCGTGATCTCAGTGAGCGGGTGCAGGATGGCTCGCTTGTCCTGCACGCGCTCGACGAGATGACCGACGACGAGGTGATCGTCGCGCTCACACAGGTGAAGGGCATTGGCCGCTGGACGGCCGAGATGTTCCTGATGTTCAGACTGCACCGGCCAGACGTGCTGCCGGTCGGCGATCTGGGCATCGTCAAGGCCGTGCAGAAGGCCTATGGCCTGCGCAAGACGCCCACGCCGGATCGCCTCAGCCAGATCGGCGAGGCCTGGCGTCCGTATCGTTCGGTCGCGTGCTGGTATCTGTGGAGAAGTCTCAACAACACCCCCGCGGCCGACTGACCGGCCCGCGGCCCCCCCTGAGCCGACAACAGCCATGCCTACATCCCGCCTCCGCCGCTCGTTTTCGATGGCCCTGCTCGTCGTCGCCGCAGTCGTCCTCTCCGCGTCGCAACCGAGCACGCAGACGCAGCGGCCCGACATCCCGCAACTGATGTTCGAGAAGATCACGCTGCCCAACGGCCTCGAAGTGATCTTCAGCCAGAAACGCGGGTTGCCGATGGTGGCCGTGAACCTCTGGTACCACGTCGGCCCCGCTCACGAGGCCGCAGGCCGCACCGGGTTCGCGCACCTCTTCGAGCACATGATGTTCCAGGGCAGCAAGAACCTGCA
>Ga0193752_1003506_pt1 | contig 10789 bp, 9 predicted proteins | sample H1c1metaG_FD_144924 | JGI IMG/M metagenome (GOLD analysis project Ga0193752, IMG submission 144924) | Soil microbial communities from a riparian zone of the East river system, Colorado, United States - H1c1 | ecosystem: Environmental > Terrestrial > Soil > Riparian zone | place: USA: East River...
GGCCGAGTTTCGACGCGCCACCGGGCTGCCGACGGCGACGAACATGATCGCCACCGACTGGCGCCAGCTGAGCCACGCGCTGGCGCTGCAGTCGGTCGACATTCCGCTCGCCGATCCGCACTTCTGGACGATGGCGGGCTCGGTCCGGGTCGCGCAGACCTGCCGCGACTGGGGCCTGACCTGGGGCTCGCACTCGAACAACCACTTCGACGTGTCGCTGGCGATGTTCACCCAGGTCGGCGCCGCGGCGCCCGGGCGCGTCACGGCGATGGACACGCACTGGATCTGGCAGGACGGGCAGCGGCTGACCCAGGAGCCCCTGCAGATCAAGGGCGGCCGGGTAGCGGTGCCGAAGACGCCGGGCCTGGGCGTCGAGCTCGACATGGTCGAAGTCGAAAAGGCCCACCAGCTCTACCTGCAGCACGGCCTGGGCGCCCGGGACGACGCGACGGCGATGCAGTACCTGATCCCGGGCTGGACATTCGACCCCAAACGCCCCGCGCTCGACCGCTGACCGTCAACCCAGGGACTGACCATGAAGATCGGATTCATCGGCCTCGGCATCATGGGCACGCCCATGGCGCTGCACCTCGTCGACGCGGGGCACCAGTTGTTCGTCCACACGCGGAGCAAGCTTCCGGAAGGCATCGCCGCATCGACGGCCCAGCCCTGCGCCCATGCGGCCGAGGTGGCGGGCCACGCCGACATCGTCTTCACGATGGTGCCAGACACGGCCGACGTCGAGGCCGTGCTCTTCGGCGCCAACGGCATCGCCGCCGCGCTCGAGGCGGCGGGCGGCGGCACGCGCAAGGTCATCGTCGACATGAGCTCGATCTCGCCGATCGCGACGAAGGCGTTCGCGCAGAGGATCAACCGGCTCGGCGCGGACTACGTCGACGCACCGGTCTCCGGCGGCGAGGTGGGCGCCAAGGCCGCGTCGCTGACGATCATGTGCGGCGGCGAGCCCGCGGTCTTCGAGAAGGTGCGGCCGCTGCTCGAGAAGATGGGCAAGAACATCACCCTCGTCGGCGGAAACGGCGACGGCCAGACGACGAAGGTCGCCAACCAGATCATCGTCGCGCTCAACATCGCGGCCGTCGGCGAAGCCCTGCTGTTCGCCAGCAAGGCCGGCGCCGACCCGGCCAAAGTGCGCCAGGCGCTGATGGGCGGCTTCGCCTCCAGCCGCATCCTCGAAGTGCACGGCGAGCGAATGATCAAGCGCACGTTCGCGCCGGGCTTTCGCATCCGGCTGCACCAGAAGGACCTGGGCCTCGCGCTCCAGGGCGCGCGCGAGCTGGGCGTGTCGCTGCCCCAGACCGCCGGCGTGGCGCAGCTCATGCAGGCATGCGCGGCCCACGGCATGGCCGACCTGGACCACTCGGCGCTGGTCCAGGCGCTGGAGCTGCTGGCCGGCCACGCGGTCGCCAAGGCCTGAAAGCCAGTCGCATTCCCCGCTCGACCCGCAACCCACGCAAGGAGACGACCATGCAAGCAGAGAACGCGAATTCCCGCCGCGGTTTTCTCAAGGCGGCCGCCGCCGGCACCGGCCTGGCCGCCGTCGGCGGGCTCGCCACCGCACAGTCGTTCGACTTCAAGCCGAACCAGCGCTACCCCGATCCCGCGGTGCAGATCCTCGACCCCGGCTTCGCCAGGTACCGCATCTACAGCAGCACCCTGGAGCAGGTGGCCACGGGGATGCGCTGGGCCGAGGGACCGGTGTACTTTCCGGAGGGCGGCTACCTGCTCGTCAGCGACATTCCGAACAATCGCATCATGAAGTACAGCGAGAAGGACGGCAGCGTGTCGGTCTTCCGCAGCCCGGCGAACTATGCCAACGGCAACACGCGCGATCGCCAGGGGCGCCTCCTGAGCTGCGAGCATTCGGTGACCCGGCGCATCACCCGCACCGAGCGGGACGGCAAGATCACGGTGCTGGCCGACAGCTTCGAGGGCAAGAAGCTCAACGCCCCGAACGACATCGTCGTCAAGTCCGACGACAGCATCTGGTTCACCGACCCGCTGTTCGGCATCAACGGCGAATGGGAAGGCTCCCGGGCCCGGCCCGAACAGGCGACGACCAACGTCTACCGGATCGAGAGCGACGGCCGGATCGTCGCGGTTCTCGCCGACCTCGTGAACCCGAACGGGCTGGCGTTCTCGCCCGACGAGAAGAAGCTCTACGTGGTCGAGTGGAAGGGCACGCCGAACCGCAGCATCTGGAGCTACGACGTCGGCGCCGACGGCTTCACGCTGTCGAACAAGACCAAGCTGATCGACGCTGCGGATCAGGGGGCGCTGGACGGCTTTCGGGTCGATCGCGACGGCAACCTCTGGTGCGGCTGGGGCAGCAACGGCGCGCTCGAGGCGGAGCCGGCCGAGGTCGCGGGGCGCAAGGTCTTCCAGTTGCGCGGCAAGTCCGAGGACCTCGACGGCGTGCGGGTGTTCAACCCGCAAGGCAAGGCCATCGCCCACATCCGCCTGCCCGAGCGCTGTGCCAACCTGTGCTTCGGCGGCCCGAAGAACAACCGCCTGTACATGGCCAGCTCGCACTCGGTCTATGCGCTCTACGTCGAGGCGCACGGCGCGACCTGAGCGCGGGCGACGCGCCGGCCCTACCAGGAATCGAATGCGGGAGGACGCTTCTCGATGAAGGCGGACATGCCTTCGTTCCACTCCGCGCCACCGACCAGCATCGAGATCGCCTCGAGGCCGTAGCGCCGGGCGGTGCGCAGGTCGGCGTCCTCGCTGAGGTAGATCGCGCGCTTCGACTGGGCGAGCGCGCGCGGTCCGAGCTTGCGCAGCTCGAGCGCGATGTCCAGCGCCGCCTGGCGCAGCCGGTCGCCGGGCACGACGGCCGCGCACAGGCCATGCCGCTCGGCGGTGGCGGCATCGACATGGGTGGCGCGCAGGATCCAGTCGAGCGCCTTGCTGCGGCCGACGTGCCGGATCAGCTTCTGCACGCCGCCGGCCGCGGCCACCGCGCCGATCCGGGTCTCGGGCAGGCCGAACTTGGCATCCTCGGCCATCACCCGGAAGTCGCACGAGAGCGCGAGCTCGCCGCCGCCACCGAGGGCGTAGCCGTTGATCGCGGCGATGGTCGGGAAGGGCAGCTCCTCGAGCCGGTCGAACAGCACGGCGATGCGGGTGAGGTAGCGGTCGCGCGCGTCGAACGAATCGACGATCGACGCTTCATCGCCGGCGAAGTAGCGCAGGTGGGCGCCGCAGCAGAACGCGCGCTCCTCGCCGGTGACGATCAGCGCCCGGGTCGCTTCGCCGTCGATCAGATTGAGGGCGCGATCGAATTCGTCGATCAGCTCGAGCGAGAGCGAGTTCATCTGCCGCGGCCGGGTGAGGGTGATCAGCGCGATGCCGCGCTCGATCCATTCGAGGCGCAAGGCGGTGCCGGCGAGGGTGGGTCCTTCGAAAGTGGCAAGGGTCACGCGGGTTCTCCAGGGGCCGCAGGAGAATAGGCCGCCGTACGCGGGATTGTCAAGGCGACCGACCTCTCGGTCAGCCAGAGTACCCAGGCGTCGATGGCAACGCCTGTACCGGTAAACAGGGTTCCTGAATCGGTTGAGACTGACCAAGCGGTCAGGCCATTGACCATGAAGACTATGGCGTTTAAGATGGCCGTCGAGGCAACGAAACGATGACCTGGACCTGCGGCGACTGGAACGACAAGCCCTACATGCGCTGGGTCGGCGCGCGGGTCACGCTGGCCGAAGGCGGCCGCAGCCGGGTCGAGCTACGGGTCGAGCCGCATCATCGCGGCGCGATGGGAACCGAGGCGGTCAACGGCGCGATCCTGGCGTACCTGCACGATGTCGCCCAAGGCGTCGCCGTCCGCTCGCTGCTCGGCGACGACGTGCGCGCGATCGCCACGCTGAGTCTCAACGTCTCCTACGTCGACGCGATGGCCGCCGAGGAGCTGATCGTCGGCGTCGGCCGGGCGGTTTCCATCCGCAGCGCGGTCGCCTTCGCCGAGAGCGAGTTCCTCGGCGCGGCCGGCCAGGTCTGCTGCCGGGCCGCCGGAACCTTTCGCATCCTGCGCACGCGCCGCCGGCCGTCCGCGGCGCACTGATCGAAGGAAGAAGACCTGATGGACGTGTACGTGATGGGCGTGGCGATCCACCCCGCCGCCGAGGCGGTGCGGAACCTGCGCCTCGAGGAAATGGCCTACGCCACCGCGCGCGCCGCGCTCGACGACGCCGGCATCGCGCGCGCCGAGATCGACCACGTGACGCTCGCCGCCAGCGACGAAATCGATGCGCGCGGCATCACCAGCATGCTGCTCGCCGCGCCCTCGGGCGCCTACCTGAAGGACGAGATGCGGGTCACCGATTCGGGGCTGACCGGCTTGCACCTCGGCGCGATGCGCGCCGGCTCGGGCGACCTGCAGCTCGGCCTGGTGGTGAGCTGGAGCCAGAGCTCGGTCGGCCCGCTCGAAGACATCGCCCGGATGCGCGGCGAGCCGTTCTTCCTGCGCCCGATCGGCCTGAACTTCGCGATTGCCGACGGCTTGCAGGCCGGCGCGGTGGCAGCGCGCCACGGCATCGGCGAGGTCGAGGTCGCCGAGCGCGTGCGCATGCGCATGCAGGCCGCCGCGAGCAACCCGCGCGCGGTCCGCCGGCCGGTTCCCTCGACGGCCGAGGTCGCGCAATCGCCGCTGCTCACCCATCCGCTGCGCAGCGGCCACCGTGCGCCGGTCACCGACGGCGCGGTGGCGATGGTGCTGGCCTCCGGCGACTGGCTGCGCGCACACCCCGGCAAGCGCCCGCTCGCCCGCATCGCGGCCGCCTCGTGGACCGTCGACCGCTACCAGCTCGACGGCGAGCGCCTGGGCGGCAGCGCGCTGTTCGACGCCGCCCTGAAGGACGTGCTCGCCCGCGCCGGTGCCGGCAGCATCGATGCGCTCGACGTGATCGAGCTCGAGGCGCAGAGCGCCTGGGCCGATGTCGCGCTGACCCGGGCGCTCGGCGCAGGCAGCCGGGTTTCGGTCAGCCCCTCGGGCGGCGCCTGGGCGCAGAACCCGTATTTCTGCACCGGCCTGGTCAATGCCGCCGAGGCGGCGCTGCAGGTGAGCGGCCGGGCCGGCCCGCACCAGGTGAAAGGAGCCCGGCGCGCCCTGGCGCACGGCAGCTCCGGCTTCGCGCAGCAGACGCACGGCTTCGTGATGATGGAAGGCGTTTCGCCATGAAGGCTCAAAGCGTCGCCGTGATCGGCGTCGGGCAGACCGCGTTCCGCTCGCGCTACGACGAGATGACCTACCCCGAGCTGGCGCAGGAGGCGGTGACGCTGGCCCTGAAGGACGCCGGCCTGCAGCCGGAGCAGATCGACGCGGTCGTCTTCTCGATGGCGCCGACCACCTTCATGGGCGTGGCCGATGCCGACAAGTGGGCGGTCGACTATGCGTGGGCGCGCGGCAAGCCGTTCATGCGCGTGCACACCGGCGGCGCCACCGGCGGCTCGGCGTTCCAGGCGGCGTATTCGCATGTGGCGTCGGGGCAGTACGGCACGGTGCTCGTCGTCGGTGCCGACCGGATCACCGAAACGCCCGATGCGCAGTTCGTGCTCAACCTGATCTGGGACGCGTTCTACGAGCAGGACTTCGCCCTCAACACGGTGACGATGACGGCGCTGGCGACCCAGCGCTACATGCACAAGTACGGCACGACCGAAGAGCAGTACGCCAACGTCGTGGTCCGAGCGCGTCGCAACGCGCTCAACAACCCTTCGGCGCACCTCAAGGGCGAGATCGACATCGCCGCGGTGATGAATTCGAAGCGCGTCTCCTGGCCCTACAAGCTGTTCGACATCTGCCCGCGCTCGGCCGGCGCGGCCGCGGTCGTGATCACCACGGAGGCGCTGGCGCGGGAGCGCTGCACCCGGCCGGCGTTCATCACCGGCACCGCCGGGGTCTCGAACACGGTCTTCATGGGCGACCGCATGGGTCCTGCCGCCGACACCGATTTCGCCGACTATTCGGAGCTGAAGCAGGCGGCGCGCGAGTGCTACCGCCAGGCGGGGATCACCGAGCCGATGCGCCAGGTGCAGGCGGTCGAGATCTACGATCCGTTCAGCTCGTTCCAGTTTCCGCAGCTCGAGTCGCTCGGCTTTTGCGAAAGCGGCACGGCGCAGCGCCTGAGCGACGAGGGCGCGTTCGACATGAACGGCAGCCTCGCCGTCAATCCGTCGGGCGGCACGCTCTGCACCAACCCGATCGGCGTCACCGGCCTGGTGCGCGCGGCGGAAGCGGCGCGCCAGGTGATGGGTCGCTCCGCGGCGATGCAGGTCAAGGACGTGCACAACGTCGTCGCCACCGCGATCGGCGGCTCGACCCAGTTCTTCACCGTGACGATGCTGAGCGACGAGCCGCGCCGGGCCGCGGCCGGCGCCTGACAGGAGACCTTCATGAGCAAGAGCACCCCGGCCACGCCCGCCCACCACGTCGTCCACGGCGAGTGGCACGTGCGCTACAACTATCCGGTCGGCGAGGTCGGCGCGCGCTTCTTCGACGCGCTCAAGGAAAAGCGCATCGTCGCCACCCGCTGCAGCGCCTCGGGCCTCACCTACCTGCCGCCGCGCGCCTACTGCGAGCGCAGCTTCGAGAAGTGCGACGGCTTCGTCGACGCTGGCGGGGAAGGCACGATCGAGGCCGCCACCATCGTCAGCGCCGCGTTCGACAACCTGCCGCCGCCGCCCTACGCCATCGCCTACGTGCGCCTCGACGGCGTGAGCACGGCGATGGTCAACTTCGTGCGCGGCATGGACCTGAGCGACGTGCCCGCGGCCGCGGCGAAGCTGAAGCCCGGCACGCGGGTGCGGGTCGAGTTCATTGCGGCGCCCGAAGGGAAGATCACCGACTTCCACTACGTCCTGGCCTGACGTCGCGGTGAGCATTCTCTCGTCGCGGGTCGATCCGCAGTCCGCGGCTTTCCAGGGCAACGCCCGCCACTACGACGCGCTCCTGGTCGAGCTGCGCGCCCGCCACGAGCGCGTGCTCGCGGGCGGCGGCGCGAAGCTCGTCGAGCGCCACCACGAGCGCAACAAGATGCTGGCGCGAGAGCGGATCGATCTGCTGCTCGATCCGCTCTCGCCCTTCCTCGAGCTCTCGCCGCTCGCCGCCTGGGGCCTCTACGACAACGCCGTGCCCTCGGCCGGCATCGTCACCGGCATCGGCGCGATCGCCGGCACCGCCTGCATGCTGATCGCCAACGACGCCACCGTGAAGGGCGGCTCGTTCTTCGCCGAGACGGTGAAGAAGCACGTGCGCGCCCAGGACATCGCGCAGCACCATCGCCTGCCGGTCATCTACCTGGTCGACTGCGGCGGCGCCTACCTGCCCGAGCAGGACCGCGTCTTTCCCGACAAGGACCACTTCGGCAACACCTTCTATCGGCAATGCCAGATGTCGGCCGCCGGCATTCCGCAGATCGCCGCCGTGTTCGGCGGCTGCACCGCGGGCGGCGCCTACATCCCGGCGCTCGCCGACGAGGTGGTGATGGTGCGCGGCCAGGCGCGCATCCACCTGGGCGGGCCGCAGATCGTCAAGGCGGCGATCAACGAGATCGTCGACGGCGAGACCCTGGGCGGCGCCGAGATGCACACCCGGGTCTCGGGCGTCAGCGACTACCTCGCCGAGAACGAGGCGCAGGCGCTGGTGCGGGTGCGCGACATCGTCGCCGGCCTGAACCGGCCGCGCCCGCTGCACGGCGCCCTGCGCGCGGCGCGCCCGCCGCGCTTCGACATCGCCGAGCTGCGCGGCATCGTCCCGCCCGGCCTGAAGGAAAGCTACGACGTGCGCGAGGTGATCGCCCGCCTGGTCGACGACTCCGAGCTGCAGGAGTTCAAGCCCGACTACGGCTCGACCCTGGTGTGCGGCACGGCGCACTGGTGCGGCTACCCGGTCGGCATCCTCGCCAACAACGGCGTGCTGTTCTCCGAATCGGCGGTGAAGGGCGCGCACTTCATCGAGCTCTGCAACCAGCGCAGCATTCCGCTCCTCTTCCTGCAGAACATCACCGGCTTCATGGTCGGCACCGAGGCCGAGCGCGGCGGCATCGCCCGGCACAGCGCCAAGCTGGTCTACGCGATGGCGACGGCGCGGGTGCCGCGCCTCACGGTCATCATCGGCGGCTCGTTCGGCGCCGGCAACTACGGCATGTGCGGGCGCGGCTTCGACCCGCGCTTCCTGTTCGCCTGGCCGAACTCGCGGATCGCGACGATGAGCGCCGACGTCGCCGCGACCGTGCTCACCGACCTGCGGCGCAGCAGCCTGAAGGCCGCCGCCGAGGACGCCGAGATCGCCGAGATCGACCGCGCCACGCGCGCCCAGTTCACCGAGCAGAGCGATCCCTACTACGCCACTGCGCGCCTCTGGGACGACGGCCTGATCGAGCCCGCGGAGACGCGCGAGGTGATCGGCCTGTGCCTCGCCCTCGCCGCGGCCGAGCCGCCGGTCACCGGCCCGTCGCCGGTGTTCCGGATGTAGCGGCGAAGACGATGTTCGAGTCGCTCCTGATCGCCAACCGCGGCGAGATCGCCTGCCGGATCATCCGCAGCGCGCGCCGCCTCGGCCTGCGCACGATCGCCGTCTACTCGGATGCCGACGCCGGCGCGCGCCATGTGCGCGAAGCCGATGTCGCCGTGCGCATCGGGCCGGCCGACGCGACCCGCAGCTACCTCGACGCCGAAGCCATCGTCCAGGCGGCGATCGCCGCCGGCGCGAGCGCCGTCCATCCCGGCTACGGCTTTCTTTCCGAGAGCACGCAGCTCGTCCGGCGCTGCGTCGAGCACGGCATCGCCTGGGTCGGGCCGCGCGCCGAGGTGATCGAGCGCATGGGCTCGAAGATCGAGTCCAAGCGGATCGCCGCACGCGCCGGCGTGCCCTCTGTCCCGGGCTACCACGGCGACGCGCAGGAGCCGGCGCTGCTGCTCGCGGAGGCACGCGCGATCGGCGTGCCGCTCCTGATCAAGGCGAGCGCCGGCGGCGGCGGCAAGGGCATGCGCCGGGTCGACGACCTGGGCGAGTTCACGGCCCAGCTCGATCTCGCCCGGCGCGAGGCGCAGCGCGCCTTCGGCGACGACCGGGTGCTGATCGAAAAGCTGATCGAGCGGCCGCGCCACCTCGAGGTGCAGCTCGCCGGCGACAGCCACGGCAACCTGGTGCACCTGTACGAGCGCGAGTGCTCGATCCAGCGCAACTACCAGAAGGTGATCGAGGAGGCCCCGGCGCCGCGCCTGCCGGCCCTGGTGCGCGAGCGGCTCTTCGCAGCGGCGCTGAAGCTCGGCCGCGAGATCGGCTACGACTCGCTCGGCACGGTCGAGTTCGTGCTCGCCGAGGGCGCCGACACGCCGTACTTCCTCGAGATGAACACGCGCCTGCAGGTCGAGCATCCGGTGACCGAGATGGTGACCGGGCTCGACCTCGTCGAGTGGCAGATCCGCATCGCCGCCGGCGAGCCGTTGCCGCTGGCGCAGGAAGAGATCGCGCTCGCCGGCTGGGCGGTCGAGGCGCGCGTCAACTGCGAGGACCCGGCGCACGGCCATCGGCCGGAGTTCGGCACGGTCGGCCGCTACGCGGAGCCGGTGCTGCCGGGGCTGCGCGTCGACAGCGGCATCGCCGCCGGCTCGGTGGTCTCGCCTCACTACGACTCGATGGTCGCCAAGCTGATCGGCCACGGACCGACGCGCGCGCAGGCGATCGAGCGCCTGCGCGACGGGCTCGCCGCGTTCGACGCCGCCGGCATCGGCACCAACCAGAGCCTGCTCGTCGCGATCGTCGACCATCCGCTGTTTCGGAGCGCGCGCCTCACGACCGGCTTTCTCGGCGAGGCGTTTCCCGGCGGCTGGCACGACGACCCGGCAGCGCTCCGCGGCGCCCGCATTGCGGCGGCGCTGCATGCGCTGCGCGGGCGCGACGGCCGCGCCGCTGATGCGCAGGATCTCTGGCAGCGCGCCAGCGGCTACCGCTTCATGGGCGCCGCCGGGCGGCGCGCGGCGATGCGCGTGCGGATCGGCCTCGACGGCGACGACGAGACCGCACTGTCGATCGAGCGCGACGACCGCAGCGCGCCGTCCGACGCGAAAGCGGCTGCGGCGGGCGGCGGCAGCTATCTCGTGCGCCTCGGCGATGGCGAGGTCGAGGCCGTCGGCGCGCGCTGGATCGAAGACGACGTGCTCGTCCTTTCGCCCGGCCACGGCCGCGCCGGCCGCTACGTTCTCGGGCGCGACGGCGAGACCACCGTCGTCAACCACCTCGGCACGCGCTGGCGGCTGCAGGTGATGAGCGAGGTGAAGGCGCTCGCCCGCGCCGCGGCGCAGGGCACGGCGCAGGGCGACGAACTCCGCTCCGAGATGCCGGGCGCGGTGACCGAGATCCACGTCGCCGCGGGGGACGCGGTCGCCGCCGGCCAGGTGCTGGTGGTGATGGAAGCGATGAAGCTGATCTTTCCGCTGGTGGCGGCGCGCGCCGGCGTCGTCGCCACCGTGCTGTGCCGGCCGGGCGACGTGGTGCCGCGCGCCCAGACCCTGGTGCGGCTCGAGCCGCTCGACCTTGCCGCCCCGGCCGGAGCGGCACCATGAGCGCGAAAGGAAATCCGATGCGCGGCCTGTACTTCGAGGAGTTCAGCGTCGGCATGACGTTCGACCACGCGCTGACGCGCACCGTCACCGAGTGGGACAACGTCCAGTTCTCGACCATGACGATGAATCCGCAGCCGCTGCACGTCGACGCGCACTTCGCCGCGACGACCGAGTTCGGCCGGCCGCTCGTCAACAGCCTGTTCAC
>Ga0193752_1003508_pt1 | contig 10786 bp, 10 predicted proteins | sample H1c1metaG_FD_144924 | JGI IMG/M metagenome (GOLD analysis project Ga0193752, IMG submission 144924) | Soil microbial communities from a riparian zone of the East river system, Colorado, United States - H1c1 | ecosystem: Environmental > Terrestrial > Soil > Riparian zone | place: USA: East River...
CCGGCCGGGTCGAGACCCCGTTCGTAAAGGCCCGCATCAGCGAATATCCCGATCCGGCAAAGGCCTTCGCCGAGATGTCCGCCACCCAGGCCCTCGGCCGTATGGGCACCCCCGAAGAAATAGCCGCCGCGGCCCTATACCTTGCCAGCGACGAGGCAGCCTTTGTAACCGGCACGGCGCTGCTGATCGAGGGTGGGTTCACCGTCGGAAAATAACGAGACAATCTCAAGATCAGCCATTCCCCAGATGAAAACGGACACCTAAAATGGCGTGTCCTTTTTTTCTAATATGACCTCTCTATCGATGAAAAGCAGGAATTTCTCCATGGCTACGGCATGTCCGAAAAGAAACTTCGTGACGCCGCCCCGCTGATAAAGGTGTTGAATATCGTCAATTATGCTCCCGTCGTCGCGAACTACGCCGAGCTAAATAACAAGGCGAAACTGATCAGTTTCGCACGCGCCTTTCGGGTGCTCTCGACCATTATTCTTTGAAGTAGAGCTTAATCTTAGCGGAACGCCAATTGCATTCTGATCAGTAAGCTGCCGTGTATGCAGGAATACCGAACACTTAAGGATGTTCCAAATAGAATAATAAATACCCATGAACACGCATTTACCAGCAATACTACTCATAGCAAAGGGTCAATCGGCTTGCCTTCCAACTCGGGAATGGCTTCGTACGAGCCGTTTTCGAACGTGGGAAGCAATGGATGTTTTCGATGCACTCAACGGAATTTCCGATTTTACGTTGGGGCCGCGGCCGGATGTCGTTTTCGTCACTGTTGACTCGGTGACTGACAGCTTCCAGCTTTTGTCCACACTTTTCAGGCAAAGTGACGAGGGCGAGTTGGAATTTCCGATCTTCGCTCTGTCTGGATGTGATCCGGAAATGGAAGATTGCGACGTATTCGAAGGTAGCCTTGCCCAGATAACGGCTAAATTGGAAGAGATCGTGCCGGGAACGTCTGCTGCAGCTAGTTAATGCTGATATCGACCCTTTAATGCCCGAAGAATATTTTACTGAGCAAACATACATCAATCCTGTCTACCCTTTTTCCTTTCCCGATCCTTATGTTTTAAAATTCCGCGGCGAGTATTTTGCGTTTTCCACCGGATTTGCGTCTGATGGAAAAGTATTCGGCATTCTTCATTCAAGAGATTTAGTCCATTGGGTCGAATTGAGCGGCGCGATGGAACCTCTTAAGGGTGCCCCCCCGTTTTACTGGGCCCCCGAGGTAACTTATTCCGCGGGCAAATTCTACCTCTACTACAGTGCCGGTAACGAAACGCTGATGGAATTAAGGGTTGCCGTTTCAGACCGGCCGGACGGCGGTTTTGTCGATAGCGGGCGCAGGCTTACGATCGAGGAGTTTGCGATCGATGCGCACGTCTTTATTGACGACGATGGAGCGAGATATCTCTTCTACGCCACCGATTTTCTCGAGCATACGCATATCGGTACCGGTACAGTCGTTGACCGATTGATCGATTGGTTTACGCTCGAAGGACAGCCGCGGCCGGTGACGCGAGCGCTGTACGATTGGCAGGTTTACGACCCGGTCCGCAAGGAAAAAGGCGGCGTACGGTGGCACACGGTAGAAGGGCCTTTTGTCCTTAAACGAAAGGGCGTCTATTACGAAATGTTCAGCGGCGGTAACTGGCAGAATATTTCATATGGAGTGAGCTTTGCGATTACGGATGACATAGCTCGAAACGAGGAATGGACGCAGTTTTGCGATGGCGAGAAGGCGTCGCCCATTTTGAGAACGATTCCGGGAAAGGTGATCGGCCCGGGTCACAACAGTGTGATTCGCGGTCCCAATAACCGTGAATTGTTTTGCGTTTATCACCGGTGGGTGGGCGATGCGCGTGTGCTGGCCATAGACCGGATGGATTTCGCGGGCAATCGGATATTCGTTCAAGGACCCACAGACACTCCGCGGCTCAGGCCTTACGAGCCTCAATATAATGGATTCGATCGATCTATTGAAAAAATGGGTCACTGGGAAATAAACCAAACTGAGGCAAAGAGCGTCCGAGAAGGGAGAAATGAATTGATCTTTCACAGCGCAGGTTCGCAATATTTGGTAGAAATAAACGTGGAAAGCGCCGATAATGCGGACGTCGAATGTGCTTGTGGGTTCTATGTAGCGGATGAGAGCGGAAAGCTTTTCGAGTTTCAGATCTTTGGCAACCGGGTTGAAACTTGGGTCTATCGGAAGGAACGACTAGAAAATGAGGTTTATGAATTTCCCATTGACACCTCGTCAGGGCCGCACCATTTGCGGATCGAGGCGGATGGAAAACACCTTCAAATACGGTTGGATGAGGCAGTGCCCTGCGTAATAAAAGAGCTTGCACGCCCACCGGGCAAATTTATACTCACAACCGAATTGCCTGAGACGGTGTTTTCAGGGTTTGCTCTTACGCGCGGATTTGAAGATCTCTTCGACCGGCCGGGCACGCCCTCGGATCATGGATGGCTGCCCGTCCGTGGTTCCGGTGGATGCCAGATCGAGAATAAGGAGCTAAAGATCGATGGTTTGCAAGGTGGGGTAACTATCGCTAAGGGAGTGGCGTATGACGATTACGAATACGCCGTAAATATTCGACTCGTAGAAGAGAAGGGCGAAAATGCCGCATACGGATTCGAACTGATCAATGAGTTGGATACGGCCTTAAGAATCGAAATCGGGGACCGAAAGGTGCGAGCAGGAAAGGAGGTCTTCGATCTGTCCAAGAGATTCGCTGCTGAAAACTATCACCAATTCCAGCTTCTAAAGCTCGGTAATATCATCCATCTGCAAATGGAGGGCCTTGCACTCGGCTCCATCCCTGTCCTGGAAAAATGCCGCGTGGCTATCTTCTGCGAAAATGCCGAGGTCGCGCTCGATATGGTTCGCCTAACAGACCTCACAAATTTCCCGACATCTAAATCCTTTCAAACTTCGTCTTAATTATTGCAGCGCTTGATGTTCTGCAAAAAGTAATTTCGAGGTTTGAAAAATTCGGGTGTGAAATCTACAATGTCCAAATTGCCGGATCATCCAACCTGATCTTCAATAAATCCAACTTCAGAGAGTTTTTCTTGAAATACGCAGACCTGACACAAGCCCGTGCCGAAGATTTTCTTTGGGCCGGCGGCATCGAAGATACATTCGTCCCTCATTCCCGTCCCGGCCACCGCGCGCTTGACGAGTATGAGTTAATAGGCCACTACGAGCACTGGCGTGAGGACCTTGGCCTTGCACGCGATCTCGGGCTGAAGGCTGTGCGCTGGGGCGTCCCCTGGTATAAGGTCGAGCCGGAAAAAGGGCGGTTCGACTGGAGCTGGACGGACGAGGTGGTGCCCTACATGGTCGAAGAACTGGGGATATTGCCGGTTATCGACCTCATGCACTACGGCACGCCGTTCTGGTTAAAACGGGAATTCGCCAATAAGGACTACCCCGAGTATGTGGCGCGTTACTCGGCAGAGTTTGCCGCGCGTTACAAGCACCTTATCAAGTGGTATACACCTCTGAACGAGCCGATAATAAACGCTCTTATGTGCGGAATGCGCGGTCTCTGGCCTCCATACCTGAAGGGTGATAACGGTTATATTCGGCTTATGCTTCAATTGGCCAAGGGCATCGTTCGCACGGTAAAAGCGATCAAAGATATCGACCCCGAATCCGTTATGGTCCATGTCGAGGCGACGGGCCTGACCCGTACCGTAAGGAAAGATCTCGCGTCGCTTGCCGAGGAGGAAACTTTCCGCGGTTATCTTTGCTACGATCTGATCTCCGGGCGGCTTACGCACGATCACAAGCTTTTCTCATGGCTGGTCAGAAACCATGTCAACCCGGACCTTCTGGACGAACTCGCGACGGAAAAGGTGGGTATTGATGTATTAGGCCTGAATTTTTACCCGCAGTGGTCTACCAAGCAGCTCTATATCGATAAAAAAGGAAAGCTCGCTTTTCGTGAGATCGAACCCGAAGGCGACGGTTTTGCCGAGCTTATCAGGAAATATTACGACCGTTATCAAGTGCCGGTTATGATCACCGAAACGAGCGCCATCGGCAGCGACGAGATCCGCGAAAAGTGGCTCCACTCGTCAGTATCGATGATTAAAACTCTTCGAGCCGAAGGAGTTCCGGTTATTGGCTATACCTGGTTTCCTCTCTTCACCATGATCGATTGGCGCTACCGTTTTTCCGACGGACCGCTGGAAGATTATTATCTCGAGCTTGGCCTCTATCGCATCAATCGTGAGAAACAAGGTAAGCGGTGGCTGGATACTCCGCTAGTGTCGAGAATGAAGCAGTATATCGATGATCCCGCCGCTTCGATAGGCCCGCTAGGCGCCTCTAAAGCCGCAGGCTAAAGATTCTCATACTTCCCAAACAAACTTTCTCTTACTAAAATATGAATAGCGGATGAATATGGAAAACACGCTATTTAATGGCTTCATTATGGGTGGTTTCGAATGCTCCACCCACCGCGATGCGCGGGGCCGGAGGCTCGACCTTATAGCTTCGACGCGGCATGACGAATTCGCTCGTGAGGATTACGCGCGTCTGATGGAGATAGGAATGACGACGGCCCGTGACGGGGTACGGTGGCATCTTATCGAGAGCCGGCCCGGCTGTTATGACTTCGCCAGTCTTGAGCGGCAGGTTCGCGCAGCACGCGAGACCGGGATACAGATCATTTGGGATTATTTTCACTATGGTTATCCGAACGACTTGGACATTTTCAGTGATGAATTCGCGGATAGATTTGCAGCGTTTTCCAGGGAGCTGACAAAATACCTAATTGCCGAATTGGGAGATGAGCTTTTCGTTTGCCCGGTGAACGAGATCTCGTTCTTCTCATGGATAGCGGGCACCCGGGCCGCTTTTTACCCATGCAAGAGACGGCGCGGCCGGGAGCTTAAGCGGACGCTGGTAAGGGCGGCAATAACATCGATGGACGCGGTTAGAGAGGCTTGCCCGGGGGCGCGGTTTGTGACCACTGATCCCGCGATTCATGTAGTTCCGCCAAAGGTTAGTACTCCCGCATCACGCCAGGCGGCCGAGAATTATCGTCGGGCTCAATTCGAGGCGTTCGATATGCTCACGGGGCGTCACGAACCTGAGCTTGGCGGCAGTGAAAAGTACCTCGACATCCTCGGCCTAAACTACTATTTTCATAACCAGTGGCGTCACCCGAGCAGGCGGAAAATACCGCTCGGGCATCAAGACTATCGTCCGTTCTACCTGATCCTGAAGGAGTATTACGGGCGTTATCGGCGGCCTATTTTGATCGCCGAAACGGGAATTGAAGACGATAAGCGCCCGGAATGGTTTAGATATGTACGCGAGCAAGTTAAGGCCGCGCGGGCGTTGGACGTACCGGTGAAAGGTATCTGTTTATACCCGGTGGTCAATCACCCGGGTTGGGCCGATGACCGGCATTGTCATAATGGACTGTGGGACTATGCCGATGAGCGGGGCGGACGCGAGATATACGACCCGCTAGCGGACGAGATCCGTGTTCAAAATACTCTTTTCTAAAATACGTTTCTTAATGTTTTTCCGCATAATTCAACCAACTAAAGCCGCGGTTTTCTTCCCATTTCCGGTGCCGTTCCCATTTGTAAGGGCACTGGTTTTAAGCGCGGTTACACCGGCGGCCTCCTTGCGTTTCAAACCGACGATCTTGCCATATTGAGTAAGCGCCTGGGCGACGATCTGGTCCATGTTGTAATACTTGTAAGTAGCCAGCCGCCCGACAAAATGGACGTTCTGTTCCAAATCGGCGAGCGCTTTATATTTCAGATACAACTCTGTATTTTCGCTTCTCGGAATCGGGTAATACGGGTCGCCCTCGGCCTGGGGGTATTCATACACGATCCCGGTCTTCTTGTGCGTTTGGCCGGTTAGATATTTGAACTCCGTGATCCGTGTATATGGCTGTTCATTGGGATAGTTTACGACCGGAGCGGCCTGAAACACCTCGGTGTCGTGCGTTTCGTGCTTAAATTCAAGCGAGCGATAGGGCAATTTTCCGTAGCAGTATTCAAAAAACGAATCTACCGGCCCGGTATAGACCATCTCCCTGAACGGAAACTCTTTGACGATCTCGCGGTAATCGCAGTTGAGCATTATCTTAATATTCGGGCTATCGAGCATCTTCTCGAACATTTTTGTGTATCCGTGCTTGGGCATCGCCTGGAAAGTATCGGTAAAATACCGATCGTCGCGGTTCGTGCGCGTGGGAACGCGTGCGGTGACCGAGGCGTCGAGTTCCGATGGGTCCAGGTCCCATTGCTTGCGCGTATAATTGCGGAAAAATTTCTCGTATAGCTCTTTGCCAACGGCGTTAACGACCACGTCCTCGGATGTGCGAACGGGCTGGCGATTTTCGCGTACCTTGTCGAAAAAGCCCTGCACTTCGTGAGCGCTCAAGTTCAGGCCGTAAAGCTTATTGATCGTGTCGAGGTTGATCGGGATAGGCACCTGCATTCCATCGACGCTTGCGAGCACGCGGTGTTGATATTCGCGCCACTCGGTGAATCGAGAAAGGTACTCATAAACATCGGCCGAATTGGTGTGAAAGATATGAGGGCCGTATTTGTGGACCAAAATACCGTCATCGTTGTAATGGTCGTAGGCGTTGCCGCCTATGTGCGGACGCTTGTCGCATATCAGCACTTTCTTATCCGATCCGTTCGCCAATCTTTCCGCGAGCACACTGCCCGCGAAACCTGCTCCTACTATCAAATAATCAAACATTTCCTTCCCTTCCCTGTTATTTAGTTATCAATTTGTTAATGGCAATATTTATGCCTAATAATACGCGCCGTGCTCGAAGATCATCGCTAATTGCTGATATTAAACGGCAATGCCCTTCTCCCGCCTATTTTGTACGACGCCTTCGATCAGTTCCGCCATCGCGGCAAACGTACTATCCCAGGACATACCGCGCATGAATTCATCCACTCGCCGGCGACGATCCGCAGTATCTTCATCCAGCGCAGACTGCATGGCAGTCACAAACTCCTGCGGCGATTCGGCGATTCGGACCAAGCCTTCTTCGCCGTAGGGGCTGAATACGTCCTGGATCCGAGTCGAAACGACGGGCCGCCCTGCCGCCAGATATTCCGGCGTTTTAGTCGGACTGATATAACGGGTCGATTCGTTGATTGCGAATGGCATCATCGCCACGTCCCAACCGGCAATATAACCGGGCAACTCGTCATATGACTTTCCGCCTAAATAGTAAATATTATCCCTGCGCGGCAGATCTTTCTCGTCGATCTTCACAACCGGCCCGATCATCACAAAGTTCCACTCCGGTTTCAAATAGGCGATATCCGCAAGCAGGCTTAGATCCATTCGCTCGTCGATCACCCCGATAAAACCGATCCGCGGCGAAGGGATATTCTCCTGGTCCGGCATCTCCTCGTTTATCGTCAGGGCCCGAGCGAAATGCTCCTTATCGATACTTGATGGAAACGCGTATACCGCCCCGTGCTGCTCCTTCTTGGCCTCATACAGGCTACGCCCGCCGGTAAAAACCAGGTTGGCACGCTCGAATAGCTCCTTCTCTCTCTGGTGTAATTCGGGGGGCGCAAACTTGAATGCCGAAAGCTCATCCATGCAATCGTAGACCGTAGCCATCGGGTGCAGGTGATCGCTCCATGCCAGCATCATCGGGGTGTAATACCAGGTAATAAAACTCTCTATCTCGAAAGCCGTTAACAAGTCCTGCAGCAGGGAGCGCTGTACGTCATAAAGAGGCTGGCCGCTTAAACCTTGCGGAATGTGCGGAACAACTACATACAAATTTTCCCCGCGCATTGAAACCTCAAACGTCGTTTCTTCGCCGCCGAATATCGGCTCTTCGATAACAAAGACTCGGCCTCGTTTTGCGAACCGGCTCATCAGGTGCTGAGGCCGCTGATAGACAAAATCCCATCGCAGATGCGAGAAGCAAAGGAGATCATAGGGAGCATATGAGTAAGTCGAAGCGTTCATAATTTACTTGATTATTAGTATATGGAAATTGGTATGCGCATCATCGTTACCGATTGACGTTGGTCAAACGCTTCAGCCGCTATCCACTATCCGTTCATGTCAATAGTTGACCATATTAGGGGGGCTAACATTCGGTATGTCAGGTTACACTTCTTTGCGAAAAAGACCGCGCATTCACGCTTAAATGCAATGTCCGAAATTCTCCGTAACAGGCGCAAGCCGCTTTGATCAAATCTTCCCGGTCGCGGACCATTATTTTCCCCCGAACGTAATCGATCAGGCCGCGGTCCTTGAGGCTTCGCGCAATACATGTGACGCTCGGGCGATAAACCCCCAGAACGCGCGCTATATGCTCCTGCGTAAGCTTGAGCGGAGCAGACCCGACTCGGTCCGACAGCATAAGAAGCCACGAACACAGGCGCTCTTCTACGGAGTGATGGGTATTACAGATCACCTTTTGCGAGATATGACGGATGTAGGAATTAAGAAGATCGTTGAAGAGCGCTTTTACGGCGCTTTCGCGGGCGGCGATGTTTCTAAAGAGTTCGCTTTCAATTTTTAGCGCCGTCCCGTCCGCACACACCTGCGTCCAACTTATTGCACTGCACGGACCGAAAACCGAAGAAACGCCCATGGCCGACTCACTGCCCGTCAGCGCTATCTCGATTGTGCGCCCGTCGTCCAGCATCTGGTATTCGGAAACGACGGCAGTTTCGGGAAAATAAATGTAGTCTATTCGATCCTCCGCCTGAAAGAGATAATCGTTTCGCCGGAGATAGACCGGCCTGAGATGGCCCGAGATTCTATCCATGACAGTGCGCGGGAGTTCCGTCAGTATTCGATTCGCAAACGTTCGCCTTTCAGGAAACCGCCTGACGATCGGCGTGGATTCGCGGGTCGTACTATTAAATCCCGAATAAACCGGACCGGTTTCTGCTGCTGTCCCTTCGCGTGAGTATCCTTGTGAGATGTCTAATGCCACTTTGATCCCCCTTGTTTTATTTCTTAAAAGTCCTCGTTTCTTTTGATATCCATTATGACGATCCCCGCCACGGAATCGTTCTGCGTTTCGTGCCCTCTCGTCAGCAAAACCTTTGCCTTTATCCCGCCATCGTGAAAGCCGCTTTCAAAGGTAAAGCTTCCCACCGAGCGGTTGCTGCGAATAAAGCTTTTTATACCACTTCGCAAGCGTTCCGCGTTTTCGATCGCATCTATTTCCTCGAAAAAATTCGATCCGACCATTGATGGCTGCGGCCGCGCGCCATTGTGCGGAAGGGAATAAAGTATCGTTCCCGCGGCATCCAGTTCATAGAGTCCAAATATCTGTTCGGGCATTAATTTCCCCTACCTGTTCTAATGAAGATTTCCATCCACTAGTGTTCTAATGTGATCGTGAAGAAGGTCGAAATCGACGGGTTTAACCATAAAGCCGGACGCCCCGCTCGAGATCGCAGCATCCTCGTAATTTGGCTGAGAAAATCCGGACAATAAAACGGAAGGCGTATTTTTCAGATCTGAGTTGCGCTTGATCCTGCCTACATCTTCGAGGGCGTCGATAAAACAAAGTGTCCCGTCAAGAAGTATAAGCGCGGGTTGACGGCTGGCGGCGGCGGCGATCGACGCATCCAGGGTTTCGGCCTCCATTACGTCGTAGTTCCAGACCTCAAGTATCACCCGGAGCATGAATCGCGTGTCCGCATCTGCCCCGACCACCATTATTAATGGTTTTGTACTGGAAGGAGTGGGGGCCGGAAAAGCCGTTACCGCCTGACATTTTTCGGGAAGGGTATTCGTCATCATCTTAGTTCCTGTAATACTTCTACGTATATGGCAAATTACGCCAACTTTTGCGGGGGAACTAAAGTTGTATTTCTGCCGGGACCTCTGCCATAAGACCCGGCCCGCCCATGCTCGTTCTTTTTTGACCCGTTAGAAAGATAGCAGGCCCCTGCGGACCCGCGATCTTAACAACAAGAGAAACTACCTAGTCAATGTAAATGATTATGCCAAGAGCCGCCGTGCGGTGATATCGGGAAGAGAGGCACGAGCTCTAGGGACTATCCCTAATAAAGTTCGCAGATATACCGAAAAAAAACCGGGGAGCAATGCCGAAATTGCTCTCCGGAACACTTTGATCATATAGAAGCATCCGGAATCGATCACAACTCCCTGCTGCCATCTGATAAAGCAAAATAAGGGGGGCCCTTATATGTTTTTGAGTTTACCGCTCTAATTTATCGCATATGAAGACCGGTGGAGGATATAAGGAAATTACGAAAGGACAGTAGGGAGAAACCCCAATAGAGTAGCGAGTTGTGAGTTACGGATCGGGAGTCAGGCCAGAATTTGCTCGCGAGTGGTGACTCACGACTAGTTGTCCTGCATCCATCCCTGCAGAATGGCATAGCGAACGATGTCCACGCGGCTGCCGATATCAAGTTTGCGCATCGCATTGGCCTTGTGCGCCTCGATCGTTTTTACGCTTAGGTCCATCCTACCGGCGATCTCCTTGTTGCTATAACCCCAGGCGATAAGCCGCAGCACCTCGGATTCGCGGTCTGAAAGGTCGCCTTTTACTGTGCCGCGCTTCGAAGCGGCTTTGTTTGCATAGCCACCCATCACGCGCTGGGTAAGGGCCGGATCGAGATAGGCATCACCGCGACTCACGCTACGAATTGCGTTGATCAGCTCCGCGGGGGCACTCTGCTTGAGCACATATCCGTTTGCGCCGGCGCCGATCAACTGCTGGAGATAGCCGTCGTCGGTGTGGCGCGTGAG
>Ga0193752_1003509_pt1 | contig 10785 bp, 9 predicted proteins | sample H1c1metaG_FD_144924 | JGI IMG/M metagenome (GOLD analysis project Ga0193752, IMG submission 144924) | Soil microbial communities from a riparian zone of the East river system, Colorado, United States - H1c1 | ecosystem: Environmental > Terrestrial > Soil > Riparian zone | place: USA: East River...
GTCGAGCGCCAGGTCCGAGAACGCAATGAGCTTTTTCTCCCTGACCACGTACGCAAGGAGAATGGCCCTGTCCTTCGGGAAGCGGACGAGCGGGAAGACCTCGTGTTCCTTGAGAATGCACGGCGCCGTGTAGACGTACTTCGGCAGTGTCTCCACTGTCAGGAGCGTGCTGTGTACGGTCTCGAGCTTGAGTGGCAGCGGCGCAAACGCCGGTCGCTTGGCGAGCTGCTCCCGAACCCATCCCTCATGGGCCGACTTCATGGCCACAAGCCGCTCGACCGTGTACGTCTTCGGCTGCCGATCGATGGTCGTGTGGTGCTCGGTGCACAACAGGAGGAGATTGCCGTCGCCGTCCCTGTCGTTACCGGGTACGGGAAACTTCGCGCGAGGACCTTTGTCCTCGCTGTGCCCTACGATATGCGCAACTTCTCCGACCAAGGCGGCAGAGTCATCAGAGGTTGGCTCGATGACCAGCATGCGTCCGCAACTCGGAAAGGCGCATTGTCCGCCCGATCGAGCCCACACGAGCCGCTTGACCTTCTCCGAGACGCCCATGGCCTAAATCTATGGGTCGGTCGCTTGAAACGACGGCAGCACCCTCTAAGGCCGCATCCGGGGTGCAATAGGCATGACCGCTTCGCATGATCGCTGTGGGGCCACCCGTTCGTTTAATACTGGGCAGCCAGAACGCGAGATGAGCTTGACGCTATATGCGCCCGAGGGCGAACGTGTCTAACATATCGTACCAACGCCCAGCAATGCGAACCCTCTCGTTAGTCCAACAGCTTGCACGCGATCAGGTGCAGCTATACCGAGCGCATCCTGCCGAGATGCGGCCTGCCTATGTCCACGAGCGCAGCGTCGAGAAGTCCTATCGTGGCCGTCAGTTGCTCGAACTGCTTCAGAACGCCGACGACGCAGGCCGCGAGCACGTAGGCGCGTCGAGGCTGCTGCTCCGGCTGACGGGCGATTCGCTAGTCGTTGCCAACACCGGTTCGCCGTTCACGCCGGAGGGTATTGCCTCACTGGTCATCAGTGATCGCAGTCCCAAGCAGCTATCCAGCGGCAGCTACATCGGCCAGAAGGGTCTGGGTTTTCGTTCGCTGTTGTCGTGGTCGGAAAGCCCGTATGTCTGGAGCGGATCCGCCTCGATAGCTTTCGCTCCCGAACACGCACGCAGAGTCGCCGAAGAGATCGCATTGGAGGTACCGGCGCTCAAGGAAGACCTCGACCGCTATGCGGAGCAGCACGGTTCCCTTCCCGTTCCCGTCATGCGGTTCCCGTACGAGCCTGACTCTGATGATCCACGCCGGCGGCTCGCAGCTGCCGTGCGGGAGGAAGGATACGACACGGTCATTGTTCTTCCCATCTTGGGAGGAGCACGCGGCGAGCTTGTTCGCGCAGAGATCACGCGCCAAGCAGAAGAGATTCGTGCCTCCACACTCCTCTTTTCCAACTACCTGACTGAAATCCGGGTCGAAGTGGGAGAGCTTGTCGAGTCCTGGTCGGTGGACAGGCAGGCAAACGAAGGGAGTCACACTGTAGCGTTGCAACGAGGCGATGAGCTTTCTCTATGGACGCTTCACCGTAGAGACCTTGTTCTACCAGCAGAGTTGCTGGGAACTGACGAACGTATGGTGCATGTCGGACTCGCTGTCGCGGTTCCCGAGACGATCGACGTTGCCACGGGAAACACGCTGTGTGTCTTCTTTCCAACCAGCGTATCACTTCCAACGGCGCTGCTCGCGCACGCTACGCTCGAGACTGACGACAGCAGAAAGCGCCTCATCGAGGGGCCGGCGACGGTATTCGCCCTGAAGTCTCTCGCGGACTTCTTTGCCGAAGTAGCCGAGGTCGAGGCGAACTCCTCGGACGATGCGTGGCGTGGACTCGAACTGCTCGCAGGCGCGGAGAATTGTGATCCTGAACTGGACCATCTCGGCTTTCGTGCTGCAGTGCTCGATGCTATCCGCAGCAGGAGGCTCTTTCCTCGCATAGATGGGCTCCTCGCTACCGCCTCGGAATGCGTACTGCCTCCGTTCCCTACATGGCGTGATCTCGCAACCAGCGACTGGTTGGGTGACCTGCTTGCCGAGCCATCGTCCGAGGAAGTCGACGTACTGCTCTCAGCCCTGGTGCTGACAGCTCTGCCTGCAACGGATCAAGTCGCGCGTCTCGAGGCGCGCATCGCCGAGCAGCTGGACAGGGGGCATCGCTCGAACGCCGGGCGTCTGGTCGGGACTCTTCTCGAGGCTGGTGCGCTGCCCAAGTCACCGCTCGCAGGGATACTGATCGACGAGACTGGAAAGCTGCGAGCGCCGACCGATCCGATTCTTCTTCCTTCCGAAGGGGCGACACCACAGCCACCACATTGGGCGAGTGACATTCACTTCCTGCACGCGGAGTTCTCTGAGGGGCTTCGCTCAGTCGCGAAGGTCACAGGTCGTGAGCTGAGTCGTCGCCTCACGGCTCTCGGTTACACTGTCGATGAGTACCAGCTCGAGACGGTTGCGCGCAGGCTTATCCGGACAGCAGAGCTGCTCGACGCTGTATCTCCCTCGGGCGCTGAAGAACGAACGCGCGACGTTCTGCAGTGCGCCTTCGCTATGGCTCGTTCGCAGACCAGCGCATCACCGATCGATGTTCCATTCAGAGTTCTGACAGAAGGAGGCCGTGTGCGTCGGGCCAGTGAATGCTATACTGGGCGCGCATATCAGAGTGGTGCGTTGCTCACTGCTCTCTACGAGCCTCTTGGCCAAGACGAATTCTGCGCGGCACCTCATGACCTGGGTCTCGACGCTCCTGTGACCGAGGTCGAGCTGTTCCTCTCGCGTATTGGCGTCTCGAACCGGGTGCGGCGTTACCGACTGGACTCTACGTGGGCGATTCGGCAGGCCGGCCTCGTAGACCACGTCCGGGAAACTCTAGCACGATTGACGTATCCGCAGGAGCTCGCAGAGCATGTCTTCCTGACTGCGGACGAGGCGTTCAGAGAACTGGAGATATACTACCATGGCGTCGACGTGCCGGACCGCTGGCACGACGTGCTACTTCACGGCAGCGCTGAAGCCATAGTTGCATACACGGTCGCCGAGCGGTTGAAGAGTCTCGATCCACGCCCGGTACTGGCAATCACGCTAAGAGCCCGACATGGGCATCAGTACAACTTTCGAGATTGTCGGTCAGTCCCCGTAACCGACCCAACGCTATTCCTTCTCCGTGAAGTCGCTTGGGTCCCATGCGATGACGGATCGCGCCATCAACCCCGTCGCGTCGCACTTTCCAGACGGGTGCAGCGAGCACTCGGGACGGCGGTAAAATCCCACACCATCGACCAGCAGAATACCCTACTGACGGGTGTCGGAGGAGCGACAGCAGTCAACATGGTTCTGCAGGCTGCAGGGGCTGTGCAGTCGCTCGACGCTCTCCGGGGCGATGATCTCTATGCTCTTCTTCTCGAGCTGCCTGAGCGCGACCCAGACGGTCTCGTAGCGCCTTCAGTTTACCGCTCACTCGTTGAGGGAACGCAGCTGGATGTGGTTTCACCGCGCCGCGAGGAGTTTCTTCGTCGGGGCCTGATGTGGGGTACGAAAGGCGATGACTCCGGCTATTTCCCGGTTGCGGAGCTCCGCTACGCACCTCGTACGGCGGTCCCCGACCCAATTCGCGAACACGTGCCGCTTGTGGAAATCGACCCGAGGCGGGCTTCGGGCGAGATCGAACGGGTGTTCGGAGTACGTCCGCTCGCTGCGGACGAGTACGAGATCGTGATAGACGAAGAAGCTACGGAACTCGCCGGTTGGTCTCAGAAAGCCGCGCATCATCTTCGCGCATGCGTCTCTCATTGTTATGCGCTCCGCAACTCACAACGCGCTGACGATCGTGGTGAGGAGAAGCGTGCCTTTGCCGCGCTCGATCTGGCCGTCGCCCGACGTCTGGTTGCTCAAGTGAAACTGGAAGGACGTGAGTCAAAACCGGCGGTCATTGACGGAGATCTCAAAGGCCTCTCGTCCGCATACCGCCTGTATCTCGTTTCGAAGGACCTGAACTTCAGTCTTGATCCTGTGTTCTGGCGCGCTGTGGCCGACCTGGTGGCCGACGCGATCAACGTCCCCCGGGCCGGAGGAGACTTCGGGTCGTTGCTCGCATGCGCCGAGGAGAGCCAGCGCAACCGGCTTCTCGATCATATGACGGGTGGTCGAGGGAAGGTTCTTCTGGCTGAGGCGAGAGTAGCGCTCGACGTGGAGGACGCGGAGCCCGAGGAATCTGCGCCGTTGCCTGCTCCACAGCCGTCCGAGCCACCATACCACGACCCAGCGGAGCCGCCTCCGATCGTGACCGTCGCCGACGTCACGCCGGTACTTCCTAGACCACCGGCGATTCCTACGCCGATCGTTGCGCCGACCTCTCGAGCTACTGGCCCGAGAGACCTGGTGGTCACCGGCCCCGCCGGCGACGGTGGCGGTCCATCCAGCTCTCCAGGCGAAGACGTCACGCTACAGATAGCGGAGCAGTTCGAGCGGCTGGACGTCGTGCCACGCTTTCCAATCCGTGTATCACACCTCAGGAATCGACGCGCGTTCGGCTGCGACATCATTTCGTTGGATTCCCCCGAAGCGCGAGACCGTGCTTTGCGAGAGCAGACAGTAAACCTCACGGACATTGTGCGATTCATAGAGGTGAAAGGACGCACGGCACGCTCAGGCCCGGTCTCGCTGTCGGAGAATGAACGGAGGTCAGCGGAAAGGCATGGGTCCCGGTATTACATCTATCGCGTCTACACCGACACATCGCGCCCTGACTATCACGAACTCGCCATCATGTCCGATCCAACTTCGTCCCCTGGCGAGAATGTTCAAACAAGTTGGTCGTATAGCTTCGCGGAGGGCTCAGGAGCCCAGTGGTTTCGCATGCCCGGGGACGTTTCCGGCGCGCCTGAGGAGGTATCGCCTCCAGTCTCAGAGGCGTCGGTGGAGTAATTGTTCTGCCCGAGGTACTCGGCGGGACCTTAGCGCACCTCCTGCCGTGGTCCGCCCTGGCCGCAACAGGCGCATTGACACGAATCCGCGTTTCTTACCGATGATCCGTTGAGTGCCTGATGACTGTCGATATCGTAGAATCGCGCTAGAGGTCAAAAAAGTTGTTGAACGACTCGATCCGATATCGCTCAAGCTCGGCATCCAACTCCTCTTTGGACTTGGCAACGTAGCAAAGGCCCGCTATGGCGCATGCCGACGCCCACATGACTGCGCGCCGCTGCGACACTCCGACTGCAACACCTGAGTCACCTGTGGGCTGCTTGAAGATCCCACCAAAGCGCTTGTTGAAGAGGTTCGCTTCCTTTCTGTCCAAATCGTTGCCATACCTGTCGAGGTCAAAGGCGACGTTGCGGGCATCGTGCACCAAGTGGTTGCGCAGCTCAGAGAGCCACCGAATGAACGACCGATGCTCTTTGTCGAGCAGTGCAAGGCTCTTGATGAGTGCGAGCTTTCCCGTGGCTTGATTGCTCAGCTCGAGGCGCTCGATGACCTTGCTGACTTCAGGCTTTCGAAGCGTGGCTATGAGCGCGTGATTTACCGCGAGCTCAATGAGCGCATGTGTTTTGATGACGAATGACCAATCGTCGCGCTCATTGAGCAGCCCGACGAGAAAATCGTCTGGCAGCTGGAGACCGCGCTCGATGCGTTGGATCAGGTTTGGCTGTTGTTCTGTCACGGCACCGGGTGTGGTACAGGCTACTCACATTCAGCTGCAGCGAATCAAACAAGAGCGCGCGCAGCAAGCCAATCCGCCGATCGCCTGTCTACTGCAACGCAGGTTGAGCAGCGCGGCGACCAGTCAGGTTGTTTTGGCGGAGGTTTCCTCCGCCAAAGCCCGAATCGCGTCGGCATCCGCCAGGAGATCCAGATATGTGGGACCCTGCAGGACACGGTTCGCGAGTCCGGCGGCAGCGGCAGCATCGTGAATTAGCTGATCATCGGTCACCAGCCAAATCGGAACACCGGAGGCTCGCGCATCTGCACTGATCAGAAAACTGATACGAACGTCATGCGCCACGCCGAGGCGCTTCTTGCCCTCGACCCGCCAGCCGTCGCAGATACATCCCTTGACAACGCGATTGAAGAAGCGGAGCGGAGTCGGAAATCCTTCGACGATGCGCGCGACGCCAGCAGGCGGCAGGGGATTCGTCGGCAGATCCAGCCACTCGGCAAGCTGGCGATAGATCATTCCGGCGGGCCCCTCGAGGACGGAATTGCTTTCGAGTGCTTTGCAAATCACGGCGCGCCGTCCGGAGTCACGGAGTCCACGCTCCTGATCGTCTGCGCCGATGAGATGTGCTGCCAACTCGGATTCGATGCCCCGAACAGCGGCTGCGAAGTCGGTGCGGGCGTCCCGGACATGTCTAGCAATTTCAGCGAAGTCCGCGGCAAACGCCTCAGGATTCCGCAATACGCAGCCCTCGACGATGTCGCCAAGGAGGCCCGCGAGGACCTCCGGCATTGCGGGATCGCCGACCGGACGTCCGAAGACTGCGACAGCGACTTGATCGAGCCCGTCGGCCACGAACTTGAACATGTAGCTGTACCCGTTGAAGTAGCGGCAATGGCGACCCATGCGGGAGAGAGCGGCATGGCACAGGCCGTACTCGGGATCACCCGGAACCAGGTGAGCCATCAGCTCCTGTACCACCTGATAGCATGGTGATGCGACCACGCTTACTTGCCGCTCTTTCTCCATGAGCGCGACAAGAGCTTCCTCCGAAAGCGATCGGTAGATATTCGAATCGAGTACAGCGATGGCGCGAGGCATCGTATTGATCGACCCGTGGTATCCTGGCATAGCAAGGCATTGCTGGCCAGCCCAACGCCCAGTTCGCCTGCTGGGCATCAATAGAGCGCAGGGACGAAGGGACGGCCACCCTCGCGCGCTGTTTGGTGACGCACACGTTTATGGCGCCGCCAGACGTTACTCAACGGAAGGACCTACTGTGAAAGACGGCTTTGCCAGTCTTGCCACGCCAGAGGATCTACTCAAGAAGCTGGAGCATGACCGCGAACGCATTCGGGCGAATGGCTCCGATGCGTTCGCAGCCTTTGACTTCTTCGTGACAGCGGAACACCTGCTCGATTGGATATTGCCAGACGAGCCTGGAGTATCACGAAGGAAGGAGCGAACGATTCGCCGAGAGAATGAACGCCTACTGCGGATCGCCTCGCATATCGCGAGCGGTGCCAAGCACTTCCGAACTACGGCGCACCATCATTCCTCCGTGGAGAACGTGAAGGAGGGTATCGGGCTGCGCACCTTCAACCTGAGAACCTTCACGCTACTGCGTGCAACTCGACTACGCTCACTGTACATGCCCGGTCTGTTCGTACAGCTCGATGACGGATCGGTGGTATCCGTCGCACAACTAGCGGAAGAGCTCCTCGCTTTCTGGAAGGCCGAACTTGGTGGAACGTAATTGCGGGCACTCGGGACCTGCACTCGGGTCCGTTGCGCGATGCCGCCCAAGTTCAGCGTGTGGCGATAACCGACACCGTATGGCCCCGTCGGCTTTGAAAAGTGCAACGCTCGCTATGCTGACCGATACGCGATGGCAGCATCAGAGCAATTCCAGCTTCTCGAGATCAAAGCCCGCCTCGCGCCAGTAGTCTTGAATGCTTTGATAGCCCGCCGGAATGCAGATCCAACCCTTCTCCTGAGGGGTGTAGGCAAAATCGGCGTACTCTTCAGGTTCCGTCGGCTGAGGTGTCGGGCGGCCCAAGTAACTAAAGAAGAGATCATTGATCCCGCATCCTTGGACGCGAGATCTCAAGTCATGCCATCTGGCATCCTCGTCATACCCTTCTTCGATCAATGACTCCATCACCCAACCACGGACCTCGACCTCCGCGTCGTCGATTGTTCGACCGTCTGTCGCAAAGTGTTCGCGAGTGAAATACTGATGAAGGTCGATGTGAACGCCAAGCTGCACATAGCAGTCGTACATGATCTCAAGAAGACCAACAAAGTGTTGCCGACACGCCGTTACCATATCACTCACCGGCACTCCCGTCCTACCTCGCTCCTGAGTGAAGAAGTAGTGGGCCTCACCGGCGTGAAACCTCCCGCCCGACAGCGGATAGGGACCACCGTGCACATGGGAATTTCTCGCGTCGAGAAAGAACTTGGCCATGGGATCGACCTTCAGGCGCCCACGATGAGGCTCATACCAGGTATCGAAGCCTGGAAGGTCCCGGAACTGCTGTAGTGCCAGAGTGATAGTGCGGGAGGCCGATAGATACGCACTGAGATAGCACTTGAACGCGAACATGTCGGTTCCAGCACTTGCCATATGCTGGAGAAAGAACTCTGTCTCGGCGACTTTCTCGTCTACCGTATCGAACGAATGATCCATATGATGCGAGTGGAATTCTCATGGTCTCGAGATGGACATGACTCCGTCTCCGCGCGCGGACGGGAGACGTGGCCGCTTCCGTCTCTTCAGTTGCGGGGATGCGTCATATAGGTTGTGACGCCAGTTGGCGACAGTAGGACACGCCGGCGCCTGCACACTGGTATTACAACGTTTCGAGTGCGATATGGCCGATTTCCGATGGTTCCAAGGGTACATCGAGCCCGTGGAAGGAATGGGGGCCACGGCGCTGGTCTTCCTGGATGGCTTCGCCTTTACCGTCGTCGAAGTGAGTGCGCGGAAGAAAACGATCCGCATCCAACGGGACCGCGCGACGCTACTTTCGATCGACGCCGAGGTCGGCGCGCAAGTGTATCGCGTCGAGACCGATCCGAACGGGCGCATCCTGAAAGCCAGCTACCGAGGGAATGCCGGGCGGTGGTACGGCGAGTTCTGCGCGTTCCATCTGGGCTATCGCAAGGAGTTTCGAAGCCGCTACGCGGAGCCGCCTGGGATCCGTGATGGCATCTATTGCGACCCGTACTCGGGGGCAATGCATCGCCGATCGTCTTCTGGATGGTCGCGCCTCCACAGCGCCCCAATTCCGATTGTTGCGGCCCGGATGCAGGCATATGGGGGCCTTTGGGACCACGACCTAGATACGCGGGCATGATCGCTCGAGTACCTGACAATGGCCTAACTCAGCCAGGATGTCTGGGCTGCCAGGAACTAACTACTGAACGATCGCGCAACCGCTCCCAAACGCCGGCGCCTGTCGAGCATCTGCCCAGTCGCCTTTCCAGTCCCAAAGATCGTTCTTCGTTCTATAGAAAATCCTGCCAGTGCGACGGTCGAAGAGCGCCCGTACGTCTCGTTTGCCGTAGTGCAGCCGTCGCATTCGGCCCGTGAAGGAGACTCAAACCAACCACTCTTCTGCCAGTTGCCGTTGCAGTGTCATCGGCGAAATGAAATTGAACAGAAGCAGCGATTGAAATTGTACACGGGTTAATCCCCGATCCGTGGTGGGTGTCACGTCCCGCTGCTCGGATCCCCGGCCATGTTGCGTCTCCCCGCAGGGTGGAGGCGCCTGTGTATGGATGGGAGCGACTCGTGCTGCTGAGACACTTGCTGGATGAGGGGTTGAAGAAGACGGACATCGCCGCGCGCCTCGGTGTCAGCCGCGGCTTGATCTACCACTGGCTGCGAGGAGGCGGCTCCTTACCAACGGCGAGGTGCGCAAGCTTCAGGAATTTGGTGCGCGGCAATGAGCGAGTTGCCCCCGTGGAATCGCAGTAGCGAACCGTGTATGCTTGCTGAAAGCCATGTACAAGCGCAGAAACACGTCGTTTCCCTAGGCGTTTGTGACGGATGTCACATGCCGCCGTATCCACCGATGGACTCGGTCGTCTTCGTCCAGGAACTGAACCTTGCTTGGTTTTCGGGTTATAGTGTTGGCAACCCTAGCGAGGGCCTGCGCCTTGCACCACAATATCGGCGCTCAGCTCTTGTGTTGACCGCGTGGGGTCGCGTGACCGGGCTGTCGCTTGCTTTTTGGGGGCCACAGCCGATACTCTACAGCGTCGCGATCGAGGCAGGCGCCTCATCGTCGGACGCCAAAGGAGAACTGATGAAGCCAGCCCGCCGCTTGCCCGAGTCGAACCTGCAGACGACCCAGCGTCGCTCCAATGTTCGCCCTCAGGCAGCCGCACCGACCCGCGACGAGAGACGCCCGGTCGATTCCCACGAAGTTGCGATCAACGCCTCGATCGACTTCAGCCTGTCGCACGCCCGGGCGCATGTCGCGTCCGTATTCCGGCGCCGCAAGCAGGCCTAGCCGCCGTTTCGCGGTAGGCAAAGGGCCGAGCGCTTCGCGTTCGGCCTTTTCTGCTTCCGTGTGTTGGTCACCCGAACATCGCCCCAAGCTCCGTCGGGCATTAGATTGGCCGGATGGCTTCCGGTCCCGATGAGTTCGAACCTGGACAGATGTGGGTCCTTCCGCCGCGGACATCTCCGTTGCCGGAGGACTCGGACGCGCACCCGCATCTTCTGCTAGCGGCACAGCCCCAAGGCGCGTGGGCGGTCATGGTTCTGGGGACGGGGAGTGACGCCGAGCTTGGCCACGGCGCTAGCGGACACATAGTGACTCCTTCGGGGCCGGCCCTCGGCGGACGCGCGCTGAGCAAGAAGACGCACTTCTATGGGGCTATCCTAGTCCCCTACCCGCTCCCGATGCTCAATCGGGCGATGGACGGGCTCATCGGGGAGTTGCAGGCAGTGCGCGAGGCAGTGAAGGCCGGCATCGGTTGTGGGACAGGGGAGCACTGGAATCACAAGCCGCAGTTCGACGGTGCTCCCTCTTGGCGCGGGAAGGTTGTGCGATTGCTGGG
>Ga0193752_1003510_pt1 | contig 10784 bp, 11 predicted proteins | sample H1c1metaG_FD_144924 | JGI IMG/M metagenome (GOLD analysis project Ga0193752, IMG submission 144924) | Soil microbial communities from a riparian zone of the East river system, Colorado, United States - H1c1 | ecosystem: Environmental > Terrestrial > Soil > Riparian zone | place: USA: East River...
AAGGACCAAGCAGGGAAATTGACTGGATTGAATTTGATGAAAAGACGGGTTCTCTCCTGCTCGACTTTGCCAACACCATCGACACGATTTTCTATGGCAGGGTCAGTTATGAACTCTACGGGAGTTATACCGGTTCATCAGGAAACGATGAAGCAATGGATCAGTTCTATGAATCCATCAACAAAAAAGAGAAATACGTGTTTTCCAACACGGTGAAATCCATTTCGGGAACTGCAGGAGTGATCTCGGGAGAAATCAGGAAAGAAGTAGATCGTATCAGGGCTTTGCCTGGCAAAGACATCTGGTTATTCGGAGGGGCCAGTCTCGTAACCTCATTTATGAATCTCGACCTGATCGATGAATACCAAATCGCCATTCAACCCGTGATCCTCGGGGCGGGCAAGCCCCTTTTCAAAGACATTTCGCAGATCTCCAAGCTTCGCCTGGTTAAAACAGAATCTTACAGTTCGGGCATTGTCTTGCTGCAATATGAAAGAAGATAAACCTCGTCGCAATCGGGTTTTTTTTCAGCTGAAGGTGACGGATAGCGCTGATCGTGACATCGCCGGACGTGCAAATCTTATCCTTTCGGGATAAAAAGTTGATGACTACCAATGGCATGATTTTATAACCTTTTTTCTCAAAATGTGGATCATGAAAATGGAAAGGATAAATAAGAAATACCTGGCTGATTGGTTTGCAGTTGCGCCTGGTGTCTGGGGAATCAGGGATATTTTTGTGAACGTTTACCTGATCCATAATCCAGCAAACAACAACTGGGTCTTGCTTGATGCAGGACTTAAATCTTCGGCTCCAAAGATTCACAAGGTAGTTGAGAATCTATTCTGGCCCGAGCTGGCTCCTTCCTCCATCATCCTTACCCATGCCCATTTTGACCATATTGGTTCATTGAAAACGCTGGTGAAAGAATGGAATGTTCCTGTCTACGCGCACAGAATGGAATATCCCTATCTCACCGGAGCCTCTTCTTATCCACCGCCGGATCCCTCGGTGGGTGGTGGCCTGATGTCTCTTTTGTCATTTACTTTTCCAAATGATCCTATAGATATCAGTGAAGAATTGTATGGGCTGCCCATCGACGGCTCTGTTCCGGGTTTGCCTAAGTGGCAATATATTCACACGCCCGGACATTCACCCGGACATATCAGCCTGTATCGTAAGAGCGACGGGGTGTTACTCGCAGGAGATGCATTTGTTACGACAAAACAGGAGTCCGCCATCTCCGTGATGAGACAGACGAAGATCATTTCAGGACCGCCAAAATATTTTACCTATGACTGGGATGCGGCACAAAAATCAGTAAAGACGCTTGCGGATTTGAATCCGGAAATTGTGGCCACCGGCCATGGAAAACCAATGCAGGGAGAAGCGATGGGCAGTGCATTGAAGTCACTTTCAGAGAATTTCCGAAACCAGGCCGTTCCTTCGAGCGGAAGATATGTTGGCCATAGCGCCCTGGTGGATGAAGATGGCGTGAAATATTTGCCACCACCCACTCTGAAGAAGCTGTTGCTCTCAGTAGGAGCCATTACTCTCGTTCTTGCGGTGGGATGCGTATTACTTTATTCTTCTACTTTGAGAAAAAAGCGAAGATTTAGCTTCCTCTTTTAATCAGAGATGTATAAAAATTTGGGAATCACCGGTAGAAATTCAATCCCTGGCGCCTCTCTGGTGACCTGAGTATAAAATGAAAGACCAGGGAGCAGGTTATCATTTACCTTTCCGGGTTTACCGGCGGACCAACGATTTTCATGTCGGCGTTGATAAAAAGCTGCGCCAATTCAGTGGCAGCTGGCGTCTTCTTCAGAGAAGAAACTGCCAGGAAAAATTCCTCCATCTTGCCGGCAGGCTGAAATGTGATCGTCATCCTGCCCTTCTTGCTTACCTGGGCCCATCCGTGAGGTGTCTTGCGGGGAAGAAAGATGGAGTCACCCGGTCCGAGACTGAATTCATCCGGGCCCACCCTGAAGAAAAAATCGCCTTCCACAATAAAGCAGTATTCGTCCTGTGAGCTATGCACATGCAACGGAGTTCTCCCGCGTGCGGAGACCGAAGTCTGTTCGAAAATGGCCAGGGCGCCATCGGTGTCCTTGCCCGAGATCTTCAGGTCAACCAAATTTGTATTGGTTCCCTGGAGGCGCATACGCCCGTTATATCGCCCTTCTCCTGCCGCTATCTTGATTCCCTTGCGGCCGTCGGTGTAGAGGTGGTTTCCGGTAAAACCGCTGAGCGGAAATATCGACACCAGTCCGAACAAAAATTTACTTCTGTGCATGGGATGGATTTAGTGAGTAGGCAAGAAAACAACTGAGAAAACTGTAATAGAAAGTTAGGATATTTTCATCGCTCAAAAAGGGGTTAATTCTCTGTTAATGCAGTGAAAGATCCTAAAGCAAAAGCAATCTTTCTTTGCGCTTTTGCGTCTTTTGTTTTGGAACTAATTTCATGCAAGGACTGCCGGTCACCCTGAGCGGCACGGAGACCTAAAGCGCTGATTCAGAGCTAAGGTCTGGACTATCTCAGCGCCTGCCATTGATGGCGCTGGCGTCTTTGCGCGGAACCCCTGCCTGCGCTAAGACAGGCTGTCAGGCTTGAAAAAAACATCAAAAAGATATCTTCAATAAATCGAATTATATTCAGAAATTGATAGTAATTTTTTTCAAGTAACAGTTTAAAATTAAGATATGAAGAATGGCCTCTTGGGCTTGCTCCTGTTCGTCTCCGGCTCCGCTTTCGCTCAGGAGACCGTCACCGAAAAATTTCAGAAAATCGCAACCGTTCAGCAGGCAGATGATTTTATCAAAGGCAATCCGGAACTCAAGCCCGCGATCCTGAAATTATCCGCCGGCAAGGATTCCTCCCTCATTGAAAAAAGGTTACTGCGACAAAAAAAGGGAGACATCTTCTCTGTCGGCTATGTGACCTACAAGGTCATAGAAGCCAGAGACACTGTAAGCTATCGGGCTAACTATATCTTCCTGGATGGGTCATCCCTGACCGCTCCCGAAATTGACAGCCTCAAGAAACTCATCGTGGCCAAGGCCTCCCAGGGCACCGCTTTTGAGGCACTCTCAGATCAGTACACCATGGATGGAAACACTACCCGCGGCGACACGGGCTGGTTCTTCGGCGAATACATGATGCCAAAGGAATTCCAGGACGCTGTTGCCAACCACAAAAAGGGCGATATCTTTTTTGTGGAAGTGGGCGAAAAACAATGGCACTACATCGTCAAAAAAACGTATGACGACCAGGTGGAAAAAGACATTGTTGTACTGAGGGCAAACGGAAGGTAGAAACGTCCTTATTTCAACACGGGCAGCGCAATATTCGATGGATGCGCCGCATCATGATAGATATGGATAGTGGCCTTCTTAAAGGCCTTGTCATCGCAGGTATAGATGTCGGTGAATACCTGTGGATTTCGGTCCACCAAGGGAAACCACGAACTCTGGACCTGGACCATGATCCGGTGACCCTTTTTGAATGTGTGTGCAACATCATTCATCTTGAATTTGATCCTGGTTATCTTCCCGGGCGCAAAGGGTTCGGGCTTTTCAAAGCTGTTCCGGTACTTCCCGCGAAATACATCGCCTCTTACCAGCATTTGATAGCCATTCATAATATATTCATCCTGACTCGCAATTGAATCCGGATACTCAAAATCATCCGGATATACATCAATTAATTTCACCACGAAATCGGCATCGGTTCCGGATGTGCTGACGTGCAGATCAGTCGTCAAAGGACCACCAAGTGTTAGATCTTCCTTCAATTCTTCTGTCTGATAAACCAGCACGTCTGTTCTTGTTGATGCAAACCGCTGGTCGTCGATCATGTATTCTCTCGTCCTTCCCGGACGGATAGCTTCAATATAAGGAACGGGCCTCGCGGGGTCACTGAGGTAAGAATCGTAAGACGCGCTTGATGAAGAAGCTGAAAAACCAAGCCTGCCGCTGTCCCGCAGGTACAGTTTCGTTTGCGCCAACCCTGTCTGTGGCCATTTGCCAAACCTGCGCCACTTGTTTTCCCCGGTAAAAAATATCGTCGCTTCGGCAATACTGTCCTGTCCTCTTTCCAGCAAGTGATAATTGAAAAAAGGCAACTCCAGGTTGTTCTGGTACCACCCTGAAGTCTTGCTTCCGAATTGAACATGCCCCAATCGCGAGCCCTCGTCCCTGGCCCATTGTCCATGAAACCATGGACCCATCACGAGTTTATTGATGGTGGCCGGACTCTGCTCTTCAATAGCCTTGTAAACATGCAACGCGCCATAGAGATCCTCGGCGTCGAAAAACCCACCCACCACCAGAACGGCTGGTTTCACTGAATACAAACCCGTCCTGGTGTTCCGGATCTTCCACCAGTGATCAAGATTCGGATGCTTCATCAACTCGCTCCAAAGGGCAACACTGTCTTTCTCGGCAATCCGTGTAAAATTCCGCAGGGCCCCCATCCGCAGATAAAAATTATAGGCATCGGCTGTAAAAGGATAATTGCCCTTTGCATTTTCAATGGTGGGTTGCGGGCGTGGCCTGCCGATGCCCGCCTGTACCAGGAAGCCATAAGTGTCGGCCAGGAAAAAGGCGCCGTTGTGGTGAAGGTCATCTCCCATAAATCCATCGGTGACGGGTGCCTGCGGACTCACCGCTTTCAATGCGGGGTGGCCGCAAACCGCTCCCTGCGTGGCGTAAAACCCATTGGCAGAAATGCCAATCAGGCCCACCCTGCCATTGTTATGGGGTATATTCTTAACCAGCCAATCAATCAGATCATATGTATCGGTCGACTCATCGGTGACCTGGTCACTGCTTCCTTTCTCTTTGTATGGTCGCAGTAACTCCACCTTGCCTTCACTCATGTAGGCCCCTCTTATATCCTGTTTCACCATGATATATCCTTCCTTCAGGTATGCCTTCTGATAGTTCTTCCACCAGCTGAACCATTGGTCTTCACCATATGGCGCACAGGAATAGGGCGTTCTCGTAATTAAAATGGGATGAGGCTTTGTACTGTCTCTCGGAACATAAATGGAGGTAAACAATTTCACCCCATCCCTGGCAGGAACATATCTTTCTATTTTGTAATAATGGCTGCGGATCCATGCGCTGTCCTGCGCGCTTGCGTTGAGTACACAAAAACAGCATAAGCAGAACAGGGATGCGTACCCGTAGTTCTTATTAATAATCATTTGGAAAAGATAAAAAGAAATAAAATGGTGAAATGAATGAGATCAGATAGCAACTGTTGTTTTTTTCAGCGACGCTTCCGCCAACCTGGTGCCCTCCAGCCTCGCCCTGATCTTGGCAAAAGCGACGTCTCTCGCCGTCGAGATATCGTCAGCAAAAGGTGAGAAACCGCAGTCATCGGTTGTGCCAAACTGTTCGACCCGAAGCACGCTAAGTGCATCAAGAATGGTGTCGCGAACTTCTTCGGTTGACTCCACGCGTGGATCGATCACATTGGTAACACCCAGGAAGACCCGCTGATCAGGCCGGAGATTCTCCCTGATGGATTGCAAAACAGCCGGCTTGTCTTTTTCGGCAGCATATTCAAGGTAAAAATTGCCCGCCTTCAATTCAAACAACAACGGCAACAGGCCACTATAGGGAATGTCGGCACTATGGGTAGAGTCGCGGTCTCCTCCTGGACAGGAGTGTACGCCGATCTTTTTCCTTTCCTCACCCGTGAAACGCGAGAGCACCTGGTTGTTCAGGTCGATGAATGATCTCAGCAAACCACCGCTGGGGTCCAGCTTTAATGAGAGCCTTGCTTCGGTAAAATCGATCTGCACATTGTATGCCCCACTGTTCAGGCAATTGCGGATATCTTTTTCTGCCTCATTGATCAGGTCATTGATAAATTCTTCACGAGAATATCCATCGATTCCATCCTGGGGATAGAGCAAACTGATGGCAGATACAGCAATGATAGCCTGTTTAACAGGAAGCGCAGTGAGCTGTTTTGCCTTTGACAAGTAGCTGCCGGCATAAGTCTGGTAACGAAATGGGCCTACAGTAATTCTTGGCAATTGTCTGGTGTGCCCATCCGCGAATGGAATGACCACGCCATTGGGATCAAGCCGGGCCATCCCGCTGATGGGATAGGTTGCGAAACTTGGTTTCGTCTGCTCGCCATCGGTGATCACGGGTGAGCCGGTTTCTTCAAAGCGTTTTATGGTATCAGTTAGTGCTGCTTCGAATAGGTGATCGAGGTCCTTGTCATTCATTTGTCCTTCGGCATTTGCCTTCATGCCAAGGATCAGTTCGATTGGGCGTGGTATGCTGCCTATGGGTTCTGATGGGATGTTCATTGTATAGTGTTTTTGGGTAACTAGATGAAAATTCGCACGTGGTCATCATGCCTGCTCTAGAGAAGACAAAATGATAGTGATTCAACAACGCGAGCTCAGGAAATATGATCTGGTGGCTGGTCCACAACTATGGCCGGTCGCTTAAACACAGGTGCTGAAAATTCAGGCCAGGTTTCGGAAGCCAAAAAAGAGAAAGAATGGAAAAAAAACGAATGATTAAGAATGCAGTAGTCCGAAACCAGGATTTTAACCGAAGCTTTCTGGGGGTCCGCATCTCTCTTCTGGCCCTTGTCTTGAAGACCATTGACCGTTTTGAAGAACTCATCTGATACCCCCTGGAATTTTATCGCGGCTGTATCCTGGATACAAAGAAATTCCAGGGAATCTTTCCAAAGTCTGCGAAGGACGTATCGGTATTTGGTTCCATTTATAGAAAGCTGCCCATCAGTTCTTTCGAAAGATGGAGAAGTTTTGGAATAGGCAAGGTGTCTGACGGGGAGTTTTATTGATAGCAAACTGGTCCGGTCATATTGATTATTATCCAGTCTTGACTGCAGGGTTGCCGTAGCGCTGCTTTGCATGCAGGCCATAAACAGCCTGTAGCCCGTCCAGTTGAAGAACAGAAGAATTAGCAGTAGTATGGCAGCAGCCTGTTTCAAAGATTCAATTTACTGAAATTTTTTCGCAGACGACCAGACACAAGAGTTATGACGTTCTCCATGAATCCGATAGGGAAAACCGACGGACTGGGGAACATTATTCGGTAGCCGGATTAACACGATGGACACGTCCTCCACTTCCTTGCCGTCATAGTGCTCCTTAGTTGCCTTCAAAAATCGTTTTTCGAACCAATAGCCTGGTCTATCGCCTGAAATGTGTCACATAGCTGCGCAGGGGCTGCTGGATCTTCGCCACAAAATGATTCGTGCTCCGGAAATTTATGTCATCATAAAATTCCGACCGCACCAGCTGACTATTGAAGTCGATAGCAGTAATGTGAAGCGTCCTGATCGTTTCGTCATTAACCGTTCTTTTCTGGATTTCCCAGCTGCCGTTGAAATTGGTCCCGTCCGCATCTGTATATACCAGGCCGCCATCGGGGTTGAAAACAAAGTTGCCTTCCCGGAATGCCAGTCCGGAGCTGTTACCGCCAATGCCTACCCGATCGACATCAGAAATACGCCATTGGCCGACGATCCTTTCATCATAGCGTTTAAAGACATCCTTGCTGCAACCGGAAAAGAAAATAATGGAGATAATAACGAAGAAGTATAAGTTTTTCATGCCGCTATTATTAGACTTCTAAGTTCAATAATTATCAGGTTCGCCTAACCGGCAGGGTAAGGAATTAACAAAATTTTGCCGGCCGATAATCAGAGCGAAGGGCGTAGAATCAGCGCGGAGAGTGACAAAAACATATAGAAAGCCCGAGCGCGACCTGCGCCCTGGGAATTCATGTAAAGTTTGAAACCGTAGTGCCCCAGGAATCAGGGCGAAGGCTGAGAGCTAAGTGCAGGTTTTACGACAGACTCTGCGTTCGCCGCTCGGGACGTTTTTCCCGCGCTCTGCTCAGTTTCTTAGCAATGTTTTCTTCGTCTGTTTCCCCGTCCATCACCCTCGGCTCCTATTCTTCACTCCGGTATTTTTCTGGCCTGCTTTCCCGATCTGCAGTCTGTTCTGGGCACTTCGCATTGATTCCCAGCGCTCTTTCTTCGCTCTTAGACTTTTTCCTTTGCACTCTTTCCCCTCCTTCTCTCCGATTTCCGCTCTCCGCCCCGTTCCTCCGCTCTGACTCTTCGCTTTGTTCCTCCGCCCTGATTTCCGCTCTTCTCACTTCGCACTGATTTTCTTCCTATTTTCCGGCCACTGTAACTTTATTTCACCTCAGTCGTCATCTCTGCAATGAGTCTCGAAGATTTCAACAGCCGGATTCTGCCTGTCAAAAGCAAGATGTTCCGCTTTGCCCTCAAGTTTATGAAGAGCAAAGAAGAGGCGGAAGACGTGATCCAGGAAGTCCTGATCAAGATCTGGAAGCAGCAAAACCGGCTCGGCGAACTCTTAAACTTCGAGGCCTGGTGTATGAAACTGGTTAAAAATCAATCACTCGACCGGCTGAAGTCTGTTCACTACCGCAACCAGGCAGCGAGCATCAACCCCGAACTGCCCTCCGAGAACAAGAACCCTTATCAGCATGCGGAAATGGGCAACAGCATACAAAGGGTGCACCAGCTGATAAACTCGCTGCCGGAGAAACAGAAGGAAATCATACACCTGAGGGACGTGGAAGGCTACGCATACCAGGAAATCGCGGACATAATGGACATAGACCTGAACATGGTGAAAGTGTATTTATTCAGGGCGCGAAACACAATCAAAGCAAAACTCATAAACGCAGAAGCATATGGAAACAGATAGAAGAATAGAAGCGTTACTTGAAAAATACTGGCAGGCCGAAACCGATGAAGCTGAAGAGGCCGAAATAAGAGACTACTTCGCCTCCAACCCGGGTCTTGCCGACCATCCCGCAGCTCCCCTGTTTAATTATTTCAGGGAAGAACAGCAGGTAGGAATCTCTGACAGACTAGTTGAAAATTTCGATCCCGTCGCTGACAAAAAGATCAGGGTGATGAAATGGTGGGACCCGCTGTTAAGGGTGGCTGCCGTACTCCTGATCACCGGCTCACTGATTTTTATATTCATGCCGGCACCCAAACCTGTGGTGATGGCTTCTAAGGAAGACACCTACCAGGATCCCGAAAAGGCCTACCTCGAAACCAGGAACGCGCTGATGCTGATCTCGCACAAACTCAGCATTGGCAAAGGCGGCATGGCAGAGATCAACAAGATAAATAAAGCGGAAGAACTCATTAACACAAACACTGACAAAAAATGAAACCATTAAGCATCATTACCCTGCTCCTCGGCCTGGCCATGCATTCGTTTGCCCAGGAGGATGCCATCCAGAAATACTTCGCAAAATATGCCGACGACTCTCGATTCACCAGTGTGTACATTTCGAACGCCATGTTCAATATGTTCTCAATTGTAGATGATCAGGCAGAGAACAAAGAACTCATGGATATTCTGAGTAAGCTGGGCGGCCTTAGGATACTCAGTTCCGACAACACCGATGGCGGTAAAATGTACGCCGAAGCGCACGGCCTGTTGGTGACCAGGGGCTTCCAGGATCTTATGTCTGTTAAAGAAAAAGGTAAATCGGAATTCAAATTTCTCATCAGGGAGGTGAACGGAAAAGTAAGAGAGTTGTTGATGCTCAGCGGCAAAAACAGGGAATTCTTCATGTTGAGTTTGGTTGGTGATATCGACTTGAAAAAGATCTCGAAGCTCTCAAAATCGCTCGATATCGAAGGAATTGATGAGCTGGATAAACTGAATAAAAAATAAACTCAAAATAAATTTTATGACAAAGTTCATAGCCATCATCGCGCTCTTCGCGCTTCCGCTTCTTTCGTGTTCACAGAACAAATCCCTTTCATCCCTCGAAAAAAAATACAAGGATGACAACAGCTTCAAGCTCAGTGTCAGCGGAAATTTTCTACAGTTCATCGCCGATTCGGACAACGAAGACATCGACCCCGAAATCAGGCAGCTGGCCAGGAAGATCCGGTCCCTACACATCCTTGCGGTTAGCAAGAACAGCGAAGGTTATTCACCCCGTGACATAAGGAGATTAAAGGCCCGGATTAAAAAAGAAAATTTAGAGGAAGTGATGTCTGTCAAATCTGACGGTGGCGAATTGAAGTTGCTGGTGAGAGACAAGAACGGAAAACCGACTCAACTCATTTTGATCATGGACAAAGACCAGGAAGGTTTTATTACCATGGATCTTTCCGAAGATGATCACGATTAAGGCCGGAAAGCCTTATTCCGTTGTCAGGATGTTGTGGATCATACCCATCGGAATCCCTATCCAGTCGGGCCGGTGATTCAGTTCATACTGAAGGTTCTGAAGAGCCACCTCCAGCAAATAGGTCCTCAGCAAAATATTCAGGTCCTTCCGGTCAGTCGGAAGAAAAGAATTCTTCTTCAATGCCTCAATATAAGAATGGATGAAAAATCCGGATGCATACTGCGCCCATAGATCATAATATGGCGAAAGCCGGGAAGTTTCCTCAGGGGTCCGGTTGGTGATCAGTGCCACCCTTGCAGTATAATAAAGAGAACTCATCATACTGGCCAGATCACGAAGTGGCGAACGCTTGAGTCTTCTTTCGCTGTAACTGCGAAACGGATCTCCGCCCAGGTAGGGTATCGCCACATCCTTGCCAGTGTAAAGCACGTGGTTAAGTGTAAAGTAACCATGAATCCGGATCTTGGCGACGTCAAACTTCTTGCTGTAGATCTTTTTAAGTATGGCAAGCACCTCATTCTTGTGGTCCAGCGTTTTTTTGGCATCTTCCTGCAGTGGCGCGGGAAGAGTGCTGATCTT
>Ga0193752_1003512_pt1 | contig 10780 bp, 7 predicted proteins | sample H1c1metaG_FD_144924 | JGI IMG/M metagenome (GOLD analysis project Ga0193752, IMG submission 144924) | Soil microbial communities from a riparian zone of the East river system, Colorado, United States - H1c1 | ecosystem: Environmental > Terrestrial > Soil > Riparian zone | place: USA: East River...
TCCTTGTATCGCAACGTCAGCCCGTTCGCGATCGAGCGCCTGTCGGGATCGTGATAGTCGCGGGTGAATTGCGGGTCTTCGACGCAAGTGATCTTGTCGCGCAAGGCGTCGATGCGCGGATCGGCGGCGATCTCGTCCTCGTAGTCCTTCGCGGTCAAGCGCCCGAAAATCAGCGGGACGGCGACCATGTACTGAATGCAATGGTCGCGGTCGGCGGGATTGGCAAGCGGTCCCTTCTTGTCGATGATGCGCATGCATGCCTCGTGCGTGCGGATGACGATGGATTCTATGTCCTCGATGCTGCGTCGCATCGTCTTGATGGTTTGATGGAGCGTCATCGCGGCTTCGACGGCGGTCTGCGAATGGAACTCGGCTGGATAGGAGATCTTGAATAGCACGTTCTCCATCACATAGGAGCCATAGGCGCGCTGGAAGCGGAACGGCTTGCCCTTGAACAGCACGTCGTAGAAGCCCCAGATGGGCGCGGTCAGAACCGAGGGATAACCCATCTCACCGGTCGCGCTGATCAGCGCCAGACGCACGGCGCGGCTCGTGGCGTCGCCCGCGGCCCAGCTCTTGCGCGAGCCTGTGTTCGGCGCGTGGCGATAAGTGCGCAGTGCCTGTCCGTCCACAAATGCCTGCGATAGTGCGTTGACGATGCGCTCGCGCGGCAGGCCCAGCAAGTGGGAAACCACGGCGGTGGATGCAACCTTGACCAGGATCACGTGATCGAGGCCGACCTTGTTGAAGGAATTCTCCAGCGCGATGACGCCCTGGATTTCGTGCGCCTTGATCATCGCTGTCAGCACGTCGCGCATGAGAAGCGGCTTGTTGTTGCGCGAGAGCCAATCGGCGACCGCGAGGATCGCGCCGAGATTGTCGGACGGATGGCCCCATTCCGCAGCGAGCCACGTGTCATTGAAATCGAGCCAGCGGATCATCGTGCCGATATTGAACGCCGCCTGAATCGGATCGAGCTGGTAGGGCGTGCCCGGCACCTTCGCGCCGCGCTCGATCGTCATCCCCGGAACAAGAGGGCCTAGCAGCTTTGTGCATGCCGGATACTCAAGTGCCTCGAGACCACAGCCCAGCGTGTCGATCAGGCAATTGCGCGCGGTCTCGAAGGCGAGCGCGCTCTCGATTCTATAATCGAGCACATAGTCCGCGATGCCGGTCAGCACCGCATCCGGATCGGGACGGGCTCCTTCGTAGTGTGACGACATGGTTCAGTCGCGCTCTTCCAGCGGCACGAAGGGCCGGTTCTCGGGGCCGACATAATTCGCGCTCGGCCGGATGATCTTGTTGTCCTGGCGCTGTTCGATCGCGTGCGCGCACCAGCCCGATGAGCGCGACATCACGAACACCGGCGTGAACATCGGCGTCGGCACGCCCATCAGGTGATAGGACACCGCACTGTACCAATCGAGATTGGGGAACAGCTTCTTCGCGTCCCACATCACGGTTTCCAGTCTGGCTGCGATGTCGAATAGAACCATCGTCCCGGCATCGTGGGACAGCCGCCGCGCGACCTCTTTGATCACGGCATTGCGCGGATCGGCCACGGTGTAGACGGGATGACCGAAGCCGATGATGACCTCTTTGGCGGCGACGCGTTTCCGGATATCGGCTTCGGCTTCATTGGGATTGGCATAGCGGCTCAGGATTTCGAACGAGACCTCGTTGGCGCCGCCGTGCTTGGGTCCGCGCAACGCGCCGATGCCGCCCACGACTGCCGAGTAGATGTCCGAGCCGGTGCCGGCGATGACCCGCGCCGCAAAGGTCGAGGCGTTGAACTCGTGCTCGGCATAGAGGTTGAGCGAGGTGTTCATCGCCCAGATCCACAGCTCATCCGGCTTTTTGCCGTGCAGCAAGTGAAGGAAGTGGGCCGCGATCGTGTCGTCCTCGGTCTCGAGCTCGATGCGCTTGCCGTTGACCGCGTAGTGGTGCCAGTAGAGCAGCATCGAGCCGAACGAGGCGAGTAGCCGGTCGGCGATGTCGCGCGCACCCGAGATGGGATGGCCCTCTTTCTCCGGGAGCAAACATCCGAGCGCGGACGCGCCCGTGCGCATGACGTCCATCGGATGCGTCGAAGGCGGCAGCATCTCGAGCACGGTCTTCACGCTGACGGGTAGGCCGCGCATGGATTTCAGCTTCGCCTTGTAGGCGGTGAGCTCAGCTTCGCTCGGCAGCCGCTCGTGGACGAGAAGATGGGCGATCTCCTCGAACTGGCAGCGTTCGGCGATCTCGAGAATGTCGTAGCCGCGATAATGGAGGTCGTTGCCGGTGCGGCCGACCGTGGAGAGCGCGGTGTTGCCGGCGATCACACCGGACAGGGCTACTGACTTCTTCGGCTTGGGGCCGGGCGGTGCGTCGTTCAAATCACGATTCTCCGGCGCATGGGAACGCCGAAGATAGGCAGTGCGCGAGCAAGATGAAAGGCCCTGAAGGCGGTCGTCCCCGGGTACTTATCTCATTGCCGCAGCGAAAGGAATTGGCGTTCTCGCAGCCGGTTCCTAACCGCCTGTGCGGCGCAATGTTGCGGTCGGCGAGTCCTTCGGCTACGAGGGCTTCGATGTCGCAGCTCGTCTCACTGCCGCAGCGTCAGACGGAACCCGGAGCACACGCTGAGGGCGCGCGGGTGGCCGAGCTTTCCGTTGTCGTCCCCACCTTCAAGGAAAGCGGCAATATCGCCGAGCTGATCCAGCGCCTGGACGCGGCACTCGAAGGCGTGGATTGGGAAGTCATCTTCGTCGACGACGATTCCCCCGATGGCACGTCCGGTGTCGTGAAGGCCATCGCGGCCTCCGATTTTCGGGTGAGGTGCCTCCGCCGGGTCAGCCGCCGGGGTCTGGCGGGGGCCTGTATCGAGGGTATGTTGTCGTCCAGCGCGCCCTACGTTGCGGTGATGGATGCCGATCTGCAGCATGACGAGAATCTGCTGCCGCGCATGCTCGCAACGCTCAGGCGCGGCGACACGGATCTCGTGGTCGGAAGCCGCTACATCGCGGGCGGCGACGCCAAGGTCTTTTCGAAGAGCCGTGGCCTGATGAGCAAGGCGGCGGGATCGCTCGCCCGCACGCTCACGCGCGTCGAGCTGACCGATCCGATGAGCGGCTTCTTCATGATGCGCCGCGACCGCTTCGACCCGATCGCCGGCTCCCTTTCGACGCGCGGCTTCAAGATATTGCTCGACATCGTGCTGACGGCCAACGGCGTATTGCGCATCGTCGAGGAGCCTTACGTGTTCGGTTCGCGCACCTATGGCGAGTCCAAGCTCGATGCGCAGGTGGGTCTCGATTTCCTCGGCCTGCTGCTGACCAAGCTGACCGGCGGGGCGGTGACGCCGCGGTTCCTGTCCTATGCGCTCGTCGGCACGCTGGGTCTTGTCGTGCATCTCGTGGCGTTGCGGGTGTCGCTGCTCACGTTCACGTTCGCGGAGTCGCAGGCCATCGCCACCTTCGTCGCGATGACGGGAAATTTCGTGCTCAACAACAGCCTGACCTTCCGCGACAGCCGGCTGACCGGCGTCGCCATGGTCAAGGGCCTGCTTGCCTTCTATGCGGTCAGCTCGGTCGGAGCACTCACCAATGTCGGCGTGGCTTCGTGGCTCTACGCCTATCAGCCGACCTGGTGGCTTGCCGGCATCGCCGGCGCGCTCATGGGCGTGGTGTGGAACTACTCGATGTCCACCCTGTTCGTGTGGCGCGCGAAGTGAGTTTTTCCAGGCTGGACCGCCGAACCCGGATCATCGCTCTCACCCTTGCCGTCCTCCTCGTCGTGCGCGCGATCGTTGCCGCGGTCACGCCGCTCGCGTTCGATGAAGCCTACTACTGGCAGTGGTCGAAGAACCTCGCCTGGGGCTATTACGACCACCCGCCGCTGATCGCCTTCATCATTCGCGCCGGCACCGCGATCTTCGGCGACACGAGCCTCGGCGTGCGGTTCGTCCCTCTGCTGCTCTCGATCGTGGCGACCATTGCGGTCTGGCGCGCGGGCGCGATTCTGCTCGAGAGCGAACACGCCGGCGCACTGTCGGCCCTCGTCTTCAACGCGATGCCGATGATCGGCGTGGAGATGCTCGTGGCCACGCCGGATGCGCCTGCCATCGCGACGGCGGCCGTCTTGTTCTACGTGCTCGCGAAGCTCGCCCAGACGGGGAACAGCCAGTGGTGGGTCGCGGCGGGCGTGGCCGCAGGATTTGGCCTGCTGTCGAAATATACCGGCTTGTTCCTCGGCCTCGGTATGCTGGTGTGGCTGCTCGCGGTGCCGGGGCAGCGGCGCTGGCTGGTCTCGTTCTGGCCTTATCTCGGCGGCGTCATCGCGTTTCTGATCTTCGCGCCCGTCGTGCTGTGGAATGCCGATCACGACTGGGCTTCGTTCCGCCTGCAATTCGGCCGTGTCGGGTCGGGCGGCTTTACGCTGCGCTATCTCGGCGAGTTTCTTGCGGGGCAGGCGGGTCTGGCGTCGCCGTTCCTGGCGATCCTCGGAGTCGCCGGGCTCGTGTCGATCACGCGCGCTCCCGGCGCGCACCGCGCGCTCATTGCGGCATTGGTCGTGCCGGCCATGGCGTATTTCATCTGGCATTCGCTGCGCGGCCGCGTGCAGGGCAATTGGCCATCGTTCCTCTATCCCGCCTTTGCGGTTGCCGCGGTCACCGCGAGCCTAAGCCCCGCGCTGCAGCAGTGGCGGGCGCTCCGATGGTCGGCGCGGCTGGCGACGCCGGTAGCCCTCGTGATGACAGTGCTGATCTACGCCCAGGCCGTCTGGGGCATTGTCCCCATCGTCCGCGAGCCGATCTCGCGTATGCTGGCGGTCGGCATCGAGCGCGTGGCGAACGACATCGAAGTCCTGCGCGCCCAGAACAACGCGAATGCGATCTTGACGACCAGCTACGAGCTCAGGGGCTGGCTCTCGTTCTATTTGCCCAGCCGGCCGCCGGTGATCCAGGTGAACGAACGCTACCGCTGGCTGAACGAGCCCGCGCCTGACGCGCACCTGTTCCAAAGGCCGTTGCTCTATGTGACGCAGCTTCGCAACGATCAGTCCGCTCTGCTCGCTAAGCGCTTTCGCGAAGTCACGCCGCTCGCCCATATCGGACGCTACCGTAATGGCGCGACCTTCGACGAATACATGGTCTATCGTCTGGATGGCCTCGTCGGCGATCCACTCGATTACGGGAGGTAGAATCGCGCGCTGAGCTGGAACTGGTCTTCGACCGCATGCGGATCAAGACCGCCGCGGGTGCGCTGCCGGCGGGTGGACTCGACGCGGATATATTCGCCGGTGAGGCGCAGCCAATCGTTGGGAAGGTAGTTGATAGCAGCGGTGAACGCGTGACCGTGTTCGCTCATAGGGATACCGGTGCCGGGGCGCCGTTCATCGGTGGAAAAGACCTCGGCCCGTCCGGCAAGCCGCCAAGCCTCGTTGATGTTCCAGCCGGCCAGCAGATAGGCGGACTCGAACCACGTGTCGCTCCAGAACGTCTCGCTCGGCATGAAATAGGTGCTGCCGCGCATGCCTTGAGCCAGCAGTGTGACGGGTCCGATCTCCGTGCTGAGGCCGATATTCCAGAACTGGGTTTCCCAGGCCATCTCCGTGGTTTCGGCCGTCGGATCGGCCTCGTTGTTGTAATAGAGAATGTCGAAATGGCCGATGCCGACCTCGTCCCATGATGCGCCCGCGTAATAGCCGACGCGCTTGTCGATCTCGAGAAATTCCGACGTGCGCAACGGGATCGGCTCGGGCGGACGCCGTGTTGTCGCATAGATGTCGGGGACACGCGGGCGATCGATCAATCCGGTCCACTGGTCGTGCAGCGCCCAGCCGCGTACGTTCAGCAGAATGCCGGTGGGATCGTTCCAGCCGTACAAGGCGCCATAGGCCGAGATCGTGCCGGTTTCGCGGCGCCATTCGATCGTCGCTTCGGCGCCGATCGTGCGCAATTCTTCGCCGACCCACGAGTTGATCGCCGACGGCGTCAGCGTCCACGGGCTGGTCCAACCGATTTCGGTGTTCTCGAGCGAGATCGGCGGGAAGAACGCGCCGCCTTCGAGCGAGAAGCGCACCGGTGACGTGGAGACGGGACGCCAGCGGACGAACGCTTCGACAACGTCGAAGAACGTGCGTTGCTCCGGCGCGTAGCGGACAACCGCCAGCGCCATCAACCCGGGTGTGATCTGCACCACGCCCTGGCCCACGACTTCGGCGATGCGGAATTCGGGATTCGCCTGCTCGGCGCCGTATCTCAGCTTGCCGAGCCCACCGTCCAGCCAGCCGACCTCATTCGAAGGGAAGATCACGCGCAGATCGGCGTAACCGTCGAAGCTGAATTCCGCCGCGCGGGCGGTTGCGCAGGAACCGAAGGCGATCAGAGTTGCGAAGAGGACGGTGCGCATCGTGTCATGCCGCATCGGTCAGAGCTCTGTCGACGGCGACGGGAAGCTCAATGATCACGGTCGTACCGGAGCCCTGGACGCTGTGGATTGCGAGGTGTCCGCCGTGCAGCTCGATGATCGTCTTCGCAAACGGGAGACCGAGCCCGAAGCCCTGATACCGCGAGTCGTAGGCGGGGCGCTGGCGATGGAACGGACGAACCACAAGATCGAGATCCTCCGGCGGTATGCCGATCCCCGTGTCGCAGACCAAGATCTTGAGATGTGCCCCCGATCGTTCTCCTGAGATCGTCACGATGCCGCCCGAGAGCGTGAACTTGATCGCATTGTGGATAATGTTGGTCAGGCTTTGCTGAAGCTTTGCGCCGTCGGCGTCGATGGCGGGCCACGAAGCCGGATCGCCGGCCACATCCAGGCGCACGCCCGCTTTCGCCGCCACGGGCTGGAGGGTCTCGATGCTCGCCGACAGCAGTCCGTTCGGGTTCAGGTGGCGGCGCGAGATCAAGAGATGACCGTCGGCGGCACGCGAAAGATCGAGCATCTCCTCGACCTGAACCAGCAGATGGGATCCGCTCTCGAAGATGTGGCGCGCATATTCGATGTAACGCGAAGCACCGATCGGGCCCATCATCTGCTTGTGCAGGACTTCGGAGAATCCAAGGATGGCGTTCAACGGCGTGCGCAGCTCGTGGCTCATATTGGAGAGGAACTGCGACTTGGCTTCGTTGGCCTTGACCGCGTCGTTGCGGGCAAGCTCGAGCGAGCCGATGGCGTCGCGGAGCGCGTTCTCGCGGTCGGCGATGGACCGCGTCATGTTGCCCAGCGCCGAGGACAATTCGCCGATTTCGTCGTGCCGCCTGACGTCGGGCAGCGTGCTGTAATCGCCCTTGGCGATGCGGCGCGCGGTTGCCGCCAGCGCTTCCAGCGGCTGCGACACACCGTGGGCGATCAGCATGGCGACGGTCAGCGCGATGACCAGCGCCCCGCCCAGCACGATGAGCATCGGCACGATCACCGCGCGGTAGGGGCTGAGCGCCTCTTCGAGCGGGTAGTCGAGGATCGCGATCACCGGCGCGCTGGTGTCCGACGTGGCGAGACGCGCGGACATGGCGAGGCTCTGGCCGGATTGCTCGGTCGCCAGGATCGCCGCCTGCCGCGGCACCGCAGCGGGCGAAGGGAGTTGAATCACGGGGAGATAACCCGCCGTTTTGGCGACCACGGTCCAGCCGCCGTCTGCTGCGGGCGTCGCGAGCGCGAGCGACTGGGTGACGAGGGACAGATCGCGCAGCCGTTCGAGCAGCGCATCGTTGATCGGAACGCCGGCAGCGATGAAGGCCACGGGATCGGGCGCCCGCACGGGCACCACGACGATCCAGTAGATCACGCCGTCGAGGACGGCCAGCGCCGTGCCCTGATCGGCCGCGGCGGCCGACTCCAGCAGGTCGGGGAAGGGGAACGGGGTCCCTTGCGCGGCATCGCTTGTCGTGTCGATCGTGATCGTGCCGTCGAGGCCGACGATCGCCATGCGCGTCGCGCCGACGCGATTGCCGTGGTTCCTGAGCGCGGACAACGCGGTGCCCCGATCGTTTTCGGCGACGGCTTTGCGTAGCGCGTAGTCCAGCGAGAGCACTTGGACGTCGTCGCTCACGCGTTCGGAGAGAACGTTGAGCTGCCGCATGAAAACCTGCGTCGTCGCTTCCAGGCGGCTTTTGCCCTGCTCGACCAGGTTGGCGCGCACGACGCTATAGGCGAGGACCGCCGTGAGCGCCTGAACGGCGATGAGGGTGAGGATGAACAGTAGCGCAAGGCGCTGGCGAAAGCTGAGCGAATATGTCAGGCGGTTCGAGAGGCGGTCGATCAGTGCCATCGCCGCCCCTAATAGCTGCCCGCGTGCGAGCGGGTGCCGGTCTGGGCGAGGACCCGGATGTTGGCGGCCCATCGTGTCGTGTCCGTGGACACGGCGATGCGCGCCGTCGGCAGTTCGCGACGCGGCGGATATCTGTAGTGCCAGACCTGCGCCTGGTAGCTGCCGGGCGGCACGTCGTCGATCACCGCGCGGCCGTCATTGCCGGTCAGAACCGTCCACGGGCTGTCGGCGACGAACACATAGGCGATCATGTTGTCGTGGATGTTGCAGCCGAGCGCCGCAACGCCCGTGTTCGGGAACACGATCGGCGGCGACGAGGTGTCGCGGGCGAGCGTGATCTCGAACTGCTTCGTCGCCGAGAACGAATACACCTGATGCGTCGTGTCGTCGCTGTTGGCGAAGACGACGCGACCGTTCCGCGGAATGATGGTGACGATCGGGACAAAGGTCTCGAGGCGCTGGTCGATATGCATTTCGTTCGGCAGGCGCGTCGATGCGCCGGGCATCGCGGTTTTGGGATCGGGAACGAGGCTGACCACCGCGTTCGCGACCGGCTTGCCGTCCTGGTCGGTGATTTCAGCCGTAAACGTAGTGGCGGCAGCCGTTTGGCAGACGGCAACCAGCAGCACGGCCACGACGGTTGAACGCCCTCTCCCCATGGGAGTTAAGGTAGTGAAAATTGGTTACCGAAGGATTTTGAAAGGTTCAAGAAAATCTGAAAAGCGCGAGGAGTTTGCGTGCCGCGCGGGCAATTAACCGGCTTTTTCAGCGCGAGAGCGCGCCCGCGAGCAGCGGCAAACTGACGTCCATGCGGTAGTCGATGGACGAGTGGTCGTCGGGGAATTCTTCGTAAGTATGCCGCACGCCGTGCCGTTCGAGCGCGCGATGGAAGCGCCGCGCGCCATAGACGAGGTTGTACTGATCGACATCGCCGCAATCGATGAACAGCAGCTTGAGCGTCTTCAACCCTTCCGCGTGCGACTCCAGCAGGGTCAGCGGGTCCCAGCGCATCCAGTTGGCCCAGCGTTCGGGAATGACCTCGCAGGTTTCGGGATCGACCGGCAGGCGTATGCCCATGAACCGGCTCGTGTCGGGATCATAGGTCGCGCACATTGCGAGCCACATCAGCACGATAACGTCGTCGTCCTTCACCTTGCGCTTGGCGAAGAAGGCTTCGAGCCAGCGCTGAATGCTGCCACCCTCCTTTGCGAGCGCGCGCAGCACGCGCGGCATGTCGTTGAGTTCCAGAAGTTCGAACCCCATGTCGCCCGAATGGCATGCCGACGCTGACCAGAACTGCGGATAGAGCATCGCATGGACGATCGCGCCGTAGCCGCCCGAAGACTTGCCGAAGACGCCGCGTCTTCCGTTGCCGCCGCAGCCGAATTTCTGCTCGACGAAGGGGATGGCTTCCTCGATCAGGAAATCCGCCCAGCGCCCGATCGCGGGGCTGTTGATGTATTGGTTTCCCCCGAGCTTGGTGAAGCAGTCGGGAAACGCGATCACCGCGGGCTTCATCGCGCCTGATGCGATCAGCCGGTCCGCCTGTTCGGGAATGTTCTCCAAGAAATTGCGCCAATTCGTGTGCGCCGGCCCGCCCGCGGTGAAACCCACGAGATCGACCAGCAGTGGCAGGCCGCGGCCGGATTGGCCAGCCGGTACATAGACGTCGATGACCCGTGTGGCCGGATCGAGCAGGAAGTTGTCGGCCAACACTTGGCTCGTAAGCATCAGGCGGTGAACGGTGCCTGCCGGTGTTGTCGGATCGCGTTTCATGTGTCGCATTCTAGTCGAAAACGGCAGCCAACGCCTAGTCGGCGACCCTTCACCTTCCCCGCAAGGCTCAATTCATCAGCGGGCCGTAAAACGTACGCAGCGCATCGCGCGTGGCATCCCTACTGTAGCGTGCGGCGGTCGCGTGTCCGGCATCGATCATCTTGAGGATCGCGGGATCACGCGCCTCCAGCCCGCGAATGACATGCGCGATCGCATCGGCGGCTTCCTCGATGTGGTCGGATGGGAACCAGTATCCGTTCTCCGCGGTCGCGTATTCCAGTGCGCCGTAGCCGTGAAAGCCGATGACGATGGCGCCCGAGGCCATCGCCTCCAGCGGCACGAGTCCGAACGATTCCAGGAACGGAAGGGAGAGGACGATCGTGGAGCGGCCGAAGATTTCGGCGATCTCGCGCTCCTGCTTGTTCTCGATCACAGCCCAAGGGACCGATTGGAGCTCGGGATATTTGAGGCGGAGTACGGCGTTGATGGCGGCGGCTTCGCGCGGCAGCTTGCGTGGGATGGCCGCGATCTGCATCGCGTTGCGGCGCGGGCGAAACAGCGCCGGATCGATGAAGCAGGGAATGACCGCGACGTTCTCGAAATGCAGCACGCGTTCGAGGAAGCCCTTGGCGATCGCGCTCTGGCAAGCAATGCGCTCGAAGCCGAGACGGCGATACTCGTCCGGCGGAATCGCGCTGAACAGCGCATAATATTGCGCCTGGCAGAACAGCACCTTCTTCGCCGG
>Ga0193752_1003513_pt1 | contig 10776 bp, 10 predicted proteins | sample H1c1metaG_FD_144924 | JGI IMG/M metagenome (GOLD analysis project Ga0193752, IMG submission 144924) | Soil microbial communities from a riparian zone of the East river system, Colorado, United States - H1c1 | ecosystem: Environmental > Terrestrial > Soil > Riparian zone | place: USA: East River...
ACTTTGGCCGGCCGGTGTCTGCGGAGCGAATTCTCGATGTCGGCGCGCTCAGCGGGATGATCAAATACGAACCGGAAGAACTCGTCTTTTCCGCCCACGCCGCCACGCCGCTCAAGGAAATCGAGGCGGCGCTCGCCGAAAGAAAGCAGATGCTCGGCTTCGAACCCGCGGACTGGAGCGCGTTGTTCGGCGGCGATCATGGTCGCGCCACGCTCGCGGGAACGGTGGCGACGAATGCGAGCGGCGCGCGTCGCGTCAAAGCGGGCGCGGTGCGCGATCACGTTATCGGCTGCCGCTTCGTCAACGGAAAAGGCGAAGCGATCAAGGCCGGCGGTAGCGTGATCAAGAACGTCACGGGCTTCGATCTTCCGAAGCTGATGTGCGGCGCCTTCGGAACGCTGGGCGTCTTGACCGAGTTGACGATGCGTGTGGTGCCCCTGCCCGCCCGCACCGTATCGTTCGCGCTCATCATGTCGTCGGCTGAAGCCGGCCTGCGCGCGCTGCGCCAGGCCGCCGTACTTCCGGTCGATCCGACCGGACTCGCCTATCTGCCCGAGACCGCGCTCAAGGCGAGCGTGGCGGGGCGGGCCGGATCGTTTGCGGGCGCCGCGGGCGTTTCCGTGATTCGGCTGGAAGGGGCGCCGAGCGCCCTCACCGAGAAGCTCGCCATTCTGCGCCAGACCTTCGGCGGCTTCGACGTCTCCACATTCAACGACAGCGTAACGGCCAGTTTGTTCCGCGAGATCAGCACCGGCGGCGTTTTCGTCAATCGCGCGACGGACATCTGGCGCCTCTGCGTGCCCTCGTCGGCGGCGCATGAAGCGGTCGAGCGTAGCGGCGCGGAGGTCTGGTACGCGGATTGGGCGGGCGGGCTTCTCTGGCTCGGCTTGAACGCCGACGAAGAGACCGGCGCTCGCCTGCGTGCGCTGACCGCGCGTCTCGGCGGCCACGCGACGCTGATGCGCGCGAGCACAAGTGCGCGTAACTCGTTGCACGTGTTCGAACCCGAGCCGCCCGCGCGGGCGGCGCTCACAAGGACGGTGAAAGCCGCGTTCGATCCGCATCGCCTGTTCAATCCCAACCGCATGTTCAGAGACTGCTGATGCGAACCGCCTTCTCGCCCGAGCAGCTTGCCGATCCGCATCTTTCCGATGCGGAGCATCAGCTGCGCACCTGCATCCATTGCGGTTTCTGCACGGCGACCTGTCCCACCTACATCCTGCTCGGCGATGAGCGCGATTCGCCGCGCGGGCGCATCGGCCTGATCCAGCACATGCTGGAAAGCAAGGCGCCGCCGACCAAGGAGACGGTGCTGCATCTCGACCGCTGCCTGTCGTGCCTCGGCTGCCGCACCGCCTGTCCGTCCGGCGTCGACTATGCCTCGCTGATCGACGTCGCGCGCGCGCATATCGAGACGAATTATCGCCGCCCGCCGATGGAGCGGCTGTTCCGCGCCTTCGTGCTTTTTGTGCTGATGCGGCCGAAGGTGTTCACGTTCTTGTCCGCACTGGCCGGCATCGCGGCGCCGTTCCTTCCCGGCAAGCTCGGAACGATGGCGAAGAAAGGGCGCATCAAGCGCCGTCCTGCAAGGCCGGCTCCGATCGCGCCAACGAGCGCCGACGCACGGCGGGTGCTGCTTGTCCCCGGCTGCGTACAGCGCGCGATCGCGCCTTCGATCGACGCGGCGGCGGTTCGCGTGCTCGCGCGCCAGGACACGCGCATCGAGACGCTCGAAGCCGTCGAATGCTGCGGATCGCTTGCCTACCATCTCGGCAAGACCGAGATCAGCAAGAACTACGCGCGCGCGCTCATCCTTGCCTTCGAAGAAGCAGCGACCACCGGCAACGTCGACGCGATCCTGATCACGGCGAGCGGCTGCGGCTCGTTCCTGAAGGACATGGGCCGCGTGTTCGCCGGCGATCCGGAATGGGCCGAGCGGGCTCTGGCTTTCGCGGAGAAGGTGAAGGACTTCACCGAACTGGCCGATCCTCAGTCTCAGCCGGCGGCGGCGAACAACATCACCGTCGCTTATCATCCTCCTTGCTCGCTCCAGCACGGGCAGCGCATCAACGGTCTCGGCGAGCGGCTCCTTTCATCGGCAGGGTTTCGTTTGGTGCCGATTCCCGATGCGCATCTCTGCTGCGGTTCGGCGGGAAGCTACAGCGTGCTGCAGCCCGAGATCGCCGACGCGCTGCGCGCGCGCAAGCTCGAATCCATCCGCACCACCGGCGCCACGCTGATCGCCTCGGCCAATCTCGGCTGCCTGACTCATCTTTCAGGCGATATCCCGACCGTGCATATCGCCGAGCTGCTCGACTGGGCCCAAGGCGGCCCTAAGCCACCGATGTCGGGGGCACGGCCATAAAGATTCTCGCACATCGTGGACATTGGCTGGAGCGGCCTGAAATGAACACCGTCCGCGCGTTCGAGCGGGCATGGTCGGGCGGCTACGGGATCGAGACGGATCTGCGCGATCTCAACGGCGAGGTCGTGGTCTCGCACGATCCGCCCAAACGCGGCGCCTGCACGATGGACCGTTTTCTTGCGGCCTATGCCGCGAAGGGGACGGGCATGCCGCTGGCGTTGAACATCAAGGCGGACGGGCTGCAAAGTGCCATCGCGACGGCGGCCGGCAAACATCGCGTTCAGAATTTCTTCCTTTTCGACATGTCGGTTCCCGACAGCCTGCACTATCTGCGCGCTGGTCTGCCGGTGTTCGTTCGTCTGAGCGAGTACGAGCCGGAAACCTCGCTGCTCGACCACGCCAGCGGAGTCTGGCTGGACGCGTTTGAGAGCGAATGGTGGACGCTGGACGTCGTGCGGTCCCTTCAAGCGCGGGGGAAGACCGTGGCCATCGTGTCTCCGGAATTGCACCGCCGCCCGCACGAGACTCTCTGGCGCACGCTGAAAGGACTGGAGGCGGAGACGCGTCAAGAATTGATGCTTTGCACGGACTTTCCCGACGCCGCATCCGAGGCATTCGCCGCCTAGGTCTGCGTTCCGTGGAGCAGCTTGCTCACCGATCGGACATCGCGGGCCTCGAGGGCGACCACCTTCAGTCCCTGCCGCACGACGCTGTTCAGCACGGGACACACGAACAGTGCGCCCTTGACGGTCAACTCTTCGCGCGCATCCACGAGCGAGCGGCCCGCAGCGGCGATGAAATGCCCCGCGCTGCGGAAGATATAGGTTCCCGCGGACGCATGGCTTGAAACGACTTTCTTTTCCACCGCCGAGACGACGGTTCCGTCAGGCCCGAAGGTGAGATAGCTGTAGCAAGCATCGTGTGCTTCGAAATAGGTCGCCAGCGCACCAATGGATCGATCGGCCGCGAAGCGCGATTCAACATCCGCATCGGTCTCGTAAAGGATGTCCGCCAGATCGACGATAAGCGGCTCATCGAGGTTCGATATGGCCGCCGTTCCGGCCAGCGCCGAAAGCACCGCGCCCCGCGTCAGATGCGACAACGTCACGGTCCGGCAGCCGGGAAACCAATCTTCCACGGCCGCATGAATCTCTTGAAGCTCCGCTCCTTCGCGCAACACAAAAATCAGATCCTGCGCGCGCAGGCGACCGTCCTTCCACCAGCGCCGCGTTTCGATGGTGCGGCGCAGGAGAGGCGCGCCATCGACCGGAAATTTCGGGATCAGCCCGTGTCTCGGATGCGTCAGCTGTGGTCCGGCCAGCGGAACAACGCACTGCATGGCGATGCCTCAGGCCAACGCGCGCTTCGGTTCGTCGCCGATGAGCTTGATGTAGTCCATCAGGTCGTCGGGCACACCGAGGCCGTGCATATCCTCGAACCGCACCTCCTGGACGCCGATGCGTGCGCCGTTGCGGATGACGTGGTTGTATACTGGGCAGGTGTAGAACTCATTGTTGACGCGGTCGTTGCGCGCCACCATGTCGATGGCGCCGGCGACGAAATCCGAGCCGCGGCGGAAGAGATAGAGACCGACAGTGGCGAGATCGGAAATCGCCACTTTCTCCGCGACCTGCACGACCACGCCATGGGCGTCCGTCTTGGCGAAGGACCATTTCGGGTCGCGCTTGACGTCCTTGAAGCACAGGATGGAACCGTCGAGGCCTCGTGCCCAGCAATCGCCGACAAACGCCTCGCAGGAAAAATCCACGATCTGGTCGCAATTGGCAATCAGCAGTGGCGTTGCGTTGTCGATCATGCCGCGGGCATGCAGCACCGTGCAGGCCGTCCCCTCCGTCATGGCGTCGATCGGCAGAAACTCGACATTCCCCTGAGCGCGCAGACGCGCGACGGTCACGCGCTCGGCGTCCATGTGCTCCCTGCGGGCAAGCAGAATATAGCGCGCGCCTTCGATGGCGAGGTTGGCCATCACGCGCTCGATCATGGTGCGGCCGGCAACGTCGATGAACGGCTTGGGCTTGGTATAGCCGGCGCGCGCGAAGCGGCTTCCAAGACCGGCCATCGGAATCACGACATTGATCTGCGCCGGTGTCGTCCGCGGCGGCTGCCGATGATGGAGCGTGCGGCTTTGCGCTTGGCGCTCGTACTCCTGAACCTTCTGCGGGGAATAGAAGCTGTGATACGACCCGGCGTCGATTCTCAGACAGGCGATCTTGCGCCCTTCGAGGACTAGATTGTTCAGGGTCTGCGAGATGAAATACGCGCCGTCCCGGCCCGCTTCATATTCCAGCGTGCGGAGCGCCGCATCCAGGAACAGCTTTCCCATCCTATAGTAATAGAACCCGGCGATGGCATTGCGGCTGATCACGCGCTTCTCGGCGGCCTCGCAAACGAAGCCGTTCTGATCGACGTTCACGAACGACCAGCGCGGATGCAGGCTCTCGAAGGTGACGACGGCGGCGTCGTTGCCTTGGGCCTCGATCCGGTCGACGAGCGCGCCCAAATCGGCTTCGATGATCTGGTCGCCATTCGCGATCACCAGCGGCTCATCGGCTCGAATGTGGTCGATCGCCAGCAGCGCGGAACACAACGCGCCCTTGGTCGGCTGGTTGAGTCTGACGATTGTGCAGCGGTCGTTGGTGAGGATGCGCAGCATCCCGTCGAGCGAGTATTTCGTGCAATGCTCGTTCTGCACGACGAAGATGAAATGCGCCGCGGGAAACTGCTGCACCAGGGTCCGCACGCACAGCTCGATCATCGGCGTGCCGGCGATTTCGACCAGCGGCTTGGGGAAGAAATACTCGTCGGGACGGAAGAAACGGTCCTCGCCGGCGATGGGAATCAGAATGTTCATGCCGCGTCTTCCATGCTGGTGACGGCCGACAGAATGCGATCATACGTCACATCATCCGGATTGCTCACGACAAGCACGCGCGCCCCGCTCGCGCGCGCCGCGCGAACACCGTGCTCGTTGTCTTCGACGATGATGCACTGGTCCTTCGCCAATCCGAGCTTGGACATGGCCAGCAGATACATCTCCGGGTCGGGCTTTGGGTTGGTGACATCCTCGTTCGACAACATCACGTCGATGAAGCGGTCGAGGCCGGCGCGCTGCATCATCAGCTCCAGGCTTTGCCGGATGGAGTTGGAGCAGACCGCGAGCTTGTAGCCGGCCGCCTTGAGCTGGGAGAGCGCATATTGATGCTGGAACATGGGATGACAGCGCTGCCGCACCATATCGACGGTATATTTCTGCTTCATCTTGTTGACGAAGCCGTGGAGGTTGCGCGGGAGGCCGCGCGACTTCGTGAGCATTTCAAGCTTGGTGCGCGTCGGCAGCCCGTCATAGCTCGCCAAATGCGCATCGCGATCGATCTCGAGGCCGAACGGCGAGAGCGCGAGATTGAGCGCCTCGTAGTGCCACTCGCGCGCGTCGATCAGCACGCCGTCCATGTCGAACAAGATCGCTTCGATCTTGTTGCAGCGGACGGGAAAGCTCGCTTCCAGAGCACGCAACTGGTCTTTGATTGGTGCGGCGTTCATTGTCATCCGGCTTCTGGACTCATTTATTGGGGGGCATCTCAAGCATCAATGCGTCCATGGCTTCGTGGGTGCGGCTTCTCTTGGAATACCCGCGCCCCTTCATTTGTGCGCGATAGAACGAACCGAGTTCGTCATAGAATGATCGTTCGCGTTTTTGCATTCGGCCGTCGCCGTACCGCGAAATATTCTCCAATATTCGCTTAAGACTTTCTTGGGAAAGCTCCGGAATCTCTCTGGTGAACAGAGCGTTCTGCCACCGATCGTCCATGAGGCGGGCGTAAGGCCGCATGATATTCAGCGTGAACCGTCCGGGAAATTCGGTCATGCCCCAAGTTGTGACGCTTTCGTATGGGAAGGCGAGATTCCACGTTTCCGGTTTCGACCAATCGGTCGTCTTGTTCCTGGTGTTGGGATAAAAACTAAGGTCACCCGGCTCGCCGATATCCACGTGGAAATGGCTGTTGAGAATCCAGGCATGCGCGATCAAGAGAGAAATGAAATGGCCGCCCTTCTTCACGAAATGCGGAATCAGCTTGCTGCGATACGGCATATTATTCGTGATGTGGTGATAGTTTTGCAGATAGCCGTCGAACAGCGGATAGGACTGCAGGAATATCTTGGCGAACCGGACGATGTGGTAATAGTGGTAACAGGGCTCCAGGGCCAACATGTCCAGGTCGGCGCGTTTGACCGGTATCGTAAGCTTGCGCACATCGTCCTTGCGACCCAAGAACGCCGCATCCTCGTAGAAGAACGGCTGGTTTGAATCGGCCCAGGGTGTCCAGATCTTGCTGTTGAAGACAGGCTTGGGCATTTCCACGCCCAACGGCGCGGCGTCCTTCTCAATCTCGCAATTGAAGTCGAAGTCGACGATCTTCTCGCGCAGAAAGTCGACCTTGGCGACAAAATCCGGACGCGATTTCAGAACAAGGGTGTCCTCTTCGGCGATCAGAGACAGCGCGGCGTCGAGATTGTGGATCTGATAGACGATCGTCTTTTGGTACGGCTCGCCATGCGCGAGGGGTTGCCGCACGCGAGTCACCTGCACGTCTAGCATGTCCAGGATCGGGGCTATATGGGCATCGATTTCTGGGCTGTCCCAGGTCACATAGTGAATGTTTCTGAGAACGCCTTCCTGCTTGAGCTGGCGCAGAGGCGCGAAGCTTCGCTCGACAAGCAAAGGCGTCTTCGAAAATCCCAGCACAACTGCGTCGACTGCCCGGCTCAAATCTGCCGCTCCAGCGTGAACAATAGACGCCGATGCTAGGCCGGTATGGTTAAATCCGGATTACCGGGGACGATAAAATCCCGTTAAGTCAGGCTGGCGCCCCCTGCGTTTATCTAGAGCTCTTGCGCAGCACATAGTTGAATGCGTTGACGTGGATGTCCGGCCGGTTGGCGTAGGCGCCTTTGGCTTCGGCCTCTTCCGGCTGACCGACAAGCACCGGCCCGCCCGCCATCTCGGCCATCACTTGCGCATGGCAGGCCTGGTTCAGCTTCAGCGCCAGGAACACCGCCTCTTCATGCTGGGCGCCGCCGTGACGATGCCATGTTTGCGCAGGATGAGCGCGCCGTGCGGCCCGAGCGTACGCGCAACGGCGCGTCCGCGCGCGCTCGTGATGATCAGCTCGGTGGTCTCCGAGAACACCGGAAGGCCGCGGGCGAAAAAGCCGCATCGTTCGAGACCGGCAGCAACGGTTTGCCCAGCGACGAGAACACCACCGCGTAGATCGCATGCGTGTGCACGATCGCCTGCACGTCAGGCCGCGCGCGCAGAACTTCGGAATGGATGAACACCTCGTTGTGGCGCGGCGATGCGCCGCCGACTTTGTCGCCCTCGACATTCACCGTGATGATGTTGTCGGGGGTCATCTCCTCGAGGCCGATCCCGGCAGGCTTCATCAGGAACAGGCCAGGATCGTCGGGCACGCGCAGCGAGACGTGACCGGCGACGTAGTCGCCCTGGCCTTCGTGCGCGAGGACACGGCCCGCGTCGGCGCCTCAGTGGCGCGCGAGAGCGGAGCGCGACGCCATCTCGCGCGCGGCATCGGGGGTGATCGACCTGTCGAGCATGAAGCAGGCCACGCCCGCCGCCAGCATCGGCAGACTGCCCAATATGAAGATCATATCCAGCGGTGTGTCGATATAGATGAGGAAGCCCGCGAGCGCGGGGCCGACGATCGCGCCGATGCGCGCGACCGCAAACGCCGCGCCCGTCGCCGTCGAACGGATGAAGGTCGGATAGATCATGCTGGAGATCGCGTTCAGCCCGATATTGCCGCCGAGAACGAGAATGCCGGAGGAGAGCGACATTAGCATCGTGAGGCCGATGCCCACATCAGTGACGAAGCCAAGGAGCGCGACAGGCAGCGCCCCCAGAACCATCGCCACAGTCATGACGGGAACGCCCTTCTTGTCGATAAGATAGCCGAAGATGAAGGCAAAGGCAGCGCCGGCCTGGAACAGGGCCTGCGTGCGCGCGGCGCTTTCGTAGCCAAGCTCGTCGGTGAGGAGCGTCGTCAACCATTGCGACAGGAAGAAATGCGTGATGAAGGAGAGGCCAAGCGCCAGCCAAAGGTAGATCGTCATGGACGCGCGGCCGTCGGTGAAGAGGTGCCTGAGCGGGACCCCGGTCCTTGCCTTCTCCTCGACGACGAACTGGGTCTCGGACCCGAAGCCGGCATCGGGCCTCAGTTTCCGCGCGTAGCCGAGAATGCGTGGATCACCGGGACGCCGGAGAGCGAGATAGCGCACCGATTCCGGCAAGGCGACGAGAAGCACGGCGCCAACCGCGAGCGCGCCGATGCCGCCCAAATAGAACACCGAGCGCCAGCCATACTCCGGAATCATCTCTGCCGCGAGCAGGCCGCCGCCCGACGAACCGGACGTGTAGCCGAGATACAGCAGCGTGATGAGAAGCCCGCGGTTCGTCGACTTGGAGTAGTCCGAGATCAGGGAAATCGCCATCGGCATCGCACCGCCGACGCCGAACGCCGCGGCAAACCGCAGCAGGCCGAGTTCCCAGAGGTTCGTGGCGACGGGAATGAGAAACGTGAACGCGCCGAACAGAAGCACCGCGAGCAGGATGGACGGACGCCGCCCGATCCGGTCGGCCAGCATGGCGAACACGACCGAACCCGTCATCCAACCGATGATGCTGAAGTTGAAAACCGGCGTCATCAGCGCCCGGTCGACACCGAATTCGCGGATGATCGCCGGCGCGGCATAATTGATCGCCTGGTTGTCGAAGCCGTCGGCCAGCATGACCAGAGCGCACATCATGAAGACCGAGAACAGGAACATCTTCCCGTTCTGCCTCTCGACGACTTCAGCGATATCCACCCTGTTCGGCACCGACATGGAACTCTCCTGCTTAACCGTATTTTGGCGCGAGCATATAAGGCGCGCCCTTGGTTGTCTTGGGTCCGGGCCTATTCCAACCCTCGGATTCCTTGACCCGCAAGCCCCCAGAGGCCTAGTTTGACGCGAAATTGTGCGGCCCGCGTCGATGTTTCGTCCGCGTCCCACACGTCCTTGCACGCCAAGGACAAGCGAGATCTGCACTGGAGGAACTGATGAAAAAGCTGGTTCTGGAAACGACAGCCCCCTTCCAGGGTCTGCCGGAGTTGGTGGCGTATGACGAAGGCTTGTTCGAGAAGGAAGGCCTCTCCATCGAGTGGGCCGATCGGGACAAGGGCGTCGAGAAGAAGACCGACACGTCGATCACGAGCGAGAAGGGCCTCAATCCCTTCTCAAGCCATGGGCGCCTTTTGGAGCTCGGTCAGGCCGACATGTACAACGCCTGCGAGTGGGGGAACTACTGCCGCGTGCAGGACACAGGCGTTGGCTCCCGCCAGATAGGACGGCGCGGCATCGTGACCTACGGCGCCATCGTGGTCCGGCCGGATTCATCGGTCTACACGGCCCAGCAATTGGCGAACCGCTCGGTCGGCGTGCCGTTCTATTTCGGCACCCATTACCTTGCGCTGCATCTCCTCGAAGGCTTCCTCCCGCGCGAGATGATCAAAGTGGTGAAGGCCCCGAATGGCTCGCGTTTCCGCTTCGACTCCATGATGAGGGGGGATATCGAGGCCACGACGCTGACCGAGCCCTACATCACGCTCGCGGAGAAGAAGGGCTGCCGCACGATCTGCTCGGCGTTCTACCACGGCACCGAAGTTGCCTCCGACCGGGTCGACGCCGCGACCTATGGCGCGTTCAACCGCGCCGTTCGCGAAGCCGTGAAGCGCATCAACGCCAACAAGCGTGCATATCTCCACTACTTCATCGACTACCACAAAGGGAAAGACCCCGAGATCGGCATGCTGAAACCCGACGACATCCGTGAAGGCCGCATCGTGGTATGTGACCCCGCGCCCATTCCGATGGACGAGATGCAGCGCACCTACGACTGGCTGAAGAGCTGGGGCATGCTGGAAGAGACCGCCTCGCCGATGGAGCTCGTCAATATGCAGGTACAGCGCGAGGCCCATTCTGCGATGGGTTTCCAGGCGTAAGTTCGAGGACACGACTCCATGAAATGCTTGAAGCTTACGATCGTCGCCTCTGTTGTCACTGCGACTGTCGCCGCAGGCTCGGTCTCCGCGCTTGCGGCGGATGCGGCCGAGACTTTCTATCGCGGCAAGACGGTTCAAATCCTCGTCGGGTTCGGTCCTGGCGGCGGCTACGACCTCTATGCCCGCACGCTCGGCCGTTACATGGGCAAGCACATGCCGGGCAAGCCGACGGTCATCACCCAGAACATGCCGGGCGCGGGCTCCATGAAGGTGATGAACTATCTCTACAACGCCGCGCGCAAGGACGGCACGTTTATCGGCACGTTCGCGCGC
>Ga0193752_1003514_pt1 | contig 10774 bp, 9 predicted proteins | sample H1c1metaG_FD_144924 | JGI IMG/M metagenome (GOLD analysis project Ga0193752, IMG submission 144924) | Soil microbial communities from a riparian zone of the East river system, Colorado, United States - H1c1 | ecosystem: Environmental > Terrestrial > Soil > Riparian zone | place: USA: East River...
TGCTGCACGTGAATCGAGGCGAAGGGCTCACCATCGCCGTGTCGCAAACGCGGCAGATCACCGAGATCGCTCGACGCACCGTGATGAGCGATGACGCACTGAGCGTGCTCGTACCGATCCTCGAGGAAATCGCGAAGTACGAGCCGCCGCAGGTCCGCCAGTTCTTCGAGCAGCACGGGCTCGTGATCCAGGAGTGGGACAGGATCCGCACCGATTGGGTGACCATCCGCTCGACAGGAGAGCCCACCGAGCCGTCGCTCATCGTGGCGGCCTAGGCATGAGCGCGTCGCGTCCGTGACCGATCCCGCGGCGTTCGCTCCGACAGTCCGGACTTCGAGCGGCCCACGCGCGACGAACGTCGCGCGATGGGCCGTTTCTGGTGTATTCCTCCTCACGGGAGTCGGCACGGCGAATTGGGCGGTCCGCATCCCGGCCATCCAGCGTTCCCTGCAGCTGAGCGATGGCCAGCTTGGCTTGGCGCTGTTCGGTGTGTCGGTGGGCGCTATCTGCGCGATGCCGGTCTCAGGACGTCTCGTCACTCGATTCGGCAGTCGTCCCGTCACATTCGCCGGCGCGATTGCGTTCGCCATTGCGCTCACGCTGCCACCGCTGGCGCCAAGCTTCGGGATGCTCATCGTCGCACTCGTGGCGCTCGGGCTGACGAATGGAATTCTCGACGTCGCGATGAACGCGCAGGCCGCCGCCGTGCAGACCAGGTACAGCCAACCGATCATGGGACGCATTCACGCGTTCTACAGCTTCGGTGGCCTGATCGGCGCGGCGATTGGTGGAAGCGTCGCCGCCAGGGGCATCGGGCCGGCTCCCCATCTCGCCGGCGTGGGTCTCGCGATCGCCATCGGGGCGAGTGTAGCCGTCGCGCGCATGCTTCCGGCGCACACAGATGCCGCCCCGCACGTTCCGTTCGTGGCTGGACAGCTGCGCGCGCTCATCGCGCTGGGCGTCCTCGCGTTCTGCGTGTTGTTCGGCGAAGGCGCGATGATGAACTGGAGCGCGGTCTATCTACGCAACGTCATCGGCACCGGACCGGGGCTCGCTGCCGCTGGCTTCGCGAGCTTCTCGTTGATGATGGCCACGGGTCGAGCGGTCGGCGACACACTGACGTCGCGGTTGGGTGCGGCGCGTCTCACGCGTCTTGGAGGTGCCGTCGCGCTGGGGGGCATCGCACTCGCGCTGGCATTTCCGCAGCCGTTGCCAGTGGTGCTGGGCTTCGGCGCGGTGGGCGCGGGGTTGGCGATCATCTTCCCCATCACGCTCGCTGCGGCGGCGCGCACGCCGGGCGTCGTGCCAGGCGCCGCGATCGCCGTCGTCTCGATGTGTGGCTATTCGGGACTGCTCGCCGGACCACCACTCATTGGCGCCGTGGCGAACGTCCTCACGCTGCGCGGAGGCTTGGCGCTCGTTGCGCTGGCGAGCATCGGCGTGATGATCCTTGCGCGCGCCGTGCGCGATCGGGTGAGTGGGGACGACGCGAGTCAGCCCTTGGGCGAGGCTGAGCGAGGCCGCGCGCGCCCGACGGCGCGCAACGCGGTGACGAACCGCTCGCGCACCGGCGATCTGTCGCCGCGCTTCCAGACCGCCGAGAGCTCCATGTCGACGGAGAGGTCCGGGACGGAGCGGTAGGCAACGCCCTGTTGCTTGAACTGCTGGAGCGAGCGCGGAATGAACGCGACGCCGACTCCCGCCCCGACGAGACTCACGAGCGTATTCCAACCTGCCGCCTCCTGTACGACCCGCGGGCTGAATCCCGCCGCGCGGCAACGCGCGATGATGTCGTCGTAGATCGACGGCGCGACGTCACGCTGAAAGAGCACGAACGACTCTTCGGCCAGACCACTGAGCGTGAATCGCGCTCGGCCGGCCAGGCGATGATCCGCTGGCACAGCAAGGATCACCGGATCCGTAAACACCGGCTCGACACGGAGCCAGCGATCCGCGTCGAGCGGAGGACTGTGCAGCAGCCCGAGGTCGATGCGTCCGTCGCGCAGCGCTTCCGCCTGTTGGCGTGCGTCCATCTCGAATAGCGACAGCCCGATGCTGGGCAGGTGCATGCGGAAGAAACTGAGCACGTAGGGCAAGACGCCCGAGTGCGTCGCGGCGTCGACGAATCCGACACGCAGCCGGCCGGTCTCGCCCTTGGCGGCTCGTTGTGCGGTGCGCTGCGCGCGTTCCGCCTGTGCGAGAGTGAGTCGCGCTTCCGGCAGGAAGGCGCTGCCGGCTGGCGTGAGGTCGACGCCGCGCGACGTGCGGTCGAACAGCGGTGTGCCGATTTCGCGCTCGAGGTCGCGGATCTGGCGGCTCAGCGGCGGCAGCGCCTTCCGGAGCCGCGCTGCGGCGCGCCCGAAGTGCAGCTCTTCAGCGACGGCGACGAAGTAGCGTAGGTGGCGCAGCTCCATGGCGGTACGATACCCAATGGGTATGATGCGACACAAGCTTGAAGTGTCATCCCGCATGAGCGAGCGAAGCGAGCGAGTGTCGGGACCCACTGTGGCCAGCTATTGGGCACAGAAAGTAGGTCCCGACACTCGCTGCGCTCATGCCGGATGACAAAGCCTACCTTTTCCGGAGCAGCATGCCGCGCGGCCGCATGCCGTTCCCAAGGGCGATGCGACAGCCATATTTGTCGAGGGATGAGCCTGGGCCTCCTGCAGTGAGCAAGGTGGGCTCGAGCCCAAGCTTGAGCTCGAGCTGTAGCTCAGGTCCGCTCACTGCTGGAGGCCTCACGCTCACGCTCGTGCTCCGGCTCCAAGCTCGAGCTCAATCACAGTTCGAAACTACCGCTTTCTCGCAACCACCGATCATGAGCTTCCTTCGTCGCGCCGCACTGTCGTTGTTGCTTCTCGCTCCCGCTGCGTCAGCACAACAGGCCAACGACCCCGAGTACACCGCGAAGATTCGCGAGCTCACGCCGACGGATCCCAAGTGGAAGTTCACGACGGAGCTCGTCGACCACCTCCCGGCGTCGAGCACCGTACCGACCGTGCTCAAGGTGCTCGGCTACGTGCCTGGCACCATCGGACGCCTCTCGCGCACCGAGGACCTCAACAAGTACTTCCGCGCCGTCGACGCCGCGTCGCCGCGCGTGAAGGTCTTCTCGCTGGGCATGAGCGAGGAGGGCCGCGAGATGATCATCGCCGCCGTGTCCGACTCCGCGACGATCGCCAACCTCGACGACTATCGCGGCATGGCGGCGAAGCTCGCCGACCCGCGCGGGGTGAGCGACGACGAGCGCGCCCGACTCATTCGCGAGTCCAAGCCGCTGTACTGGCTCACCGGCACCATCCACGCTCCGGAGACGGGCAGCCCCGAGATGCTGATGGAGTTGCTCTATCGGCTCGCCGTCGAGGAGACGCCGTACGTCCAGCAGATCCGCAGCAACGTCATCACGCTCATCACGCCGGCCACGGAAGTCGACGGACGCAATCGCATCGTCGATCTCATCGAGGAGGAGAAGCAACTCAAGCTCGGACGGGGCGGCATCCCCACGATCTATTGGGGGAAGTACATCGCGCACGACAACAATCGTGACGGCCTGATGATGAGCATCAAGCTCACGCAGAACGTGAACGCCGGTTTCCTGCACTGGCGTCCCACCATTATGCACGATCTGCACGAGTCCGTGCCCTTCCTCTACACGAGTACCGGCACCGGACCGTACAACGACCAGTTCGATCCCATCGTCGTGAACGAGTGGCACACGCTGGCATACCAGGAGATCACGGAACTGACGAAGCGCGGACTGCCCGGCGTATGGACGCACGGCTTCTACGACGGTTGGGCGCCGAACTACATGCTCGGCATCGCGCAGTTCCGGAACTCGCTCGGCAAGTTCTACGAGACGTACACCTCCGGCGGCGCCGACTGCCAGATCGTGAAGCTCCAGCCCTCGGCGGCCACGAAGGAATGGGATCGTCCGAATCCGCCGGTGAACGGCGTGAAGTGGTGCATCCGCAGCAACATCAACTATCAGCAGTCCGGCGTACTCGTCGCGCTCAACTACGTCGCGAAGAACCACGAGACCTTCATGGAGAACTTCTCCCTGAAGGCCACGCGCATGGTGGCGCGCGGGAAGCAGTCCGCGCCGTACGCGTTCGTCATTCCGCACGATCAGAAGCGCGCCGCCGAGGCGGGCGACTTGATCAACTATTTCCGGAAGATCGGGAGTGAAGTACACGTCGCGACGGCCGACTTCGCGGCGCAGACGATGCCGGCGGTGATCGAGCGCGGTCTCGTCGCGGGCGGAGCAGGTCCGGCGGCGGCTGGCGCGCCTCCCGCAGCCGCAGCAGCGCGCCCCGATAGCGCGGCTCGGCGTGACAGCACCGCTGTCTCGAAGACGGCGCTCTCCGTCCACGCCGGCGACTGGATCGTGCGCATGGACCAGCCGTACACGGCGCTCATTCGCACCGTGCTTGCCATTCAGCGCTTCCGTCCCGACGATCCGTCGCCGTACGACGATACCGGGTGGTCGCTCGACCAACTGCGCCACGTCACGGCGCACACAATCGCCGATTCGGCCGTCCTCACGAAGCCGATGTCGCTACTGACGTCGGACGTCGTCGTGAACGGTTCGACGGCCGGCACGGGATCGACCCTCGCCATCGCGCCCCTGGGCGACTGGCGCTCGGCGACGCTCCCATGGAAGATGGGCAGCAACAAGGTCACCATCGCCGACACGGCGTTCTCGGCCAACGGCGCCACGTTTCCCGCGGGAACCTATCTCGTCGCGAACAACGCGTCGTCGATGGAAGCGGTGAAGACACTCGGCCTCAAGGCCACCGCGCTCGCGCAGGCGCCCACCGTGCGTTCACATGCCGTCACGCTGCCGCGCATCGCGTTCGTGCACACGTGGATCGAGACGCAGAACGAAGGGTGGGTACGTCACGCGCTCGAGGAGATGGCCGTGCCGTTCACCTACATGTCCGTGCAGCAGCTGAAGAAGCCCAAGCTACTCGACCGCTTCGACGTCGTGCTCTTTCCGCACGTGAGCGCGCCCGCGACGACGATCGTCAATGGGCGCCCGATGGTCGGCCCAGCGATTCACGCCGAACATTGGCGTCATCGATTCGACGGACGACATCCGTCCCGGCCTCGGCTTCGACGGACTCGCTGCGCTGCGTGCATTCGTCGAGCGCGGTGGACTGCTCGTCACCGAGGGGAACAGCACGCGCCTCCCGGTGGACTTCGGCTTCAACACCACTGTCTCCGTGGCGGCGACGCCGAGGCTCCTGGCGCGCGGCGCGGTGTTCCGTGCGCAGGCGGTGGAGCGCGCGAGCCCGATCCTCTACGGCTACGGCGACGTGAATATTCCCGTGTACTTCAATACGGCTCCGCTGTTCACGGTGGCTACAGCGCCCGAAGCCGACACGGCGAGCCGGCGCGTCGCGCAGAACGTGGCGGATCCGGCGCTCGAGAAGGAGTTGGCGGCGCAGCGCGCACGCGTGATTCTGCGCTTCACGCCGCGCGTTGACTCACTGCTCATCTCGGGCCTTCTCGACAACGGGACGGAGATGGCGGGTCGTGCTGCCGTGGTCGATGCGCCGGTGGGGAAGGGACACGTCGTGCTGTTCGGCATTCGTCCGATGTGGCGCTACGAAACGCAGGGCAGTTACGCGATGTTGCTGAACGCGATGCTCAATTGGAACAACCTTGGTACCGGGCGATAAGGAGATTCTCGTCCCGACGAGAGCGCGTAGCTCGACTTCGCTCGGGACGACAGAGCTGGTTAGAGCCCGCTACGATGCTCCTGTGACTCCACATACACGCGGGCGAAGCGGCGAAGGATGTCGAGGGCGCGCTGGACCCACGACGATGATGGGGCGGTGGAGCGGCGAGCACTCTGCTCCTCCGCCGGGCTGATGAGTCGGATGCCGCCGACCGGGTGATACACGGTTCCGGCGATGGAATTGCGGTTTGATGCTGACATACTTACCTCCCAATTCGAGCGTGATTCTGGTCGTGATTGAGAGATAGGCACCTCCGTCGAAGAGGTCCAAGACATCATTTGTCCCCTTCGATACCCGTAAGGTCTCAGCGGTTTCACCAGCAGGCTGGAGTGTCTCTATGTCACGCGCGGAGACGGCGTTTCTCTTCGATCTCGATGGGACGCTGGTGGACAGCGTCTACCAGCACGTGCTGGCGTGGCGCGAGGCGCTCGAGAGCGAAGGCATCGAGCTCTCGGTGTGGCGCATTCATCGCAAGATCGGCATGAGTGGCGGCTTGTTCACGAACATGCTGCTGCGTGAGACGGGTCTCGAGATCGATCCGGATCGGATGGAGCGCCTTCGCATCAAGCACAAAGATTCGTACATGCGCCTCTCGGCCGACGTGCGACCGCTGCCGGGAGCGCGTGCGCTGCTGACCTTCCTCACCGAAACGCAGATTCCGTGGGCCATTGCCACGAGTGGTCGTCTCGAGACGGCGGGGCCCGTGATCGAGTCGCTCGGGGTCGACATGAAGCGCGTACCGGTCATCACGCGCGACCTGGTGAAGTACGCGAAGCCTGATCCGGACCTCTTCCTCGCTGCCGCCGAGGCGCTCGGCGTGCCGATCGAGATGTCGACAGTCGTCGGCGACGCGGTATGGGACATGCTCGCCGCACGACGGGCAAGATCGCTCGGCATCGGGCTGTTGAGCGGGGGATATGGATTGGAGGAGCTCGAGCGAGCGGGGGCCTATCGCGTCTTCTCCGATCCGGCGGACCTCCTGACGCATATCGACGAGGTCGGCGGGCGCCGATAGGCGCACTAGACCATGTTCAATGGGTGCACGGGTTGCACGCCAACGGGAGTGACTATGAGTGACAGCTGTCCACGGCTCGCCTTCGACGTGACGTTTCACGTCGACCCATCGCTCGATGCTGCGGCGTCGAGCGCACTGTGGACGGACTTCACTGCACTCCTCGCTGCACGAGGCTTGGCCAGCGGCGGCGGGACCGAAGGTGGCGCGCAGTGGCGATACATCATCTGGCGCGACGGCAGCCAGGCCGAGCATGCCGACCGGGAGGCACTTCGTGATTGGGCGGAGAGTCGGCCCGAGGTCAGCGAGGTAAAAGTCGGCGAGCTGATCGACGGCGATTTCAATCCGAGTTGGAGGCTGGACATCTGAGCGGCGAATGACGCGCGCGTTCCTGACGGCCGAGTGGCGCAACCTCGCCATGCTGAACTACGTCGTCGATCCTGCGCTGCTCACGCCGTTCGTGCCGAGGGGCACGGTGCTCGATTCATGGAACGGCCGGACGTACGTCAGCCTCGTCGGATTCATGTTCGTCGATACGCGTGTACTTGGCGTGCCCATTCCGTTTCATCGCGCGTTCGAAGAGGTGAATCTTCGCTTCTACGTACGCCGCACCGTCGATGGCGAAGTCCGTCGCGCCGTGACCTTCCTGCGCGAGCTCGTGCCGCGTCGCGCGATCGCTCTGGTCGCGCGGCTCGGGTACAACGAGCCCTACACCGCGCTCCCGATGCGACACAGGATCGATGTCGTCCCGACAGGAGCGCGCAGCAATCAAGGTGTCGTCCCGACAGGAGCGTGCAGCAATCAAGGTGTCGTCCCGACAGGAGCGCGAAGCGCGACCGAGGGACCTGCTCTTAGCCCTGCTCTTCACTCCGTCGAGTACGAATGGCAGCTCGGACGCAAATGGTGCGGCCTACGCGTCGAAACGACCGGCCTCCCGCGCGCGATCGAGCACGGCTCCGAAGAGGAGTTCATCACGGAGCACTACTGGGGCTACACGCGGCAGCGCGACGGATCGACCGTGGAGTATCAAGTAGTGCACCCATCGTGGAAGGTGAGCGCAGTTTCACGCGCGACCGTCGTCGGTGATCTCGCGGAGTTGTACGGCGACGCACTTGCCGCCAAACTCTCCGAGCCGCCTGATTCAGCATTTCTCGCCGACGGATCGGCGATCGCCGTCTCGCTGCCGAGGCGTCTCTAGCGTTACGGGCAGGGCTTGATGTCGCCAGCAGTCGACGTCGATACCTGCGCACCTTCCGGCTCGATGCGCATCAGCGATGCGCGGATGCGTTGGAAGTCGGGCAGCGTGCAGAAGCGGTTCGGATGCGTCCGCAGCGCCGGGAAGAGATACAGATTCGCCAACGTCGACACGTCTACCACGACATAGCGCGCTCCAGCGCGGCGCGCCTCGGCGAAAAAGGTGTCCGGTGCGCTCGACAGCGGATACATGAGCGAACGGTAGCCCGACTCCGCGTAGAGAATCGTCGGCTTGCGCGAAAGAATCACGCTGCTGTCCGGCAGTCGCCCGCGAAGGCGCATGGATAGGTCGGTGAAGTCCCCCCATCCGTTCTCGACGCACGGTCGTGCTGTGCCACGCCGATAGGCCGACGTGCAGTGCACGCCGCGCCTCGCACGCTGGACATCGCTCGAGAGCAGCCCGATACCGGCAATGACCAGCGTGCAGACGACGACTGGTCGCGGTAAAAACACGCGCGTGAGTGGCAGTGCGAGCACCGCATAGGCCAGCAGCAGCGGATACATCGGAAGCAGCAGCCGGTCGCCCGACCATGCGGCCGGCCACAGGAGCAGCAGCCCGAGGTACAGTGGCACCCACAGCTCGCTCACCGATGGCCGGCGCACGCGAAACCAATAGCCGATGACAGCGAGGATGACGCAGATCCATCCGCCGAAGGCCGCAAAGCCGTCCGTCCCGCCATAGAGAAGGCTGGGCAAGTGGCGCGACGCGTACAGATCGAGATTGCTGAACATTCGCACCAACACGTCGACGGCATCGACGCGACCCAGCTCCGGCTGGTACGGATCGATGTAGCGGAGAAAGTCGGTGTAGGCGCCACCCTGATGTCGGGCGCGTGCACTCCACGCGATGGCGAGCGGAACGACCATCGCACCGAGGATGCCTGCGACAACGAGCCGGCGCTTCCACAGCAGCCAGGCGAACGCCGCGATCACAAGCGGAAGTCCGGCGGACCGTGTGAAGTACGCCAGCACCGTCGCGACCAATCCCACCGCGACGAGCCAGCGCTCACGCGCTGCGTCGTGCCTGTCTCCTGCATCGAGCGTCGCGAACGCCCACAATGCCGCCGCGGTCAGCGCAGCGAACGGTACGTCGGAGAGCAGGGCGTGGCTCGCGTCGAGGAGCGCGGGGCTCAGCGCCACCGCGACGCTGCACACGAACGCCTGGGCCGGCGAGACGACGCGACGCAGCAACCCGTACGATGCACAGACGAATGCCGCCGAGAAGCAGATCATCAGTAAGTGCAACGCGGCCCATGACTGCACGCCAAGTCGCATCGCCGCAGCGATCAGCAACGGAAACACGGGTGGATACAGCGTCTCTGGCGGTTGCGTCGGTTCCCAGAGACGCACGTAGCCGCGGCCTGTCGCGAGTGCCTCGGCCAGCGCGTGATACGCGGCGTTGTCGCCACTCGCCTGTGGCGTAGGGTCGAAGGCCAGTAATGCGGCAATCACGTGCACCAGCGCGACGACGAGCAGCGCCCGCCAACCTGTCGGCACGTTGCGATCGAGCCACAGCGCGAAGCGGTCGCCTTCGACTACGACGGGAGTTGGCGCGACGGCCTCGCTCACGCGAATGGCTCCGCGACGACGAACAGGCTTTGTCCGAGTGGCGGCGGAAAGCGTCGCTCGAGCCGCGAGAGCAGGGGAATCGCCAGCCGATCGTAGAGGCGAACCTCCCAACCGCGAAGCGTCGCACGGTGCATGATGCGCCCGAGGACGAACCAGGGAATGACGCCGAGCGAGTTGACGTAGTGCGTCGTGACCGGCTCGAAGCCGCTCTTGCGCAACAGCGTGGCGAGCGACGCCGATGTAAAGCGCGAGCGATGGCCGAACGCGCGATCGAGCGTGCCGAAGAGCGACGGAAGTGCGGGAACGAGTAGCACGAGACGTCCGCCTGGCCGCAGCGACTTCCGGGCGTCCTCGAGCAGAAGGCGCGGATCTTCGACGTGAAGTATCCGGCCTGAATCGTCACGCGCCTATTGCCGGAGAACCGCTCGCGCAGGATGGGGAGATTGTTGCTCGCCGGCTCGACGAGCGTGAGCGACAGCTCCGGCAACCGTTCGAGCAACGCGGCGGCGACCGTGCCGAATCCCGCGCCGATCTCGAGGGCATTCGTGCCGAGGTGCGGGCCGCACAGCGCGGCGATCCAGCGGTAGTAGTTGCGCGCGTCGGCGAGCGCGAGCAGCTCCGAGCCTTCATAGAAGAAGGGCTGCGCGGACGTCGTGGGCCGGAGTGTTGCCGGAGCCGGTCGCATCACATCTCGACGCGATTCACGGCGCGGGGGACGGATCGCGATCCGCCTGCTTTTCCAAGGCTTCGTCCACGTCGTCCTTGAGCTCGCGCATGTCTCCGCTGAACTCGGTGATGGACTTCGTGGGGATGAATTGCGTCGGCAGTGGTTTCACTTCCGACGCGAACTTCGGCACGTCGCTGAACTTCTCGTCATTCACCAGCCCGATGAAGAACGTCAGCGCGACGACCACCGCGGACGTGACGAGACCTGCACGCCATCTGGCTCTCTTCGGCATCGTTCCTGACACACCCAGGTGTCCCGCAACGAGCGCTGCGAGCACGGCGAGAAAGACGGCGAGAAACAGCGTCGGAACGATGGGTGCATCGGGAAAGAGGAAGGCGAGCCAATCGTTGACGACGTCCCAGCACAGCATCACCAGCAGCGCGAGCGACGCGACCGCGAAGTGGCCGAGAAAGCTGGATCTCCGGTCGGGACCGCGTCCGGCCATGGTCCAGAGAGCGGCCCACACGAGCG